>Ga0068876_10001326_pt1 | contig 19480 bp, 10 predicted proteins | sample NOAtaG_6_FD_66442 | JGI IMG/M metagenome (GOLD analysis project Ga0068876, IMG submission 66442) | Freshwater lake microbial communities from Lake Erie, under a cyanobacterial bloom - NOAA_Erie_Diel5S_2200h metaG | ecosystem: Environmental > Aquatic > Freshwater > Lake | place: USA: Ohio, Lake...
GGGAGCTTATTTTCATTACAAAGGGTAAAGGCCGTCATGTCCATTACATTCAGCCCTTTTTCATATACTTCCGTAAATGATACTTTTTCGTATTTCGTAGCAGTAGGATCTTTTTCTGGGTCGGCTGTGTAGATGCCATCTACGCGGGTTCCTTTTAAGATAACATCCGCCTCAATCTCGATGGCTCTCAACGAAGCAGCGGTATCTGTGGTGAAGAAGGGATTTCCTGTTCCGGCTCCAAAAATAACTACCCGGCCAACTTGTAAATGTTTTACTGCTTTTCTTCGGATAAATGGCTCTGCAATTTGTTTCATTTCGATGGCCGATTGCAATCGGGTAGGCACCTCTAAACTTTCTAATGCACTTTGCAAGGCCATCGAGTTGATCATGGTGGCCAACATGCCCATATAATCACCTTGCGTTCTCTCCATCCCTCCTTGCTCGGCTTGAACGCCTCTGAAAATATTTCCTCCTCCGATGACAATGGCAATTTCTACTCCTTCATTGAAAATCTCTTTGATTTCTTGTGCATAGAGCATCAAACGATCATTGTCTATTCCAAATTGTTTGTCGCCCATGAGCGATTCACCACTTAATTTCAATAAAATGCGGGAGTATTTCATAGGGCAAATATAAGCATCAGCCTTCAGCCTCGCGACAGAATTGGCAATATTGCGCATCCTGTTTGTGAACGTAGCGATCTTGGGCGAGCATCATTTCGCATTGGTGAATCAACCATTCTTTGAATTGATCCATGAATCCACTGGATAGGAAGGACTTGGGGTTTTGTAAAAACTCGGGAGTTCCTTTTACGGCGGCCAATGGGAATAGTCCGATGTTCATTTTTTCTAATGGTATATGGAGATGAACATGGGACAGCCATGCATACATCAGGATCTGAATGAGCTTGCCTTTTTTCTCGGTGAATAAACTCTCTTCATCAATGGGGTCCAGTGTTAGATCTTTTTCTTTTACTTGACCTGTTTTGTAATCAAGAATGTAAATAATTCCGCCTGATTGATGTATCCTGTCTATGTTTCCTTTGAAGACCAATGGAGTGCCATCTTGCAGATGAACAGTGGTATGTACATTTTGCTCGGTGTAAAGGATGGTAGCAGGTTGATTTTCTTGGATCAATTGTAAGTCATAATCCAAAACCTTTTCAATCATTTTTTTGGCGGCCTCAAGGGCCAATAAATTGTATCCCTCAATGGGCATTTCATCATCTCCTTCTCGCAATGTTTCCGCCAATTTGACCTCGCATTCGGCGCGCCAAATTTGGATATCTTGAGCGGTAAGCGGAGTTCCTATCTTTGGGCGGTGCCAATTCTCAAGGACCTTGTGCACCAATGATCCGATGGTAGCGCTGTCCAGTTGTTCCTCCATTTCATTGATTTCACCCAAGCCAATAATGTAGCGGTAATAGAAATCCAATGGACATTGCAAAAATTTGTTGATGGCCGAGGGGCTGATTCCACTCGCAAATTTGGAGGTGAGTTGTGACATGGAAAGTTCATTGGCCAGCACAAACTCGCTGATGTTAAATTCCTCTGCCTTAGGTGCACTGATTTGGAAGGCCTTCCATTCTATTTGAGCATTGAGTTTTGGCCATTCCCACAATAGTTGCTGAAGGTATCTGGAGCGTTCTACTGACCGGAAATCGGAGGTGGTAGCCGGAATGTAAAATTGAATTTCTTCTGCTCGTTGCAGGAGTCGATACAAATTATATGCATAGCTCGCATCACGATCTTTAGGCAATGGCATACCAAAAGCAGTTCGTAAGTCAAATGGAATCAGCGATTGATAGGGTTGGTTGCCTGGCATCACATCTTCTGTGGCTTGCACGAAAATGACACGTTTAAAATCCAAAGCTCTTGTTTCTATCATACCCATGATCTGTAATCCCTGCAATGGCTCGCCTTCAAAAGTGATTTGTTCCTTTCCAATCAAATGTTGAAATAAAATTTCCAAGGAAGCCAGCTGATTCAATTGCGGCATGGTGGTGAGCCAATGGGCAATGGATTGTAACTTCTCCTTCAATTGAAATGCGCTTTCTACAGTGATCTCGTCACTTGAATCGTGAAGGGCAATGCTTTCTAAGAGCCGCGTCATCTGAGTCAAAGCCGATGGTGCATCCATAGATTCTACATTCAGGTATTCCATGAATTGGTCGATGGATTGTAATTGCGGCTCGGAGGAGAGTTCCTTCAATTTAGAAAATTGAAAATAGGTAAGCCTTTTTTTAATCAAGCTTTCTTGCAAGGGGCCGCGCCATGATTCTGTGATAAATCGTATAGCGGGTTGATCGATGAACTGATTAAAATCCCTGAAGTAAATTCTCTTTTGTTTCTGCGTACTGATGATAAATTCCCAATACGCATTGCATAATTGATAGACTGCCGTATTTCGAATGGGCCATCCCATGGCTACATTGATGGCCTCAGGAACATTCAATTGCGAAAGCAGGGGTTGTAATAAATTACCATCGGTCATGATGATAGCGGTATTGCTTCTTTCCTCCGCATTGATCTTTTGGATGCTCTCGGCAATCTGGATGGTATTGCCGTAGGCGGTTTGGGCATGGAACGAGGTGATTTGTCTTTTCCCTGCTGAAAGGCATGAGTGGGTGTTGATGCTTTTTCGTTGTGATAAATCGCGGAAAAAGTTGCCGGCCTCGTGTTGGTCATTTTGAAAATAGTAGTTGTCAACGTCCCAAATGAATTCAAGAGGATGGAACAGTGCTACGCGGTCCATAATTTTCTCCTCTGCGGGGGTGAGAGAGGATAAACCTACGGCATAAGTTTTAGAATGAGGAACTTGGATATCGATTTTTTTTTCTGCCAATCGTCGCGTGAGTTGAGCATAATTCCATTGTTGTGTGAGATCACCATGTTTTTGAAAGGCATGATAGAGCTTACCAAATTGTTCCCAGAATACCAGGAATTTTTCTTGGATTTCAGATAAAGTTTCCCCCTGTAAACTCCATTGCTCAATGCCTTTGATGTCTTTGATGTTTTGGAAGATTTGAGCCGCCGATACCAAACTTTGATCGATATCATTGAAGTCATTCATGGCTTGTGGAGCCCATTTCATGAACATTTGAAAATCTTCTTTCTGATCAATTTCTTTTGCGTACACCTCAAATAATAGTAGTGTAGATTCAAACGTCCCGATGTTCTTTTTTCCACTGAGCATTTTAAACCAATCGGGTAGGATGTAAATGCTAGGTGGCAGTATTGGTTTTCCGTACAGTTGAGCAAGATGTTTTTTCAAGAACAGTCCGGCTCGCTTACCAGGAACCACGACCGCAATGTCATTGAGTTGATAACGATCTTTGTTTTCGTTGTAAATGGTTTGGGCAACTTCCCATAAAAATGCTCGCATAACGCACAATATACTCGCATTCCTATCATCTTTGTGGCATGGTTGATAATTTCCCTGTGTTTTTAAAAAACCAAAATGATCAGAATTATTATTGCATCCTGAGCGAATCTCACTTTTGGGAGTGGCAGCGCATAGGAACCAAAGGATTGTTATTGGAAATTCACGCCCATACTTTACCCGATCGTTGGGTAATCCAAGATTTACTTCAAAACACATCTGGAAATATTTGCCCCTCGGATGAGACAGAGTGGCAACGGGTGATCCAAAGCTCGTGAACATCATTTTGTTGAAGAACACCTTCTCTTCGATTTCATCACCCTCAAATAAAATTCATCTTTGTAGTATGTTAGTTTGGCAGCAGAACGCTTCGTTAAAATCCTTCAATACTTTTGGGATGGAGGTGAAGGCAGATTGGTTGGTGTTGATTCAAGATTCATCCGATTTGCATGAATTGATTCGTGATGAGCGATGGCAAAACATGCCTCGACTTATTTTGGGGGGAGGGAGCAATGTTTTATTCACTCAAGATTTTGTAGGAGTGGTGGCGATACTGCAGACCAAGGGTATAGCAGTGTTGGAGGAAAATGATGAAGAGGTTTTAGTGGAGGTAGAATCAGGAGAAATATGGCATGAATGGGTGATGCATTGCATAGAAAAAGGTTGGGGGGGATTGGAGAATTTGAGTTTGATTCCGGGAAGCGTAGGTGCTTCGCCGATGCAAAATATCGGTGCGTATGGAGTGGAAATCAAAGATGTTTTTGTATCGCTCAACGCCATGCATGTTGTCACCGGTGTCGAGTGTGTTTTTACGCATGAACAATGTGCATTTGGCTATCGAGAGAGTGTATTTAAGCGAGCAGAAAAGGATCGATGGATCATCAAGAGTGTTGTTTTTAAATTGTCGAAAAACCCCATTTTAAAAATGGAGTATGGGGATATTCAAAAGCGATTGGCAGAGCGAAATATTGTCCACCCAGGTATTGCCGATATCAGTGAGGCGGTATGTACTATTCGGCAATCAAAGTTGCCCGATCCCAAGGTATTAGGCAATGCAGGAAGTTTTTTTAAAAACCCAGTGATTCAAAAGGTTTTGTATCAAAATTTATTGGCTCAGTATCCCACCATGCCACATTATCCTGTCAACGCTGAATATGTGAAAGTACCTGCGGGATGGCTCATAGAACAGGCCGGTTGGAAAGGGAAAAAATGGGAGACCTGCGCGGTGCATGATCGGCAAGCTTTAGTCTTGGTCAATCACGCCCATGCGAAGGGAAATGAAATTTGGGATTTATCCTCTGCCATTGTTGCGGATATTCTGGAGAAATTTCAAATTGAATTGGAGCGTGAAGTCAACGTATATTGACTAGAAATTAGCGCAAGGAACAATTTTGCGCTTGGTTTTTATTTTGACTGCCAAATTGTACGCCATGGTGATTTCATGTGATCCTCCGCTGTTGCTTACATTCAATGAGGACAGGGTGATATCATAGCTATATCCAAAACTGAAAGGTCCGCTTTGAACGCCCACTAATAAGGCCAGAGCGTCTCGATTGGGCAATTGATATCCATTCGATTTTACAGGTAATCCTCTGTACCAAACACCTAAAACGATGGGCTTGAATTCGTAATAGCAACCAATGTCTAATTGATCATATTTTCCTTGACTGAGATAATTAGCGGCCACCAAAACATGATGGTCTAATTTCTTCAAGGAGTAGCCTTTGATTCTGAAGCGCTTTCCACCGTGAAAAGCATATCTTACGGGCAAATAAGACACCTGCGATTCGTACAATGACTCATCAGGCGTATTCAAATGCATTGCCGAGAATCCCGCCCAAAATTCGGGTCCATAAATCAATCCGCCCGCACCGGCATCAAAATAAACTACCGATTGCCCTGGGTATGTTTCTAATGAAATGGGCGCGTTGTTCCTGATCAGTTGATCGTAGAAAGTCAAGTTATTAAAATTGACAGAACGAGTACCCATCGAAAATTGAATAGCAGGACGGATATATAAATTTTTTTTCAATCTAGTTTCATAGGCATACTGAAAACCGAATTGAGATCTTGAAAGCCCTCCGGCCCCGGCTATATCTCTTTGAAATACCAATCCGAATCCGCTTTTAAGTTCATTGGAGTAGGTATCAAAAGTAGCTACATAGGAGGTGAAAGCTTTGGGAATTCCAGACCATTGATTACGGTATTGAGTGGCAAATCGGCTTTGTAAACCGGCCCCTGCGAATGCAGGATTGAGCGCACAAGGAACAGCATAAAACTGTGTAAATTGCTGATCCTGTGCAGCGGACAAGAGTGCAATCAATGAAATGAATAGGGTGTAAAATCCTTTTTTCATGCTATTTCCTTACCAATGTTACTGTTCCAGAATACTCATAAGATTGTCCATTTTGGAAAAAACCTTTGGCTTTCCAAATATACACATCTTGTGGACAAATTACACCTTTATAGTATCCATCCCAACCTTTGTAGATATCATCAGAGAAGAACAAAATCTCTCCCCATTTATCAAAGATCTGCAGCTCATAGTTTTTTATCCCTTCAAATTTTGGAAAAAATACGTTATTGTCATAACTATTCATGTCAAATCGGCCATCTGTCGGTCCTGTGTTGAGTGGGCTGAAGGCATTCGGAAATACTATGTCTCCTCCGCCTATAGCATTGACCGCCCCTATTTGAACAGCCGTGTCCGGACAGTTGAATTCATTGTTTACTATCAGTTGAATATCGTACAAACCAGGTTCGGTATAGGTATGTTGAGGGGCAAAGGACATGGAGGTGTCTCCATCTTGGAAATTCCATTCGAAATAATTGGCATTTTCACTGAGGTTGACAATGTACACTGGCTGTTGGGGGATGGTTACTTGAGGGGGAGTTACGGTAAAAATAGCGATAGCCCGTGGAAATACCTCTATTGATAATGGATGCACTGCAGTATCTATTTGACCATTGTAGCCGATTACAATTTGTCGAACAGTGTATAAGCCAGGTGTATCATAAATATGTACTGGACTGGTATTGATGGAGGCTCCACCATCACCAAATTCCCAGAGCCATCCATTTCCATATTGAGAGGTGTCTTGAAACGCAACTGTCAAAGGAGCACATCCACTTTTATCGCCTATAAAACCAGCCACGGGATCAGGTGCGAGGATGGTCATTGCTTGGTACGCTGTGTCACTACATTGTCCATTATTCGCAATCATAATGATGTTGTAATTACCCCAAGTGTTGTAGTTGAAGTTGCCCGGGTTCTCTTGTTGAAGTAAATTACCATTTCCCATATCCCATAAGTAGGAGGTGGAGCTATTAGAAATACTGTTGTTTTCTATGGAAATGGCATTGGGCCATGTTTGTGGATTAGGAGAGGCCGTGAATTGCGCTAAGGGGACGGGAAATACCTGCACTTGTTGTGAGATTATTTGAGAACATCCCAAGGCATTGGTGGCCGTCAAAGTGACAATGTAACTAGTGTCAGTATCATTGGGATTGAGATAGGTGTGAGCGGGATTGAATAATGTCGATGTTTGACCATCACCAAAATCCCAATGATAGCTTTGTGCTCCAATGGATTGATTGAGAAGCAAGGTATTGAAAGGATGACACCCCTCTAGGTCACCGGTGAAATTGGCGGTGATTCCAGGAGGTACTGTGACAGGCATGGTATAGGTACTGAAGCATCCATCTGTAGTCATAGCAGCGAGCACAACGGCATTGGTTACCGCAACATTGGTCAAGTTAAAGAAATTGTGCTGATGAATAGGCTCTGCATTGATGCTGGTTTGTCCAGTACCATAATTCCAACTGTACTGATCTGCACCCACCGAACCATTTTCAAAGGTGATGGTAAGTGGGTAGCAACCCGTGGTATCGATCATATCAAAATAGGCGACAGGTGTGCGATGCACAACGATGGCTGTTGTGAGGGTGTCAGAACATCCATAATCATTAGCCGCTATAAGAGATACTGTGTAGGTACTATCCTGCGTTATCAGATTTTGATAGGTATGGCTTGGACTGATAACAGAGGTGGAGGTGCCATCCCCAAGATCCCATTGAAATTGGGTAGCTCCTGAGGAGTTATTTTGAAAAAGACAATTGAAAGGTGCGCAAGCTGCTGACAAGGAAGGATTGAATTGAGCAATGGCTTGTGGGTGCAAGGTATACAGAGTGGTGCTTGTATCGGTGCATCCATTGCTTGAGGTAGCTACTAGCTCAATATTAAAGTGGCTTAAAAAATCACCCTCTTGTTCAAAAACATGTGTGAACAAAGTATCACTTGTATTCGAAATATTTCCATCTTGGAAATTCCATTGGTAGCTATCCACATTGGAGCTATTGTTATATAATACCACCGAGGCCGGTTCGCAACCATCTGTATGATCAATACTGAAAGAGGCGGTGGGTCCTCCCAGTATGATTACACTGCTATGGGTGGTGTCTGTGCATCCAAAAACGGAAGTGCCAATAAACGACACCTCAAATGTATCGATGGGTAATGTCGTTTGATAGATGTGAGTTGGCAGCGCTTCAAAAGATTCAGCTCCATCTCCAAAAATCCAATGAAATTCAGCTGCCCCCGTCAGCAGTGGCATAGGAATTTCGACCGGGCTGCAGCCTGTAAAGGAATTGAAATCGATATTAAAAGTAGCCGATGGAAAAACCACGATGGTTTGTTCTGTGGTATCATGACATTCACCTGTGGAATAAGCAATCAGTGAAGCTGTAAAGAAACCTACTAATGTTGTATTATTCTCGTAAACATGCGTAGGAGCAAATTCAGTGGAGGTATTTCCATCTCCAAAATCCCATAAGTAAGAAACAGCTGCTTGAGAGTTGTTGATGAATGCGCTGGTGTGTGGGCTGCATTCCGGAACTGAATTAGGGTCAATAAAACTAGCAAAGGCCCCTGAATTCACGGTTATTAGGGTGTTAGCGGTGGCTGAGCAACCCATGTCACTGGTTCCAGATAAAGTAACCGTGAAGTTACTGCTGCTTCCTTGGGAGGTGAGAAAAACATGAGAGGGTGATAAATCTGTGCTGGAAGTGTTATCACCAAAAGTCCAAATCTGAGAGGAAATGCCGACGCTGTTGTTGTTAAAGCTGACTCCAAATGGAGTACATCCTACATTATCATTGACTGTGAATTGTACCAAGGGCAGAGGGTCCACTGTGATGGTGTTCTCGATGGTATCTTGACACCCTGTGATCCCTGCTATCAATTCTATGGTGTAATCACCAGGAAGTGCATAGATGTGATTGGGTGAAAAAGCATTGGAAGATTGACCATCACCAAAATTCCAATGAGATGGTGTATTAGGCCCACCACTTTCATTGATGAAACTTATATTGCTGTTTTGACAATTCCCAAGGTTTGAAAATTGTGCTGTTGGGGTGTTTACTACTTGTAAGATTTGGGTATCAGTGGCGGTACAGCCATTAGAAGCGGTAACTTGGAGGGTTATTGTGAAGTTACCGGTATTGGTGATGTCAAAAGGAGCAGGGGTTGATCCACTGAAAGTATTTCCATCGAGTAATGTCCAATCATACAAAATAGGATTACCTGTAGAATTTTGAGATAACTCAACATGCAATGAGTCGCAGGCGGAGGCGTTGGCAGTGATGATTTGAGTGGTGGGTGCGGCCAGCACAACAACTGTCTTGGTGACGGTATCTGAACATGAGGTAGGGGACAAGGATTGAGCCACTCTGTAACTTACATTGAATACTCCGGGGGAGTTAAAACTAAAGTTCATATTACCACCATTAGCCGAGGTCCAATTTCCATTCAAATTCCAAAAATGTTGATTGGCTCCCGTGGATGTTGGAAAGAAGGTGATATTTTGTCCGACGCAAACCGTGTCTTGACTGATGGTGAAATCCGCTATTGGGGGTGATATGATATGTACCGTAATATCATCCGTTTGAATCCCGCAATAATTACTGTCTTGAACAGATACTATGTAGTCTCCTATACCAGGAAAAGCTACGGTTTGCGGTAGATTAGGAGGAAAGGGAATCCAATCGGTTTCCTGAATGCCAGATCCCCAATAGTCTCCGAAGTTCCATTTTTCTTGTCTCTGGAAAATATTGCCTTGTGTAAAACAATTTTTCTGTGCGTTGTTGGTGAAGGAAAATATTGTATCGGGATAACATAAAGTGGCAAAGGGTGTGGTGATTTGAGGGAGATCTTTATCCCAAATGCGTATAGGATTAAAAGTAGCAATGGAGGCCCCCCCTTGAATGGTATTACAATAATTTTCAGCATAAAGAGTTACTACAGTTTCGCAGCTTACTGTTCCTGGTTCGTACAAATGACTGACACTTTGATTGGAGTTTTGAGCATCAAAAAAAAGATCGGGGCTATTGTCACCGAAGTCCCATTGAAATTGCGTTGTGGCGGAAACATTGGTTGAACTGTTGATGAAATCCATTGCTTGTGGGGCACAACCTTGAGTGATGCCGCCCACAGGAATCTGTATCGAGGCAGAGGCCGCTTGTTCCATCACCACTACCCCTGTGATGATGCATCCGCTCAAATTAGAGATAGTAACGACAAATGTGTCCACTGAGGGAGCGTAGGTGTGATTGATGGGGCTACCGACAGACCAATTGGATTGAATAGTGTTGGTGGTTCCATCCCCCCAATGGATCTCCACATTGGGCCAATTTTGGGGGGATTGTAAATTGAAATCAAAACTTCCTCCATCGCAGTCATACCAATACGGATGAACAGTAGCGTTGCCTTCATAATCGAAAACTTGAGGGCATTGGGCAATGGCCCCAATGGAAATCAACACTGATATAATGGTAAGTTTGAATTGCATTTTCATCACTCTTACGAAATTGCGCAGGAAAAGTGACATAAATGAGCATTTAAATCTTTTTTTTCATTAATCACTTGTGAGAAAGAGAAATTTCTTGAGAAATGATTCTTGGGTAAATCAAGGCTTGATTTCCTGCACAATCCACGCTACCGCTGGACAAACCAGGGTGTTTCGGTAAGTCATATCTACGATTTGGCTCATGTTTTTTCGATCGGTGTGTGGATATTCCCTGCACGCTTTGGGGCGATGCTCATAAATGCGGCAAGTATTATCCTCTTGCAGAAATAAGCATGGGGATTGATTGAGCACCCAATCCCCGTCTTCATCTATGTGCAAGTGTTGTTCTGTAAACTGTGAGGGCTTGATTCTTAAATGTTGCGCTATGCGCTCAATATCCACATCCCTGAATATCGGACTAGTGGTTTTGCAACAATTGGCACATTGAAGGCAATCTATTTTCTCAAAGGCTGCTTGGTGTTTGGTGTGAAATTTTTCGTCCAAGTTTTTTTGGCCTTTTTGCTGCTTCAACCATTTCTGATTGATTTTTTTTTCGGTTTTAGCTCTATCTAGCCACTTTCGATAATCTTCATTCATGGGGATCAGAGAAGGATTCGTTGTGAATGAAGGCAGTGTCTGTTAAACAGTGCAGAAAGGCTATCAAATCTGACTTGGAAGTTTCAGACAATTGCAGGCCTCCAGAAGTGAATTTCATAAAGGAATCGATAGTGGTAGAGGGATGCCCACCACTATTGTAATGCTCAATGACATCGGATAAAGTTTGAAATCTCCCATCATGCATGTACGGTGCGGTGAGGGCGATGTTGCGCAAGGTAGGCACCTTGAATTTCCCGCTATCCAGTGGATTGAAAGTGACCAAAGCTCTGCCCGGATCTTTTGAAAAATGAGCATCCAAGCCGTTATTATGAAACAGTCCATTGGTGAATTGCATATCACCAAATCCATGACAGTGGAAGCAATCGGCACCAAATGAGCCTCCAGGCACTTGATCTGGACTTCCACCTTCTGTCTGAAAGAGTACAAATCCCCTGTACTCAGAATCGGTAAATTGGTATAGGCCGATGCGCTGTTGATCAAATTTGGAACCTGCACTGATCATCGTTCTCAAAAAGGACGAAAGCGCTTTGGCGGCTCTTTTTTTGGTGACTTTGGGGCTACCAAATGCGGCTTTGAAAAGAGGAGGGTACAAGGTATCGTTTTGTAATTTTTCCACCACTTGACTCCATTCTTCGTGCATCTCGATGGGATTCTCCACGGGTTGTACTACTTGATCCTCTAATGTGGCTGTTCTGCCATCCCAAAAGAAATACCGTGCCCATCCCAAGTTGATCAAGGCCATGGATTGTCTTTCTCCGATTTGTCCTTCAGCTCCAACGGAAAATACCGCACTATCCGAAAATCCATGTTGTGGTAAATGACAACTTCCGCAGGATTGAGTTTGGTTAATGCTTAATTTTTTTTCCCAAAACAAATATCTACCCAGCAGAACAGATTCATTGGTCAATGGGTTGTCTGCAGGAATATCCATTGGAGGAAAAAATGGTGGAATGGAGAGGGGGTAAGCGGTGGTGGCACTGAAATCATCCATGATGGTTTCTTCTGGCTGTTCCAGGACATCATAGCGACAGGCCATGAATAGCGTAAATACCATCAAAAGGAGGAGTACTTTTCTCATTGATTCAAAGGTAAAAAGGAATGGTTTTGAACAGCGTTCCAATCCGTTAAACTTTCAAGAAAGCTCACCAAATCCGACTTTTCTTGAGGGGTCAAACCCAAAGGTCGGATGCGATGATCTTGTTGTTTGGGATGCCAATCTCCTCCACGATTATAAAATTCCACCACATCTTCCAATGTGCGCAGTGATCCATTGTGCATGTAGGGTCCGGTGAGTTCAATGTTCCGAAGTGTGGGAGTTTTGAATTGATATCTATTCTCTATGTGGTAGCTTTCTCTCTCCTTTCCGAGATCTGTAGAGTCCGCTACCCCTATTGAATAAAATTGATAATCCGTGAAAAATGGCAAGGAATGACATTGAATGCAAGCCAATTTATCTGACTGAAACAATTGCCAACCTCGCTCCGCCTCAGGGGACATTCGGCGTTTTTTGAAGTAGTATGCTTGATCGAAAGGTGTGTCATAGCTGATCAATGATCGCTCATAGCAGGCGAGGGCTCGAACCACAGTGTAAAAGTCTAAATCGCGATTGTAGGCTTTTTGACTCAATGTCTGATAACATTCATTTTTCAAAATGGCAGTTGGCAAACCTTGCGATGAATTGAACATTTCATGGGTAGAAAGCAATGGAGCCAGTGCTTGTTGTTCGAGACTTTTCACCCCTCCTTCTGCCATCAAATAAGGTTGCCACCCTACATTGAAAAGGGTCGGGGTATTGCGCATGCCTTGTTGTTGATCATGTCCCACGGCCACGCTTTGTCCGTCAGTAAAGGCGCCCGTCAAAGCATGACAGCTTTCGCAAGAGGTTTGCCCATCCGCTGACAGTTGCGGGTCATGGAAGAGTTTTTTTCCCAATTCTACTCGACATTCGGTGGGGTAATTATCCTCAGGAAAGTGGATAGGGGGAAAGAAGAATGCTTGTCGAAATGACAATGAATCTGTGGAGCAAGAAGGGCAATGCGCCTCTGATGTTTGACAACCTTGATGCGCAAAAAGGAGGAATATTGAATAGAAAAAAGCAGTTGAAAATTTTACCACTTTTGACTTTTTCTTATTCAACCTTCCAATAAAATTAAGGAATGTAGGAAAATGCACTTTGATACAGATTCATGGATTTCAGGGCCAACGGTAAATTGCCTGTTGTGTGCGTGAGATATTCTGTATCGAAATGCAGGGTGTCTGTATCGTTTAAAAAACACTTCCGTGCATTGAATTCGAAATTCCAAGTATAGCTTCCTCCCAACTGGGTTTCGATCGGTGTGGGGTAAAAGGTAAGGGTGCGGAAAAGAGTATCATCACCACAATGGTAAGCGAGTGGATCGATGAGGGGGGCGGAAGTGGAACCAGATAGATCGGTTTTTCCGTTGAGCATATAAAAAATGTATCCTGTATTCCAGGTCCAAAACATTCCGGATGAGCCTGCTACGCTGAGTGGATGGCTGTTAGCATAAGTGGTAGGATCGGTGGATGTGTTGACATCTGAAGGTACGCCGAGGGAAAATTCAATTTTGGTTACCTTCCAAGGTGGAGCATTAACACTGATGGTAGGGTCAGTGAACCAATTCAACAATGCATAATCTTTGAGCACCAGGGCTGAATCTATTTCATTGTACACTTTGATTTGACTCACATAGCCACGAAGGTCTTCTATCAAAAATCTTCGATTGAGATAGTCGTAATAGGTTTGACCTTGAACCAAATCTTGATCGTCGAAAACGGCATTCCAATGAAAATGATATTGAGCTGTGGTATGGGGAGAGGGTGGATCTACTACAGGGTCTTTACACCTATTGCATTGCACACAGGTCAAAAAAAGCAAAAGCGCCCATCCTGAAGTAAACATTTTTTTCATAGTGCTAAAATTATATCAACAATTGCCTCTACGCTATTGACTTTTGTTAATAGTTGGCTATATTTATGAGATATGCCAGTTCAATTACCCTCGTTTATTGTGTATAGGAGTTCTGCGGGAAGTGGAAAGACCTACAGTTTAGTCAAACAATACCTCACCATTGCGCTCAAGGACGCCTCTCCAAGCGCGTATGTCAAGATACTGGCCATTACCTTTACTAACAATGCGGCGGCAGAAATGAAAGATCGCATCGTTTCTCGATTGCATGATTTTTCCCACATGAGCGCTTTGCCTCATGATCATCAAGCACGGGGATTATTCAATGATATCCGGGAGGTATTACAGCTTGATCCTATGGAATTGGAGGTGCGTTCAGAGCGGATGCTTACCAATATCCTCCATCATTACAGTAGATTTTCCGTTTCTACTATCGATTCTTTTATCCATAGAATCGTCAGAACATTTGCCCGTGATTTAGGAAGGCATCCTGATTTTGATATTCAAATGGATGTAGATCAAGTGTTGGAAGAAGTAGTGGACCGATGTTTGGATCAAGTGGGAAGGGATGCTGATCTAACGCAATATCTTAAAAGTTTGATACTCTTCCAGATGGAAGAAGGAAGGTCTTGGAATCCCAAAAAAATCATGTTGGATTTTTCCAAAAGCTTGGTTTCTGAAAAGGGAATAAAGGCATTGGATCGTCAGCAAGGAATGACATTAGATGAGTTTTCCAAAGTCCGCCATGAGTTGTACGGAATGATGAATGACTTGGAGGTGTTACCCAAAGCTTTAGCGCAAGAAGCTTTTGATTTGCTCTCCTCATGCTCCACCGTCCCAACCGATCATTATTATAGTGGAGTTGGGGCCTATTACAAACTGAAAGCGCTGGCGGAGGATATTATTGCCGATTCTGAAAAAAATAGCTTGTGCAAGGAGACGCTTCAAGGTAGATTGCTGGGAGCGATCAATGCTAATTGGATGGGTGGATCTACCCCTAAAGTCTTGGCACCTCAATTCAAATCAGTTTCACCTCGTGTAGAGCAATGTGTGAAATCTTTGTTTGATTGGTACCATAGCCCGGAGTTCAATCGTTGGTTTTTATTGAGCAAAATTACCCGCAATTTTTTCGCCTTAGGACTCATTCACTATTTGCACAATATCTCAGAATTGTTGAAGGATGAAAAAAACTTTTTGATGATTGATGATTTTCATCAAATGGTGTCAAAAGTGATTTCAGAAAATCACGCTCCCTTCATCTATGAAAAAGTAGGAGAACGGTACGAACATATTTTGTTTGATGAGTTTCAAGACACATCTGATTTGCAATGGCGCAACTTTTTACCCTTGGTCCAAGAATGCTTGGCCAAGGAGGGAAGTGTTTTTGTGGTGGGGGATGGAAAGCAAAGTATTTATAGATGGAGAAATGGAAATGTCCAGCAATTTGTTGAGCTGCCTGTTATTGATGAAACTCCCAATGTCCAGGGATTGCAACGCGCAATGGAGGTGTCATATTCAGAGCCATCGAAAGGAGTAAATAACAATTATCGGAGTGCAGAGAATATTGTATTATTTAACAATGCCATTTTTGAGCAATACCGCTCCAAATTAGGTACTCACTCCAAGGTGTATGAGGAGCATCAACAAGAGGTCAAGGGAAAGGGAAAGGGAATGGTGCAGCTTCATTGGTGCGCTGACCCTGATGATCCAAAAGAAAAAATGTGTTCTGAGATTATTCAAATCGTTCAGGCTTGTTTGGAGGATGGATTTCACTTGTCGGATATCACGATACTGACCCGAAAAGGGAAAAAGGAATCGGGGCCGATTGCTCAGGCCATCAAAGATTACAATGCTACTGTGGAGCCTTCCAAGCGCATAGCCGTGAGCACTCAAGATAGTTTTTTACTGTCTCTTTCTCCTAAGGTGCGCTTGGTGATGGCCTATCTCACTTATCTGTCGGCTCCTCGTGAGAGTTACTATCGCTTTGATTTAATCCGTTGTTTGGCAGAGGTTTTTCCACAGAATGTGGATCGAGGAAAAATGCTAGATGATTGCATGGTGCCCTGGCAAAAGGAAGGCAAGCAAGGGTATCGATTTGCAGAGATCAATACCGTTTTAGAAGAATGGAATGCGGATTTGCCTACAAAATGGCCCACAGGGATGAGCGCCTTTGAAATGGCCAAGCGCATGATGAACGCATTGGAATTGGAAATGGATGAATATCTGGAATTCTTGCTCGATCAATTGGCACAGCGTGCCCAAAGCATCGGTTTCCAACCAGCAGAAATGCGCCGATGGTGGGAAAAGGCGAAGGATAAATTATGTATCAATGCGGCGGGTGCTAATGATGCGGTGAAAATGATGACGGTGCATCGTTCCAAAGGATTGGAGTTTCCTGTGGTCATTTATCCTCGATTTAATTCCCAAACACCGGGTGGATTTTTATGGTTAAACACAGAAAATGATGGGTTGCCGATTCAAGATGCTTTGGTCAATTACAAATCGAGCAAACCCCAGTATTTTCAACCTCATGATATGGTTCAGGAATATTGGGATGATCAGTTGGATACAGCGAATTTGATCTATGTGGCTCAGACGCGTCCCACGCAGCGGTTGTATATTTTACAGGAGTTTAAAATGGAGTCGGAAACCAAAAATGGCAAACAGGTGAAAGACCCTAGTCCAGTGCCAAAAACCAAGGATACCGTTGATTGGAACTATTCCGATTATCTATTTCACTACTTCAACCAAAATGGTACCGAAGTGCAAGAGGGGGTGTGGCGAATTGGGCAGCATGAGAAGCCCTTGGAAGAGGAGAAAAAGCCAGCCATGGAGATACAGCAAATGGGAGTGCACTTGTATCATTTCAAAGAAAAAAAGTTGCGCTATAGTGCAACGAAAAGAGAGGAGATGGCAGCGATATGGGAAAAGGGAAAGTGGGGAGAGCAGGTGCATGTCTTGTTGCAGCAATTTGTATTGAAGGCGTCTTTGGAAGACACCTTGGAACGGATTCAAGAACAATTTGCACAGGTGGATAAAGAGCGAGTGGAGGCACTACGAATCCAATGGAAAAGAGCTGAGGCGGATGAAGTACTCAAGCAGTTCAGGAATTTGGATGGGCGTTGGTCTGTAGAGCAACCGATTCTGCTCACCAATGGAGAAGAGGTAAGGCCGGATTTGTTTTGTGTTTTGGACAAAGAGGTAAAATTGATTGATTTCAAAACTGGAAAACCTAAAACTAAAGATGCGGAACAAATACTTGGATATGCCAATGCCTTGAACGAGATTTGCCAAGTGCCTGTTCAGTCGGCAATTCTGTACACGCACAATATGGAATGGAAAAATTATTGAAAGTAATCATGATGCTATGGGGTGCTCTTCTGCTCCATGGTTCAGCGCGGTGTCAACAGGATTTGATTACCTATGGGAAAGTGGTAGCCAAGAACCAAGAGCAGCCACTCCAAGAATACCGCGCGGCAGCGTGCGCACCGGCCACCGGATTAAGAGATTTGGAATGGAATAATGTCAATGCCTTGATTGAAACGGGTGGCTCTTTGTGGCAAGATAGAGCCACTGGAAGATCACATTATTATGTACCCAAAGAAGGAAATGTCTCAGTGTTATTTGCGGGATCATTGTGGTTGGGTGGAATATCTCCGGATCAGACTTTGAAAATGGCGGCAGTGTTGTATCGATACAATGGAAACGATTTTTGGGCTGGACCGCTAACCAATGATGGAACAGCTTCGGTGAATGAAAGCACTTGCAATGAGTGGGATCGATTTACTGTATCCTATCGTCAAGACGCACAGCGACATCGGCAGTACTTCGAGTGTTTAGGCCAGCCGGATTGTGATGTAGAGACAACGATGGGGGGTAGTTATGCTATCCCTGGTTACTTCTATGATTACCCTGCTATGGGAAATACCGCAGTGGGCCAAGACTTGTATATCGCTCCTTTTTATGATTTTGATGAAGATGGAATGTACACCCCCGAGAATGGTGATTATCCTTGGTTTGATTTTCTCAGGGAAATCAATTGTTCCACTAGGAAGCGAGAAGACATTGTTCCGTTGTTTGGGGATATCAATTATTATTGGGTATTCAATGATAAAGGAAATGCCCACACGGAGTCGCAAGGGCAGCCGATTGGAATGGAGATCCGAGCACAAGCATTTGCCTTCAATACCAATGATGAAATCAATAACATGACCTTTTACAATTATGTTTTGATCAATCAAGGCACGCAAACTTTACAAGAGACTTATTTCGGAACATGGATCGATTGCGATATCGGAGGGCACACTGATGATTATGTAGGATGCGATGTACAGCGCGGTTTGGGATACGGGTACAATGGCCCCGCCGTGGACAATCCTACAGGACTTTCGCCCGGTTATGGAGCCAACCCTCCTGCGGTGGGGGTAGATTTTTTTGAAGGCCCCTATCAAGATGCCGATTCCATTGACAATCCATTGACTACCGATATTCTTCAAGCCATAGAGCAAAAAGGAATTCCATACAAGGGCATAGGGATTGGATACGGAGATGGCATAGTGGACAATGAGCGATTTGGTATGCGCAAGTTTTTGTATCACATTTCGGGTACCGGCCCTGCGGGTTATCCCACTGTTGCGGTGCATTATTACAATTACCTCAGAGGATATTGGAAAAACAATCAGCGCATGTCCTATGGTGGTAATGCGCTCTCTGAGGCGAGTGGTGCGGATTTGGGAGTTCCTGCCGATTTCATGTTTCCAGGAGATACCGATCCTTATCACTTCGGGACTTTTGGAACCGTCACCACACCCTGGACGGAAGTGAGCAGTGGCAATGTTCCTGGTGATCGACGTTTCATGCAAAGTGCGGGTCCCTTTACCCTAGAACCTGGTGATTACAACAATATCACCGTGGGAGTAGTCTATGCCAGAGCAGAAAGTGGAAATCCATTTGAATCTGTGAATTTGGTGAGGGCGGCGGATGATAAAGCACAGGCGTTATTTGACAATTGTTTCGAGCTGATTTCTGGCCCCGATGCTCCCGACGTGACCGTGCGTGAATTGGATCGCGAGGTTATTCTCATGCTCACCAATGACAATCCTTTGAGTTCCAATTACAATGAATCGTACACCATGTTGGATCCTACTATTCCGGAATTTGATGCTGCTTTGCAGCCATTATCTGAGGCGGAAAGAACTTATCAATTTGAGGGTTATTTGGTGTATCAATTGGCCAATGAGAAGGTAACCAGCGCAGATTTGTACGATATCACCAAAGCCCGCTTGGTAGCACAGAGTGATGTGCAAAATGGGGTGGCGAATATTGTTAATTTTGAAAAGGATGCCACCACTGGATTTACCGTACCTGTGCTCAAAGTGCAGGGTGCGGATCAAGGTATACAAAGGAGTATTCAGATTACTGAGGATGCTTTCGCTCAAGGAGACAATCGATTGATCAATCACAAGACTTATTATTTCATGGCCATCGCCTATGGCTACAATCAATATCGTCCCTATAATGTGGGCAATGGAACGGGACAAGACAATGCCTTCTTGGCCTCAAGAAAATCTGTATTTGGAGCCATTAAGGTAATGGCCGCGATCCCTCATAACACTCAACCTGCATTTGGTGGTAGTATTTTGAATGCACAATATGGAGATGGAGTGGCCTTGACACGCATTGAAGGAAAAGGAAGTGGATTGAATGCGATGAC
>Ga0068876_10001328_pt1 | contig 19453 bp, 18 predicted proteins | sample NOAtaG_6_FD_66442 | JGI IMG/M metagenome (GOLD analysis project Ga0068876, IMG submission 66442) | Freshwater lake microbial communities from Lake Erie, under a cyanobacterial bloom - NOAA_Erie_Diel5S_2200h metaG | ecosystem: Environmental > Aquatic > Freshwater > Lake | place: USA: Ohio, Lake...
AATATGCCTTTAAGTGTTGATATTGACTTAGCAAATACGGAACGAATTGTAGACTGTAATGCAATAACGGCCGATTCTCCTTTTGCTAAAATTTTTCCTAATGGAGTATCTGCAATCGATTTAACCACAGAAAACAATATCTTAAACATTCCTTGTGATATCTTTAAAAGAATACCACCATTCTTAACCCATTCAAATAATGTGCGAAATTTATCTTTAATTGCTTTGAATAGTTTACCACCAGTGCCACCAAACGCCATTCCTAACGAATCGCCAAATAAATCTAACCATGCAAAAGAATCGCCTTGTGATATTCTATTAATATCATCAATAGCTAAAATACCAAATAATATAGCTACTGGAATTTTTGTCCATGGTGTTGGAATTAAAGATGCTGCGGTAGTAGCACCTATTCCTAATGGCGAATAAACCATTTCTCGGAATCCACCTGGTGAATTGATCCATGCTGATAAAGATTTATATTTTAAATAATATTCTGTAGATACAAATGGTCGAAATAAAATATCGCTAGCATCAAAACCATCTGAATCAGATTCAGCATCCTGTTGCGCAACGGACTTATACATTGCTGGATCATTGAACATTTTTTGAATTTGATTTATAGCACGTTCTGGTAAATTTGAATACTGTATACTATTATACATTGAGCCGCGGCCTGATAATGCTGATAATGCTGATTTTAATTCATCATATGAAACTAATTTCTTTACGGTCCAATCAAATTGTGATGCAGGTAATACATCATATAAATGTATAGCTGCTTCAATGCGATCAGAAGCACTCATAAAACTTTTTAAATATGATGCAATATTTCTAGGTTTATCACCATCAACTAAACGATTTGGTAATTTTTTTAATGCAAAAAATACTTGTTTATATTGATCAATATTTTTAATTTGACGAATTGCATTTAGTGCCGATTCATCATCATCTACAAAAGTGCCTTTTGCATTATAAAGTTGTTTTGCAATACGATTAGCATTAAATTTTGAAGAAGGCGCTGATTTAAATACTGCACTACCTGGTTGTTCGGATAATATTGCCGCTAATTCTTCTTGAATAATTTGCTCTAATGTTAATGTTGCTCGCATATAATATAAATATCAAGTAAAAAAGTTTAAGGTTTGATTGGATTGTATTGATTTATTCATTATATTAATAGTATAATTAACCAGTTAATCATTTAAAATAAGAGACATGAAACGTTTATTTATTTCTGCAATTTTTGCCGTAGTAGCATTTACGAGTAATGCACAATATGATGCAATTTTAAATAAGTATCAGAATTATTATTTGAATCAATATAATATTTCGTATACTAGTCCGCATAAACAACTAGTAAAAGACACTAGTTCTGTTATTAGTTATGGTGATGTTTATATTTCATTGAGACCTACAAATGAAGTTTTTCTAACTGTGTTATTCAATGAAACTATCAAAATCACTAAACTAAAAACAGTAGTTGTTAATGATAAAGAAAATGATATTCACTGCATTGAAATTGTAGAATATGTTTCAAATAACTATTCAGGCTTGCAATTTGTAATCATGAAAAAATCATTTGATGGTTCATGGGATATTATTAATCAACCAGAATTTGATAATAATACAATTCAATATGTAAATTATCCTATTGAAATTGGAGATTGTCCAATCTGTCCAGCAGAATAAAACATAAAAAATGGGGTAGCTAATAACTACCCCATTATTACTATTATGTTGTTAAGCTATTATCCAACTAACATTGCTTTTGCATTACCAGTTAATGATGCTGCTAATGTTTGTTGCGCACTTCTTGTACCTGGTTGTGTTTGAGCTACTGTATTTTTAAATGTAGCAATCATTTTATCATATGTTGCTTTACTTGGATTATTTGCATAAGCTGCTTGTAGAATTGCAAGTGGTAATTTATTAAACGAATCATTTAATTGTTTAGCATAGATATTAATAGCAGGTGCTTTTGTATTAATATCAGCTGCTGCTTGAACTACGTCGATTGATGCGTATTCCAAATCCTTATATCTACCATATGCATTATTTAATGGGTTCAAAAACGGTAAACCATAATAACCAGTAGTAAATGTAGTTATAATTCCTTTACCACTTGGATCAGTTGGTACGAATATATATTGTCCAACATTATATGGCGTCATGCTACCTTCTGGTTGTTTTGCTGCTACGGCATCAATAGCTTTTTTCCATTTAGGATCTGCGTATAAATCTTTATTAATAACTGCCTCTGTTAATACAGCTTCTTCAATCTTTTTAACATCGTCTGCTTTTAGGTTTTTTACGCCAAATCGAAGCATATTTTCTGCTAATGTGTTTTTCATATTGTTTCCTTTAAGGTTCTTTTTCTTTCATATAAATATACAACTAATAAAAAAACAGATATATTTTGAATCATGCAATAAATTTCTTATAATATAAAAAAATCCTATGATACGTTATGGTTATTGTTGTATCAATCAACAACTATCGTCCCAAGGTATTCGTACCGGACGTGCAATGATTGACCGCAAATTCAAGCTCGGCGGTTTACAGCTTGCATCTGATATTGCTTTGGCAAACGCCAAGGACTTATTGACTATTCTGCAATGGAATGAATCGCAGGGTATTCGACTATTTCGTGTCGGTAGCGAATTATTTCCGCGCTGGAATCATTACCGATTAGAAGATTTGCCAGGTATTGATGAGATTGCACGACATCTACGTGCAGCAGGCGATTATGCTTTAGCACATGGCCATCGCATTACAACGCATCCTGGTCCATTTCATATCTTAGGTAGTCCCGATGCCGTAGTTGTTGACAATTCTATTATTGGTCTCGAACGACACGCTGAGCTTTTTGATCTTATGGGTTTTGCACCTAGTTTTGAGAATCTTATCAATATTCATATTGGTGCTACATATGGTGACAAGCCTGGTACTGTCGATCGTTGGTTACGTAACTATGATCGTTTATCAGACGGCGTTAAGGCTCGTTTAGTTATTGAGAATGATGACAAGGCATCTATGTATTCAGTTCGCGAATTGTACAATACATTGTATGCATCTGCAGGTATTCCGGTTACATTTGACTATTGGCATCATACTTTCAATACTGGTGACTTATCCGAAGAAGAAGCATTCTTCATGGCACGCGAAACATGGGAGCATCATGGTGTTACTCAATGCACTCATTACAGTGAGTCTCGTCGCCGCGAGCAGCAACTTCTTATTGAGCGTATGTTTGATCATCATGGCATTTCTTTAGAAGATTTACCTAAATGGCCTACCTTCCATAAGGCATACAAAGAGTTTACCAAAATTAAGGAGCAAGCTCATGCCGATTATATTACAACTACTCCGAATACATATGGTGTAGCAGATTTAGACATCGAAGTTGAAGCTAAGGCTAAAGAATTGTCGTGGATCAATTTAAATTTAGAATATTGTCAAAATACAGCATTAATTTTAGAATAATATATTTATTATAAATAATAATTTAATAAAGGGTTATAATTATGGCGTATTACAAATACAAAAACAAAGTTACAGATGATTTAGAAGATGCATATGAAATCATCAAGATGGTCGGTCGGGCATTAACTGAAAATAAATCTGATAAACAATCTACTTTAGATAATTTAGCACGTGCAATGAAAAAGATCGAATCAGCACGTTATTACGTAGACCGCGAATAAAAATCAAAAAATATGAAATCAAAATCAACGCCACCCCCAAAAGGGTTTAAAAGATTACAGTGCAAATATTGTGATAATGTATGTGAACGGGTTGATGAAAAGGCAACTGCAGTTACGTGTTGGCAATGCACTTCGAAATTGGTAAATGGTCAACATTTGGAAATACGTAAATAATTTCTTATATTAAATTTATGTTAGAAGCAGAAAAAATTAAATCAAATTGGGAAGCATATCGCAAAGCGGTAAATGATTACTTCCCAACGCGTAAAGATCAACTCAACCGAATGTATGATGATTTTGAAGATCGTATGGTAATGATGCCGGCATCATCAATAGCACACTTTCATAATGCATTTGCGGGAGGATATGTAGATCACGTACTTCGTGTTATTGCGTGCACTGAAAAACTTTATGAATCTTGGTCTGAGATGGGTGCTGATATGTCTGGTTATACTATTGAAGAACTTCGTTTTGCGGCAATGCATCATGATTTAGGTAAAGTAGGTTTTCCAGGGGATGGTAATGAAGTTTATCAAGTAGAAACATCTGATTGGCATCGCAAGAATCAAAACAAGATGTATAAACACAATGAAAATATTCCGTTTACGATGGTACCAGATCTTTCAGTTTGGTTGCTTCAACAATATGATGTTAAAATGTCTTGGACAGAATATCAAGCAATCAAAATACATGATGGAATGTATGATGATGCAAATAAACCGTATTTCGTTGCTCGTTCAGCTCAGGCTAAATTGAAAACAAATTTGCCAATTATTTTGCATCATGGTGATCATATGGCAGCCCAAATTGAATTCGAACGCTGGAGAAACAATAAAAATGCATCTCCTAATCCAGTATCTGAAAAAAGTAAAATACAAAAAAGTAATGGATTGAAAAATCTAGCTGAAAATAATCCAGATGTCGAAAATTCACTTATGGATATTTTTAAAGCATTTAATCAGGAATAATATGGCTTTAATATTAATTAGTATAGTATCAATTGGTATTATAGGTTATTTAGCATATAGAATTTGGTATCTTGCAGGTACATTAGCAGAGGCACAAGAATATATTGAAGAATTAGAATCTACTAATCAATATATGTTTGATAGAATTTCTAAATCGTATACTGCAATGAATCAAATCGACCGATTAGGTGCATTTGAAAAAGATGATGAAGCAGGAACAACGTTTGCATTATTAAAACAAGTAGTAGACGAATTAAAAGAAGAATTTGATGGCAGCGAAGAGGAAGAAAAAAAGTAACGTTTACTTTACTAAAATAACAGATTTTGCAATTTCGGCATATAATCAAACTGCAAGTGATTCGGCATTACGCGAAAAAATCTATAGAAGATTTATATATCCTGCATTCATGAAAATGGCAGAAAATTTAATCAACAAAGTAAAGCCTACGTATATTGATTCTTCATTTGTAGATTTACAAACCGATTTAGTTACTTATTTAACGGAACGTTTAAATAAATTCAATCCAGCTGCTGGTAAAGCATATTCATATTATACTAGAACATCATTTAATTATTTAATTGCAGAAAATCAAAAAGCATATTCTAAATTGAAAGCTGATACGTTGGAATTAGATATCGACGAACAAAGAAATATCATAACCGAAATTCATAATGATGAAATGCAAGAAACGTTGCGTTACTTTATGGATGCATATATTGATTATTGTTATGATAATTTAAATTATATTTTTAATAATTCCGTTGACATCCATGTAGCTGATTCAGTTTTACATATTTTTGAGAGTCGAGAAAACATTGAAGATTTTAATAAAAAGGCATTGTACATTTTTATACGAGAACGTACGGGTTTAGAAACTAGTAATATTACACGTGTTGTTAAAGTATTAAAACAAATATACGTAGATAAATTTTTAGAGTACGAACAATCTGACTTCGTAAAATTGCCTTTTTGATATTTATATTAAAGGATTTTACTTATGGACAAGAATGATGAACTATTCAAAGGCACTACCTTTGCCGACTTGATGTCCGATGTCTATCATAATTCTAAAAAAAAAGATAGACAAATAAATCAACTAATTGCACAATTACAACCATTAATTCGTAATGCATCTGATGCAACTGTTATTGTGCCACTTATTAAAGAATATTTAGACGTTGCTGTTAAAAATGATGATCATTTAGTAAAATTAACAGCTATTGTGCAACGTTATATTTCAACCAAACAAACTATTTCTGGTGCCGACAGTTTATTAAGCGATGAAGAAAAAGAACAACTTTTAAAAGCTGCCGAGCAAACGTTATCTGCAGAATTATCAGATGAAATAGATAGTTTCGATAATGAGGATATTGTTTTAAAACAAAAGATCCATGATGCGAAACAAAAAATTGAAAAAGGTATGAATGATTGAACAAAGTCTTATTAATTTTTATTTTGGAGAAGTTATTGAATCTACTGACACTTATATAAAAAAGTCAGGTGAAAAAGATTCAAACATGTTATTCACAATCGATGTGATGATAAAACAAAATAATAATACCAAGATTTTAGAACGAGTTAAACCTATTTCATCTAACATAAAACAAATTCCAATAAAAGGTGAATCTGTATTAGTTTTTCAAGGATATGATCAAACTTCAAATTGGGTTAGGCGACGTTTACAATGGTATTATTTCCCAACTACGGGAATACAATCTAGAATCAATTCTAATGTAGTACCCGTTAATACAGAAAATTTTAAACCAGATCCAAATTTTGTTGAACGTGCTACTCCTATACTTCAACCATATATGGGTGATGTTATCTTTGAAGGTCGTTATGGAAATAGTATTCGATTTAGTAGTACTATTAATACCGGTAAATATGATATTCTACCAACTTGGTCTGGCCCGGAAACAACAGATCCTATTATAATATTATCAAATTCATCTAAATTAGATCTAGATAAAAACTTTGTTATAGAAGATATCGAATCTGATGATTCGTCTTTATATTTAACAAGTACGCAAACATTGGATCGATTGCAATTATCAACTCCATTAACTGTTAATAATGCAAACTTTAAAAAATCGCAATTTGTAGGTGTTGGCGAAAGAATTATATTACGAGCTAAAAAAGATATAGCTATAATCGATTCGGAAAAAGGAATTGTATTAAATACTACAGGAGAAATAAAATTAGGCGATGATTCTGCAACGGAACCTATGGTACATGGAAAAGTTCTAGAAGCAATTATTTTAAAATTAATAAAAGCAATTTCAGCCGGCGGCACAGCAAATGGCGCTGTTGTAACAACTAATGCTGTATCTATTATTGGTGAAATTTATAATTTACTACCGGATCTTAGTAGTCAACAATATAAAATAAAGAAAACATAATATGGCAGTAGCACCTCCTTTTGATTTAGTAATACAAAAAGTACCAACTGCGATTAATAAACTACAATCCGCATTAAACAAACTAACAGATCGATTAGCTGAGAAGGTAACTGAAGCAATATTAGATTCTTCTAAATTATCGGATCGTATTAAATGTAATGATCCTAGAATAAAAAAAATAAAAGCTACGTTAGAATCAATACAACAAATTATACAAAAAATACAAGATGTTTTACGAATATTACAAATTGTTGTACCAGCATTAACAGTTGCAGCTCAAATTGCATCAACATTAGCATCATTACAACTAGCAAATCCAGTACCGGTAATTTCTGGATTAGTACAAGCATTAGCAGTACAAAATGAATTAATTGCTACAATATTGGGGGCATTAAAACAAGCATCAATTATTGTAACAATCGTAAATGGTAGTGTTATTTTAGCATCTTCGCAATTAAGTGCTGTAATTAATAAATTAGCATCAATATGTGATAATGAAATATTTCCAGTTTCGTCAGCAACTCAAACTGCTATAGATTCTATTAATAATGAAATTGTTGATTACACGCCATCGCGCTTTTATAATGTACTTAATACATCAATTGATGATTTAGATAATCGCGAAGAACTTATACAACAATTGAATGCAAAACAACTAAGTATTTTAGACAATTTAATTGAAATGCCTAGCAAAGTAGTTTTTGTATCAGGGACTAATGAACCAACATCAGAAGATGGTAATTTAGGTGATTTTGCCATTAATTATGATACAAAAACATTTTACGGGCCCAAACTGTCTGATACTGAATGGGGAATGCCCGTAAAATACTAATACTTATATTTATAATAAAATAATCATATGGATTCAAAAACACTTATAAAAGCACTTAAAGTAGCCGTACGTGAGGTTATTAAAGAAGAATTAACTGAGATTCTTCGTGATGGGTTACAATCTACTATTAACGAAATGGCTCGTCCTGTTAAGAAAACAACTAATACGGTAACTCAGCGAACGCAACATACTGAAGCTGTTTCAACTAAAAAGAAACCATTATTTCAAGATAATAAATGGGCTTCAGTTTTAAATGAAACAGATCCATTGTCTGAACAAGGTCCAATGGCTATGAATAGTTTTCGTGACATGATGAATGAAGGTATGGAAGAAATTCGAATGACTTCGGCTGATGCACAAGGTTTCGGTATGATGCGACAAAACATGAAAGAAGCTATGGGGCATGCACCGATGGCGCCGCAAGTTATGGAAGATCCAGAAACCGGTAAAACATTTGAAGTTCCGCAAGAAGTTCAACAAGCAATGACTCGAGACTATTCTGCGTTAATGAAAGCAATTAGCAAGAAAAAAGGAAATTAATGGCATACATAATACAATCTGCTACACAAAATAATCCAGATACTTATTTAGGAGTATCAATTTCATTTGGTGTACCAGGTGTATTTACATCATTATTATCTGATGTTGAACAAGCTACTAGTAATTTAAAAAATTTATTACTAACTAGAATTGGCGAACGAGTTCATCAGCCAACATTTGGAACTAGATTGCTTGATATAATTTTTCAGCCAAGTGATGATGAAATTAAACAAGATGTTATAGATGCAATTACAGGCCCTGTAAATTTTTGGTTGTCATATATAACTATTAATAAAATCGATGTAGTTACTCATCTAGATGACCCGTCGATTGAATACCAATTACGAATAACTATCAATTTTACTGTAAATAATGGTTCTACTAATGAAATTGTTATTCTTACAGGGGAGAATGGTCAATTGATTGTTGAATAAGGGAGAATATGCAAGTCAAAAAAGATGTATCATATATTAATAAGGATTTCAGTTCATTTCGTAAAAACTTAATTGATTTTACGAAACAATACTTTCCTACAACATATACTGATTTTAATGAATCATCGCCTGGAATGATATTTTTGGAAATGGCATCATATGTAGGCGATGTATTATCATATTATGCAGATAGCAATTTAAAAGAATCATTATTAGAACAAGCATCGGAACGAGGCAGTATTTATGATATATCAAAAACATTAGGATATAATCCAAAAAACGTTGTTCCTGCATATGTTACATTAGATATATATCAACTATTACCAGCAACGGGTTCTGGTGCAAATGTAGCGCCAGATTATAATTTTGCATTGTCTATCAAACCAGGGATGCGAATCAAACAAAATAATGGCAATTCTACATTTAGAACATTAGATTCGGTTGATTTTACATATTCATCATCAATTGATCCAACCGAAGTAACTGTATATCAAACTGACACTTTAAATAATATTCCTACTTATTATCTTTTAAAGAAACAAACAAAAGCAGTATCAGGCGATGTTAAAACAGCTACATATACATTTGGCACTCCGGTTCCATATGATAAAATTGTTTTACCTGATACTAACATTATAGAAATAATTTCAATTACAGAATCAGATGGCGATAATTGGTTTGAAGTTCCATATTTAGCACAGGATACAATTTTTGAATCAGTTCCAAATTTAGCAGAAAATGATCCAGATTTAGCACCATATCGTTCATCATCACCAAGCTTGTTAAAATTAAAGAAAACGGCAAAACGTTTCATAACAAGATTGCGTAGTGATAATAAATTAGAAATACAATTTGGCGCAGGTATATCTGATAATAATGATGAAGAAATTGTTCCGAATCCAGACAATGTAGGTAATGGATTAACTGGTATTCGCAGAGCAGTTAATATTGATATTGATCCATCAAATTTTTTATATACTAGAACATATGGACAAGCACCATCGAATACAACATTAACAGTAACATATACAATAGGTAATGGCGTATCTGATAATGTTCCTGCATCAGTATTAACCAATGTTAATTATATCGAATTTGATGATGATATTAATTCTACAATTAGTACGCCAGCTTTAAATTTTATTAAATCTACAATAACTGTAAATAATCCAATGCCAGCAATTGGAGCTAAATCTGCAGATTCTTTGCAAGACATAAAAAATGCAGCACTAGCTAACTTTGCAACTCAGAATCGTTTAGTTACTAGAGAAGATTACATTGTTCGATCATATTCGATGCCAGCTAAATTTGGTAGCGTTTCAAAAGCATATATTGTTCCAGATGATCAAATTGCCCAGTCGGATTACCAAGGAACGCGAGTTCCTAATCCATTAGCAATGAATATGTATGTTTTAGGTTTTAACGAAAATAAACAATTGGTTGCATTAAATGACGCAGTAAAACAAAATTTAAAAACATACTTAGATTACTATAGAATTCTAACAGATGCTATCAATATTAAAGATGCATTTATTATTAATATTGGAATACAATTTGAGATTATTGTTCTTTCAAATTATAATAGCAATGAAGTTTTATTGAAATGTATTAATGAACTTAAAAAATATTTTGATATTGATAGATGGCAAATAAATCAACCAGTAGTTAAATCAGAAGTTATTAACACTATAGCAAATGTAGCAGGAGTTCAATCAGTAGTTAATGTTGTATTCAATAATTTATATGATACGTCATTAAATTATTCCGGAAATGTTTATGACTTACCGACTGCAACACGTAATGGTGTAATTTATCCTTCATTAGATCCTAGTATTTTTGAAGTTAAATTTCCAAATCAAGATATTAAAGGTCGCGTAGTAAATTATTAAGGAAATAAATGTTTAGAATATTTTATGCAAATAAAGATACAACGTTATATGAATCATATCCAGATTACAATACTGGATTAGATGAAATATTAGAAATTGGAAAACGTTTGGGCAATGACGGTTCAACGTTATTAAAATCTAGAGCGATTGTTAAATTTGATATGTCTGAAATATCAGCATCATTATCTACATATAACAAATCAGTAACTGATTGTAAATTTGTATTGCAATTATATACTTCCCATGCAAAAAATCTGCCATCTGATTATTCTGTGTTTGCAAAAATGCTAGGACAAGATTGGGTTAATGGTACAGGCTATTTATCAGATTTAACTACAAATGGCGCAACCTGGTCAGGATCAATGTCAGCTTCTGCTTGGATATCGGGTAGTCAACAACAACAGATTGGCACAAGTAGATTGTATATATCAGGTTCCGGTGCTGGCGGTAATTATCTATATTATTCAGGATCAGGAACTGCACCTGTATTAACCACGTCAGAATCATTTTCATATCGAACAACTGATATCAATATTGATGTAACCAGTCAAATAAGAATTTGGTTAAGTGGTAGCAATAACAATACAATTCCAAATTATGGATTCTTAATACAATTATCTGACTCAGATGAAGTTAATAATAACGTTCAAGGTTATATTAGATATTTTAGTCGCGAAACTCATACTATATACGTTCCTAAGTTAACGATGTACTGGGATAATAGTGCTTTTACGACGGGATCAATGTCTGCAGTTAATCTAGAGTCATTTGCAATTTATACCAACGTTAAACCGGCTTATAAAGACACTGAAATTTCTAAAATAAGAATATATTCTCGTGATAAATATCCTAGAAAATCGCCAACAAATTTATTTCCTATAGAAACAGTTAATTATTTACCAACAACTACTTATTATTCGATTTTAGATGCAGCAACGGATGAAGTCATAATTCCTTATGACAATATTTATACTAAAGTAAGTTGCGATAGCACAAGTAATTATATTTACATTGATATGAATGGTTTTATGCCGGAGCGTTATTACCGTTTGCAATTAAAAATAGTAGATGGATTTACTGAGCAATATGTCGACGATCAAATATATTTTAAAGTAGTTAGATAATGGCAGATAGCGTTTCAATTCAACAAAATGCAAAGTATGATCAAAACGGTTTAACCGTACTGTCAAATGATACATCTGTTAATGAACGTGATTCAAACGGCAATATTATTGTACATACTACATCATCGCTGTTAGTAATTGAAGCTATTACAACTAATTATTTAACAGAATCGATTTTACCATTAATAGATACGCAATTTAATTATTTTAAATTTCCGGCTCGAACTACGGTTATTGATGAAACAGCTGATTTAGATTTAGATTTAGATTTAGATTTTTCAATTTCTGATTTACAAATTCCAGGAGCTACAACGTTATTGCCACTCCCATCAGAATATAAACCTTCCGAAAATCAAAGAGTTCCGTTAGGTGGCTGGGGTAATCCTTCAATAATAGATTTTTCTACTGTTATACTCGGTCCTAACCAGACTCAACCTAATAGTTTAGTAGTTACGCAAGAACTTATAGACCAGTTAGAGGCATTAAAAACAGATACAGATATTCCGATAATAAAAGTAACCGGTGTTATACAAACTACATATAATTCAAATAATAATTCAGCTTTAGGTTTTTCTTTAGGTTTAGCCAATAGAGCAATAAGATATACTTTATCTGACCCAGATGCTAATATAAAAAATTCTGGTGAAAATGTATTTGCAACTAAAAAAGGCGTTTATAATACAAACTTAGATTCGACAATATACTTAGATGATATATATGTAGGACAAGAATTACAGATACGCGGTTGGGCTGATGAAAGTTCAGATAATAGAAATCATGAAATTTCTGCCGCTGATAGTTTTATAAGATTTGAATTAGGAGTAGAGACGGTATAAACATGTTAACTCAATATAAAAATATCACACAAATTGATGCTTCTAGAAATTCAATTTCTGGACAACGATTTACTACACATCAACTTGATTTAGTTTCATATCCGACCTTTACTCAAAAATATCCAATTGTTAATTCAATTGTAGAAAATGACGGTGATACGAGATTAGAATTACATGTTTATTCTTCGGAGTCGTGGATTACTGGTAATCATAAAGTTCAACAACTAACTAAAATACCAAAATTTACTGATAAGATTACTAATAAAAAAATTAATCTTAATAATCCATTAGCAATAGATTTACGTAAAGAATTTGATAGTTTAAAATTATCTGCTGGTACTTTTCGAATAGTTGTTAACTTCTTTAAAAATTTAATTGGAAGTTATGAACAACAATATCTTTGTATTGATGAAATTTCAACAGATCGTACTGAAATACGTTTACGAGCAATTGATGGTAATAATTTAGCATATTTACAACAAATTACCAATTTCATTCAAACAGTTGATCAAACGTCAATAGTTGATCGTACAGTAGAACAAGTTAGTTCAGAAAAAACACAAACGCCGATTTATAATATTATTGAAAGTCCGTCGTTATTTAAAACATATCTATTAAATTTTAGTAGAAATCAAAATTTTCAATTTGTTAATAGTGTAGTTGTTGGCGATTATTTATATGTAAAACTACAAAATCCATTACCGAATGAATTTGATATAAACTTTAGATGTTGGATTGTAGAAGAATTAAAAAATCCATATATTGATAATGTTTTTATTGAACATGAACAACCTATAATTTCATTCAATAAATTAGCAGGTCCTAATTGGCAAGCAAATTATTCATATGATACATCTACTGACACTGGATTAAAAAGTTGGACTGATTTATTAGGTTCTTCAACACAAACATCACAGCAAATTGTAGATGCATATTTTTCTGGAAGTCTGTCTGGTATACAATTAAACATTGATTATTCAGATTTTAACAACTTTATATTTTATAGTTCAGCAACCGAACGTTTAGAAAATTTTAAATATAAATTACAATTATTAGAATTATATACATCACAAAGTATTGCAGTGTCTCAAATTTCAGGAAGCGAAGCTGCTACAAATGCACAAGACTTCTTGCAATTAAAAACAACATTAGTTGGCGGGTTTGATGCATTTGAACAATATTTGTATTATCAATCATCATCAAAACTAACAACATTTGATATACCGGTAATCGGAGCAACAGTACCTGAATTAACTGGCAGTTATATACAACCAGTACCTAAAATTAATTCTACGAAACCATATGCATTATATTCTATTTCTAGTAGTCAATTTAATTCGTGGTATGATACATTATATACATCAGCATCATTTTATGATACTTATAATTTAAATTCATTAATATCTACAGTACCAGATCATATTAAATATTCTGCAACAAGCGATCAATTGGTAACATTTGTTAACATGTTAGGTCATCATTATGATATACTTTATACGTATATTAATCATATGACTAAAATCAATACGCGCGAAGAAAATCCTAAGTTAGGTATGCCGAATGAATTGTTATATTCTGTAGCAAAACAATTCGGATGGAATTTAACAGATGGCAATCAATATCAGGATCTTTGGGAATATGTTTTAGGAACAAATGAAACAGGTGTACCATTAACCGGTTCTATATCAATAGGTGATCCTTCAGTTTCTGGCCAGAATATGACATATGCAGTTTGGCGCAGAATTGTTAACAATTTGCCACTGTTACTTAAATCTAAAGGAACTAAAAGAAGTGTTCAAGCATTACTATCATGTTATGGTATTCCGCAATCTTTAATTAGTATCAAAGAATATGGTGGTCCTAGGATTGATAGGGCACCTATTTATGAAAAATTAAATTTTGACTATGCATTAGATTTAAGTAGTAGTTCAGCTGGCAATGTACAAATAAATTATACACAACCTATTAATAGTGTAGAACTTCGTTTCCGAACAGATGATGTCGTGAATAACCCATCGATGCCGAACACGATGAACTTATATACAATAGGCTCTAATGCAGTAACAATTGATTTTAGTAGTGGTAATATGGGTACAATTAAAATTAATGGTACTGGCTCTGCTAAAATTGAAATGTTTAATGGCGATTGGATATCAACCGTTCTTAGAAAAAATGGTACTAATTTAGATTTAATTGCTAAAAAATCTAAATATGGAAAAATTGTTGCAGCAGTTTCTGCATCAGCAACAGCTTCTATTACATCACCCGGTACAATGGTATTAGGCGGCACTTCATCAGGTGCAAGTAGATTAGTTGGTCAATTGCAAGAATTAAGATTTTGGACTTCAAGTTTACAAGATTCTGCTTTTGATAATCACGTAAAAGCACCGGGCGCATATGATGGTAATGTTGATGCATATTCTGAATTGATGTTTAGATTGCCATTAACACAAAAAATAAATCATTCACAAACTGCTAGTTTGCAAGGCGTTCAACCTATATCATCTAGTTTGTCTGCATCATTTGCAAGTTGGACGTTAGCAACACCGTATAATTCAATTGAAGAAACATATTATTATGATTCTATTTCATTAGGTGCAGGAACATATGATGATAACAAGATTCGTTTAGAAAATAATGAATTAGTTGGGGCGTTAGATGTTAAAACTAGAGCTGAACGCAGTCAATTTGATAAAGCACCATTAGATAGTAAAAAATTAGGCGTATATTTTTCACCTCAAACAATGATTGATGAAGATATCATTGCTCAATTAGGATTCACAGAATTAGATGATTATATCGGCGATCCAGGGGAAACGGAGAAAAAATCATATCCGGCATTAATACAAGTTGCTGATTCATATTGGAAAAAATATCAATCTAGAAATGATATTAATGCATATATTAGTATATTTACATTGTTTGATTTGTCATTTTTTAAACAGTTAGAACAATTATTGCCTGCGCGAACTAATAAATTAACAGGGATATTAATACAACCAAACATATTAGAACGAAGCAAAGATACAATCTTACCAGAAATTAAAAGATTTGATTCTACTTATAATTCAATAATTGAATCTATAGTTCCGACTGCGTCAGGTTTATATTCAATGTATGATGCAAATATGGATGGTCGAATACTAACAGTTTCTGCAATCGATGATGATCAATGGCAATCATATTTAACGGCATCTAATTATGAAAAATATGGTGGTTTTGCATATTCATATGAATATTTAATTTATTCTGGTAGTCAATTCATAACAGCATCTACTCCATATTGGATGAGTCAAGCAGTACAACCTACTTATATTGTTTCGATACCATCAACTAATTATTTATCATCCGGATCTATGTTTATGACATCATCTGGAACATGGTCTGGTAGTGCTGCTCAAATACAAGATTTTTTACCGAAAGGTACTGCAAATCATAGATGGGTTGGGTGTAAACTTACATCACCTGGATTCAATATTAATTCTACACAAACTATCGATGGCGGCCCGGTTGTTGAATGGACCACTTCTAATCCTAATCAGTTGATTTATCAAAATGTAGGACAACAAGGTAGTTTTGTATTAGTATAAATTTTATATCATTGATATTTATTTAAAAATAAAAGGAAACATAACATGGGTTATCTAGATAATTCAAGCGTTACGGTCGACGCGATTTTAACATTAAAAGGCCGTGAACTATTAGCAAAAGGTGGAAGTTCATTTAATATTACACAATTTGCTATTGGTGATGACGAAGTTGATTATACTTTATGGAATCCAGATCATCCACTTGGAACTAATTATTACGGTACTATTATTGAAAATATGCCAGTAACAGAAGCAATACCTGATGAAACGCAAGCATTGCGTTATAAATTAGTAACGTTGCCGAAACAAACAACAAATATTCCAGTAATTAATGTTGGTAATACTTCAATCACATTAGCTGCTCCTGGTAATAGTGCAATTATTTCTCCAAATACGAGTAATTTCCAAGGTGGTAATGCTAATTTAGGATATACAGCTATTCTTTCTGATTCATCTGTTGCAGATATTTTAGTTACACGAGCATTACAAAATTCAGTACTTCCAACAACACCTCGTTTTATCGGAGATAATGAAGACGCACAAAGTATTGCGGTAGCAGGATTTGAATTCCGAATTGTTGCAAAAACACAATTAATTGAAGATAAAACAGCAACAATTACAGTTGTTGGTAACGAAACTGGTGGTAGTGTTACTATTAATTTAACAGTTAAAAAAGCAACGACTGCAACACTATAATATAGGTAAAAACATGAAAATGAATAATTTCATTAAAATTTTAAAACAACAACCGAAACAAGGCGGCGTTCCAGTAACTAATAATTTATTAGCGGCAGTTGGACAAGCAAATCAAGCGGCTAGACAAACAACGAATGTTGTGACGCCGGCGCCTGCGGCTGCGGGTGTGTCGGCAGCTGTTAATCAACAAGTACAACAGTTGGCACAACAATTGGCTAATGAAATGGTTGCACAACAACAACAATCTCAGATATTAGCAAGAAACGGACGTGTATTTACAAAATTTGATGCAGTTAATGATATTGTAAAAAATCAAACAGAAGTGGTTACTGCTGGGTTATGGAGCAATGGTGTTGCTGGATTAAAAACATATTTTACATCATCAACACAAACTACAACTCAAAGAAAATATTACATTGATGTTTATCAAGCAACTCCGACAGCAACTGGTTCTGCAGTACAATATTCATTAGCATTCGGACATGCATTAGGTAGTGGATCTGATTCGCAAGGTCAACTTAATGATTCGCCATCAAAAGCAATTTATTCACAATATCGTCAACTTTTACTTAATCCAAATGACAGTCGTTTTACCACTGCTGGGTCTGGTTCAACTGATTATGTTTATGTTGTTAATTTTAAACGTGATAGAGTAAAAGAACGTTTAGATGCAGGTAATTGGGAATTGCCATTACGAACTATTTCAAGTTCTAGACCTGCAAATGCAACGGGAAGTGTTAATGTATCTGGTACTACAGTTATTCAATTAATTGATGATTCAACTATTTCAAATGGGTCTAATACAACATCTGGAAAAGTTTATAATATCGTATCAGGGTCGTTAAATGGTGGCGTATTTAATGTATCAGCACCACAATATTATGGTATAGCTTATCCAGACCACGGCGTATTAGTGTTAGATGGTAAAATGTTAGATCAAAAATTAAATTTCCAAACTAATACTGGTTCTAGTTCAGAAGGTAATAATCATTTTGCATTATATCATTCAATATCAGGATCTGCATTACTTACCAATACTGCAACGGGAGATGCATATAGTTTCTTAGCAAGAAATTCTGAAAAAGTTACAAGCACACATTATTTTGTAAGAATTAAAAATGCTGAATATAATTTTTCAAATAATCCATCATACGTAACTGGGTCAGTTGGTGAAATTGCAGAATCAACATTTATTGGAGATCCTAAAACATATATTACTACGGTAGGTTTATATAATGACAGCCAAGAATTATTAGCGGTAGCTAAACTTTCTAAACCGTTGTTGAAATCATTCCAAAGAGAAGCTCTTATACGAGTTAAATTAGATTTCTAAAAAATTCTTAATGAATTAAGCCCCGGTATATTTATATTAAATGTATCGGGGTTTTTACTAACATGGCAGAAATAAGATTACAACATACTGAAAATCCTTATAACGGAACATATCCTACTGTTTTTAAAAAAATAGATATTTCTGATATAGGTGTTTCTCCATTTCAAGTTTATAAATCTTGGACAATTGTATCTGGTAGTATTACATCAAGTTTATTGCCCTTGCAAGGTATATATTCAAATGTATTGCCAGATTTGGATACAGAATTAACATATAATGATGCATCTAATATTGATGGCAGTTTACAATCTGTTATATATTATTCTATTAATCATTTATTCTATAAATACAGAACGCAACCAATAAATACATTTGGTCCGAATGATGTCAATAAAACTAAAAAAGGATTATTTCAAACCGCATCTGTTTTTTCTATACCACAAGTAAAGATTGGCGAAGGAATAAAACCAGCATCATTTACATTTACATCATCTGTATCAGGATCATATTCAAGTGATAGATATGGTAATATTATTAACACCGCATTTAATACTTCTTCAATTGTTACCGATGTAAAATTTTATGAAGGCTTCAATGAATATTTTGATACTTCTAGAATTACATATAATTCAGAGGGAGTTTCATATATTCCAGGTATTACTACCACAACTGTGCAAAAACGTAGTTTAGGTCATGCTGCAAAATTTGATGGTTCGGGTTATATTAAACAATCGATTGACGGAAATTATGATCGTGATCATAATTATGCGATATCATTTTTTATTAGTGGAGCAAATGCAACTACTTCTAATCAATTGATATTAGCAAAAGCATCTAGTTCATTATCTCCAGTATATCCATTTAAAATTGAATTGAGCGGTAGTAATCAGTTGATTTTTTCTGCTGCAGGTAGTACTACATTTAAAGCACAAATTACATCATCAATTGTTGTTACTGGTTCATGGTATCATGTAACTTGTCAAAAAGTTAATAATACATTAGCAATGTTTATTAACGGAACATTGCATTCTGCTGTAACTAGTTCATTGCTTCAAAGATCATCATCGCCATTTACTGCTTCTGCTAGAATTGATAATTTTGATT
>Ga0068876_10001329_pt1 | contig 19448 bp, 19 predicted proteins | sample NOAtaG_6_FD_66442 | JGI IMG/M metagenome (GOLD analysis project Ga0068876, IMG submission 66442) | Freshwater lake microbial communities from Lake Erie, under a cyanobacterial bloom - NOAA_Erie_Diel5S_2200h metaG | ecosystem: Environmental > Aquatic > Freshwater > Lake | place: USA: Ohio, Lake...
CCGAATCCACTGCCCTTCACACCACCAAACGGCATCTGTGCCTCATCGTGCACCGTTGGGCCGTTAATGTGACAAATTCCCGAATCGATTTTTTTCGCAACATTCATAGCGCGAGCAATATCACCGCCGAAGACTGCTGCTGAGAGTCCATATTCGTTATCGTTCGCACAGGCAATAGCCTCCTCGACTCCCTTCACCCGAACGATTGCCTTAACTGGACCAAAAGTCTCCTCGGAATAAATTCGCATCTGCGGCGTCACCCGATCCAAGATAGTGGCCGGCATGAGAGTCGAGTCGGCCTTACCTCCACAGACAAGGCTTGCCCCCTTTTTGACAGCGTCATCAATTAACGCATTGCAATGCTCGACGGTAGCCATGCTGATAACGCTTCCCAAGACTACCGGATCCGGTTTTCGCGGGTCTCCCAGCGGGAGATTGGACGCCTTTTCCGAGAATTTCTTCACAAAAGCGTCCGCAATCTTCTCATCGACAATAATACGCTCGGTGCTCATACAGATCTGTCCGCTGTTTGCGAAGCAGCCGAAGGCGGCAGCATTTACAGCATCTTCGATATCGGCATCGTCGAGTATCACTAACGGGGCTTTTCCACCAAGCTCCAGCACTGCCGGCTTCAAGTGACGCGCACAAGTGACGGCAATAATCTTTCCAACGCGTGTCGATCCGGTGAAGTTGATTCGACGAACAGCTGGATGCGCGACCATGGCCTCCACAACAGCCCCCGCGTCGTCTGGCGCATTCGTGACATAGTTCACGACGCCAGCGGGAAATCCCGCCTCCTGAAATGCCTCAATAATGAGTTGGTGAGTACGGGGACAATTCTCCGATCCTTTTAAGATGACCGTATTGCCGCAGGCGAGGGGGGTCGCAATCGCCCTCACGCCGAGAATCACGGGCGCATTCCAAGGGGCGATCCCCAGAACCACTCCCGCCGGCTGTCGGACAGCCATTGCGAGGCTGCCCGGGACATCCGATGGAATGACCTCGCCGGCAATCTGCGTGGTCAACGCAGCTGCCTCGCGGATCATTCCCGCTGCAAGAAAAACATTAAATCCTGCCCACATCCCCGTAGCACCGGTTTCTGCGGGAACCGCCTCAATGAATTCGGGGGTCTTCGCCTCGAGTCGCTCAGCCGCTTTCAGTAATAGTGCGCGGCGTTCACTCGGCCCCGTCTCACTCCAGGTCTTAAAGGCCTCAGCTGCAGCCTCGCACGCCATAACAGCATCCTGCGGTGTAGCAGCCTGCGCACGCGTTGCGACCGTTCCGTCTAGTGGATTGCGTCGCTCGAAAGTCGCGCCATGCTCAGACGTCACTTTTAAACCGTTAATCAACATCGAGAGATTAGACATAGCTCGCTCCTTAAGAGGGGTAATTAAATACGCAAGAGATGGGAATTATTTTGCTTGCGACGTACTGCATCCTTCGCAGTAGTTGTCTTCTCGGTACTGTTACTTCCGAGGTAAGCCTCACGAATTACAGTCGATCTTGCCAACAATGCCGCCGGGCCATCTGCCTGAATCGACCCACGCTCAATGACATAGCCTCGATCGGCGATCGCCAGCGCCTTCTTTACGTTCTGCTCAACCATTAAGACGGTTGTGCCGGCGTCGGCGATTCGTCTAACGATCACAAATAGTTCATCGACCATTTTTGGGGCAAGGCCAAGGCTTGGTTCGTCGAGCATCAGCAGTCGAGGCTGCGCCATCATGGCCCGGGCGACAGCCACCATCTGCTGCTCCCCTCCGCTCATCGTTCCGGCGAGTTGGCTAGATCTCTGCCGCAACTTCTCAAAGTCATTAAAAACCCTCTCCAATCGGTCGGCCCGATCGGGCTTTGAAGCGAGCCAACCCCCCAGTTCAAGGTTTTCGAGAACGGTCATCTGAGGAAACAACTGGCGGCCCTCTGCGACCAGCGCCACCCCTGCCCGTACGACCTCATGTGATTTCTCTGGAAAATCATCACCGTCAAGCAATACCTCACCTGACCAGGAGATCTGACCGCTTAACGCACGCAGTAATGTCGTCTTGCCGGCACCGTTTGGGCCAAGAACAACGGTGAGACCCGGTGCGATATCCAGATTCAGATCACGAATCACTAAAAATCCGGAGTAACCAGTGCAAAGACGTCTCACCCTCAATCGTGCCCGCGCGGTGCTTCCCAGCGCAAACTCGGATCTCTGATACCACATCATTTAGCGATTCTCCTCACCGAGATCCAAAACCTCATCGCCGAGATAAGCCTCAATAACATTGGGGTCCCGGATGATCTGAGTGGGCGTGCCATCCGCGATTTTCTGACCTTGATGCAATACGACTACACGATCAACATAGCGCAGTAACGTGCCCACCGCATGTTCAATCCAAACAACCACCAGATCCAATTCATCGCGTAGCCGAGTAATTAAGCGGGCCATCTCTTCGAGCTCGCCCTCTGTAAGACCAGCGGCAACCTCGTCCAGCAAAAGCATCTTCGGTCGTGTGGCCAGCGCCATACCAATTTCAAGTAGGCGCTGCTGAGAGGGGGTAATGGCCGCCGCGGGAAGCTCAGCAACCTGTGAAAGCCCAATCAGCGACAAGATCCCTCTTGCATCTCGAAGCGCCCATGGCACCGTTGTTTCATCGCCCCAGAGCCAATATTTTCTTCTCCGTCTGCCAGCAAATTTCAAGCCAAATTCGATATTTGAAATCACCGGAAGATCACTAAATACCCGGGGCGTCTGAAATGTTCTCGCCAGGCCACGCTGGGCATATCGATGGGGCCGCTGACCCGTGAGATTCCTGCCCGCAACCAAGAGCTTGCCTGAACTCGGTCGAAGCACGCCAGAAATGGTATTAAAAAAAGTGGTCTTTCCAGCGCCGTTGGGGCCAATAATTCCGACCAGCTCCCCCGGGTAAAAATTGACACTCACCCGATCCACAGCAGTCAAGCCCCCGAACCGCATCGAAATCTCGCGCGCCTCAATTAGTGGTTCTCTAGACAATTCTGCGTCTCCTTGCGCGTTGCTTGTCTCTTTCCTTGTCACCACTTAGCTCATAGCGCCGATCCTTTACCCATGCGCGGGTTCCACGCCACCAATCCCTGAACGTCTCCCATCTCAAGGAGGCGAGGCCACCCGGTAGATATAAGACAGATAAAATTAAAAGTAGTCCCAGACTCATCATGTAGATCTGTGGCGCTTGTAGTCGCAATGTTTCAGCGAGAATGCTGAACACAATAGCTGCAATCAGTGGGCCCCAGAGCGTCATCGCTCCGCCAATTAATGCGATCAATACAGTTTGAAATCCGATAAAGGGGTTAAACGCGGTGTGCGGATCAATATACGTCCAGCGTACGGCCATCGCTGCGCCCACGGCACCCGCTACTGCGGCCGTCATTGCGAACCCCGTAATTTTTATTAAGCGTGTATTGACACCGAGCGTCTGTGCCCGCTGCTCGTCTGCCCCAATGCCGATCAAAGCAAGACCAAAACGTGTGCGGCGAATAACAATCGACAGCACGAGCGAGACAATTGCAATCGCTAGCACCGTTAGGTAAAGCACGCTCATTTCAGGAACAACTGATAACACGCGGCCCACAGTGCCTGATGCGCTTTTCTCGAAGTAACTAATTGCATGGCGAACGAGTTCAGCCATACCAAATGTCAAAACTGCAAAATAAGTTCCTCGTAGGTGGAGTACCGCGGCTCCCATAACTATTGCCAACAGGCCTGCAATACACGACCCAAGCACAATCACCTCGATCCATGCGAGCTGACCCAAACCAATTGCAGTTGTATACGCCCCGACCCCGAAAAAAGCGGAGGTTGCTAAAGACAAATAACGGGTGGACCCACAAAACAAACCCCAGCTTGACGAAAGTGCAACATACATCAGGCATGTGAGGCCCATCGATACGGCAAACTCGCTTCCGTAGTGTGGCAGCACCAGCGCCCAACCGATAAGCCCGACTAGCACGAGTATGTCCCGCATCAAAGCCTGCCGCCCGTTCATCGAGAAAATAGTCCCTTTGGCCGTACGAGCAAAACGGTGATAAACACTAAATACGAAAGAAGCGCCTTTAAGGAGGGATTTGTAAAGTGCATTCCGATGGCTTCAACGATGCCGAGGAACAATCCTCCGAGCAGCGCGCCCGTCATACTGCCAAATCCTCCGAGGGTAATCACGATCAATGCGGTAACGGTATAGGGCTCGCCCATCGCCGGTGAAATGGTGTAGGCCATCGACAGCAGACACCCAGCAAGCCCCGAAAGCCCCATACCTATACCGAACATGAGTGGGTGGAGCCTGCGCGTATTGATCCCAACAAGCTGCGCACCCACCGGAGACTGCATCAGCGCCCGCACCGCCTTACCCAAGAGCGTCATTCGCAACATTGCAATCAGTCCCAGCGAAAAAACGATTGCCAACGCGAATATCAATAGCTTATTTCCAGCAAATTGTGATGCTCCAATCGCGACTGGATCAGCCAAGAAATCGTAACCACGAAGCTCCCCACCCCACATCCAAGAGGCATAGTTCTGCACAAGGAACATCAATCCAAACGCTAGCATTAGGCCCCTGGCCTCGAAAATATCCAGACTAGGGGAAGTCGAACTTAGTCGTCTAAAACAAAACCAATGGATAGCGAGTCCCAAGAGCATCAACACGCCAAATGAAACCGGAAGCATGAGCGGTGCAGACAATCCCCACTGGGTTACCGCAACCCAAGTCATGTAGGCGCCCAGCATCAGAAACTCGCCATGCGCAATATTCAGAATTCTCATCAGCCCATATTGCAAATTAAGGCCTAGAGCAACAAGCGCGTAAATTCCCCCGGTGATGAGACCACTTGCAAGCAACTCAAGCCATGCAGAGAGCGACAACTATGGAGTCCCCCAGAAATTTAAACAGTAAGCCCCGCTGCAGCACCTCTTTACAGCGGGGCTCATAGGTGAGTCTTCGCGCGTTTAACTAATTACTTCCACGCAGGCTTATTCGGATTAAGTTTTGCAGTTGCTACCCGCAATGGCCAGACGACCTCAAACTCTCCGTTTTGCCACTGACTGACCGTGCCGGGGGTCGCTGTGTTTTCGCTACCGGTGAACCTGACGTCTCCGATAATGGTCTTATGAGTGGTATTCGCGACGTATTCACGAATCGCTTTCCGATCGAGACCTACTTGCTTAACAGCGGCTGTCAGTATCTCCAGCCCGGCCCAGCAATGCCCACTTGCCCAACGATCTGGCTCTTTACCCTCAAATCGCTTTGTATGTGCGGCAAAATAAGCCCGTGCTGCAGGACTCGTCTTCCCGTTCCAGGAGCCCATACCGAGCACGCCTTCGGCCCCGTCTGCTGTCATCACATTTCGGTAGAGCTGAAAGGCGGTACCCACAGAGGCATAAAAGAAGCGCGGATTGAAACCAATCTCCTTCGACTGTCGACTTGTTAGGATCGTATCCGGAGGATAAGTAAATCCTACAAATGCATCAGGATTCTTATCTTTGATGGCTCGCAACACGGGAGAGAGGTCCTTAACGCCCCCGGGATAACTTTTTTCCTCGACTAAATTAATCCCACTACCGCGAAGCGCAGCCTTGAATGCAGACACATTCTCGAGTCCGAACAGATCATCCACATAAATACAAGCGACACTCTTAACGCCATTTGCCTTAAACATGTCCACCAGGGCGGTAGTCATCGGCTCTGGCTGCTGTAGCAGCAGAAAAAAGTATGGAAGCTTCATCTCCACCAGTTTCTTGGACAGCGCGGTAGGCGCAAGAAATGGATAGCCAAATCGATTCGCCAGTGGGGCTACCGCAAAATTCGCGTTACTCCCCCAGGGTGGAAGTACCAGATCAACCTTGTCCGACCCCATCAACTTCTCGTAGGTCCTTACGCAAGTCTCTGTGTCGCTCCGGTCATCAAAACTAATCAGTTCAATCGGCCGCTTCACACCCCGAACATCGAGTCCGCCGGCAGCATTTTGCTGCTCCGCCCACAAAATATAGTTGGGCTCCTGGCTGACCTGGGCGCCGCCAGTCCACGGCCCAGTGCGCGCAATCGCGTAGCCGATCCGCACGGGCCCCGACTGCGCACGCAGTGAGGGCACCATCCCCGCCGCCCCAATGGCCGCGACCCCTTTAATTACCTGACGCCGAACAGCTTGAACCATGACAGTCTCCTTTAGAGTTTATTTTTTAAAAATTATACGGGTAGGCCCCCCGGCCATCTCTAGGCGATTTCCCGAGAAAAATGGAGAGTCCTGGGCCGATCAGCGCAAAAAATAGAGCTAAACCATGAGTTTGACGAGCACCAGACTAATCGCCGGAAAAAGCAATAACAAAATCATGCGAACAAAATCAGCGGCTAGAAACGGCAAAACTCCACGGTAAGTTTCGGCGATCGCTACATCCCGCGCAAGATTGTTTACCACGTATACATTTAATCCGATCGGCGGCGCAATCAGACCAATGCCTACAGTAACTAACACCAAAATCCCGAACCAGATCGCTTTCAGATCAGGGGGTAATCCAAATAGTTCGAGCCCCATCACCGCAGGGAAAATTACAGGGATAGTCAGTAGCAACATCGATAGCTCATCCATAACACAGCCCAGTAATACGTAAAAAATTAGTATGGCAAGCACGATTGCGATACCGGGGATCTCTAAGGCCGTCATCCAGCGGGCTACTTCTGCCGGCATCTGACTAAGTGCCAATGTTGTATTCATCATATCGGCACCAAGAAAAATCATAAAAACCATTCCCGATGTTTCGGCAGTCCCCGAGAGCGCCAACTTCAATTTTCCTAAATCAAGCTCTCGCTTTAGAAAACCAGCTGCTAGTGTTGATAGCGCCCCAACTGCTGCGCCCTCTGTTGGTGAAAAAACTCCTCCATAGATACCCCCGAAAACAATCAGAAAGATCACGAGAATCGGACCCACCCCGAGCAGGCTCTGCAGACGCTCACCCCACCGCGCACGATCTCGGCGAGTCGCGAGCTCTGGCTTTCGGGATGTGATGACAAAGACCACAGCGATATAACTGAACATTGCAAGAATCCCAGGGATCATCGCGGCTGCAAATAGCTTTGCTATATTTTGCTCAGTCAAAATCGCGTAAACCACCAATGGGACTGAGGGGGGAATAAGAATCCCGAGGGTGCCGCTTGCCGCAAGAGTAGCGGTCGATAAGGACCCATGGTAGCCGTGGTCTCTCATCTGTGGATAAGCAACCTGGGTAATCGTCGCAGAAGTCGCTACAGAAGAGCCGCAGACAGCACCAAAAGCCCCTGCACTGAGCACAGAGGCCATCGCGAGCCCTCCCCTTATATGGCCCACAAAAGCCGATGCAGCCCGAAACAATTCTCGACTCAGACCCCCTTGAGTTGCAAATTGGCCCATGAGCAAAAACAGCGGAATCACACTTAATTCATAAACCGTCAGCCGTGCAACTGCGCTACCTTTCAGTAAGTTCATTAAATTGAAACTGTCAGAAATTATCCCGTATCCGATTGCACCGGGGATAAACATCGCGGCTGCAATAGGAATGCGAATCGCCATCAAGCCAAGCATTGCAGCAAACATGAGCAGCCCGACTACCAGCCCCTGACTCATGACTTGACTGCCGTAGCGACACTACTCTCAGAGAAGCGCTCGAAAGCGAGCGAATAGGCCTGACTTAATGCGATCACTCCAGCAAAACAGAGCCCAGGGGCCAATGATGCATAAGCCCACCACATGGGAAGATCGAGAATCATGGTCGCCTCGAAGGCGTTTTTTACTGATTGCGCGCCAACTGCAGTTCTCCAAGAGAGCAAAAAATACATCACTGCAAGCAACAGCATTCCAGCCGCATCAAGCAAGCGATTTATGACTGAGTTACATCGCTGGGTAAAAAAGTCGACCATGATATTTGCGCCTTGATACTGACACCATGGTATGCAAAGCGAGATAGCCAGCCCGATTCCCAGTGCGGTCAATTCCACATCGCCGGGTATTGGCTGTAAAAATAGGGCCCGACCCAGGACGCTTAAAGACGTCATGAAAGCCACGCCAATCGCGACGGAGCCGCCCGTGATCGCAAAAAAGAGCGCGAATCGTCCGAGGAGTTTCACTGGACGCTTTAAGAATTAATCAGGCAGCGAAGCACTGAAATTTCCGCTGCCTGATCGCTCAGGATTTGAAGGCTGCTCCGCTATTTTGTTCGGTATTTGGAAAGCAAAGCGGTTGCATCTTGGAGAAGTGCCTTACCATTTGACCCACGCTTGTCGATTTCCGAAACCCACTCATCTCGAATGCTCGCGGATGCGGCAGCCCAACGGTCCGTTTCCTCTGGAGACAGGACGAGTCGCGTATTGCCACGAGCTTCCGCAGCCTTGCGGCCCTCTGCCTGGCTTGCGTCCCAGGTTCGGCCAATCTGACGAGATAAAGCAGCGCCGCTGTTGCGATCAATCACGGCCTTCAGATCAGCGGGCAGGTTATCGTAGCGCGCCTGATTCATCGCCATCACAAATACTGCGCTGTATAAAGCCGGACGAGAGGGGTGAGTTTCCGTATGAAATTTACTCAGCTCATGGAGCTTGAATGCGGGAATGACCTCCCATGGAAGCACATAACCATCAATAGTTCCCTTCGAAAGTGCATCAGCAACTCCCGTCACTGGCATACCCACGGGTGATGCACCGAGCTTGGAGAGTAACTTTGTTGTCTGCCGGGTGGGCGCACGTAATTTCATTCCCTTGAAATCGTCCAGCGTACGAATCTGCTTACTCGCAGTGTGGACGTAGCCTTCATCGTGAACCCAGATCGCAAGGATTTTTGTGCCGGGAAACTCCTTCAACGCGTACTTTTGCAAATACTCCCATGCGGCCTGTGCGCCGGCCTCAGCAGTATTGGTCATAAAGGGAAGCTCGAAGACTTCCACCAAGGGAAAACGGCCCGCGGTATAGCCCGGCAGGGTAATGACCAAGTCGTCTACCCCATCCTTCACCCGATCGACGAGTTGTGGCGGCGTACCGCCGCCGGACATGGCATGCAGTACCTGACATTTGATCCGACCCTTTGACTCGGAATCTACCTTGGCGCACCAGGGCGCAATCACCTGGGTCGGGGCCATCGCGGCACTCGGCCAAATGTGATGGAACTTCAGCGTAACCTCTTGCGCGATGACAGACCCCGTCAAAGACAACGAAGTCACCACTCCAGCGATTACCTTACCTAATGGTTGAAGCCTCATAGCACTACTCTCCTTGTTGACTTGGTACGCTCGGATCGAATAAGTTAGGCCGATTGCAGTATGGAGGAAGAGCCACCGGCGTTTCTGGCCGATCAGTACTTTCCCTAATGAACTGTCTGCCCCTCAAATAAGCCACCGCTCCTGCATCAAGGATGAGGGGACTCAACGCCATGCTGTGTGCTGCGCCTCGTCACTAAATTTATTCATGCTCTAAGATTGGTCTGAATGAAATCATAAGAGCGCTGAGGTAACTTGTTATGAACATCCGTAACGCACCGCCGTTTCGTGCCGACCATGTGGGAAGCTTCTTGCGACCCAGCTATCTGCTCGAGGCTCGAGCAAAAAAAGCAGCTGGGAAGATCACATCTGAAGAACTACGAGAAGTAGAGGATCGTGCGATCGAGGACGTAGTTCGTCTCCAAGCCGAGGTCGGACTCAGCTCGATTACCGACGGTGAATTTCGCCGCACTTATTTCCACATCGATTTTCTTGATCAACTCTCCGGAGTGAAGTCAGATATCCCGGTGGCAATTCGCAAGCCCGACGGGACTGAAGAGTTAACGCCACCCGCGATCCGAGTAGTTGATAAAGTAAGACATATAAAGGATATTCAGCGGCCCGATTTTCTGTATTTGAAATCGAAAGTTCAGGCGTTGGGGAAGCCCGCGCTGACACCGAAAGTAACAATTCCTTCACCGACGATGCTGCACTTTCGAGGTGGACGTGCCGGTATTAGCAAGGTCGCCTACCCCGAACTTGATCCAGTGTTCTACGATGATGTCGCGGACGCCTATGGAACTGAACTGCAATCTCTCGCCGACGCTGGCTGCAATTATGTGCAGATGGATGACACAAATCTTGCGTACTTGTGCGACGAACGAATGCGCGAAGGTGCTCGACAGCGCGGTGATGATCCCAATGAACTTCCCCACCGCTATGCGGAATTTATTAATAAGGTTGTCGCCCGAAAACCGAAAGGTATGACGTTGGCAATGCATTTATGTCGGGGAAACTTTAAAAGCACGCATGCGGCCGCAGGAAACTACGAGCCAGTCGCTGAAGCGCTTTTATCTGAAATGAAGCTTGATGCGTTTTTCTTAGAGTACGACGATGAGCGCTCCGGTGATTTTCGTCCACTTCGCTTTTTGGGGGAGGGAAAAATTGTTGTACTCGGCCTTGTCACCACAAAGTTTGGAAAATTGGAATCAAAAGATGAACTAAAGCGTCGAATCGATGAGGCCGCCAAGTATGTCTCTTTGGATCAACTATGTCTCAGCCCACAGTGTGGCTTTTCTAGCACGGTTGACGGCAATAACATTACAACTGATGATCAACGCAGAAAATTGTCACTTGTTGTAGAGACTGCCGATGAAGTCTGGGGATCCTCCTGACACCCGGCGCAAGCTCGGCATCGAGTTTTTTCAAACCGGAGACTTTGTAACCGAGCCTGTTTCGTAACTCAGCTTGATCAGAGCAGTTTTCGATACTGCACAAATCCGCTTTTTTCAGCGATTCGGTCATACAGCAGCATCGCCTCACTGTTTGATTCATGTGTCAGCCACCAAACACGTGAAGCGCTTGCTTCCCGCGCCCGAGCCACCACATGCTCAATCAGCGCGCGGCCAATACCTTTGCCACGAATGTTGGGTTCAACAAACAAATCCTGCAGGTAGACGTAGTCGCCTTCAGTCCAGCAGCTACGATGAAAGATGAAGTGCACGATTCCTACCAGCTGTTGGTCATCTTCTGCCACCGCACAATGAACAGGCTCGGCTGGGTTCAAAAAACGCTGCCATGTTGTCGCGGTGACGCTCTCATCGATCGTAGTCTTGTAAAAATTTTGATAGCCATGCCATAGCGGCAACCACTGATCAAGGTCGGTTTCATAAACGGCGCGAATATTCACTGCACGCTCTCCGAGAATAATGGGCGGTAGAAATAAGAGGAAGAAATTGTACGATCAATATCGCTGAAGTGGCAGGTGCACCGAAAATTCGGCACCGCCAAGCGCGGATGTTGAATACTGAATTGTGCCTTGGTGGTGCTCCACAATCAGTCGGCTTAGCCAAAGACCTATGCCTGTTCCTGCGGGTTTCTGGGAGACGTACAGATCCCAAATTCGCGGGGCAAGTTCAACTGCGATTCCCGGCCCATTGTCTGCAATTGAAATGACCGCAGCATCCTCGTGCTGCTCAAGACGAATCAAAATGCGTCGTTCATTGGAGTTTTCGTTAACTGCAGCGATTGCATTTTGCAAAAGATTCAGAAACACCATCCGCAACTGAATCATCTGGCCGGAGATGACGATGCCGTTGCAAATCTCAGTGGATACCTCAATCCGGGCCTGTGTTGCCTGCGCAATTGCCGAGTCACTGATTTCGCGCAGCAGCCTCCCCAAGTCAACCGCCTCCCGGGACGACTCTTTTTGCATAAAAATCTGTCGAACTGAATCCACCACCTCGTTAATCCGCCGAAGACTGGCCAGCAAATCTTCCGAAACCGCGGAGAGGCTCGGCAAGGCTGCGCCCTCGGAGATCTTTCGGCGCAAGTATTCTGCGTTGAGTGTCAGCGCCCCCAGCGGCTGGGTAATCTCATGGACAATCGCACCGACAACCACCCCCGACTGGGCGGCACCACTTGAGCGCGACAGTTTGCTTAGCAGCTCATTTTTAGCGACAAGGACCCGATCGAGCGCTTCATTAAGCTCCGTTGCGTCCTTTAACCGATCCAATGCCTGCTGACGGGCAGAGAACATGCGTTCCACACGGATCTGAAGAAAGCCGAGATTTCCACAGATGTAGCCCACCATTGTGGAGAGCACGATAATCGTTTGATCGATTCCTTGGCCCAGCGGTCCGGCCCCGCCCGCACCAAAAAGCACTCCGAGTAGCCGAATCGCGAATCCAAAGGCCATCAGCACCGCCATGATGGTAATCAGAAGGCTGCCCCGATTCTGTAGCCGACGTGATAGTTGAATCGTAAGAATAAAAAATTCAACAAACGACGCGAAACTGCAGGCTTGAACAAATGACAAGCGGGCACGTTCAGATACTTCCAAAGCAAGTAATAGAAAAAATACTAGGAGATAGGCGCATCCAATCAATACCCGGATCACGATGCTACGGCGCCAGGCCTGCTCTGTATCACTAAGCTCCCAGGTGATCGAGGCGGTACGCGCAACATAGGACCCGGCAAAAAAGATATGGGCCACATGAAATGACAGAAATCCTGGAATAACATCGCGGGCCGCAATCAGTAATGCAGTAATTCCGAAAGCCAGCCAGGATCCACACCACAGCCATACCGCCCGATCGCGATGGCTTCGTAGCGCATACAGCACCGCGATCGGCGTTATAAAAAAAACAACGCCGACGATCGAATAGAGAGTCCGTACATCCATGCGCGATTGTAGTAATGGCTCCGTATCGTGCCTGCCACCAGCATGCCATGAGTTTCCTGAACCATAGTACAGGATAGGAAGACTTAGAATGCGGTGATGCAAGCCGTACATCCCAACCAGGCATCCGTGCTGATTCTTGATGATGATGCAGCGCTGCGGTCGGCCTATGTGCGGGTCTTGGGTGATGCAGGCTATTACTGCAAGGAATTTGAGTCGCTGCCCCAGTTCATTGAGGCGATTGAAAAATCCAGTCTCGAACTCGATCGCGCCTGTTGCTTATTAGATATGAAGATGTCTGCAGGCTCCGGGCTTGAGGCGCAGGCATGGCTTGCCGAGCGCAAAATTCAATTACCGATCATATTTGTATCTGGTCAGAGTGATATTACTGAAGCGATCACTGCAATGCGAAATGGCGCTGTGGACTTTCTCTTAAAACCAGTCAGCGAAGATCGGCTCGTGGCGGCAATTGATGGCGCATTAAACTCTCAGGCAAACCATTCAGAACAATTGCCGAAGGGGTTCGAGGTCCTGACCCCCCGAGAGTCTCAAATTCTTCGACTGGTTGTCTCTGGCCTAAGAAGCCAGCAGATCGCCGATCAACTGGGCATCACACTTCGCACAGTCAAAATGCACCGCGGCAATATCATGAGCAAGATGCGGGTCGAAAATGTGGCCCAGCTCTTGGCCCTTTATCATCAGCGGCGCCAACACCACACGTAGGACCAATCGTTTTTTACGAAGCCTTTAGGTAAGTCGGCACCGCTGTGTCACTAAACGCAGGCTCAGACGCATGCTCAGCAAATAAAGCCACTGCCTCTGAGCCGCGAGGCGGTCGGCCATTTAAGCATTCATCGTAAGCGGAGACGAGTTCGAAGAAGCGGTCTTCATCGCGATAAAACGCATAGACGTTTCCGGCCTCGATATTCAAAACATCTTCAGGCCGAAGGCCAAGCCGGACGGCACAATCGCGAAGCGACAGGCCCTGCCGCATGCGCTCCCGATGCAGCTGCGATCCCATCTCTCGGCAATGACGCAGATCTTTCGAATTCTTCACCACCAGCCCCCTAATCACGAGGGGACAGGCTACAAATCCTTCCTGTCTGCCACAAGTGCCAGAAAGTACAGAGTGGATAATTCAAGGACAATCCGACTTGGTGGGCGCCGCCCTGGCCCCACGTTGGCCGGCTGTCCTGCCTAACTTATTGATTTTTAATGCGAATTCACAATGCCAAGGGAATCGTTTCGCGGCAACAAGTCCTTCCTACCCAGCAAGCCCTGCCAGGCCTGCGGCCGGGCCATGGTCTGGCGAAAGGCATGGGCCAAGAACTGGGAGAGCGTGAAATATTGCTCGGATGCATGCCGCAAAAAGCCTGCCACACCCCGAGTCCATCATGATGCGGCTTAGAGTTTTTTTCGATGGCGCCTGCCCTGCCTGCAGCAAAGAGATTGCGCTGTATCAGCGGGCCGACCGACAGCAGGCAATTGATTGGCTGGATGTCGCGCAGGCGTCTGGCGGCCTCAGCCTTCCACTTCCACGAGAGACACTCTTAAAGCGCTTTCATGTGCAACGGCCCGATGGCGAAATGGTCAGTGGGGCCCGGGCATTCATCGAGGTCTGGGCGGCATTGCCTGGCTGGCGATGGCTGGCCCGACTCTGTCGCACTCCGGGCGTGCCCAGCCTGCTGGAAGCCAGTTATCGAATTTTTCTAAAACTGCGGCCCACGCTGCAGAAATTGCAACGCAGAAAGTCATCAACATGAATGCCCGGAAAAGCTTTTTGATTTTTGGCGGTATCGGAGGAATCGGTGGCGCTCTCTCCGACGTATTGGCGGCACAGGGTCACCACGTTATTGTCACCACATCAAAGCCAGAAAAAAGTCAGCAGACGGCCCTCGCCAAGGAGCAGGTCCTAACGGTTGATGTACGAGATCATCAGAGCATTCGCAATGCCATCGCCATAGCGGGCGCACAAGGCCTTCATGGAATGGCTTACTGCGTTGGCACAATTGATATCAAGCCCCTCGCCCGAACCACTGCAGAGGACCTACGGAACAGCCTTGAGATCAATACGATCGGAGCATTTATCGCGATTCAGGCGGCCGCACCAATACTTGCCCAGCACCAAGGTGCGGTTGTGTTGTTTTCTTCAGTCGCTGCATCGCGGGGGTTTTCAAATCACAGCGCGATCGGTACAGCAAAAGCAGCGGTAGAAGGCTTAACGCGCTCAATTGCAGCCGAGCTTGCGCCGAAAGTGCGTGTGAATGCGATTGCCCCAAGCCTCACCGATACACCGCTTGCAGAGTCCATGACAAAAAACCCGAAAATGGCGGAAACGATTGGTGCCATGCACCCCCTGCCACGGCTCGGCCATGCGATGGAAATGGCCAAGGCGGCTGCGTTTCTCTTATCGGATGATTCGGCCTGGATGACGGGCGAGATCCTGCATATCGACGGCGGACGATCAAGCGTTGAGAAAAATCGCTAGGCCGTGTGATCCAGATATTGCGAGATCTCAATTAAGTTCAGATCCGGATCGCGGACATAGATCGATAGAATTTTTCCAGTAGCGCCGGTGCGCTGCACGGGTCCCTCGAGAATCGGCCAGCCGAACTGCTTTAAGCGACGTTGTACATCCTCAAGCGGAATTGATGCGATAAAGCACAAGTCCTGGCTGCCTGGAACTGGCAGATGGGCCTTGGGCTCGAATTCCTTTCCACGAATATGTAGATTGATCTTTTGGTTTCCGAACCGAAACGCCTTGCGCTCAACCGGTGGGGTGCCGCCGATGAATGTTTCCAGCTGCATTCCCAGCACCTCACAATAAAAATGCAGGGTCTTTTGCTCATCTGTCGCGGTAAGGACCAGATGATCCAGATGATCGATCATGATGTTTGTCTCCAATTCCGTCTGCGGCACGGCAGGACTTCTTACCTAGCTGCCAAGGACCTCTTCGTTGTCGTCACCAAGGCCGGGGGCAGCACGTCGGATTTGCCCAGGGGTCAGCGAAAGCTTTGGCGTAATTCCGGGCATCAATACGGTATGGCCTTGCTTTGATGTCGTTTTTAACACCATCCCCCGGGCGGCGTAATGCGGATCCTCGGCGATATCTTTTACAGAATAGATCTTTCCTGCAGGTACGCCTGCCTCATCCAGCGCCTGAAGCGCTTGCTCAACCGTGCGGCCTGCTGCCCACTGCCCGATGATCTGATCCAGCTCTTGCACACGCTGTACACGGCCGATGTTATGGGCAAGGCCTGGATCAGATGCCAAATCGCTGCGGCCAATTTTTTGCATCAGCCGCTTAAAGATACTGTCACCATTTGCAGCAATCAGTACGTGGCTGCCATCCTGGCACTGATAGGCATTCGTGGGGGCAATGCCGGGCATTGAACTGCCGGCTGGCTCACGGACCACATTAAATTCGCCGTACTCCGGCAGCAAACTCTCCATGCAGTTAAAGACTGCCTCATACAGTGCAACATCAACGACCTGGCCCTGGCCTGTCTTGCTGCGATGATGCAGGGCCATCAATACCCCAATCACCCCATGTAAGGCAGCCAGGGTATCTCCGATACTCACGCCCACACGCACGGGGGTGCGGCCTGGCTCAGCAGTCAAGTAACGAATGCCACCCATCGCCTCACCGACCACGCCAAAGCCCGGCTTGTCGCGATAAGGACCATCTTGTCCGTAGCCACTGATGCGCAAGATGATGAGCCCTGGGTTTAACGCATGTAATTCTTCGGGTGAAAGCCCCCATTGCTCCAATGTTCCCGGCCGAAAATTTTCAACTAGCACATCAGATTCTTTTAATAAGCCGCGTACGATGTCTTGGGCATCGGGCTGCCTTAGATCCAAAGTGATCGATCGTTTATTGCGCGACTGAACCTGCCACCAGACCGATGTTCCATCCTTTAGCAGTCGCCAAGAACGAAGCGGGTCACCCGATTCGGGTGGCTCTACCTTAATGACATCAGCGCCGAAATCTGCAAGGGTACGGGCCGCAAAAGGGCCTGCGATCAACTGGCCGAGCTCAAGGACCCGCAGGCCCTCTAGCGCCTGGGGTGGGCTTGAGCCGACGGGCCGGGACTGATGCATCTCAGATCACACCCATTGCGCGCATCTGGCTGATCTCGGATTCTGAATAGCCAAGCTCAGCCAAAAGAGCATCCGTATGCTGCCCGAGTTCTGGGATCGCACGAATCGATGGATTAAACGCCGAGCTTTTTCCGGGCGGCAGTAATGCAGGGATTTCGCCAACGGGGGACTGAACCGATGTCCAGCGGCCTCGGGCTTGAAGCTGGGCGTGATCCCAGACATCCTTCATCTCGTTCACACGGGCATTGGCAATTTGTGCAGACTCCAATCTGAAGACCACCTCAGCGGCAGTCAGACTGCCAAAGACCTGATCAATGATGGCGCCAAGCGTGTCACGGTGCTTTGCGCGGGCGGCATTATTCGCGAATCGCGCATCCGTGATTAGCTCAGGCTGGCCCAGGACCTCTTTGCAAAACGACTCCCACTCCCGCTCATTTTGCAGGCCCAGCATGACCGACTGGCCATCGCCTGCCCGAAAGGGGCCGTAGGGGTAAATCGTTGCATGGGCGGCGGCGGCGCGCGGCGGGGGCGTGGCACCTTCAAAAGCGTAATACAGCGGGTAGCCCATCCACTCAACCATACTCTCGAGCATTGAAACATCAATGCTGGCGCCGCGCTGAGTACTCTGGCGGTGCATCAGGGCTGCCAGGATGTGGGTGTAGGCGTACATGCCCGCTGCAATATCCGCAATTGAGCAGCCCGCCTTTGCCGGCTGCTCGGGGGTTCCTGTGACCGAGAGAAATCCCGATTCGCTTTGGATCAGTAAGTCATATGCTTTTTTGTCGCGAAAAGGTCCATCTGCTCCGTAGCCGGAGATATCACACACGATAAGCCGCGGATATTGCGCTGAGAGCTTGTCATAAGAAAGACCTAACCGCGCCGCAGCCCCTGGCGCAAGGTTTTGTACCAACACATCGGATTGCGAAAGCAGCCGCATTAAAATCTCTTGGGCCTGCTGATGCTTTAGATCAAGTGTCAGGCTTTCTTTCGAACGATTTGTCCAGACAAAGTGTGAGGCCAGGCCTTTGACGCGGCTGTCATAGCCCCTGGCAAAGTCGCCAACCTTGGGCCTTTCAATCTTAATGACGCGGGCACCCATCTCCGCAAGCTGCCGCGTACAAAACGGCGCTGCAATTGCATGCTCAAGCGCTACAACCGTAATTCCATCGAGCGGTCGGGAAGTCATGGGCAATCAGAATGAGCGCGGCAAGCCCAACACATGCTCAGCAATGTAGGAATAAATCAAATTTGTCGAAATCGGCGCCACTTGATAAAGCCGGGTTTCACGGAATTTTCGCTCGATATCGTATTCGCAAGCAAAGCCGAAGCCGCCATGCGTCTGCAGGCAGGCGTTGCCCGCCTCCCACGAGGCCTTGGCCGCAAGAAACTTTGCCATATTGGCCTCAGCCGCCGCACTCTGATGGGCATCAATCTTCTCGCAGGCACGCCAACGCATCAGACTGGCCGCTTCGACCGCAATTAGCGCATCGGCCAAGGGGAATTGGATGCCCTGATTCTGGCCGATCGGCCGGCCAAAGACCGATCGGTCTTTGGCATAACGGGTCGCACGATCAATAAACCAATAGCCATCACCAATACACTCTGCGGCAATCAGTGTCCGCTCTGCGTTTAATCCCTCGAAAATGACTCGAAAGCCCTCGCCTTCTGGGCCAAGCAGGTTTTCCTCGGGGATCTCCAGCTGATCGAAAAAGAGCTCATTGGTCTCGTGATTGACCATATTGGCAATTGGCCGCACGGTGAGCCCGCGGCCGATGGCCTGCTTCAAATCAATAATGAAGCACGAAAGGCCCGCTGATTTTTTTTGAACCTGCTCAAGCGCAGTGGTTCTCGCCAGCAAAATCAAGAGATCACTATGCTGAACCCTTGAGGTCCATACCTTCTGCCCATGGATTATCCAACGGCCCTCCCGGCGGGTGGCGGTGGTCTTCAGTTTTGTGGTGTCGCTTCCGGTTGTGGGCTCAGTGACGGCCATCGACTGCACCCGCAACTCGCCGCGCGCAATACGGGGCAAATACGCCTGACGCTGGGCCTCGGTTCCGCCCCGGGTGATTGCATTCATGACATACATCTGGCCATGGCAGGCCCCTGCATTGCCACCACTTCGGTTGATCTCCTCCATGATGACCGAGGCCTGCGCCATGGTGAGGCCCGATCCGCCGTACTGCTCGGGAATCAAGGCCGCAAGCCAGCCCGCTTTGGTGAGGGCCTCAACAAAGGCCTCGGGATAGCCGCGCTGTTCGTCGATGTTGCGGAAGTACTCATCGGGAAATTGCGCACAGATGTGTCGAACTGCATCACGAATCTCTTGATGCTGATCGGGTTCGTTATACATCGGATGGGTCTCCTGAATCAGCAGAGGGTAGCAGAGGCATCAACCGCAAGCTGTCCATCTGGAGTTGTAGCCCAAAGCCTCACCTCATTGCTTGTCTGTGATGCGCCATGCAGGACAAATGGTGCGATATCGAATAAGGGCTGGAGTGCCTTAAAACGAAATGCCTGCACCTGCGCATCTGGCCGATTGCGGCGCAGCAGATCCATAAGCAGCGTCGCAATTAAAGGCCCATGCACAATCAGGCCGGGATAGCCTTCAACATTGACCGCATAGGAGCGGTCAATGTGAATACGATGGCCATTAAACGTGAGAGCCGAATAACGAAACAGCAAAACACTATCGGGAATGATCTCGCGATGCCAATC
>Ga0068876_10001330_pt1 | contig 19422 bp, 17 predicted proteins | sample NOAtaG_6_FD_66442 | JGI IMG/M metagenome (GOLD analysis project Ga0068876, IMG submission 66442) | Freshwater lake microbial communities from Lake Erie, under a cyanobacterial bloom - NOAA_Erie_Diel5S_2200h metaG | ecosystem: Environmental > Aquatic > Freshwater > Lake | place: USA: Ohio, Lake...
GAGAAGGAAATGCTGGGGGCGGGAATGAAATCCACACGCACGACTTGGGAAGTGTCTGAAAACCCATTTTGCGTGACCACGACTTGATAATCTCCAGTTGTAACAGCATCATAAACCAAAGTGTCGGCGTTGGGGATGGGGCTGCCATTAAGGAGCCATTGGTAACCTAAGGCTGGAGTTCCTGCCGCCCTCAACGTATAAGAACCTGCACATATGCTGACGGTGTCACGCTCCCAAATCAGGGCATTGGGTTGAGAGGTCGTGTCGCTCATGCGCCAAATCGTGCCAGAAGAAAGCCCCATGATGTACAATTCACCGAACGCGTCCTCTCCGAAGCTCACCAAATCGTAGGATTGAAATGCGCTTCCCTGTGTGGTGGTCCATCCGCCGCTGCCGTTGGAGCGGGTTTGCCAAATGAAGCCGGTGCAGTAATCCGTGTGGAAATAGGTGCCATTCATGGATGAAAACCTGCCCCCACGGTAGCGGTAGCCGCCCGTCATGGAGCATCCCGTGCTTCCGTTGTTGGCGTAAACGTAGATAGGAGCGTCATATGACCCGGAAGGCTGACAACCACTGGGGTTGTAAGGGGCATTTCCTTCGAAACACCTCCATCCAAAATTGGGTGCAGGGTCGCTGCCAAATGCCACGTAATCCACTTCTTCCCAAGCATCCTGACCCACGTCGCCGATCCACAAATCACCATTCCAACGGTCGAAGCTGAACCTCCATGGGTTTCGAAGGCCGAAGGCCCAAATCTCATCGGGAATGGGGGAGGAGCCCACATAAGGGTTGGATGGAGGAATCGCGTAAGGATTGCCGTTGTCCACATCCAGACGAAGCATTTTGCCAAGCAAGGAAGTGGTGGATTGTGCATAGTTGTTGGGGTCACCACCGCTGCCGCCGTCACCCATGCCGATGTAGAGGTAACCATCGTGTCCAAACAGCAAACAACCTCCGTTGTGATTGGTGTAGGGCTGTGGAATGTTGATCAAAATCAATTCGGAATTCGCATCAGCGAGATTGGGGTTAGTGGCCGACACGGAAAACCTCGAAACCACCGTCTCGTTGGTGCTGTTGGTGTAATTCACATAGAAATAACCATTGTTTTTGTAGTTGGGGTGGAAAGCTAAGCCAAGGAGCCCCTGCTCATTTCCAGTTGATTTGACCCTTGCGTCGATGTTCAAAAAAGCTGTGGTTTGAACAACGCCTTGTTGGCTGGCAATCCGAATGTATCCGTCTTTCTCCACGATGAACACCCGTTCATCCCCAGCATGGGTCACGAAGAGCGGTTTGTTGAGACCGCTTGCAAATGTGGTGAAGGTGAGCTGGGAAGGCTGGGCATTGCCAATGAAGGCCAAGTGCACCAAGGCTAAAAAACAAAGGCTTTTGATGAAGTTATTTGGCATTTTATTCCAAGTTTGAAAAGACAAATTTAAGGTTTCATGCTTGCTTTGGAAAATATCTATCTTCGTGGCATGCCGTTTCCTAGACATTTCGTCAAAATAGCTTTTTCATGGGGGTTATTCGTGGCCATTTCGGGTTCTTTGTGGGCCCAAAAGAATGACTTGAAAACGACACCACCACCGAGTTCGAAAACAGGGGGCAAAGAGGCTTTGCGTGCTGGGAAACCAACCCCTCAAGACACACTGAGAGGTGGGAACGGTTTCGTGCCGCGTACGGTGATCGATTCTTTCCCCTCACAACCCGCATCCTTGAAACAAATAAAGCCCCAAACTGCTCTAACCCAATCTCGAATCGACTCTGCTAGGTCAAGGATTTTAGATATCGAGCGGCAAATTGCCTTAGGGGATTCCGTTTTGACTTCGCTCAAAACGCAGAAATCCTTAGATGGCGGAGAGGAAAGCGCCAAAACGTTGGAAAAGGACCTCCTCAAGGCAAAAAAAGAATTGCAACAGGCGAAAAAACGGCTTTCCGACCTGCAAGCCACCTACAACGAACAAGCAGTTAAAACGCAACCACCTCAGTCATCCACTCCTCCCAAGGAAACCAAACCCTCCCAGGAGAAAGCGGGCATCAAAACTCAAAAACCCTGATGTTCAGGACTTTTGTTTTTCCATGTTTTTCTTGTGGTCGGCAAGGAATTTCTCCAAGCCAATATCGGTGAGTGGGTGTTTGATGAGTTGTCCGATGACCGAAAATGGCATGGTGGCTACATCAGAACCGGAACGGGCGCAATCCACGACGTGCATGGTGTGTCGGATACTCGCTGCCAATATTTGGGTAGCATACCCATAGTTGTCAAAAATCTCACGGATGGTCCGAATCAGGTCCATGCCGTCATGCCCAATGTCGTCCAGTCGGCCCAAAAACGGGGAAACATAAGTTGCTCCTGCTTTGGCCGCAACCAATGCTTGAGTGGGTGAAAAAATAAGTGTGCAATTGGTTTTGATACCCCGACTACTCAAAGATTTGATGACCCTGACGCCATCTGCGATCATGGGTACCTTGACCGTGATGTTGGGGTGTATGCTGGCCAATTCAAGCGCTTCCTGCATCATGCCGTCGAATTCCGTGCTGAGCACCTCGGCGCTCACATCTCCATGGACGATTTCACAGATTTTTTGATAGTGCGCCCGGAAGTCCGAAATGCCCTCTTTGGCCATGAGGGAGGGATTGGTGGTGACCCCATCCAACACACCCATATCGTTGGCTTTGCGGATTTCGTCGAGGCTGGCTGTATCGATGAAGAATTTCATGGAGCAATAGCTTTTTTAGATTTTCTGCACGAATTTAATGTTGGGCAATTTGGCCTCAAATCTGTTTTTATCAACAAAAAAGCCTTCTTGGGGGAAGGCCTTGATTTTGGTAGTTGCCGAAGCGGGTTTTGTTCAATCCATCAGGCATGAGCAGAGACAACTGCCTTGATCCTCTCCTTTGATCACCCTGACTGACCAAATGTAAACTCCAAGTTTCCACGTGGTATCGGCTGAAGGCCCAAGGAACAAAACATAGATTCCGGGCTGTTTTCCATTTCTGACCATGTTGATGTGGCTAGCGGATCCGCCAGCACCCACCACTTCAGAGCCCACTTCAAAATTTGCCATACTCAATCCTTCTACAGGGCGGCCATTCACGTCCTGCACATTCACAATCAAATAGGCGTCTTTGTCATTGCCCGGGCTTGCAATCGAGTCTTCAATGATCGCACTTACAATCAGTCTGGCCATATTTCAGGGGTGTTTTTGAATTTTGCGCCTACTCTTTGGGCACTTTTTCGGCATCCAGTGGCAAAATGCCCTCCAATTTAACCCTGATACACCATAAAACAAAGTCAAAGACAAGGCGGGGATGCCACCGAATTTGTTATATTTACCCTTGAACATTTAAAATCAACACCCATGTTGTTTCTAGACTCTTTGGCAGACCTGCCGATTTTGGCGATTCTAATCATCGCAGGCAGCATTCTGTTCATTTCCTTGTTTTTGTTTTTCGTGCCAGTCGGTTTGTGGATTACGGCCCTTTTCAGTGGGGTGCGAGTGGGCATCGGCCAGCTTATTGGTATGAGGTTGAGGAAAATCCCGCCGTCCTTGGTAGTGAACAACCTGATTAAAGCCACCAAAGCAGGCATTCAAATCACAATCACTGAAATTGAAACCCACTATTTGGCCAAGGGCAATATCAACGCTGTAATCGACGCATTGATTTCTGCAGACAAAGCCAACATCGACTTGGATTTCAAATTGGCGGCAGCAATTGACCTCGCCGGCAGGGATGTTTACCGTGCCGTCCATGATTCCGTTCTTCCAAGGGTCATCAATTCACCTCCCGTGGCAGCAGTTGCCAAAGACGGCATCCAATTGATTGCCAAAAGCCGGATCACCTTGCGTGCCGACATTCACCGTTTGGTGGGCGGTGCAGGTGAAGAGACCATCTTGGCAAGGGTAGGGGAAGGCATTGTGACCACCATCGGTAGTGCTGAAAACCACAAAATGGTACTCGAGAACCCCGACATGATTTCCAAAAAAGTATTGGAAAAAGGGTTGGACGCAGGTACTGCCTACGCGATTCTGTCCATTGACATCGCAGACATTGACATCGGAGACAACATCGGGGCCAAACTCCAAGCAGATCAAGCCGAGGCAGACCTGAAGGTGGCCAACGCAAAAGCCGAGGAGAGAAGAGCCCTTGCGGTTGCCGAGGAGCAAGAATTCATCGCCAAAGCGCAAGAAATGCGCGCCAAGGTGATTGAAGCCGAGGCCCAAATCCCGATGGCCATCGCTGAAGCTTTTCGGAAAGGCAATCTGGGTATCATGGATTACTACAAAATCAAAAATATCCAAGCCGATACGGAGATGCGAAGCAGCATTTCCGGTCAAAAGGATGAAGTAAAATAAGGAATGAGTCCTTCTTGAAAAGCACGGCCTGAGGTCGTGCTTTTTTCATTTAAAAATTTCATTCGATGGCACGATGATTGTTTAGGTTGCCACAGAATGAGGTGTGGCGTATTTTTACCCTAAATACGAATCGTGAATAGACCGATACGAATCTTCTTGGGCTTGCTCGTCTTTATTTGGGGGACGGCAGATTCTTTCGGCCAGGGGTTGGCTGCATTTCAAGACAACCGAGGTTTTTTTTACGTATTCGATGCCGGTCAAATCAAAATGCTAGAAGGTCAGGCGGTCAAGTCTTACCAAGTCGGCCGAAACATGTTGGCTTATGTCAACAATCAAGGGCAGTTCAAGTTGTATGAAAACGGATTTGCCAAGGTCTTGAGGGAAAACGCCCCCGAACGGTACACCATCACCGATTACCTGATGACCTTCGAGATGGGCGGATCCTTGTACGCCTATGAAAACCGCCAGTCGAAACGAATAGCCGCATTCATTGGAGAATATCAATTGGGAGACAGTCTGGTCGCATTTTTGGATTTCAACCGCAACATCAATGTTTATTACCAAGGTGACGTAGCGAATATGGAGGTCTTCGATGTCAAGAACATGAAGTGCGGTAAAAACCTCGTGGCATACGTCGACAATATGGAGCAGTTCACGATTTGGTATGCCGGACAGAAATATTTGATTGAGAATTTCACACCTCTCAGCTATTACGTGGGTAGGAATACGGTTGCATTTTCCGACTATTTAGGCCGATTCAAGATTTTCCACAAGGGAGAAGTGATACAAGCCGACCCATTTGAACCCACTTCGGTCCAAGTAGGGGATGACAAAGTGGCTTATGTGAACCGAAATGGGCAATTGATGATGTTTGACGACGGCATCATCACTGAATTGGAGAATCAACCTCCGACCCGCTTCTCCCTCAATGATGCCGTTTTAGCCTATGGGATGCCGAATCGACAATTCAAGGCTTGTTACAAAGGTGTGATTTTCACGCTTGAATCCTACATTCCTGATGTTTACCGAATTGACAATGAAATGCTTGCATACACCGACTTCATGGGAAAGGTCAAGGTTTTGGACCATGGGGTGTTGCGGGACGGAAGTGACCGGATTGTGTCTGAGTTCGAATTGATGCTGGATGTAGTGGTTTCCAATGTAAACCTGAACACACCCCGGATTTACTACCGCGGTAAGTTCTACTGAATGGGTGTATGATGGGGTGGACGAAAACAAGCGGTATCCACCAATCTCAATCAAACTTCTGATATGTTAATCCTTCCATTTGGTGTATTTTGGTGCATCTAAATGGAGATTGGGCCTGCATGCAAACTCTTTACATCAAAATTGGATTGAACCAATTGGTCTGCCACCATCGCGCAGATGGATGGAATTACTCCGAGCCTTATTTGTGGAACGTATTTTTCAAAGTAGACGGCAGCTGCGTTACGCTCAATGGACAATTTCGGTTGGAGGGCAAGCCTGAATATCACTTTTCAGAAGGAAGTCACGGGAATTTACATGCCAAAGACATGCAACCTGGTGAGACGATTGGAATTCCCAAAGAAGTGGGGGAGTGGAAAACTTCCTTGACCCCAATTCCGCTTCCATATTTCACGGGAGGCGTTTCCGGGGTGATAGGATTGGTGTCTGTACTCATGGAACAAAACCTGGTGAGCGGTAAAGGTGCAGAGGCAGGTCATCAAGCGCTCAATGAGAATGTCCAAAAGGGCTTAGAAAGCATCTTGGCTCAATTCGACCCCAAAAAAATTGACATCAATGACATCGATGGCAGCCTCAGGCGATTTTTTGAATCACAGGCTGAAGAATTCGATCGGATTGGAACCTTGGTAGGCCAGGCCGTGATGAACGCTCAGAACGTGGTGCAAAACCTGATATCCTTGGTGAACAAAGACGCTGTGATCGGCTACAAGATTTGGGACTTTTCAAATGCAGCTTTGGAAAAAGCAAATGGGGAATTGCCATTTCGCCATCGTTGGACCACTCGGAAATACGGTGATTGGGAAGTGAAAGGTTCTTGCATTGCCCGCACCGACCCAGAGGTGGTGAATGTCATCAAACGCAAGTCGCCCGAGGAAGAAGAGGAATAAAAAAGCGGCCCTGGAGCCGCTTTGTTTTTTTATTGGGAGAAGGAATCAGCCGTTTTCGTACAACGCTTCCAAAGATGACATGTCTTCTTCTTCGTAAGACGTCTCCAAAGCCTCTAGTTCCCATTCATCCAAATCTTCGGACCAATTTTCGTTCAAGCTGTTGTCTTCCCACCAAGGTGATTCTTCTTCCAATTCTGTTTCATCCAACAAGCCAAGGACAGCACCATCCTCTTCGGATTCCTCTTCGGATTCGGTGGTGAACTCATCAACGGGAGTAAACCCATTTTCGTCCAATTCTTTGATTTCGGCGAAATCCGATTCTTCAGTTTCAAATTCCTCCTCCAAGATTGTTACGTCGCCAAGGTCCAACAAGTCAGCGTCCTCAGCGGCGATGTTTGTGATTTCGATGTCGTCGGCATCGGCTCCAATCCAAGCGCCTTCTTCACCTTCTTCGGCAAAAGCCTCCTCCACATCAAGCACATAGCCAGCCTGCTCGATTTCCTCAGCAATCTTAACCATGTCAACCGCCCTTTGAGTGGCCTCAAAGTCAGCTTCTCCTCTCATAGGCCCTTGAGCCCATGAATTTGAAGTGGAAAAAATGCTTGCGGCTACTGCGCAGGAAAAAACCAAAATGCTTCTTTTCATCATTTCTAAGGTTAGGTTAGCGAAAATTAGCCCCCGAAAATACACCATTTTGTTAATAACGCAACATCATTCATGTGTTTTTCTGAGGCATTTGTGATTTTTTTTGATGAATCATCATCATTTGTTCAAAATTAAGTGGCCCTAAGAGCAATTTTATCAGTCTTTTGTCTGAATTTTTGAGAGTGGATAAATCGGTATTAATACCTAGAAGCATGAAGGGTAACAAGACCCTTAAGCTAGTCCCTTTCAAAAGATTTGATATTTTCCTTCAAAATGGCCTCCCACAACTCCAACCTCCTTAAATTTGAGGCAGACCATGTGAATTTTGCCCATGCTCAAATCGTTTTCCATTGCCTTTTTCTTTTTTTTAATGGCGATTACCTCTTGTGGGGAGGTACAACCAGGAGACATGCCTCTTTCGGAGCAACAAATGGTCAAATTGGTCAAGGAAATGCAGACAGGTTTCGCTGGTGTGGATTTGGCTGCCTCCACATTGTCTCATCGCAACAAAGGATTTGATGAGGTGAAACAAATGGTGCTTCAAAAGAATAGCGTCCCGAGTGAAGATTTTGAAATCACATACAAGCATTATCAGTCTGAACCTGCCCTGATGGATACCTTGTTGGCACAGGTCATAACCGCCCTCCAAAAAGACCTTGACTCAACTCGGAAATCATTTCGGCCATCCCCGCCCAATAAAATCGTTCGTCCATGACCCTCCTTTCACCGCAATCGGAGGACAAACTTGGCTGTCATGAAATCCGTGCGATGTTGGAGGCCCGGGCCTTGACCGAAGAAGGAAAAGCCCAATGCCTTCAGATGCAACCTTTCCGCAAGCCCGGCCTCATCGAGCCCGAACTGGAGCGCGTCAAACAGTTTAGGGACTTGATGATGGAGGAAGATTCTTTTGTTTTTGAGTTCACAGGAAGTGTTTCGGGATTGTTATCCCAAATATCCGTTCCAGGCAATTGGCTGAGGGCCCATGAGTTGTTCAACATCATGAAATGGCTTCGGATGGTTCGAGAAATGCTCGGGTATTTCAGGAGCAGGAAAGAACGCTATCCAGCTATTTGGGAATTGCTGAACGGTTTGGATTGGGATAAGTCCACTTTGGCTTCCATCGAAAGTGTTTTGGACCCAAGGGGTATGCTTCATGATCATGCCAGTCCTGCATTGGGTGTAATCAGGAAGGAAATCAATGCCCAATCGGGAGAGGTGCGAAGAATGCTACAGGCGACACTTCGCGCGGCCATTTCCAACGGATGGAGTGACGCATCCGAGATCACCATTCGAAATGACCGGTATGTGGTTCCTATGAAGGCCGACTTCAAAGGAAAAATCAAAGGTTTTGTTCATGACGTGTCCCAATCGGGGCAGACCATTTTTGTGGAGCCTGCAGGGGCATTGGAGTTGAACAACGCGCTTCGTGAGCTCCAAATCAGGGAACAGAATGAAATCGTGAGAATCCTTACAACCATCACCGATTTGCTTCGTCAACAATTGCCTAGTTTTTTGAATTACAAAAAGGCAATCACGAAGGTGGATTTCTCAAGGGCCAAGGCCAGGCTGGCCATGGACATGAAAGCTGAGAAGCCTGTATTCACCCACAACGGTGGCCCATACAAATTGGTGAAAGGCCGACACCCTTTGCTGCTCGCCAAACATGGATTCAAAACTTCCGAAATTGTGCCACTGAGCTTTGTTTTGGATTCCGGCAACAGGATTTTATTGATATCCGGCCCCAATGCCGGCGGTAAGTCAGTCACCTTGAAAACATCGGGAATCTTGCAGTGGATGGTTCAATCCGGGTTGCTTCCGCCCTGTGGTGAAGGTTCCGAGTTCAGGCACTTTCGTAAAATCTTCGTTGACATCGGCGACGAGCAAAGCATTCTGAGCGATTTGAGCACCTACACGTCCCATTTGAGAAATCTGAAGGAAATGATGGCTGGGATGGATCAAGACACCTTGTTCTTGTTGGATGAATTTGGTGCAGGAACAGACCCCAAGCTGGGTGGTGCCATTGCCGAGGCATTTCTCATGCGATTTGTCGAGTCCGGTGCATATGGTGTCGTGACCACACACTATGGCAACCTCAAGCGGTTCGCGGAATCACACAATGGCATCCAAAACGCAGCCATGCAATTCAATCCATCCTCCCTGACACCCACATATCAGATCGATGTCGGAGTGCCCGGACGTTCTTATGCGTTTGAAATAGCCAGAAATGTGGGAGTCCCGGAAGAAATTCTAGAGGATGCGAGTTCCCGGATCGAGGGCAAAGAATTGCAGACTGAATCTTTGTTATTGAGATTGGAAGCTCAGCGGGAAGAATTAGAGGCGGTTTTGAAAGAAAACCGTGAAAAAAACCAAGAATTGAAAACACTCTTGGGGAAAAACCGTGACAGAATAGTCAAGATACAGGCGGAGGAAGGAAAGATACTTGGGGAGGCCCAGAAAAGGGCACAGGCCTTGATTGACGCTGCCAATGCAAAAATCGAGCAGACGATACGCGAAATCAGGGAAAGTCAGGCCGAAAAAGAGCGAACCAAGGAGCTAAGGAAGGCCTTGTCGGAAATGTTGCCAGAACCTAACATCGCCCAAAGTTCGGAATTGGTGGATGAAGACGGCGATGTCGAATTTGAATCTGCAGAGGCGGAACAGGTCCCTGAGCTTCTGCCAGGAGCTCAAATTGCATTAGGAGATTGGGTTCAGTTGGAAGATGCAGCCTCTTATGGCGAGGTTTTGGATCTTCAAGGCACGAGGGCGGTTGTGGCGGTTGGCGACATGAGGATCACAGTCAAGCTGAAAGGATTGATCAAAATCAAGCCCCCCAAAGCTGGTAGAACTTTTTCCTCGGGTTATTCAACCTACCGGCTCAGGCAAAAGCAGCATGCAACGACCGAACTTAGAGTCCAAGGCTTCAGGGTCGAACAAGCCCTACCAGTGCTTCAAAAATTTATGGATGATGCCATTGGCGCCAATGTTAAAGACTTGCGGATTCTTCACGGGAAAGGGACCGGTGCGTTAAGGGAAGCGATTCGGACTATTTTGGCCACCTTACCGGAGGTGGTTTCGTTTGAGGACGAGCATGCGGATCGCGGTGGGGAAGGGTGGACCATCGTGAAATTGAAGTAGGATCCCATCCGGCCATCATTACCAGCCTAAGACAGAATAGTTTTGTGGTTGTAAAAAACAGATTCACCGATAAAAAAAACCTATTTGCCCTCAGTTGCTAGAAAAGTGTTAGATTGTTTTTCATTAAACATCTTACTACTTATTACCCATTTAAATTCTTTAATATCATGAAATTCGACATCAAAAGACAGGAAGAGTACTCCCGTGGCGATTTGATTCTCAGGGCATTATTCGGTCCAATTTACATCATGATTCCCCATGCAATCGCGATGGGGGTTATGGGCATACTTTCGGCAATCTATGGCATTGTCTCGTTTTTCACAATTCTGATAAACGGCAGGATTTCGGAGAATATTTACAACTTCCAAGTCGGCATGCTAAGGTGGTCAGCCAGGGTACAAGCACGAAATTACAACCTTCGTGACGGTTACCCTGCCTTTGGAGTCGATGGGCAAGACGATGGTCTTGACATTCAATTGGAGCAACCTGCAGAACGTGACAAGGTCTCGGTGATTTTGCGCTTTTTCTTTGGTGCATTTTATGTTGCCTTGCCTCATGCGTTTTGTTTGGCTTTTCTCCTTTTAGGTGTCCTCTTTGTGAACACGATCCAATTTTGGATTATCTTGATCACAGGCAAAGCCAACGAGGGCATTTTCAACTACATTGTCGGCGTGTTGCGTTGGAGTGCCCGTTTGAGCGCATACATGAACTATTTGACGGATACTTATCCTCCCTTTTCCACGCAACCTTGAAACACTCAAGGCACAAGGGTCAGACTTAATTTCTGAACACCACGTCCTTTGCTTAAAGAGCGGAGGGTCACAAAGCCAACCTGATTAGTTGGCTTTTTTGTTTGACCCAATGGTCTTTTTTCAAATTTGGGTATTTGTTCAATTGCCGTATTTTGCACAACCATTGTTTCAAGCAGTTCCGTTGATCATGTATACACATCTAAAAAAACAACTCCAGATTTTGGGCATAATTGCCTTTCATTGGGCGTTCTTTGCGTTACATACGCAAGGCCAAGTCAGTAAAAATAAAGTTGAATTGGAAGACATCTGGGCCCGATACCGTTTTTCGGCAGCCGGAGCTTCCGATTTCAATTGGATGAAGGACGACCGATTTTATTCGGTTTTGGAAGAGGGCAAAATCGAGAAATACAGCATCGAAAGCCAAAAATCCACCGGCACAATTTTAGATATGAGGAACTTGGAAAGTGCAGAGGGAGAGGTCATCAAGCCTGAACAGTATTCGTTTTCACCGGATGAAAAAAAGGTCCTTTTGATGATGGAAATCGAACCGATTTACCGCCATTCCAGCAAAGAGAAATGCTTTGTCTACGACCTGCAAACAAAACAGATTCAGACGATTCAACATGGTGCCAAGATTGCATTTGCCACATTCAGTCCTGATGGCTCCAAAATCGCTTACATGTTCCAAAACGATCTGTATTTCCACGATTTCAGCACAGGCAAACCCACCAGAGTCACTCAAGATGGCGCATTGAATTCCATCATCAACGGTGGCACGGATTGGGTACATGAGGAGGAATTTGCTTTCACGAGGGCATTTTTCTGGAACGCTGACGGGACCAAACTGGCTTTTTATAGGTTCGATGAAACCAAAGTCAGGGAGTTTTCCATGGACATGTATGGCTCTTTGTATCCCGAGCCTTTTAAATTCAAATACCCCAAGGCCGGTGAAGAAAACGCCACAGTTGAGCTCTTCATTCATGACTTGGGCTCAGGTGGCAAGGTGCGTGTAGACATTGGTCCTGAAAAGGATCAGTACATTCCGCGGATTTCATGGACCCGCTCGCCGACGCAACTGGCAGTGATGCGGATGAACAGACTCCAAAATACCCTCGAATTGTTGATGGTTGATGCAAAAACGGGCTCTTCGAACGTGGTATTGGTGGAAACCGAATCAGAATATGTGGAACAGCCTTCGGATAAAACCTGGCATTTCTTGGAGAATGGGAAGGAGTTTCTGTGGCAAAGCGAAAGATCCGGCTACAATCATGTCTATTTATATGCCTTGGACGGAAAATTGATTCGACAAATCACGGACGGGAAATTTGACGTGGCCGACATCAGTGCTGTGGATGAAAAAACGGGGACCTTGTTCTACATTTCGACCGAAGACAGCCCGATGGAACGGCATCTGTATCAGGTGCAACTGGACGGAAGCAAGAAAAAACGCATCACAAAAGAGGCCGGATGGCATGATGTCTCATTCAGTAGCGGTAACCATTATTATTTGGACAGCTATTCAAATGTGTCTACTCCCGGCAAAACCGCTCTTTATGAGGTAAAAAAAGGCAAGCAAATGGTGATGTTGCAGGACAATTCCAAATTGGCACAGGTCCTCCAATCCTATGAATGGGGCAATCTCAACTTTTTGCAGGTGCCTTTGCAGGATGCAGACGATACCAAACTCAATGCTTGGATGATCACACCTCCCGACTTTGATGTCAAGAAAAAATATCCGGTTTTGATGCATGTTTACGGAGGGCCGGGAAGCCAGACCGTCAAAAACGCGTGGGGAGGCTCCAATTACATTTGGCATCAGATGTTGGCCCAAAAAGGGTATATCGTGGTTTCGGTTGACAACAGAGGGACCGGTGGAAGGGGCGAGGCCTTCAAAAAATGTACGTATGGACAATTGGGAAGGACTGAGGCTGATGACCAGATTTCGGCAGCGAAATACCTCGGGACCCTTCCATATGTCGATGCGTCTCGAATTGGCATTTGGGGATGGAGTTTTGGCGGCTACATGACCAGCCTTTGTCTCACCAAAGGAAATGGCGTATTCAAAATGGGTATTGCCGTGGCTCCGGTGACCTCTTGGCGCTTTTATGACACCATCTACACCGAAAGGTATTTGAAAACCCCTGCCTTGAATCCATCGGGATATGACGACAACAGCCCGATTCAATTTGCTTCCGGATTAAGCGGCAAATATCTCTTGGTGCACGGCACTGCTGACGATAATGTTCATTATCAAAACGCGTTGGAAATGACCGACGCCCTTGTCAGGGCCAACAAACAATTTGAAATGGCCTATTACCCCAACAAGAATCATGGAATCTACGGAGGCACCACGAGGTTGCACCTGTATACCAAGATGACTGATTTTGTTTTGAATCACCTTTGACCTGGGCTGTCAGGTGGAATTGACATCCTAAAAAAGTCGAGGCCATGGAATTCACCATGGCCTCGACTTTTTTAGGCCCTCCTTGAGAAAGGTAAAAGAAGTCGCAGGAAACTGTCCCTATTCAATTCGCCCATGAAAAGTTTCTTGATTCAAAGGGGAACAAAAAAGGTGAACCTTTTGAGTTCACCCTTCTATTGATTTCGGTATTCTTATTTGCCTTTGATGGCGTCTTTACCGCTACCGGTTGTGGTTGATGTGCCTTTAACAGCATCTTTGCCGCTACCCGTGGTCGTGGTGCCTTTGATGGCATCTTTTCCAGTCTTAGGATCTGGGGTTGGAGTCGGGGTAGGGGTAGGAGTTGGGGTAGGGGTCACTTTAGGAGTGTTCTTCTTTCCACCACCTTTTTTGTTAGCTTGGTTGATGGAGTCCTGACGAAGCGAATCAAGCAAAGCTTGGGCTGCTTGAGCCTGAAGGATCGAATCGTTGCGGAGGGAGTCAGCCAAGGCAACTTTAGCCAAAGAGTCTTTTTGAAGTGAATCGCGGATGGCTTGCTCACGAGCAGCATCTTTGCCATCGCCACAGGACATCATGCCCACCAAGGCGAAGAACAAACCAAGCGTCAAAATCAAACTTTTTTTCATGGTATTATCCGTTAATTGAGGTTTAAAAGAGGTCGAAGAACGATTGTGGCCTAAAACCACGATGTAAAAATAATCCCGCATCCTTGATGTTGGTGCTTCAGGGCTCGCACAAATAAAAAGTTTAACAACTTTGGCAGGAATTCCTGGCTTTGGCTGGGTTGAAAGTAAAAACAAAGGCCCGACGAATGTCGAGCCCTTGTTTGTAGACCAAACTAGGTTTGGCCTGCCGTAAGGCGAATTACTTCTTCTTACCTTTGCCAGCTTTGGCAATCGAGTCTTGGCGGAGCGAGTCAGCCAAAGCTTGAGCTGCAGCAGCTTGAGCAGTGGAGTCAGCGATGCGGGCAGAGTCAGCAGAAGCTGCTTGAGCCTTCATCACGGAATCTTGGTAGAGAGAATCTTTAACAGCTTTTTCGCGCTCAGCATCTTTGCCACCGTTGCAGGACATCATGCCGATCATGCCGAAAAACAGGCCGAGAGTCAAAATCAAACTTTTTTTCATATCCAGTTAAATGCTTGAATTTCTAAACTTAAAAAAAGGTCGTTCAGGTTTTATCCCTGAGAAGACGATGCGAATATAGGAGGCTGATTCTTTCATGCTGCGCCTCATTGTTGATTTTTGATAACTTTAACAACTTTGATAGAAATCAAAACAATGCCTTTCCGCCAATGGATTTCAAACTGATTCTGGGATTTCCAATTTCCTTGCCGTTTTCAGAGATTTGTGCGACTATTGAAACAAGCAGTCTGCAGTGCGGGTTGCAACCAACACATCATTTGGCTAGATTCACATGAAAGCACTCATCGAAGCATTTCCGTCTCAAATCAGACAAGCTTGCGAAATTGGCTCAAAAGCCAAAATCAACCCTCATAGCGAGGAAATCAAAAACATCTTGGTGATTGGCTTGGGCGGTTCTGCATTTGGAGCTGAGGTGGTGCGCAATTACATCGAACCATTTTGCAAAGTACCCTACAGCATTTGCAGGGACTACCAAATTCCGGGTTGGGTGAGCTCGAGCACGCTTCTGATTGCTAGTTCGTACTCTGGCAACACTGAAGAAACCCTTTCGGCCTTGCACCAAGCGATGAGCCGGAACCCCAAGGTCGTCGTGGTGAGCTCAGGAGGAAGGATGTTGGAAATTGCCCGCGAAAAGGGGTTTGACCACATCGAAGTGCCGGGGGGGTATCCACCAAGAAGTGCTGCAGGTTTTTCCATTTTTCAGCAGATCCACATCCTCCACAAGCTCGGATTGATCGGTGATTTTCAATCCGATTTGGAAGATGCCCTCCATGTGCTCGATCAATTCGAAGATCACGAAGATGCCCGGTTGATTGCAGACCAGATCCATCGCCGTATTCCTCTCCTTTATAGCACTCCGAGTACAGAATCAGCCGCGATCCGTTGGATGCAACAAATTGAAGAAAACGGCAAGCATATCGCTTTCCACAGCGTGATTCCGGAAATGAACCACAATGAACTCGTGGGATGGAAGAATCCTGAAGCTTTATTGGAGGACTGTGTGGCCCTAATGTTCAAATCCAAATTCGACCATGTCCGCAATACGATCCGGATGGAAATATCCCGTGAAATCATGGGCGAATATGCCGACAGCGTGATTGAAGTACATGCCGAAGGAAAAACACGTTTGGGTGAGTTGTTTTACCTCCTTCATTTGGGTGATTGGGTCAGCCTTTATTTGGCCGAAAAAAACGGAGAAGATCCCGATCCGGTCAAAGTCATCGATTTCCTGAAAGGCGAGCTCGCCAAGCGCTGAGGCATTGAAAAAAGAAATCAAAATCGGATTAACGGTCATCATCGGCATTGTTTTGCTGTATGTGTGCGTCACATGGGTCAAAAGCCTGCATTTGTTTGCCGTTAACCGCTCACAGGTCCAGATCCGATTCGATGATTTGGCAGGATTGAAGGAGGGAGACCCCGTTGCAGTGTTCGGATACCCTTGTGGGAACGTGGAACGAATCGAATTGTCACGGACAGGCGCCATCGTGACCGTAAGCATCGATAACAAGGTGCAACTTTATTCCGATGCGACTGCCGACATCAGGGTCAAAGAATTGATGGGCTCCAAACAAGTGTGGATCGTGCCTGGAAATGCATCTGAATTGCTGGGTGACAAAATCATCAAAGGGTCCACATCGCTTGATTTTGCATCCGCTATGTCCAAAGCTGGGGAGTTCATGGCTCGGTTTGAGGCGCATGAGATTGATTCCTTTCTTCGGAACATTTCTTCGGTTGCTGCAGTAGTGGCCCGCCTAGGAGACGAGATGGACAGTGTGGACACAGGGGTATTGTTTTCAAACATGGAATCTGCATCGGGATCCTTGAGGCAAATTCTCGATGATGCCGAAAAACGGGGACTGGTTGCATCCTTGGATCAAACCCTAAGCCAAGTGGATGGATTGGCACAACAGGCCGGTAATACCATGAAAAATGTGGATTCACTGACTCGCAGGCTTCAAAATTCCACCTTGCCTGTCACAGAATCGGCCTTGACACAAGTAAATCGAATGCTTGTGGACTCTGAAGCTATGGTGAATGATCTGCAAGGGCTAATCAAGCAATTGAAAGATCCGAACACCGTTGCGGGTAAGCTGCTTCAAGATCCGGAAATGTACAGACAGCTGGATGAAACACTCGACAATTTGAATCTGACCCTGGAGCATATTCGGACCAAGAAGATATTCGTGACCATGACCTTGAGCAAACAACAAAAAGTATTCAGCGAAGAACCTGTTGAAGTCAACGGCCAAAAGGTAAAAAAGCCATGAATTCGTTCGGAAAACGGTTTCGTTTCACCTCTTTCGGAGAGTCCCATGGACCAGGCATTGGGGTTGTGATAGACGGTTGTCCTGCAGGTTTGAAATTGGATTTTGAACACATCCAGCAGGAGTTGGACCGAAGGAGACCCGGACAAAGCAGCATCACGACCCAAAGGAAGGAATCCGACGAATTCGAGGTGCTTTCCGGATTGTTCGACCAAGTCACGACAGGGGCACCGATTGCCTTCTGGGTCAAAAATGAAGACACACGGCCACAGGATTATGATACAACAGCCTTGCAATTTCGTCCCAGCCATGCAGACTTCACTTACCATGTGAAGTTTGGGATTCGTGACCATCGGGGTGGGGGACGCTCCAGTGCTCGGGAAACGCTGGCTAGGGTGATCGCAGGAGCAGTCGCCAAACAGTTTTTGCATTCGGTTCATGGCATCGACATTTTCGCTTGGGTGCAGTCAATCGGAACGGTTGAATGGAAAGGATCAAAAATCAAGGATGTTTTTGAGACGGAAGCCTGTCAGATGGTTCGCTGTCCGGATCCTCGGCGAGCGGAAATGATGGTTGCAGCCATTGAGACGGCGAGGGATGCAGGAGATTCCTTGGGGGGTGTCATTGCCTGCAGGTTGTCAGGAGTGCCGGCAGGTTGGGGTGAACCCATCTATGGAAAATTGGAGTCGGAATTGGCCCATGCGATGATGGGAATCAATGCGGTGAAGGGATTTGAGGTTGGTTCAGGTTTTGAAGGGACCAAATTGCAAGGTTCCGAACACAATGATAGGTTCTACAGTGATTCTGATGGGACGATTCGGACTCAAACCAACATGAGTGGGGGGATTCAAGGCGGTATCAGCAATGGAGAAGACATCCTTTTCAGGGTGGCATTCAAGCCCACTTCAACCATTCAACAGAAACAACAAACCGTTGATGTCGAAGGCAATGTTGTTGAATTGGAAATGAAGGGCCGACATGACCCATGTGTTGTGCCGAGAGCGGTTCCCATCGTGGAAGCTATGTCTGCAGTCGTACTGGCGGATGCTTACCTAAACAGTTTAGGGAGAAGAGTCTAGTCGTGGGGCTTTGCCGAAACTCAACCCAATCCAAATTTTTGGGCTTTGATTTTTAGCCTCAGTGTTCCGTAGGCCTGGTCTAAATTGACATCAAGTTCATTTTGAATTCGTTCAGCAAACGTCCGATCCTCGCCGATCAAAAAAAACAAATCGACCCAATGTCTTGTGCTTTCGGGATGGATTTCGAATTGGCAAAGACATGAAATGCCTGAAATGAAATTGACGTCCATTTTCAACTCAAAGATCCTGACCGTTGTAAAGGCCTTGATGCACTCATCGGTTTGTTCAAGGATGAAATCTTCTTTGACGTTGGTACTTGCAATCATTTCAGATTGAGATTGTGAGAGGATACAAACTTGATTGATTCTTTTTGATTGCGCAAACGAGGGGAGGTTCGCTGGAATCCTTGAGGGGTTGTTTCATTGTTTCTATTTAACATAACATAAATTATAGGAATAATATCCGGGCCGTAAATTGGTGTAGGGAGGCGAAATTCTTTAACTTCGCGCCGGCTTCTTTACAGCCTACCAAGTCCATGTCCACCATCCAAGAAGAAATACAAAAAAGGCGGACTTTCGCCATCATTTCACACCCTGACGCAGGTAAAACAACCTTGACGGAAAAACTCCTTTTGTTTGGTGGAGCCATCCAAACCGCGGGTGCAGTCAAAAACAACAAAATCGGTAAAACAGCAGCTTCAGACTTCATGGAAATAGAACGCCAACGTGGAATCTCCGTGGCGACATCCGTGATGGCATTCGAGTACCAAGGCGCATTCATCAACCTGCTCGACACTCCAGGTCACAAAGACTTTGCCGAAGACACATACAGGACACTCACAGCAGTGGATTCGGTCATCCTGGTAATCGACTGCGTGAAAGGCGTAGAAGAACAAACTGAGCGACTCATGGAAGTCTGCCGGATGCGCGACACGCCAGTCATCATTTTCATCAACAAATTGGACCGCCCAGGACGGGATGTTTTCGATCTTTTGGATGAGTTGGAACAAAAACTCAGCATCAAGGTGCGGCCGCTGTCGTGGCCCGTTGGCATCGGTTCGGATTTCAAGGGCGTGTATGACCTAGAAAAACAAAACCTGAAACTCTTCGATCCCAATATCCAGAAAATCCAAGACGACGTCATCGAAGTTTCGGACTTGGCTGACCCTGTTTTGGACCGTGAATTGGGTAAGCAAGCCGCCAAGCTCCGCGAGGAAGTCGAACTCGTTCAGGGTGTCTATGAAGAATTCGACGTTGATGCTTACCATTCCGGCAAGCTGGCTCCCGTGTTTTTCGGATCAGCCCTTTACAATTTCGGAATCCGTGAATTGTTGGAACGTTTCATCCAAATAGCTCCATTCCCTGTGCCCAGACCTACCGACAAAGGCACGGTGAATCCTGTTGACGATGAATTCAGCGGGTTTGTATTCAAGATCCACGCCAACCTAGACCCACGTCACCGCGACCGAATCGCATTTTTAAGGGTATGCTCCGGAAAATTCGAGCGCAATAAATTC
>Ga0068876_10001331_pt1 | contig 19417 bp, 13 predicted proteins | sample NOAtaG_6_FD_66442 | JGI IMG/M metagenome (GOLD analysis project Ga0068876, IMG submission 66442) | Freshwater lake microbial communities from Lake Erie, under a cyanobacterial bloom - NOAA_Erie_Diel5S_2200h metaG | ecosystem: Environmental > Aquatic > Freshwater > Lake | place: USA: Ohio, Lake...
AGCTCGACGAGGCGCGCCTCGAGCTCCTCGCGCTCGGCGCGGAGGCGACCGAGCCGCACCTCGGCGTCGTTGCGGCGCCGGGTGAAGCCCTCGAGCACCGCGCGGGCCCGGGCGATGCGGCTCGCCGCCTCGCTGAGCCGCCGCTGGGCGAGCTGGGTGGTGTGCTCGGCCTCGGCGAGCGCGGCGCGGCGCTCCTCGAGGACGAAGGTCTCGCGCTCGAGCTCAGCGGCCTCGCTCGCCTCGATCCGCTCGACCTCCTCGAGGGTGGCGACGAGCGCCTTCTGCTCGGCGGCGAGCACGGTGCGACGCTCGGCGAGCGACTCGATCTCCCGCTGCATGAGCCGGTCGGAGTCGCGGAGCCCCTCGAGGCGCTCCTTGCTCTGACCGAGGCGGGCCTCGAGGCCGCGCACGGCGGTATCGGCCTCGTGCGCCTCGCGCTGGGCCCGCTCGGCCGCGATCTCGGCGCGGTGCGCGAGCAGACGGTCCGCCTCGAGCTCGGCCTCGCGGATGCGCAGCGCGGCCCGCTGTCCCTCGAGGGTGCCGAGCGCGACCTCGAGCTCTTCCTTCACCACGCGGCGGGTGACGGTCAGCTCGAGGAAGCGGTGCGAGGCGACCCAGAGTTCCAGGTCTCGGATCTCGCTGCGGTAGAGCTTGTAGCGCTCGGCCTTCTGCGCTTGCCGCTTCAGCGAGGCGAGGCTCTTCTCGATTTCGGTGGTGATGTCGCCGAGGCGCAGCAGGTTCTGCTGCGTGAGCTCCATCTTGCGCTCGGCCGCCTTCTTGCGCGCCTTGAACTTCGTGACGCCGGCCGCCTCCTCGAGGAGGTGCCGCCGGTCCTCGGGCCGTGCGCTGACGATGAAGCCGATGCGGCCCTGCTCGATGATGGAGTAGGTGCGGGTGCCGACGCCGGTGCCGAGGAAGAGCTGGGTCACGTCCATGAGGCGGACGGGCGTCTTGTTGATGAGGTAGTCGCTCGTGCCGTCGCGATCGAGGCGGCGGGTCACCGAGATCTCGGGGTAGGCGCGGTACTCCGGCGCAGAGAGGCCGTCGGTGTTGTCGAAGGTGATGGTCACCTCGGCGAACGAGTGCGGGCCCCGCGTCTCGCTGCCGTTGAAGATGACGTCCTCCATCCCCTTGCCGCGGAGGGTCTTGGCCGACTGCTCGCCCATCGCCCAGCGGATGGCGTCGACGATGTTCGACTTGCCGCAGCCGTTCGGCCCGACGACGGCCGTGACCTCGTGGTCGATGTTCAGGACCTGACGGTCGACGAACGACTTGAAACCGCAGATTTCGACGCGCCGGATCTTCATGCGGGGGTGCCCCTCCGAGGGCCGAGCAAGGGGGGTCTTGTACGATCACGGATGAGCCCTGGCAACGACGAAACGCTAGGTATCGCGCAGGCCACACCGTGACCATACCTATGGATTGGGGTGCGCCTGGGTAGCAGCCGCGATCCGTCGCGGTCGGGAGGCGATCTGGTGGTCCGCCGGACGATCGCTTCGGCGGCCGATCGGAGGCGAATCGCGGGTGTGCAGGGTGGGAGCACACCGCCCAAACACGCGCTCGAGCCTCGACCGCGATCGCCGAGGCGCGATGCGATCGCCGTGACCGAGCCCGATCGTGGCGCGGGCCCGTCCCCGGCCGAGGCCGCCCCCGCGGCGCTGGCAGGCGCCCCTACTTGCCCTTGCCGAGGAACTCCTTGATCGAGCCGACGATGGCGTCGCGGTCGCGGATCTCGCTGGTGATGACGCGCTCGTCCTTGCCGAGGTGCTCGCGGACGTCCTTGATGAACTGCCCGGAGCCATAGGGGCTCTCGACCTGGCCGTAGCAGAAGACGTTGGAGACCGGCAGGAGCTGCTTCTTGAGTAGCTCGATGCACTGCAGCGTGTCGTCGACCGACCAGTTGTCCCCATCGGAGAAGTGGAACGGGTAGATGTTCCACTCGCTCGCGGGGTAGTCCTCTTCGATGATCTTCGCCGCGAGCTTGTAGGCCGAGCTGATCATCGTTCCGCCCGACTCGCGGGTCCGGAAGAAGGTGTCGCGGTCGACCTCGCGCGCGACGGCGTCGTGGATGATGAAGCGCGTCTCGAGGCCCTGATACTGCTTCTTCAGCCAGGCATCGATCCAGAACGACTCGATGCGGACGATCTCCTTCTGCTCGTCCCCCATCGAGCCCGAGACATCCATCATGTAGAGGATCACCGCGTTGGCGATCGGCTCTTCTTCGGTCTTCCACGAACGGAAGCGGAGGTCCTCGCGGACCGGGATCACGACCGGGCGCTTCGGGTCGTAGGTACCGGTCGAGATCATCCGCCGGAGCGCCTGCTTGTAGGTGCGCTTGAAGTGGCGCAGCGAGTTGGGACCGACCCGCCGCACACCGACGTAGCGGTCCTTCTGGTCGACGAGCTTGCTCTTGCCCTTGTTCTCGATGTGCGGCAGCGCGAGCTCCTCGCCGAGGATGTCGGCGAGCTCGTCGAGGCTCACCTCGACCTCGAGCGCGTGCTGCCCCTCGCCCTGCCCGGCCTTGCCCTTGCCGCCCGGGCCCTCGCCCTCCTCGCCGCCGACGGGATCGCCCTCGTCGCCCTCGCCCTGCCCGACGCCTCCGCCCTGCTTATCGGAGTAGCGGAAGCGCGGGATGTCGATCTGCGGGAGCGGGATCGAGACGACGTCCTTGCCCTGCTTGCCGAGCAGCTCGCCCTGCGAGATGTAACGCCGCAGGTTCTGGCGGATCTTGCCGCGGACGATGTGCTTGAACCGCGAATGGTCCTGGCCGATCTTGAGCGACACGTTACCCCGGAGTGTAGCGCATCGACCCGCCAGGACCCGGCGGTGCCGCGTTACTCGTCGGCGGTCAGGTACGTGTAGCTGCCGAGCGACTCCTCGTAGTGCTTCATGAGGAGCTTCACCTGGTCGAAGGTGATGAGGCCCATGCGCCGCGCCCGCTCCGCCTGCCGCCGCACGCGCTCGACCATCACGCCGGGCTCGTGCTCGACGTAGGTGAGCACCTCGCGGATCTCGTCGCCCTTCACGAAGTGGGAGATCTCGTAGCCGCCCTCCCCGTCGAGGCGGACGTGCACCGCGTTCGTGTCGCCGAAGAGGTTGTGAAGATCTCCGAGGATCTCCTGGTAGGCGCCATTCAGGAAGATGCCCATGAAGTAGCGCTCGCCTTCGCGCCACGGGTGCACGGGCAGCACGCGCTTGACGTCCTCGACGTCGATGAAGTGATCGACCTTGCCGTCCGAGTCGCAGGTGAGGTCGGCCAAGGTGGCGCGCGTCGAGGGCTCCTCGTCGAGCCGGTGGATGGGCATGATCGGGAAGAGCTGATCGATGGCCCAGCTGTCGGGGATGGACTGGAAGACGGAGAAGTTGCCGTAGTAGATGGAGGCCATCTGCTGCTCGAGGAGCGTGACCTCCTCGGGAGCGCGGCGGAGCTTCTTGGCCTGCTCGAGGATCCGCTCGCAGCACGCCCAGAACAGGCGCTCGGCCTGGGCCCGCTCGCGCAGGCTCAGGTAGCCGAACTTGAAGAGCGAGTCGGCCTCTTCCTTGCCCTGCTGCGCGTCGTGGTAGGCCTCCTGCACGTTCTTCGGCTGGATGCCCGCGTAGGTCTCGTACAGCTGCTTGAGGACCTTGTGCGCCTTCGCATCGGGCGTCTGGGGAGCGCCGAAGCGCACCTCGTTCTTGCCGACGATCTCGAAGACGAGCACCGACTGATGCGCGGCGATGGCCCGGCCGGACTCGCTGACGATCGTCGGGTGCGCGATCTCGGCCTTCGTGCAGGCCTCGGCGATCGCCGCGACGATGTCGTAGGCGTACTCCTGGATGTTGTAGTTCTTGCTCGCGTGGAAGTCGGTCTTGCTGCCGTCGTAGTCGACGGCGAGGCCGCCGCCGACGTCGAGGTACTTCATGTGCGCGCCCATCTTGGCGAGCTCGACGTAGATGTTCGCCGCCTCGCGGATGGCCTGCTTCACCGGGATGATCGAACTGAGCTGACTGCCCGCGTGGTAGTGAAGCAGGCTCAGGCAGTCGAGCATGTCGTGCTTCTGCAAGCGGTCGACGACCTCGACGATCTCGGAGGCGGTGAGGCCGAACTTCGCGCGGTCGCCGGTCGAGTCGGCCCAGCGGCCCATGCCGCGGCTGCCGAGCTTGGCGCGCACGCCGATCTGCGGGCGGATGCCGGTCTTCTGCGCGGCGCGGAAGGTGTACTCGAGCTCCTCGATGCGCTCGAGCACGACGATCACCGTCTTGTCGAAGCGCTGCGCGAGGAGCGCGGTCTCGATGTACTTCTGATCCTTGTAGCCGTTGCAGATGACGAGCCCGCCGGGCTCCTGCTCGGCGGCGAGCGCGATGAGGAGCTCGGGCTTGCTGCCGGCCTCGAGGCCCAGGCGCCACGGGGCGCCGAACTCGACGACCTCGTCGATGAAGTGCTTCTGCTGGTTCACCTTCACCGGGAAGACGCCGCGGTAGACGCCCTTGTACTGGTACTCCTCGATGGCGCGGGCGAAGCACTCGTTGATGCGCTTGACCCGGTCCCGGAGGATGTCCGAGAAGCGCAGCAGGAGCGGCAGCTCGAGACCGCGGGCGTCGAGGTCGTTGACGAGGTCGAAGAGGTCGATGGCGCAGTCGGCCTTGCCGTCGGGGTCGGGCACGACCTCGAGGCGACCCGCTGCATTCACGCGGAAGTACGGATAGCCCCAACCTCGGACCTGGTAGAGGGCCTCGCTGCGCTGGGTCGTCCAGCCCTCCTCGTGCTCGTCGTCCATCGAAACCCCTCCGCTGTGGTGGGTGAGTGGTCGTCTCGGCGGTGCGCCGCGAACGCACCGCAGCGCGCGGCCGTTATGGGGTGCGCTGCCGCGGGGGTCCAGCAAAATCTCGGCGCGGAGCGCGGTCGGTGACGCGGCTCAGAACTGGCGGACGATGCGGAGGGTCTCGCCGGCAGTGACCGTGATCGTCTCCTCGTGCATCGTCCCGTCGTGGGTGCGGAGGCCGAGGCGGTGGCTGCCCGCGCTCACCTCGAGGCTGCGCACCGGAGTGTTGCGGCCGGTGTCGCGGCCATCCAGGAAGACGCGTGCCCACGGCAGCGTCTGGATGACGAGCGTGCCGCGGCCGGCGCCCGAGCCGCCCGAGCTGCCCGAGCTGCCCGAACGGCTGGAGCCTGCCGAGCTGCCGGAGGTGGCGGGCTCACCGCGACCAGGGAGACGCACGACCGGTGCACTGGCCTCCTCCTCGTCGTCGGCGGGGGCGCGGCGGCCCGAAGTCGGCAGCCGCACCGGACCGCTGGAGCCGCCCCCGGAAGAGCGTGACGCCGACGGGCCAGCAGCCGGCGCGGGCGGCGGAGCGCTCGGGGTCGGCGGAGGCGCGACTGCGGGAGGCGCGGTCGCGGCGGCGGGGGCCGCGGCCGGCGGAGGAACTGGCGGCGCGAGCGCCGGGACCGCCGGGGGTGCCGCGACCGGCGCGACCGCCGCAGCGGCGGCCGCCGCTGCGAGGGCAGCGGGATCAGGAGACGGGACGGCCGCCGGCGGGGCGGCCGGCGGGGCGGCCGGCGGAGCGGCCGGTGCTGCGGCCACCACCGCAACCGGCGTGAGGACGAGGTCGATCATCGCCGTGCCGTTCTCCGCGACGGTGACGACCCGCGAGACCGGAGCGTAGCCGGTCGCCTGAACGAGCAGCGCATGCTCTCCGGCGGTGACTCCGTCGAGCCGCAGCGGGGCCCGCCCGCGGGGCGTGCCGTCGACCACCACGTCGGCCTCGGCGGTCTCGGGCACCGTGTGGATCTCGATCGTGCCGACGGCCGGCCCCGAGAACAGCATCGCGCCACCGACGACGAGCCCGACGAGCGCGGCGAGACCGAGCACCCCGAGCCCGACGAGGAGCCCGCGCCGCGAGCCACCGGAGGCCGGCGCCTGCGGCGACTCGAGCTGCATCGTGGCGTGCGCGCGCGAGGCGGCGAAGCTGTCGGGAACGGGGGCGAAGCCGCCGGTGGGGCTCGGCGGCGCATAGGCCGGCGGCGGGGCGCCGGGCGGCATGCCGAAGGCTGGTGCGGCAGGCGCACCGGGCGCCGCGGCGGTGTACGGGCTGGGGGCCGACGCTGCTGCCGCGAACGCCGGCGCTTCGGGTGGCCCGGGCGGTGGGCCGAAGCCCGCGGACGGGGAAATCGTGGGCGCGCTCGGCCCCTGCGGAGTGCCGCCGCCGACGACGATGGACGCCGGTCGCATCGGGGCCGCGGCGGGCGTACCGACCGCGCGTGGCGGCGCCGCCACCGCGACGGCCGCCATCGGCGCGACCGGAGCGGCCGGCGCCGCAGGGGCCTCTTCGGCGTCGTCCGCGGAGAAGAAGATCTGCGTCGGCTGCCCCATCAGCTCGTCGCCGCCCGCGTCGCCGCCGGCCTCGAGCATCGCCTCGAAGGGCGACGCGGAGATCATCGTGGATTCGCCGGCGAGCTCGGCCGGCTCGTCGTCGTCCGCGGGCGGACGGGGCGGCGGTGGCGGCGGACGGGGCGGGGGCGGGGCCGGAGGCCCGACCTTCGCGAAGCTGTCGAGGCGGGCCTTTTCCTTCGTGATCTCCGGGGCGAAGGCGGTCTTCATCCACGCCGAGAGCTTGCTCGTGCCGAAGGGGGGGCGCTCCCGGGCGATGTAGCGGGAGAGGGCCTCCTGCATCTCGCCCGCGGACTGCCACCGGTCCTCGACCTCGCGGGTCAAGGCCTTCATGACGATCTCCTCGAGCTCCTTGGGGCAGTCGGGAACGGCCTGACCGAGCGGCGGCACCGAGGCGTGGCGGACCTTCTCGAGGGTCGAGAAGTCGCTCTCGCCGACGAAGAGGCGCTCGGTCGTGAGCATCTCGTACATGCACGTTCCGACCGCGAAGACGTCGGAGCGGTAGTCGACCGGCAGGCCGCGCACCTGCTCGGGGCTCATGTACCCGAACTTGCCCTTCAGCACGCCGGCCTGGGTCTTCGTGTTGCGCGCGGCGGCCTTGGCGATGCCGAAGTCGATCATCTTCACCTGGCCCTCGTAGGAGACCAGGCAGTTCTGCGGGCTCACGTCGCGGTGGATGATGTTCAGCGGCCGGCCGTGGCGGTCCTTCTTGCGGTGGGCGTAGTCGAGCCCCTCGCACATCTTGCTGCCGATCCATGCCGCCATGGAGGGAGGCATGTGCCTCCGCATCTTGCGGAAGCGGTTCATGATCTGGAGCAGGTCTTTGCCCCAGACGTACTCGAGGGCGATGTAGTGGGACTCGCCGATCTTCCCGAGCTCGTAGATGGGGGCGATGTTCGCGTGGTTCAGATGCCCCGCGATCTTCGCCTCGTCGATGAACATCTGGATGAAGTCCTCGTCCTCCGCCATCGTGGGGAGGATCCGCTTCACCGCGATGATCTTCTCGAAGCCCTCCACACCGAAGGACTTGGCCGTGTAGACCTCGGCCATGCCTCCGACCGCGATGCGGTCGAGGAGGAGGTACTTGCCGAACGGAATGACGCGCTCGCCGGGCTTGGGAGCCCCGCGCTGTAGCCCGCCGCCCCCGTGGGGGTCGTGTGCGTCCGGAGAGTTGGGGCCTAGAGAACCCATGGAGGTCACCTCGCGCGAGAGTTTGCCGGGTCTCGGATGCGCGAATCAACCGGAACCCTGGGTCGGCAGTGGAGATGGGTGGTCGCATGTCCCACCCGCAGGGGCCGAACCCCGCCTGCGTGCACGGCTCAGCGGAGGTAGACGACCTCGAGACCACCGACGAGGGTGATGGAGGCCACGTTCGGCGCCGTGAGGATCCCGCCGAAGGTCACGAGACCGCCCCCGGGGACCGCGACCGTCGTGTGCAAGGCGCGGGGCGCGCGAAGCGGAGGCCGGTTCGCGGCAGGCGTCGCGAGTCCCATCGACACCGCGCCGGTGAAGAGGTCGATGGTGTTCCCCGCCTGCATCGTCAGCGCATTGAAGCCGCCGCTCACCGCGACGCGACCGTCGTCGAGGGTGGCGATCGCTCCGAAGGCGTGGGCGTTGGGGACCATCGTCGGCGTCGCGACGCCGGTGGCCGCGTTGATCGTGTAGCTGCGAACGCTGCTCGGGACGTAGCCACAAAGCGGGGCGTCCGTCGAGAAGATGGGCCCGGTGTCGTCGCAGCGGGGGCCGTACCAGCCCACCACGAGCGCGTGGGTGCCGCCGCCGAGCACCGCCGTGAGCGGTCGCAGCAGCGCGAGTTCGGGGCGGCCGGTGCCGAGCTCGTTGGGGAAGTCGGCCGCGCTCGTGGCGGGCTCCGTCGATCCGAGTCGGTCGGTCCCGGTGCCAGGCGCCCACACCTCCGCGAGGTCGTCGTTGCCGATGGCGGGCGCGCCGCCGAGGATCCACGCCGCCGGAGCACTCCCGCTGCCGAGGGTGACCGCGCCAGGGAGGCCGCGCGGCGTGTCGAGCGGCCCACTGCCGACGACGCCGTAGCCGCCCGCCCGCTGGGGGTCGAACACGGTGAACGTGCCCGGCGCACCGAGCCCCCCCGCGAGGAGCACGCGTCCGCCGTCGAGGAGCGTCGCGGCATGCATCACCCGGGCAGCGTCGAGCAGGCCCGGCTCGGCGGCGTCCGCAGCGGCGCCCACGAACGCTCCGCGGAGCGGATCGCCGTCGCGGTCGATGTCCTCCTCCTCGGCGCCGAGCGCGGGATCGAAGAGCTCGAAGGTCGCGCCGCCCCCGCCGGGGACGATGCGGAACGAGAAGCCCCCCGTCTGGGGCTCGAACACCAGGGTCGCGGTCTCGGCCCCACCGGCGATGAGCACCCGGCCGTCAGGCAGGAGCGTCGCGGTGTGGGCGCCACGGCTCGCGAGCATCGGCGCGCGGGTCGGGCGCAGGCGTCCAGTCGCCGGCTCGAAGAGCGCCGCATCGTCGCTCGCGACGGCACCGAAGCAGCGCGCGTCGGCGACGAGGACATCCGCCGGGCACGGGGTCGGCGTGAGGCGATCGAAGCCGCCGGCGAGGAGGATCCGCCCATCCGCGAGGCTCGTCGCGGTGTGCAGGAAGCGGGCGGGAAACGCGGAGGCGTCGAGCACCGCCGCGTCGTTCACGGGGTACATGCGGATGTCGACGTAGCGGCGCTCGCCATGCTGCAGCACGAAAGGGCCGGCGCGGCCGACGTAGAGCGTCCCGCCCCCGGCATCCTGCCCTTCGATCGAGATGGTGACCGGGACGCCCGGCGTGATCTCTCCGAGGTCGAGCTCGGGGCGGCCGTTGTCGTCGGCATCCTCGAGGTTCGCGACGGTGAAGCTCGGATCGCGGAGCTCTTCGCCCTCGACGTCGATGATGAGCCGCAGCAGCGCGACGTCGTCCGGCAAGGACGCTGCAGGATCGGTGAGTCCCCAGCTCACCCGCATCGCCACGCCGTCGGAGGCGGGGGCGATGCAGCCGGCAGAGAGCGAGGAGAGGGCGAGGACGAGACCGACCCCGAACACGCGAGCGACGCAGGAACGCACGGCGGGACGATACCACGACCGCCCGAGCCGCCGGCCGGGGAATCACTCCCAGAGCCACGCCGCGCCGCGCACCCCGCTCGAGGCCCCGTGCACCGGCGGCACGACCTCCGTGGCGACGTGATCCGAGAACACCCACTTCGGGAGCTCCGCGGCGAGGGCCCCGTAGAGGGGGCGGTGATCGGAGACGCCGCCCCCGACCACGACCACGTCCGGGTCGAGCACGTTCACCAGGGTCGCCAGCGCGCGGGCGAAGCGGCCGACGTGGCGGCCCATCGTCGCACTCGCAGCCGGATCGCCGAGGATGGCGTGCTGTGCGATGACGCGGGCCTCGTGCCGGCGTCCGGTCGCGCGCTCGTGGTCGGCAGCGATCCCCGGACCGCTCAGCCACGTCTCGATGCAGCCGCGCTTGCCGCAGTAGCACAGCGGCCCCGGGCGCTCGTCGTCGCTTGGCCAGGGGAGCGGGTTGTGGCCCCACTCGCCGGCGATGGCGTGCGCGCCGCGCCAGACCTTGCCGTCGAGGGCCCAGCCCGCGCCCGTCCCCGTTCCCACGATCAACCCGAGCACGAGGCGTGCGCCGGCACCGGCCCCGTCGCTCGCCTCCGAGAGCACGAAACAATTCGCGTCGTTGGCGAGGCGGATCGGCCGACCGAGCGCGGCCTCGAGGTCCCGGTCGAGCGGGGTCCCGTTGAGGCAGGTCGTGTTGGAATTGCGGAGCAAGCCGGTCTTGGGCGAGATCGCGCCCGGGGTGCCGATGCCGACGGAGCACGGCTCGCGCGCCTCGGCCTCGAGACGACGCACGATGCCCGCGACGCCCTCGAGGATGGCCTGCCGGCTGCTCGGGGTCTCGATGCGCTCCCGGAGCAGGATCACGCCCTTGCGCGAGAGCACGACGCCCTCGATCTTGGTGCCGCCCAGGTCGATGCCGATGCGCAGTTCCGTCGGGCTCATGGGTCTTCCTCGCTCGGTGCGCCCTCGCCGGCGGCCATCGCCGCACGGACGGACGCGGGCGGCTGCGATCGAAGGGCTGCGATGCGGGCCTCGAAGCGGGTCCGCAGCGCGAGCAGGAGGTCGGACGAAATCGCGCCGGGCTGAGAGGGAACCTGCTGGAAGCTGGGCCCCCAGTCGCCCGCGAGCGGGAGTGCGGCCTTGCCGCCGAGCCGCGCGAGCCGGGTCCCGGGGAGCGGGGTCGCGAACTGCAGCGCGGGCTCGGCCCGGTGGCGCTCGTAGAGCTCGAGGGCAAGCGCGAGCGTATCCTCGATCTCCCGCACGGACTCGCCGGGCATGCCGATGATCCAATGCACGAGAAGCGGCACACCCGCCTCGTGGGCCGCACGGGCGACGCGGCGGATGTCGGCGAGGTCGAGCTCCTTGCCCACGATCTCTGCGAGGACCCGCTCGTTGCCGCTCTCGGCGCTGACGCTGACGGTCGTCACCCTCGCCTTCATGCGCGCGAGCTGGTGGCCCTCGAGGTAGTCCGCGCGAAAGCCGTTCGGCACCTCGAAGCGGAGGCCGTGCGCCTCGACCGCGGCGAGAAAGCCGTCGAAGTGGCGCGTGTGGACGTTGATGAGTTCATCGAGCGCGAAGAGCCGCGTGGCGCCGAGGGACGCGAGCTGGGCGACCTTCGCGGCGAGCTGCGCGGGCGGATCGCGTCGCTGCGTCTTCGGTGATCCCTCCTGCCGTCCCGGGTTGCTCGAGCAGTGCGCGCACCGAAAGGGACACCCGCGGCTCGTGACGAGGGGCAGCGCGCGGCCTTCGATCGGGAAGCTCCAGCCGCCGCGGCCTGCGTGCTTCACCACCCGCGCGAGGCAGGCGTCGCGGGCCGGCAGATCGACGAGATCCCACGCCGGCAGGGCGAGGGTGGCGAGGTCGGCCTCCGCACCTCGGTGCACGCCGGTGGGGGTCTGGCCGCGTGCGAGCGCGTCGAGGAGTCGCGGCAGGCTCGCCTCGGCCTCGTACTTGAGCCACAGGGACGCCTCGGGATAGGCGTCGAGGACGGTGGGCACCTCCACGTAGTGCTGCCCCGACTGGTACGCGTCGATCAGCCAGAGCGGGGCCCCGCTCATCGCGCGTAGCCCGCGGAGGAGGGCTGCGAGCAGCTCGTCGCGGCGGGGCGGCCGGTGGAAGGGGCCGTACGCGACGCACACGAGATCGGCGGGCAGCGCGCGCTCGGCGCACCCGAGGACCTCATCGAGCGGCGCACCGAGGTGGAACCGGCGGTCCTGCCGGAGGTGCAGCGTCGCGCCGGGCAGCGCGAGGGCGTTCACGAGGCGCACCTCGTGCCCCTGCGCGCGGAGCTGGCCGGCGACCTGCACCGCGCCGAGGTCGGCCATGTACGGGTAGTCGATCCAGTCGCGGGCGATGGAGACCGGCGGGTGGACGACGAGGACGCGCACCGGCCCGCAGCGTAGCAGGCAGGCCCTGGCGGGCGCCGCGCAACGGCCGCCCGCGGAGCCCCGTCAGAGCGAGAGTCCCACGCGTCGGCGCGCCTCGAGGCAGTTCGCACCGCCGCGGGCGAAGTCCCGGCAGGTCTTCGGCCGCTCGTCGTACACCGAGCAGCGGAAGGGCTCGCGTGCGCCGTCCCCCGCGAGCGGCGGACATCGGCCCGCGGGCCGCGGCAGCTCCGGTTGGCGGCGGCCGTCGAGCGCCTCGCGCCACACCACGAGGGCAGGATGGCGCTTCACGAACGGCTCGCGCGGCGAGAGCGCGAGCGTGTGGAACGCCTCCCGGCAGCATGCGCCGCAGCCCTCGCAGGAGGGCGAGGGCTCCCAGCGCTCGCACGCGGGCTCGATGGCCCGCACGCGGGCATCGGTGCTCAGGCAGCGTCCCCGCGTCCACCACCCGCAGCCGCCGCAGGTCCCGGCGGCGGCCGGGGTGCCCGGCGCAGGACGGGCGACACCGGCCGGATGGAACGGCGCGAGCGGCCCGAGGGCCTCACCGAGGGGCGGGAGGTCTTCGGGCGGGCGGGGCTGCCTCGCGTGCGTCCGCGCGAGCGCTGCAGCGGCCTCGCTCGCGGCGAGGATCTCGCGGGTGCGGGCGAGCGCTTCGCCGAGCGTCGGCGCGAAGGGCGCCCGGCGCATCCTGCCGATCGCGACGCGGGCCAGCGGGATCGCGGGGTCCTCACCAGCGAGGGGATCCTCGGGCAGGGCGTCGTAGTACGCGCGGAACTCCGTGGTCGGCCCGAGCACGGTGCGCAAGCCGAGCGGGCGCAGGTGGAACGCCTGGGTCCGGAGCGTGGCGTGCTCGAAGACCTCGTCGCGCGACGATTCGTTGTCGAGCCCCCAATCGCGCTGCTCCCAGCGCGCGGGGCCGGCGACCGCCGCGTGGCAGAGTTCGTGGAAGATCATCTGCGCGAGGCAATCGTCGGGATCGAGCTCGCCAGCCGGCGCGATGAACAGCGCGCCGGATCCGTCGGTCGTGGCGTACGCGCCCGGCACGCGGCGCAGCGTGAGACCGACCGCCTCGAGGCAAGCCACCCACAGGCGATCGAGCGGATCGAGGTAGCGGTGCTGGATGCGGCGCACGGCCCGGAGGCTACGGGGCCGGCCCGAGGATGCCAGCGTGCGCTTGCCCGGCCCTGCGAGCAGCCTCTACGCTCGCTCGGTGCGCGTCCCGTCCGCGGTGATCCTCTTGCTGCTGTCCGTGGGCTGCGCTGCGAGCGGTGCGTGCGACGTCGATGGCGAGTGCGACACGCTGATGTACTGCCGGGACGGAACCTGCCGGCGCGATTGCACCACCGATCTCTCGTGCGGCCCGGGCCGCATCTGCACCTCGCGGGGCGAGTGCGTGAGCGGGGTGCGGCCCGATGCGGGCCCCGACGCGCCGCCTGCGAGCGACGCAGGGCCGGACGCGCCGTCGATCGGCCTCGATGCGCCGAGGCAGGATGCGCCCGCGCTCGATGCGTCCGCGCTCGATGCGTCCGCGCTCGATGCGCCCGCGCCCGACGTTCCCGTGGGCTTCGATGCGGGGCTCGATGCGGGGGCCGACGTGCTCCGCGACGCCGGGCCAGTGGTCCCGGGGCCGGGCGCTTACGCGTACATGCGCGCCGCGGTCGGCGGTCTGAACGACACGGTCGCCGTGGCCTTCCATCCCGACGGTTCCTACGCGCTCGTGCTCGAGCGAAGCGACGAAGTGCACCTCTACGACTGGGCGAGCGGGACCGCGACGCGCTTCGACGTCCGGGTCGCGGGGCGCAGCGTGACGCTCGACGATCTCCTGTTCTCGGCGGACGGTTCGACCGCCTGGATCGTGGGGTACGAGCGGATCAGCGCCACCGACAGCGGGGTGGTGATCGCGTTCTCCGACGCGGCCTACCGGCGGGGCGACGGTGTCGCGTCGTTCCGCCGGCTCGCGGTGTCGCTGGGCGGCGAGCGCCCGTCGGGGATCGAGCGGCCACGCGCCGCGAGCGGCGGCCCCGGCGGCGGGCACCCGGTCCTGCTCACGCAGTCCGGCACGAGCCCCTACGTCGCGCGCCTTCGCGAGCTCGACCCCGTGGCTGAGACCTTCGGCGGCCTCTTCGTCGCCCGTCCGACCGGGGCGGGCTGCGACGACCTGGCCTTCGTCGACAACGAGTTCGGGGGCTGGGGGCTCGTGCTCGCTTGCGGCACGAACGGCGCCGAGATCCTGTACTACACGGAGATCGGCGGCGTCGGCGAGTGGCGCCTCGGCACCGGAGGCTACGGCAACGTGTCGCGGCTCGATGCGCCGCCGAGCGGCGACTACGCGCTCATCGCGAACTGGTCGAGCGACCGACTGCACCGCCACGAGGGCGGCGCGCTCGCCTCCACCTCTGCGAGCCCGAGCATCGCGAGCGGCATCTTCGACGTGAGCTTCTCCGCCGACGGCCGCTTCGCGCTCGTCACCGGCCGCGCGCTCGGCACGATGCTTCGGGGCACGGTCTTCGAGTTCCGGAGCGACCTCTACCGCCGCACGGACATCACCGACGTCTCCATCGAGGGCTTCGCGCTGCCGCCCTACTCCGCGACGAGCAGCACGTCCCTGACCGACTCGGCGTGGCGGCCGGGCTGCGACGGCGGCCTCCTGGTCGGCGGCCAGCTCTCGCCGACGTCGGTCGGGATGATCGTGGAGTTCCAGCGCGCCGGTGGCGTCTCCTGCCGCTGAGCGCGGCCTCGTGAGCGCGGGCACGGACGACGCCGCGCCCCGCGATGTAGAAGCCCTGGCCATGAGCGAGACGCAGCGGGTCCTGGTCGTCGGTTCGGGCACGATGGGTGCGGGCATCGCGCAGGTCTGCGCGCAGGCAGGGATGGAGGTCGCGATGACCGACGTCTCGACCTCCGGGCTCGAGCGCGGTCTGCAGGGCATCCACCGCTCGCTCGCCAAGCTCGTCGAGAAGGGCAAGCTCGACGCCGCGGGCCGCGACGCCGTGCTCGCGCGCATCGCCACGGGCCCCGACGCCGGCGCGCACGCCGCGAACGCGGACCTGATCGTCGAGGCGATCCCGGAGAAGATGGAGTTGAAGCTCGCGCTCTTCCGCGAGCTCTCGGCGAAAGCACCCTCCCACGCGCTCTTCGGCACGAACACGTCGAGCCTCTCGGTGACCGAGATCGCCGGCGCGTCGGTCGATCCCGCCCGGGTCGTGGGCCTGCACTTCTTCAACCCGGTGCCGGTGATGGAGCTGCTCGAGGTCGTGCGCGGACTCGCGACGAGCGACGCTACGATCGCGCGGGCCCTCGCGTTCGCGGGGGCGATCGGCAAGAAGGCCATCGTGGTGAAGGACTTCCCCGGCTTCGCCACCAGTCGGCTCGGCGTGATGCTCGGCTGCGAGGCGATGCGGATGGTCGAGCAGGGGGTCGCGAGTCCGGCCGACATCGACACCGCGATGAAGCTCGGCTACCGGCACCCGATGGGTCCGCTCGAGCTCACCGATCTCGTCGGGCTCGACGTACGGCTCTCGATCCTCGAGCACCTGCACCGCGAGCTCGGCGAGCAGTTCCGCCCGCCCGCGCTGCTCCGGCAGATGGTCCGGGCCGGTCACCTCGGCCGCAAGACCGGTCGCGGCTTCTACGTCTACGACGCCGCGCCGAAGGGCTGAGGCGCCGCGAATCCTTTTCCGCGCCCGCTGGCTCGGACGCGGCATGGACCTCCTCATCACCTTCCCCGGCGGCAAACGCGTGGACGCCCAGATCGGCGGCCACTTCATCCATACCGATCAGCCCGTCTCGAGCGGTGGCGAAGACGGCGCGCCCGCCCCCTACGATCTCTTCCTCGCCTCGATGGGCACCTGCGCGGGCATCTACGTGCTCGGCTTCCTGCAGGCGCGCGGGCTCCCGACCGAGGGGCTCACCCTGCGGCAAGGCGTCGAGAAGGATGCGGCGAGCGGGCTGCCTTCGCGCATCACCTTCGAGATCACCCTGCCGCCGGGCGTGCCGGAGAAGTATCGTGCGGCCATCGTGCGCGCGGCTGAGCAGTGCAAGGTGAAGAAGACGCTCGAGGCACCGCCGTCGATGGTGGTACGCCTCGCCTCCGTGCCCGCCGAAGGCGCGGCGACACTGTGAGCCCCGTTCGACCCTGAAGCCGAGGAGCGACGACGATGTGCAGGCCGGTTCCGTGCATGGTGTGTGGCAAGACGACGTGGGCAGGTTGCGGCGCCCACGTGGAGCAAGTGCGGGCGATGGTCCCCGCCGACCGGTGGTGCGCCTGCACCGCCGAGCAGAAGGCCCAGGCGGGCGGCGGGGGCGTGCTCGACGCCATCAAGCGCGCCTTCGGCGGGCGCTGACGACAGACCGCCCTGGCTCAGTGCTGACGCAGCGCCTGCGCGACGAGGCGCCGCAGTTCGGCCGCGCGGGCCTCGCTCGGATCGCTCCGGAGCTGCCGGCAGACCAGCGAGGCCTGCTTGAGCGTGTCGCAGAGCGCACCGCAGCGGCTGCAGCCGGCGACGTGTGCCTCGAGCAGCGTGCAGGCGGCCGGAGCGAGGTCGTTCTCGAGCTTGGTCGAGAGCGCCTGCACGACGTCGGGACAGCTCGCCTCGGGGGGCAACGCGCCGGGAGCGAAGACCGGCGCGAGCGCAGACCGGAGCGCAGCGCGGGCGCGGTGCAGGCGGCTCTTCAGCGCGGCCACGCCGATGCCCAGGCTCGCGGCCGCCTCCTCGGCGGTGAGCCCCTCGACGTCGCGGAGCGCGAGGACCTCGCGGTGCTCCGCCGGCAGGGCGTCGAGGGCCGCTGCCACCTGGCGACGGCGCTCGACGTCGAGCGTCGCACGCTCCGGACTGGGCGCATCGGAAGCGAGCTCGACGACCGCGTCGAGGCCCAGGTGGGGCGCGTTCTTGGCGCCTCGACGACGGCGGGCGCAGGCGCTGCGGACGAGCGCGAAGGTCCAGCTCGAGAGCGCGCTCTTGCCCTCGAACTCGGGAAGGTGCTGGGCGACGAGCCAGAGGGCGTCCTGCAGGACGTCGTCGACATCGGTGAAGCGGCTCCCACAGAGCCTCCGCGCGAAGCGCTCCATCTGCGGCGCGAGCTCGAGGAGGAGTGCCTCGAGCGCAGAGCGGTCGCCGCTCCGGGCCCGCGCGACGAGTTCAGGAGCGGTCATGGGAGCTCCACGAGCTCGAACTGTCCGGCGTCGAGCACCTCGAGGGAGCGGCCGTGCCAGCGGACGCTGGCGCGGCTCCGGAGCGCCAGCCCCTCCTCGATGCGCGTGGGGTGGAGCGACCAGGCCGTGCCCTCGACGAGCTCGCGGACGTCGTGGATCTCGGTGTCGTCGAAGGTCGCGGCCTCGCTCGAGAAGGGAACGAAGCCGAGGTGGTGCCCGCCCCGCCCGAGCGGCCGACCTCCCTCCGGCCAGACATCGTTCATCGCGCGATCCACTTCGTAGCCGAGCGTCCTAGCGCCGGAGGCGAATCGCTCGGCGAGCAGCTCGAGGGCGCGGGCCTTCGCCGCGAGCACCCGGTCGAAGGCCTCGACGAGGCGCGAGGACGGCGCGCGCGCGGCGGTGAGGCCGAGGTGCGCGAACGGGCCGTCCGGCAGGCGCGCGACGAGCTCGATCGAGACCAGCTCCCCCGAAGCGAGCGCGCGATCCGTCTCGCCGCTCGGCACGTGGACGCGGCGCCGCGTGTGCGGGCCGAACGTGACGTGGGGCGCAGGTCCGACCAGCCCGGCCCGCCGCAGCGCCGCCGCGGCTTCCCTTCGCACGTCGCTCTCGCGAATGCTGCGCTCGGCGAGCTGCGCGAGCAGCCCCGAGCGCACCGCCTCGAGAAGCTCCTGGGCCCGCTGGTGGCGCGAGCGGTCGTGGCCCGTCCAGGGACCGAAGAAGCGGTTCACGAGGGCGGCGGAGCTGCGGATCTCGAGACCGCTGCCGGTGCCGCGGACCAGCTCCAGGGTGCCGGCGTCGACCCGCGACAGATCGGGCACCGCTGCCACCGGGGAGTGCTCCATCGCGATCGTTCCGCGACTTGGCAGAAGCCTCGCGAGGCGCTGGCGGAGCTCCGCGTAACTGGCGTAGGAGACGACGTCGCCGGGCAGCGCAGGGAGCCCCTCGGCGTCGGCCTCGTGCACGAGCAGCGCCGGCATCTCGAGCGCCGGCACCCAGTAGAAGTAGCGCCCCTCGGGCCTCGTCCCGGCCGCGTCGAACCCGAGCACCCGCGGCACGAGCGGGCTCTGGCCACGGTGGTCGTACAGGAGCCAGCCCTCGAGTCCGTCCTCGCGCAGCGCGATCTGCAGCTCGCCGAGCACGCGCGGGAGCGCCGCGGCGAAGAGCGGGTCGGGCGCGGACGCCGCGCTCCGCTCGCTGGCCCCCCGCGTGATCGCCCCTGCGAGGGGGTCGGGGGGTGCCCTCACGCCGCCTCTCGGGGGCCGCCGACGTGGCCGCACGCCGTGACGTGGAAGGTCCCCTTGCGCCCGAAGCGCGCCTCGTAGATGGGCAGCCCCGCGGCGAGCCGGCCGAGGGTCTCGCCGAGTTGCACGCCGGCCAGACGCCCGATCTCGTGCAGGATGGGCTCGACGTGGGCAGCGCCGACCTCCGCGATGTCGTGCTGCTGGACGAGGAAGTGGGCGAGATCCTGTCGGGCCTGCGCGCTCACCTGGGGGTGGTTCACGAACATCTGGGTGCCGTTCGCGGTCGGCGAGACCAGCGGGATCATCGTGTAGGAGCGCAACGGCTCCTCGACCAGGATGTTCACCACCGCACCCTCCTCGTGGCTGCCAGCGAGCACCTCGTACTCGGTCTCGACCGCGCCGCTCCAGCGCGCGCGGAAGAAGCACCGCACGAGCTCCTGCGCGAGCTCCCGCCGTGCGCCGTAGCGCTCGGGCGAGAGCATTGCGAGCCGCAGGTGGCCGCAGCCGATGTGCGTGGGCTCGAGGGCATGTTCGAGCAGGGCCTCGCGTACGTGCGCCGGCGGTGCCGAGAAGAACGCGCGCCACGCGAGGGAGTCGGTGATCCCTGCGATCGCGGCGTCGAGGCGGCGGTCTCCGCGGATCGAGCCGATGAGTTCGTTCGCCGCGTGCACGTCGCCGTGGAGATAGAAACGCCCGAAGGTCTCGATGCGGCGGGAGAAGAACGCGCCGATCTGCAGGGGCGAGAGCTTGCTGCCGGTGACGGCCTCGAGGGCGGCGAGCCCGAGGAGCAGCTCGCCCGAGTCGCCGCCGGGCGTGCCGATCACACCGGTTTCGTCCCGCCCATCGACGCACGACTGCCTGCCGTGGAGGGCGAGGGCCGCGAGCTTCATCCAGCGAAGCGAGGTTGGGTCGCCGAGGTGGGCCTCGACGGCCCCGGCGCTGAGGGGTCGCTCCACCGCGCCATGGGCGCGGCGCTCGGCGAGGTGGTCGCGACGGGAGAGGACGGCGGCGTCGCGCGAGGTCTGAAAGCCGAGGTACTTCCAGGTCACCATGCCGCCGACCATCGAGGCGACGAAGCGCATGCCCGCCTCCTCGAGGGCCTTGGCGAGGGGTGCCGAGCGCTCGCCGGCGCGCGAGATGAGCACCACGATGTCGTCCTCGTGGAGGCGCTCGCGCAGGGACGCGACGCGGTCCG
>Ga0068876_10001332_pt1 | contig 19407 bp, 21 predicted proteins | sample NOAtaG_6_FD_66442 | JGI IMG/M metagenome (GOLD analysis project Ga0068876, IMG submission 66442) | Freshwater lake microbial communities from Lake Erie, under a cyanobacterial bloom - NOAA_Erie_Diel5S_2200h metaG | ecosystem: Environmental > Aquatic > Freshwater > Lake | place: USA: Ohio, Lake...
CTAAAGCATTAGGAATGTGCTATACTTTACATCTATTAGGAGAAAAAAATGTAAGAATGGTTAATGCTAGTGATAAGTTTGGTAATGACGTTATTTTGGTTGTTGTAAACAGCGAATTTTTTCTTAATTACTGGCCTAATACAGTTGAGACAAATACTGTAGCAGATTTCACAATAAAGAGCGAAATTGACATCAGTGATCACCTAGCAAGATTAAAGTAAAAACACTAGTCTTACAGGATACGTAAAATATATATGTAGTTTATCCTGTAACACACATTAAATATCTTATCACCTGCAGTAACCCATTCAAATAATTATAATAGGCACATAAAACATGAATATAAACGTAGTAAAACGCAACGGCGAATCAGTCCCATTAGACATAAGCAAGATACAAAGACAAGTAGCATACGGGTGCAAGGGCATCGATAACGTTAGTCCTAGTATGATAGAAATTAAAGCACAAATACAACTTCACGACGGAATACACACAAAAACAATAGACGAGTTGCTATTGAAGGCAATGGTCGATCTAATTGATGAAAGTGAAAACACAGATATTAATGACGTAAATTATCAATATGTAGCAGGTAGACAAAAAGTATCCATGCTGCGTAAAGAAGTGTATGGTCAATATGACCCTCCTAGTCTATACGATATCGTGAGAAAAAATGTAGACCTAGGAATGTATACCAATGAATTACTTGAATGGTATTCGAAAGAAGAATGGGACATCATTGATCTCTTTATTGACCATAGCAAGGACGAAAATTATACCTATGCGGCTATCGCACAATTGGCAGAAAAGTACTTAGTTCAGAACCGTGCTACTGGTCAAATTTTTGAAACACCGCAAGTAAGATATGCAATCGCTGCTGCAACTGCTTTTCACAATGAATCTAAAGAAAAGAGATTAAAATATGTTAAAGAATATTATGAGTGTGCTAGTGACGGGCATTTCACTTTGGCCACGCCGGTGTTGGCAGGTTTGGGAACAACTACTAAACAATTTAGTAGTTGTGTCCTTATTAGTAGTGATGATACTCTTGATTCAATTTTTGCTGCTGGTGAAATGATGGCAAAATATGCTAGCAAACGTGCTGGCATAGGTTTAGAGATAGGTCGTATCCGCCCATTAGGATCACCTATACGCAACGGTGAAATTAAACACACTGGTATGATTCCTTTTCTAAAGAAATGGTTCGCCGATCTACGTAGTTGTAGTCAAGGGGGTGTGCGCAATGCAAGTTGTACGGTTACATTTCCTATTTGGCATTATCAGTTTGAAGATTTAATTGTGTTAAAGAATAATCAAGGTACAGAAGAAACACGTGTGCGCCAATTAGACTATAGTGTAGTCGTAAATAAGATGTTTTGGAATCGTTATAAGAATAATCAGAACATAACACTATTTGATCCACACGAAGTTCCTGATTTGTATGAAGCATTCTATAGTGACACAAACGAATTCGAACGTTTGTATAATATATATGAACATAAAAAAGGATTACGTAAAAAGGTTTTACCAGCCGTAGAAATATTCAAAAATGGTATATTGAAAGAAAGGACAGATACAGGTCGTATCTACATGGTTAATATAGATAACGTAATTAATCAAGGCCCTTTTGATACTACGGTTGATCCAATATATCAAAGTAATCTTTGTCAAGAAATACTATTGCCTACTAAACCATTTCAGCGAATTGAAGATGTAAATGGGCGTATCGCTCTCTGTACATTGGGTAGTGTTAATTGGGGCGCATTTAAAAATCCACAAGATATGCGAAAAGCTTGTAGAGTTCTTGTGCGCAGTTTAAGTAATTTGTTAAATTATCAGGACTTCTTAAGTGTTCAAAGTAAATTAGCAAATGAAGATTTTGAACCATTGGGCGTCGGCATTACTAATTTAGCATATTGGCATGCAAAGCGCCATTTAAAGTATGGAACAGCCGATGGGCTTGCAGAAGTAAAACGTTGGATGGAACATCAAGCATATTATCTTACTGAAACTAGTGTCGAGTTAGCACAAGAACGTGGAGCATGCAAGAACAGTAGTCGTACATACTACGGCAAGGGCATTTTTCCTTGGGAGCGTAGAGCAGAAGGAGTTAATGAACTAACAGATTTTAGTCCTAGCATGGATTGGGAAGCACTACGTGAGAAATTAAAAAAATACGGTATTCGTAATGCTACATTAATGGCAATCGCACCAGTTGAAAGTTCTAGTGTAGTATTAAATTCTACTAATGGCATTGAATTGCCAATGGAATTAATTAGCGTCAAAGAAAGTAAAGCTGGTAGTTTTGTTCAGGTAGTGCCAGAATACAAGAGGTTAAAGAATCGTTATCAACTAATGTGGGAACAACAGGATTGTGTGGACTATTTAAAAACGTCAGCCGTTTTGGCAGCTTACATTGATCAGAGTATCAGCACAAATACTTTTTATAATCCTGCATTTTTTCCAGAAGGTAAAGTTAGTGCTACGCTGATAGCGAAAAACTTAATGTTAGGTTATAAATGGGGACTAAAAACCATTTACTATAGTTTGATAAACAAAGTGGGATCAAAGGCTGCACTAAAAGAAGATAACGTAATTGAGTTTACAAAACTAGAACCTTTAGAAGATGAAGAAGCTTGTGAGGCATGTGTATTATGAGTAAAGAACAATATAATTTAACAAAACAAACAAATTATTTAAAACGTACAATGTTTTTGGATCCTGCAGGGCCTGTAACAGTACAAAGATTTGAGGAGGTAAAATATCCCAAAATTGCCAAATACGAAGAAACAGCACGTGGATTTTTTTGGGTGCCTGAAGAAATAACTTTGACTAAAGATAAGATTGATCATAAAGAAGCTAGTGAGGCAGTAAAACATATTTTTACTAGTAATCTATTGCGTCAAACTGCACTTGATAGTATACAAGGTCGTGCGCCCTCACAAGTATTCAGTCCAGTGATTAGTATTCCAGAACTAGAAGCACTAGTTAACAACTGGAGTTTCTTTGAAACTAATATACATAGCAAATCATATAGTCATATCATTCGTAATGTGTATGGTGTACCTAAAGAAGAATTTAACAAGATACATGACACAAAAGAAATTATTGAAATGGCAGCAAATGTTGGTCGTTACTACGAGGAGTTACATCAACTGAACTGTTTTAAGGAAACATCTCAAAAAGCAGTTAGTGAAGAAAGTCATATTAAAGCTATATGGATGGCACTAAATGCAAGTTACGCACTAGAAGCATTGCGTTTTATGGTTAGTTTTGCTACTAGTCTTGCAATGGTGGAGAATAGAATATACATTGGTAATGGTAATATTATAAGTCTTATACTACAAGATGAATTACTGCACACTGAATGGACTGCATATTTAATTAATCAAGTGGTGAAAGAAGATGAAAGGTTTGCAAAAGCAAAAATCGAATGTGAACAGGAAGTTTACAATATGTACTTAGAGGTAATCAAAGAAGAAAAAGATTGGGCTGACTATCTTTTTAGTAAGGGTGTTGTAATAGGACTAAATGCAGATATACTTAAAGATTTTGTAGACTGGACTGCTTTTAACAGGCTTAAGGATATTGGTATTAAGTATTTAGAAAATCATCCAAAAACAAGTCCTATTCCATGGTTCAATAAACATGTGAATATCAATAAAAAGCAAACTGCTTTACAAGAAAACGAAAGTACAAACTACGTAATTGGTGTTATGAGTGACACTGTAGATTACGATGCGTTACCAGTTTTATAAGAGGAAAAAATGAAAGCAATAGTTTGGAGTAAGGACATGTGTCCTTTTTGTGATAAAGCCAAGGCTTTGTTAAAGTTAAAAGGTATTGAATACGAAGAAAGAAATATAACTAAAGACTGGTCTAAAGAACAATTATTAGAAGCAGTGCCAAATGCACGTGCAGTGCCGCAGATATTCATTGACGAAGAATTAATTGGTGGATATACAGAATTACATAGAAAATTAATGGGATAAACATGGATCTTAACATAAATGAAGTATATTCGTTCAAATTAAATAGTGGAGAAGAATTAGTCGCTAAAGTCATAAAAATTACTGATAAAACCGTTGAAATCAGTGAGCCTGTGAGCATTGCTCCTAGTCAAAAGGGTATAGGAATGGTTCCTAGCCTATTTACTACAGATATGAACGGTATTTTTAGACTAAATATTAATAGTGTCGCAATTGTTGCTGATACGAATGAACAAGTAAAGGTAAAGTATATTGAAGCTACTACCGGTATACAAGTACCTGAAAAGCAAATTATATTAGGATAAGGATGCCAAAATTAAGTAGAAAAGGTGATACAGATCAACCCGGCGGAGCTATAATGCGAGGTGCAGGGACTGTATTTGCGAATGGTATACCAGTAGGCTTACATGTAAGCCGAATAACACCACACGCACCATGGGGTGACCCTCACCCGCCGCATCGTGCGGCTACGACTACAAATGGTAGTCCAAGTGTTTTTGCTGAGGGATGTCCTGTGCTTAGAGTAGGTTCGGGAAATAGCTGTGGACATAGTATCGTCACAGGTAGCCCTGACATATTTTGCCCATGAGTTTACAAGGTCAACAATCTCCCTTAAGTGTAAATGTATCTTCTTGTTTAATATCTGGTGTAGGAACATATGCAGCAAACACCGGTGTTTTCACTTCCACTAATAACAATATTGGATTCGCTACTCCGTTAGGACTTCCCGCATCTGTTACTAACGGTTCAGTAATATCAAATACTGTTTTAAACACATTATATAATGCAATGTCACTAGCGGTAGCATTACCTGTTAGTGCTACAGTCTTAGCTAATTTAAATAAAATAGGATCTAGTACAATACCTGCCTTAGGAAATTCAGCACCATCTACGTATCCTATTGTCGGAGCTACAATTGCAATTGACAGTTATAGATATTTAAATGGTTTGGGTTTCATAAAGTATCTTGCAGGAAGGGCAAACGCATCGTTGAGTGGAAACATAAATCCTGCGTCACAATTAAACTCTTATAGGCAGTTTTGTCAAGATTTTATAAACTGCTACAGTTATAAAGTACAAACAAACCAAACCATCAACACATTTGTAAATAGTAAAACTTTTTTAAAAGGCATTTTTAGTAATATGAATGATTTAACAACTGCGGACATTGCAGGAGTTAATCAATCGATGTTATTTTGGGGTCAAGATTTAATAAAATCAGGCAAAGTAATAAATTTAAACACGATAGACAAATTTGGTTTGCCGAGTAATTTTTTAAAAACACTTAATGCAAACAATGCGGTAACAGAGGCTCTTACTGTTGCTTTAGTGTACAGTGGATTGACCACCACAGAAATTACAGATATTATCATCAATGGCTCAGATGTAACTGCTATTCAGGAACAAAAAATATTTGGAGCATTTTCTGTATTGGTTGGTAATGATTTAAAAGATATTTTAACAATCTTAAATTGCCAAACACAAAATTTAAACTCATTGGCTGATTTATTAAATCCAGCAAAAATATTTCCTACAAGTTACACTAGTTTAGTTGTTCCGGAGTATAGAACTAATACTACAAGCAGCAAAGTTTATTATAATATTTACGCATCAAATGGAGTTAATTCTTCACTAAACAATAAAGGATATGGAAGTTATTTAACTTCTATTTTGTCTCCTAGCTTAGCAATTGCTTGCGGAGCATTTTCATATGCAATGATGCAAATAAGAAATATTAAAAACGTGGATATTCAAAAATTTAGTCAGGTCGTAGCAAATTTAGAGACTACAACAGGACTAGATTTAGTGAACGGAACAAACTTACCAACTAATTTAACAAACGTAGATAGTGCGCTGACAGCAATTGCAAATGGATCAGGGCCAAATGGAACTATTGTTATGAATGACTTTTATCCAGCAGCTACACTTTTGACTGCCAAAATGGATAGAATCGAGGCGTTAATTAAACAATTACAAACTTCTACGTTGTCAACAATATATAGCCAAATGGTTACAAATTTGACCCCACCTAACACCGGGTCAAACATGGCTACATTAATAAATAATGCAAACACAGAAATTTCAAGTATTTTTAATAATAGTGCTAATGCTTCAGCAGTAGCAGAATTAAATAGTCTTTGGAGTTCTATTGGATCAAGTCTTTCAAAGGAAGATACATTAAGAACTGATGCAGGTTTAAGTTCTACAGTTACTGGGCCTACATACGCTCAAACTTTAACAGCATCAAACTTATCAATTTTTTCTTTTGTAGAGACAATGAACTCATTTGCTTTAGAAACAAATCAAAACGATACAGTAAGCGTTTTGGAAGCTATTGCAAATGAATTAACTTATGGAGGGCAAAGTATAATAGCGTTAATGCGTGAAATTCGTAACGCAAACAGGTTAAGTTTATGTGGTTTGGAACTTGATAATGACATTTCGGAGAAAAATATTACTCAGGATATCATAAGTCAAGGTGGCACCGGTACTGTGGGACCTCAAACTATATCAACTGCTTCAGGAGTTATTACAAAAGTTACCGGCGGTAGCAGTGATCCGGATTATCCTTTCCCAGGAAATCTTGATACACCAAATTGGATAATTCCTCCAAATGTAGATATTTTTAATACATCTACGACAGTAGTTCAAACCCCAAGTCAAGCATTACAAGAAGTTATTGATTGTAATTGCGATTGTTGGGATCTTTTAGAATAAAACTTTAACAAAAAGTTAAAACCATTATTCTTGTCTTTTAATAGAGGATAGTGTAAACTATTACTCGGAAAGGAAAATTATGAAACTAATAACTTTTTTACGCAATCCGCGTGTAGAAAACGTACTAGCAGCAATTTTGATTTTAATTTCTGCCATTTTAATTATGGCTAACAATGAGGTTATTTTTGAAGAGGAAGAGCAACAACAAGTTGCTGTGGCTAAACCTCAGCCAAAACCAGTAGACAAAAAACAATTAAAATGTTTGGCTACAAATATATTTTATGAAGCAGGCAGCGAACCAGAAAAAGGTAAACAAGCTGTTGCAAGAGTTGTAATGAACCGTGTCAATCATGGATTTGCACCTAACCCTTGTTCAGTAGTTTATCAGGTGAGCACTGTCTTAATTCCAATTGACAATGATCCTGAAATTGATGATGAGGGTCACAAAAAGGTAAAACTGTGCCAGTTTAGCTGGGTGTGTGAAAGTGATCGCCGCCCACTTAATGTAAATGATCCTAGATACAAACAAAGTGAACGCATTGCATATAATGTATTAGCATATGATTCGTATAAAGATGTTGTACCTAGTACAGTATTGTTTTTTCATAACTTATGGGTAAATCCTATGTGGCCTTATCGTAAGGTTGCACAAATTGGTAACCATATCTTTTATGAAAAACCAAAAAAGAAAGTACAAAAGCAACCGCAAGTATTAGCAAAAGCTTAATATGAAACTACAACCTTCGGACCCCGACAAACATTATAGTTTAACTTACCCGATGGAAATCGGGGCTCCGAAATTTGAACTTGTACCTGTTGAAAAACAAAAAGATATAATGATTAATGTTGCGCGGTTACATGCGCAGCAGGAATACGAACGGATAATGGAAATGGTTCGTGTGCTACAGAAACAAGCAGAACAATTAAAACGCAGATTGGACTTAACAGATATGGTTCATAGCTGCGAATACCAATTTCAAGTTTATCATAATCAAATATACTGGTTAGCATTTGACAAAAAACTAAATAAGAATGTATTATTACATACAGGACCAAAGCAATGGACTACTGGCATTCCGGATCACATTGATTACGTAACAAGAGTTAAATGGTTAGGTGATTATACTTGGGTAGAGGTGTTTGATGAAGAAGCTAGCGACAAATAAAGATCGTGAAGCAAATTTAAAAAGAAAAATAGCAAAGATCCCTGAAAATGCAGAGGCTGGAGATACATTGGCTGAATTTTATACAAATTTCTTTAACCTGAAAGAGCAACAGGAACTGGATCCAAATTGGGCTAAAAATAATCTAGAGTATGACCTCCGTGCTTGTGACTACATTGTAGAAAAGTGTAAGGACGAATACTATGCGCAAAACATCTATGCAGCATTGTGTAATAACAGTTTTCGTAAAAACGAAGTTATGCCAATATTAATGGAAGATAGCTGGAGTTGCAGTTGGAGATATGCAGGTGGTATCGTTGCTGATTTGCGCGGCGAAGGTGATTATTTGGATTGGTATTGCAGTGGCATTCAAGGCGACATCCCTGATGAAACTTACAATGAAATGACACAAGAAGGCAAACTTCTTTATAATTTACGTAAAGAAAAATTTGTCACTGAGAGTTATGTAACCGATGAAGTAAAAGAGGATTTATTTAAGTTAGGTTGGGTAGTATTAGAACAAGATGAGGAGCAAATATGAGTTATTCAAATCAAGTTATAGATCATTATGAAAATCCACGTAATGTGGGTAAATTAGATAAGGCTGACCCTAATGTGGGTACAGGTTTAGTTGGCGCGCCTGCATGTGGTGATGTGCTACAACTTCAAATTAAGGTTGAAAATGAAATTATTACCGATGCAAAATTTAAGACCTACGGCTGCGGCTCGGCGATTGCAAGCTCGTCGCTCGTTTCGGAATGGGTTAAAGGCAAAACGCTTGATGAAGCGGGGCAAATTAAGAACACGCAAATTGCGGAAGAACTTGCGCTCCCGCCTGTTAAAATTCACTGTAGTATTTTAGCAGAGGATGCAATCAAAGCAGCAATAGCTGATTACGTTAAGAAAAATTCCATTTTGGAAACTGATCAAGCTGTTGCATAAACTTAAATTTATCAAGCTTCCAAAAAGTCTGTACATGCCCACGATAATCTAGTTCGTGGGTTTTTTCTAAACACCCTTGTTCTGCTAAGGTAGGACAAAATATTTCATGCACTAGTCTTTGGCTAGCAATTTCACTAGAATGAGTAGTTATATATAAATCAGATTCAATTGGACAATAAAGTACACATGCTGGTATAAAAAACTGAGCAGTAACGTGCTGATGCTGACGAATATTATTAATAGTTCTCAATGTATGATGAGTGGGTAACAAATCCGTAAAAACACATGTCCTTACACATATTCGATATGAGTTGGGTAAAATACCTAAACTATGAGTAGCTGTACTTCCCACTGCAATGCCATTATAATATAATATCCAAAGTTTAAAATCATGTTCATTCCTAAAACTATTAACTAGTATAGACTCACTGCCGTTATTATCATATCCTCGAGACCTAGCGTTTTGGTAAAAAGTATCTAAATTTAAATCAGTGGAATAGTCTATAAGTTTGAACATCAAAATATTTAACTAAATATCACACAATGTTTAAATTTGATGAATTAAAAAACATACACCTAGAAATATCAAATAACTGTCAAGCTAGCTGCCCAATGTGCATAAGAAATATCCACGGCGGTATTAAAAATGATTTGGTAAAAATTAATAATTGGTCATTTGATCTATATAAAACCGCAATCAACGAACAAGTTTTAAAACAAATCGACAAAATATACTTTTGTGGAAATTTTGGTGATCCAATATTAAATAATGATTTACCAAAAATGTGCGAGTACACTAAGAGCGTAAACCCTGCGATTGTTCTTAGGATTCATACTAATGGAAGTTTGCGTGATACTAGCTGGTGGAGAGATTTAGTAAACGTTTTACCAAAAGATCATGGAGTTGTTTTTGCACTTGATGGTTTAGAAGATACTCATCATTTATATAGAATAGGAACAGATTTTAATAAAATAATCAATAATGCTACTGCTTTCATACAAGCAGGTGGAAAGGCTGAATGGGCTTTCATAAGATTCAAACACAACGAACATCAAGTAGAACAGGCTAGAGAATTAGCAGCTTCTTTGGGTTTTGAAGTTTTTACAACAAAAGACAGTAGCAGATTTTTACTAGAAACTAAATTTCCTGTTTGGGATAAAAATAAACAAACTACTCATTACCTTGAGCCAAGTAATTATAGTGAAATAAAATTTATAGACCGCAGTATTTTAAAAACTTACAAAGAACAAATTAAAAATACTGTCATTGATTGCTTTGTTAAAAAAGAACGTGAAATTTATCTTGATGCATTTGGGCATTTGATGCCCTGTTGTTATTTAAGTAGTTTACCTTATGTACCTATAAGTCATGAAAGAGATGCTATTCCTGTTAAGCAAGAGATTTTAAATCAGCATTATAAATTAGTAGCAAGTTTAGGTGGATTACCTAAGTTAGATATTGCGAATAGAAGTGTCAAAGAAATTATAGAAGCAGATGAATATCAAACTATTTGGGAAAAATATTGGAACGAAGATAAACTTATTACTTGTGCAAGAGTGTGCGGAAAAAATGCAAAAGTAAGTAGCCCCACAAAACAAATTATATCAAGGGATTCCCTGTAACTACAAAACCCTTTTTTGCAATCATCGTAGTTAAATTCATATATTCTTCCATACTACAATTCACATAAACCTGTCTTTCGTTCACTTTTTCAAAACCCGTAATAACTTTATTTTTAATACTATAGTTTATATGACTCATAATACCGTCGTATAATTCTTGCTTCCAATCAAAGTTTCCACCTGAAACTTTAATATCCCAACCAGGTTTATTAAATTTAGGAAGTTTATGTCTGACATTTAAATGTACTCTAGGCTTACCTCCAAAATTGCATGCAACGTGTCTTACACCAGTATCCATGTTCCAAATGTGTCCGTCAACGGGTAAATGATACATGTGCAATTTATCTAAATCAATTAGATAGCAATCTGGGTTAGTTGAAATTACTAAATGAAGTCTATCATCTGGGTCAGTGTGAGCCGTATAGGTTTCGCCAGACTCTAGCACTAGCAATCTTGCTTCACCTATATCACCTAATTCAGTTAAAAAATTACCTATGGGAGTATTTTCAAGTTCGGGCAAAATTTTATAATCACCCGAAAGTATATTACCGTCAGTGTAATTTAAAGTCTTTCTTTTAAAATCAAAATCCATTGCATTAACCTGCGCTATAATGGAATCAATGTAGTCTATTTTGTGTAATTTTGTCAGCATAGCGATATTTATAAATAAAACTATGTTTGAATATAATATAGATGGGGTTAAAATTCCATTTGACGAAAAATGGTCAAGAATAGCAGTAAGTTTAAGCGGCGGCGCAGACAGTGCGTTACTGACCTTCTTACTCTGTAAGATAGCCTCAGAGATTAACCCAAAACTTTCAATTCATATAGTAAGTCATGTAAGATGTTGGAAAACAAAACCTTGGCAATCTTATGATAGCAGAGTAGTGTATGAATGGTTATATAAAAAATTTAATTATTTTAATTGGTACAGACATATTAATTTTATTGCTCCTGAACTAGAATATGAGAATACAGGTCCTAATTTAGTAGATGAATATAATAAAAATGTAAGCGGAGACAATATTCAAATAAGAGCATACAGCGAATACGTTTGCCACCAAAACAAAATTCAAGCATATTATAATGCAGTGACTAGAAATCCTAAAAATGTGAATTTTAACGGTATGCAGGAACGTGATGTTGATCCTAACGAACATAATCAACATTTACGAATTATGAAACATATGAATGGATACGCTATACACCCATTTAGATTCATAGAAAAAGATTGGATACTAAAACAATATAAAAATTTAGATATTATGGATCTTTTTAAATTAACAAGAAGTTGTGAAGCAAAATTTGAAGATATTAATTATAAAAATTATAGACAAGGAGATTATGTGCCAGTATGTAATAAATGCTTTTGGTGTTTAGAAAGAGAGTGGGCGATTGAACAGTCAAAGTAAAACATTTTGTATGCATCCCTTTACAGGGTTAGCGACTAGAGAAGATGGTGCAATTAAAGTTTGTTGTCGTAGTCATCCAATAGGATTTATTCAAAAAGATAGCCTAGAGGATATATGGAATAACGAATCTATGTTAAGAATTCGTAGGCAAGTATTGAATGATGAAAGACCAAAAGAATGTGAACCTTGTTTTAGTTTAGAAGATCAGGGTGTAGAAAGTTTAAGACAAAGACATATTAAGGGTGTTATTCCAGAAGCAAGAATAAATTTATATCCTAACGCTTTGGATTCGCTAAACGACGATTATACAATGCCGTTTCAAATTCCTACGATGGAAATTAAATTAAACAACCTTTGTAATTTAAAATGTAGAATGTGTCATCCAATGGATAGTACTAGTTGGAATGATTGGAATGAAGTTGAGGAATTTTATATTAAAGAAAATAATTTCCTTCCAAAAAAGATACATGATTTAAATCTGATTAATAAACCGCATCTTAAAGAATTTGATGATAACCTAAATTGGTGGGATAGTTTTTCTAAAGTTATTCCTTATTTTCGCAGGGCAGAGTTTGCAGGTGGTGAGCCATTGATGGATCCACAACACTATAAGATTTTAGATATGCTTGTTCCGTATGGTCATCAAATTGAAATTAAGTATGCAACAAACTTAAGTATGTTGGGTAAAAACAATAGAAACATTTTTGAATATTGGCCTAAATTTAAATCCGTCGCAGTAAACGTTAGTATAGACGGCATAGGGGATAGTTATGAATACATACGAGGTAATGCAAGTTGGAGCGAACTAATTAATAATATTAAACAAATACAAGAATTACCAAACATAAGCAGAATAGTTGGGGCAGTTGCAGTGCAAGTTAGTAATGCGTTAGTACTAGACAAAATGATTAAGTATTTTTTAGATGATTTAGGTATCGTATTTTATACAAATATGGTTAAGTATCCGAATGTATTAAGCGTACAAACGTTACCAATTGATTTGAAAAACACTGTTTATAATAGACTAAGACTAGTGCAACGTGAACTACCTGAATACAAATTAGTTAAAGAACATCCAAAATTATTAGGCATTACAGACGAGCAGATTAATGGTATCATTAACTTCATGTTTGCTAAGGATGAACACCATTTATGGGCTGATACTGTCGAATTTAATCGTAGACTTGATAATAGCAGAAATAGCAGAAAATTTGTTGAAGTGACCCCTGAGTTTAAAAATTATATATGAAAGAATTTTATCACAATAAAATAGGTTATAATACTGCTGTAATTAAATGTAAGAAACAAGACACCGTATTTGATTTACATTACCATCTATACGATAACCCTGTGCAGCATATTTGGCAAAAAATGCATCTTGAAAATAACAACATACGAGTATGTAACTTTAACTTGCTGTCTTTTGATGATTTGGTTGATGAACTAACTACATGTTGTATTGAAGTTAATGCAGAATTACCAAAACAAGTTAATCAAGATTATTTAAACAGATTACATAATCATTTTGTACCTAATTATGAGAATAAAGTTTGGGATAGAATAAATGATTTAATACATGCAATAGAAAGCAAATTAAATAATCCCTTTCATGAATACGATTCAAGTTTAACTTTAAACTTAGTAGAAGAACAATTTGCTCCTATTAAAGAAGAATATAAAATTTTTTTAGATACAGATATTAAATGGGGAAGATTAAACTTAGGTTATGGAACATTAGGAAAAGATTGGATAAACATTGCTAAAGACAATGATACTTTAGATGATTTGTCAATTCAAAGTACAATAAATTCTGAAACGCTAATGTCTTTTTGTGTGGAACCAGGAATACCTTTAGTTGATAACATTAAATTTTACAATTGGGCTTTAAACACATCAAACCTCGTTCCAAAAGATAATTTAAACGCTTTGGGTTTAGGAAAATACCCATTGGGACAAATAATTATTACTGATATCTTGTTAGACTTTCACAATAAAGCTAGCGATTGGTATGTTCCGAATCATCAATGCAAATTACTTTGGAATAAAAATTTTTTTAATAAGACAGTAAATATTTTAGAAATTAGTTTCAAAAATACTGATATGTTATATGAAACTTATGTCAGAGATTCAGGATCGAAGGGAATTTTAAATGTATAAAGTTACAAGTGCATATTACCATCAACATATGATGAAGGTTGAATGGAACTTAGGCAAACGATGTAACTACGACTGTGAGTATTGTCCTTCGCTCATTCATGATAATTTCAGTCCACATACTGACATTAATATTCTTAAAGCAGCAGTAGACAAATTACCTAATAATGCAAGAATAAGTTTTACCGGCGGGGAACCCACAGTTCATCCTGACTTTGAAGAATTAGTTAGTTACTGTGTTAAACGGGACAAAAGTTGGATTAACGTTACTACGAATGGTACTAGGACATCATTATACTATCTAAGATTACCGGTACATCATATAGTTTTTAGTTTACACTTTGAAAAAGATTGGGATAGAGTATTAAATACGATTTTAAATTACGCATCATGTGATGCAGAACCCGGTATGCGTAAACCGTGCATGATCAACATTATGGCTCACCCTGACAAAATGACTGAAGTTAGAAGTGCAACAAGAAAATTAGATGGTTATAATATTCCTTATGCAATTCGTAGAATTCGTTGGACTAACGATGATCACAACCTATTTGATGATATGCGTTATGAACAAAATGATCTAGATTGGATATTAAGTAAAGATGCTACAGTAGCTCCTAATTGTATCATTGACAATCGTGAGAAGATGCATGCCAATGATATAATAAAATTTCATAAAAATAAATTTAAGGGTTGGGCTTGCACTGCTGGATTAGAAAGCTTGATGATTAACTGGGACGGTGAAGTGCATCGTGCTACTTGTAGAGTAGGAGGAAGTTTAGGGAACATTTATAATGGCACGTTTACACTACCAGATACGCCTATATTATGCACAAGAGATTATTGTACTTGTGCAGCAGATGTTCCTCTTACAAAAGTAAATGTGCAAGCTCTGGGAAGGTCTGAGAAAAATTTGTTTCTCGAATCGAATCAAGATTTCTAATGTATTCAGTAAAATCAGGTAACAACTTACTGTGATCTTCTGCTTCTAAGAAACTTAAGATAGCCTGCCATCGCTTCCATCCATATGGGTTTACCTGCCAAAAATTGTCGTCTTGTGTATAATTTTTCCATAACCAATCCTTAAAATCTAATATCATCTGTTTCACTTCAGCCTTATCTTCTTTTGGAAGAATTCGTGCTGATAAGAATGTTGGTATGTAAACTAAATGAAGATTTATTAAACCTCCACCTGCTTCATACTCATCAATCTTGTACTTATTAATTTTCTTATAGTTTTTGCTGAGTTTCCATTTAGCAAAATCGATTATATGTTTTATGTTTAAAATCTGTACTGCACATGCTATACTAACATGAATGTTATCAGGAGTACAATCTAATAGTTCCAAACTACGTTCTATATCATTCCAGTCTGTTGGATAACGTATATATTCATTTCTTTCAAATATACCGTCTATACTAAAAGCATACTTTACCTCTTTAAATTGACTCCAAACTTTTATAATATCTTCATCTACATAAGTACCATTACTGTTGTATCTTAAACTAATTTGTTTGTTATATCCACGCTTAATGATCTCATCTAAAAATTTATAATGTTCTTTGATCATTAGTGGTTCTCCACCAGCAAAATATAATTGCTTTATATTAGGAATCTGTTCAAATATTTCATTCCAAAATTCTTCATTATCATACCAATTATTATTGAACTTCTCAGGATTAAATATTATGTTTTTAATTATTACGTCACTTTTTGTATTACTAATCAGTTTTTCATAATCTTGCATCCACCTACTACTATCATGTGGACTACACATTACACATTTTAGATTGCATGTATTGCCTAAACGTAAATCAAAGTAACGAATAATAGGTGTGATAAACCCATCTTTTTTTGTTTGCTTTATCAAATCATCAAAATTAATGTTTTCTTTATCCCAGTTATAAAGTTCCCATAATCTTTTGCTTACTACACCATTGTTTTCTTCTTCAAAACATTTAGTGCAACTAGCGGGAATACGTCCATTTAACATACTTAAACGAACATCACGCATGTATTGATTGTTGAATGCGTCTTTAATAGAATCTTTACCAAAGTTGGCAGGCAGTCCAGTGTTGTTTTTAACTAGTCCGATCATGTAATCACCAGTACTAGCACCACTAGCATTAGCTCCACAACACAAACGAGCATCGCCATTGGGTCTTGTCGCAACATGTAACCAAGGTAATACACAAAATGTAGGCGAACCGGTTCGTTCTTCTATAATTTTGATAAAAGTTTTGATGCGGTCAGACATGTTAAATACTTATCTTATGAGACACTTAGGGAATTATAAAGATTGGGTTAAACCACACATATTAGATATAATACTTACTACTGATGGTCAAGTTAGACCGGGTGCAGAAGAAAACAAATTAAGTAAAAAACAATATGATGAATGGAATTTAACTGAGTCTGCAGGGGCAAAGTTTTATTTCTACAGTAAATTTGAAGGGTTGCATAACATCGATCTTCCTATACATAATTCAGGAAATTTAAATTGGTGGTTCGTTAAATTAAATCCTACCTATACATTTCCGTTGCATCAAGATACTTTTAAAGATGATAGTGGGTCAGTGCGTAGATTGTGGATTCCATATCAAGATTACGTACCTGGTCACATTTTCATGTATAAAGATTTTTTAATTAAAGATTACAAAGCAGGAGATATATTTGAATTTGATGATCCTTTAGCAATACATGGTAGTGCAAACTTAAGTTCTATACCAAAAGTTAGTTTACAAATTGTGGAATATGTTTAGAGCCGTAATTTTTAGTTTAGAGGAGCATCATCCATACAGAAGTTTAGGTGCTCATAGAATTGCCTCTTTCTTAAGGCAGCATGGTTGGAATATCGAAGTGATTAATTACGCTAACCATTTTTCGTTAGATGAATTGCAAACTATTTTTAGACAGAGATATGACGAAAATTTAAAATTTATCGGTGCTAGTTGCAATTTTGGTACTTTTTCAAAAGAATTTGATATTTACTGCAATTGGATAAAAGAAAATTTTCCTCATATAAAAATTTTAGTTGGTGGTCAATACTTACCTGAAATGATGACAAATGCAGCAGACTACTTTATCACAGGGTATGGTGAAAACGCTATGTTAGTATTGTTAAAATACTTGTTTAGTAATGGCTCATCTGTTAAATTCACTATTGTAAACGGAAAAAAAGTAGTTGACGGGTCAGTATTTTATCCATCTGCTCCTATGAAATCATTATATGTTGAATATGAACCTAGAGATTATTTAGTTCCCGAAGAATGGACAGGAGTGGAAATGTCAAGGGGTTGTAAATTTGAATGTCCTTATTGTAATTTTCCTATATTAGGCGTTAAGGGAGATTATACAAGAGATGCAGAAGATTACAAGTTGCAATTGCAAAAAAATTTCGATTTGTATGGTATAAGCAAATATCTAGTGGCAGACGAAACATTTAACGACACAACAGAGAAAATTATAAAATTTGCAGATGCGACCGAAAAACTTTCATTTCAACCTTACCTATCAGGTTTTATAAGAGCAGATTTATTAGTTCTTAGAAAACAAGACAGAGAACATTTAGCTAGAATGAGATTTTTGGGACATTTTTATGGAGTCGAAAGTATGAACCAAGAAACATCAAAGGTCATAGGTAAAGGAATTAAAACCGATAGATTACAGGATGGACTTCTTGAGATAGGACAATATTATAGAGATAGCCAATTACCATTTAGAGCTACAATTGCTTTAGTTGTTGGTTTGCCTAAAGAAACTGTACAATCGCAACAAAATACCTTTGATTGGTTAAAAAAACATTGGTTGTCAAATCAAAGCACTTTAGTCTGGGGATTAGAAATTCCTGCACCAAACAGTACGTCATTAAAACCTAGTAAAATGTCAATGGACTTACCAAAATACGGCTACAAAATGCAAGGTATGGAGAATACTGACAAACATTGGGGAGATTTTCATACACTTTACAGTGATACTATTGCGTGGGAAAATGAAAGTTTTAATCACATAACTGCTAAAGAAATGGCTAACGATTTTTTTAACAGTATAAACGACATTAATTTAATTAATAACTTTGGGCTAAGTCAACTTTTACTATCACCTGAAGAGGCAATTGAAAGGAGAATTTTATATCACGAAGAAGCGGAAGGAGAAACTTGGCTTAACAGGATAAAAAATTTAAATAGATACAAAAATCTAAAATTAAATCAATAATAATTTAGGTGGTCTATTTTAATTTTTTTACGAAACTCATCAGTAAATATACCATCGATTCTTAGACTGTAAGTTTGTTTGTGTGTACGTCCACCTGCGTGCCAGTCGTGATCATTAAAAAATGTAGCACAACTTTCAACAAGAACTTTCTCATCAAGTTGACGATCCCAAATATAAAACGGTTTATCTAAGTTAGGTCTGATATGAATGAATTCGTGCCGGTGGTCAAAATAATCATTTTCGTCAGGGTAAATTAAGTCACGATGCAATGGCATGTAACAATCGTGTTCAGCCTTAAAGAAAATAATGCGACCCAAATGTTTGAACACACCTGAAGTAACTAAGTTTTCTAACCAAAGTTTTAATTCAGGAAAGTATTTAACATCAGGAGTCCAACTTTTTTCTTCAAAACGACTATCCCAACCACCTGCTTCAGTTTTAAGGAAAACAAATTGATATGCATCATAAGCTCCCATTGCTAATTTGAGAAATAATATAAATTTATCACGATTATTATATTCCCCAATCTCTCTGCCAATAACCCGAATCTCATGATCTTCAGGAAGATTATGATATTCTTCTAACACTTGGAATATTGGCTTAAATGGAACTTGATATGCATCATCAAATCCACCAGGTTGTACCATATTGCCTTCTTTCTTATGTTCCGCATATACGATACCTTTGCAAATTTTGTAGTGCAACTCTTTAAAACCTGCTACGTCAATATGATCATCTAAATTAATATAAGGAATGCCCCCGATACCACGAATCATTTTGTTCTCCTATAGGTATTTATAGCTAAATATTCTTGGAGAAAAATATGAATTTTAGTGATTGGAGTTACCTATATAATTGGGACGGTAGTCAAAATGTTCGTGCTAATTTAGTTTACACACCGTATATAAGCCCAGATAGTAAAACCTTATGCATGAGTTTTAATAGGGATAAGAATTATCATTCTTTTATAAGAGAAAATGAATTATGGACCGAAGAATTATTGTATGAAAGATTTCTTCGTGAAATGAAATTCCATGGTGTAGCAAATACAAATAATATACCAACACTTAAAATTATTGATATAGATGAAATAAAACGACATATCTTTATTGAATGGCATGGAGCTGACTTCTACACACAAGGTTTTGGTGTATTGCAGAATTGGAAAGAACAATGGCTACTACGGATTG
>Ga0068876_10001334_pt1 | contig 19391 bp, 13 predicted proteins | sample NOAtaG_6_FD_66442 | JGI IMG/M metagenome (GOLD analysis project Ga0068876, IMG submission 66442) | Freshwater lake microbial communities from Lake Erie, under a cyanobacterial bloom - NOAA_Erie_Diel5S_2200h metaG | ecosystem: Environmental > Aquatic > Freshwater > Lake | place: USA: Ohio, Lake...
CGCGGGAGAACTCGCCGGCAGCTCGGTCGCGCTCGCCATCGCCGAGGACGCGATCCGGCTGCACCTGCGCGACGCAGGCGAGGCCAGCGTGCTGCCTCCGCACCTCGCGCGCATCGTGCAGAACAGCCTCGTGCACGTGCTGCCGCGCATGTCGCCCGACGGCGCCGAGGCGGTGCTCAAGACCGGACGCTACGTGCGTTCGGTGCCCCGGGACCGGCGCACCGAGCAGCAGAAGACCCGCTGGATCGGCGGCGACGTGAACGGCGACGGGCAGGCGCTGTGGATGCGCCGTGAGTCGCCGCTCGGAGACTTCAGCGCGCACCCCGAGGCGCCGGGGCTGCTCGTGCCTCGCACGGTCGACGACGTCGGGCCCTTCTACGAGCTCTATCCCGAGGGGCACATCGAGCACTTCGATGGCGACCGGATCCCTGCGCCCGGCTTCCTCTCCGACAGCGACGTCGATCTGAACCGCAACTTCCCTTTCCACTGGCGCCCCGAGCCGCAGCAAGCAGGCGCGGGAAACTTTCCCGGCAGCGAGCCGGAGACCCGCGCGGTGATCGAGCGCGCGCTGGGGATGCCCAACCTCTTCGTCTGGCTGAACCTGCACACCTTCGGCGGCTGCCACATCCGCCCGCCGGGCGACGTCCCGGACGCGAAGATGCCGCCGCTCGATCTCGCCATCTACCGGCAGCTCGGCCGCTGGGCCGACGAGCTCACCGGCTACCCGATGGTGAGCGGCTTCGAGGAGTTCCTCTACGAGCCCGACAAGCCGCTCTACGGCTCGCTCTCGGAGTGGGCGTACGAGCACCGCGGCGCGCTCGCATGGGTGACCGAGCTCTGGGACCTCTTCGCCCGGCTCGGCGTGCCGCGCCCGAAGAAGTTCGTCGACGTCTACACCTCGCTCGAGCGCACGCACCTCGTCGCGCTGCACCGGTGGGACGCCGAGCAGAACCGGGGCCGCATCTTCCGGCCCTGGGAGCCCTTCGATCATCCGCAGCTCGGCCACGTCGAGGTCGGCGGGCTCGACCGACGCGTCGGCCTCTACAACCCGAGCCTCGAGGTCCTCCCCGAAGTCTGCGAGAAGATGAGCGCGTTCTTCTTCCGCGCAGCATCGCTCCTGCCCGAGGTCGTGCTCGCGCGGGTCGAGACGCAGCCGCTCGGGACGGGGGCTGGCGGCGGCACGCAGCTCACCGTCGAGGTGCACAACCGCGGCTACCTGCCGACGCACGGCCTCGACAAGGCCAAGAACATGCCCTGGAACGAGCCGCTGCACGCGCAGCTGAGCCTCGACGGAGTGACCCTCGACGAGCCGGGGCGCGCGCACCTCGCGGTCGGCCACCTCGGCGGCTGGGGCCGCGGCCACGGGGCGTGGGGCCAGGCGATCTTCTACGCGAGCACGCCGGGCAACGACGCACAGCGCACGCTGCGCTGGACACTCCGCGGCCGTGGGAGCGTGACGCTCCGTCTCGGCAGCCCGCGCGTCGGGTGGACCGAGCGCCGCGTCGTCATCGAGGGCTGAGCGTCGCGTTCAGTCGGCTGCGCGGGGCGGGCAGCTGCAGCCCCAGCTCGCCGGTAGGCTCGGGCAGATCGTCTCGGCGATGACCTGATGGCCTTCGCGGTTCGGGTGGATGGCGTCGAAGCCGGTGTACTCGTCGCGCAGGAACCATCGCGGCAGCTCCGCGAGGAGCCCCACGTCGGCGGCCCGGCGGGTCGCACGATCGGGCTCGGGGAGTGCGTCGATCGCGGTCCGCCACCGGCGATCCCGGCCGAGCATCCCCTCCATCGCCGCCGCATCCCGGAGCGGGGCGTCGAGCGCGCGAAGCCGCGAATTGTAGAGATCGACCCGCACGTCGGCGAGCTCACGCGGCTCCCACGGCCCATCCGGGACATCGCGGTCCGAGACGTAGGAGCCGAGCGCCTCGGCGGGCGTCAGGCGGCCCATCACGTAGTCGACGATGGCCCGGGTGTTCCGCAGCGTGTCGAGTGCGCCCGCGTCGCGGAAGCGCCGATCGCCCAGGCTGCCCCACGGGCTCAACGTGAGCCCGACGACCTGCATGCCTCGGCGGTGCGCGGCGACGAACGCCCGACGGATCGCCCGGTTCGTGCGCGGCGCGCTGCCCGCGCTGTTGAGGCCGCCGTTCCACATCAGCCAGAGCTCGAGCCCGTCGACGCCCCAGGGAAACGTCCCCCCATCGAGCACCTCCGCGCGGAAGCGGTCGTAGAGCTGGGGTGCGCCGAGCCCGACCGCCGAGAGGTTGCGGATCTCGACCTGGCTGCAGGCCTCCTGCAGCACGCGCGCATAGGGACGATCCCGCCACGCGCCGATCGAGCCGGCCAGCAGCACGACCTTCACCCGCCGCTCGGGCATCGTGAATCGCCACGGCTCGCCGACGCTCACCGCGTAGCCGGCGCCCGAGCCTCGCCCCTGCGCGCGGCCGAGGCCGGCGAGGAGGAGCAGGAGCACGGCGAGACCGAGACCCAACCAGCGGGACATGCGCGGCCCGGACGCTGCAACGGACGCGGGCTCTGGGCAAGACCTCCTCGCCCGCCTTCTGCTTGCCGCGTGCGAATCGAGGCCGGGTATCATCCGTCCGCCGTCCATGCGCGCGCTCCTCGCTCTGCTGCTCGTCCTCGCCCTGGTCCCGTCGTGCGCCACCCTCCGGGACACGTTGCTCCGCGGCGGCCGTACCCCCACGGCAGGCGTCCGCCCGATGCCCCCGGTCGTGCGGCTCATCGAGGTCCGCTCCACCCACCGGCCCACCGATCGGCAGCTCGCGGCCCACTTCTGCCTCGAGGAGATGGCCCGCTCGCCTCTCGGCCCCGCGGGTGCGCTCGTCTGCCGCGCCTTTGGCCCGAGGCCCTCCGAGGCGGACCTGCAGTTCACGTTCGACGCCGAGCTCGAGGTCGAGAACCCGGGCTCGGTGCCGCTGCCCATGATCTCGGCGCTGCTCGCGTTCACGGCGTTCCCCGAGGCGACCGACGCCGAGAACCTCGGCTCGCTGTGTGTCTCGCTTTGCGACGGGGACGACTGCCCCACGCGCGGCGACGCCCCCTGCCGCAGCAGCGAGCCCGAGATCCGGGACGTCGACGACTTCGCGCGCGCGAGCGTCGGCTTCCTCGTGGGCCTCGCCACCGGCGAGCGCGCGATCACCGACCTCCGCGTCCGTACGATCCCCGCGCGCGATCGCGTGCGCTTCGTCGCCTCCCTCGCCATCGGCGTCGGGCCCATGACCCGCCTCCTCGAGCGCACCTCTCGCTCGGCCATCGACGCCGCGACCGCGGGCCGGCAGCCGCACTTCGAGATCCCGTGGTCGCTCGAAGGCAGCGTCTTCGTCGAGGTCGAGGGCTTCGGCCGCTTCGCCGCGAGCTTCCCCGAAGCCCGGGGGAGCTGGGCCCTGCTCGATCGCTGAGCCGTCAGACGCGGCAGCGCAGCTCGAAGCGCGCGCCGCCCTCCGACCTCGCCTCGATCGTCCCGCGCAGCTGCCGGGTCAGCGAGCGCACCAGCTGCAGGCCGAGGCTCGTGCCGCGCTCGATGCGGAATGCGGGCGGCAGTCCCGGGCCCGAGTCGTGGACGACGAGGGACAGGTCCGCCCCCACCGCCCGGACCTGCACGAGCACCTCGGCCCGCGCCCCGGGCGTGCTCGGGGCGCCGTACTTGAACGCGTTGGTCAACAGCTCGTTGAGCAGCAGGCCGATCGGCGCGGCGCGCTCCACGCTCACCTCGACCGGCTCGGTCTCGAAGCGGACCCGCGTGGTCGGCGAGAGCACGTTCTTGAGCGACTCGGCCAGGGTCCGCGCGTAGGCCGACACATCGACGTGCTCGAGCGACGTCGAGCCGTAGAGCAACTGGTGGATGAGCGCCATCGACTGCACGCGCTGAACGCTGTCGGTGAGGAGCACGCGGGCCTCCGCGGAGCTCAGTCGGTCGATCTGCAGCACGAGCAGGCTCGCGACGATCTGCAGGTTGTTCTTCACCCGATGGTGAATCTCCTTGAGCAGGGTCTCTTTCTCCGCGAGCGATCGCTGGAGCGCGGACTCGGCGGCCTCGAGCGCGCGCAGCGCCTCGGCGCGGACTTGCTCGCGGGCCTCGAGCGCGTCCCGCTCCTGCTCGAGTCGATCCTGTCGGCGGGCGGTGGCGGTCACGTCGTGCGCGAGCACCACGAGGCGGCCCGGTCCATTCCAGTCCATCGCCAGCCACCGCAGCTCCGCCCGGAGCTCGGTGCCCTGTCGGGTGAGAAAGGTGGCCCGCGTCGCAGGGAGCGATGGATCGAGCCCGGCGGTGGGCACGCTCGGCCCGGTGGCCTCGAACCACGCCTTGGCCATCGAGTCCGAGAAGGCGGGCAGCACGACCCGCAGGGACGAACCCACGAGCGCGTCGTAGGTCCAGCCGAGGGCGTCGAGCGCGACGGCGTTGGCATCGACGATGCGTCCGCGGTCGTCGATCACGACAAGCAGATCGAGGGCTCGCTCGACGAGCGCCCGCAGGCGCGCCTCGCTCGCGCGGAGCGCGTTCTCGATCTGCATCCGGCCGCCGATGTCCCCCATGCGTGCGTCGATGAGTCCATCGAGCGCGTCGAGGCGCCGTCCGAGATCGTCCACCGTCTGGGCGACGTCCGTACGAGGACCGGAGCGCAGACGCGCGAGCAGCGCGCGCGCGTCGTCGAGCGGCTGCTCGAGCTCGGCCCGCACCTCCGCGATCACGCCGGTGCGTGCGCTCGCGCTGCGCTCGAGCGAGATGTCGCGGATGACGCAGATGAGGTAGTCCTCGTGGTCCCGCATCGGCGACATGCTCACCCCGCCGCTGACGAGCTCGCCCGAGAGGCGGACGAAGCGCAACTCGCGCCTCGTCGGGCTCGTCCGATGCTCGAAGGTGTGGGCGATCATGGCCGTCAGCACCGAGCGGTCGGCAGGTAGCAGGGTCGCCGCCAGAGGCATGCCCTGCAGGAGCGCGGCGGGCCGTCCGGTGAGCCCGGAGAGCGCCGGGTTGACCTGCTCGCAGCGTCCCTGCCGGTCGAGGATGACGAGCGAGAGCGGCGAGTCCTCCCATGCGCGCCGGTGGCCGAGGCCCTCGAGATAGTGCTCCACGAAGGCGGCGAGGTGCACGAGCCGCTCCTCGTCACGTGCGGTCCAGATCCGCGGTGCGCGGTCGATCACGCAGAGGGTCCCGAGACCGCTCTGGCCGGTCTCGGCCCCGAGCGGCACGCCGAGGTAGGAGCGTACGTGCGGAGGACCGACGACGAGAGGATTGGCCGCGAAGCGGGGGTCGACGAACGCGTCCTCGACCCGGAACGGGCGGGGCGTGTGCAGCGCGTGGCCGCAGAAGCTCACGTCTCGCCCCGTGCTCTCTGCATCCAGTCCGAAGCGCGAGGGGAAGACCTGCCGGTCCGCGGTGACGATGCTGACCAGCGCGATGGGCACCTGCGCGAGCTCGGCCGCCAGGGCCGTCACGTGGTCGAGCGCATCATGCCGCTCGCCTTCGCGGAGCGTCAGGCGGGCGAGCCGCCCGAGCCGCGCCGGCTCGTCGCCGGGGATCGGCGCGCTCCTCCAGCCGGTCATCGAGCCTCGCGCCCGCAGGACTCCGCGACACGCACAGGGAGGTCCGTCGGAGCAGGCTCGGAACAGGACCCATGCGCACGCGTCATGCGACCACCATGCCCCAACTGGGCCGAGAGACCAGCCCCCATGTTCATCGCTGCGCGGCCTCCGGGTCGCGGGGCCGTCCCGCAGGCTCAGCCCTTGAGGGCTTCGGCGCCGCCGATGATCTCCATCAGCTCCTTGGTGATCGCGGCCTGACGTGCCCGGTTGTAGGTCAGCGTCAGCTTGCCGATCATCTCCGAGGCGTTCTTCGTCGCGTTGTCCATCGCCGTCATGCGCGCGCCGTGCTCGGACGCGACCGACTCCAGGAGCGCACGGAAGATCTCGATCTCCACGTACATGGGAAGGAGGCGATCGAGAAGCGCGTCCTTCGTCGGCTCGTAGATGAAGTCGACCGCCGAGAGCTGCTCCGGCGGGTTCATCGGGGTGATGGGCACGAGCGGCTCGACCACGACCTTCTGCGAGATCGCGCTCTTGAACTCGTTATAGATGAGGTAGACGGCGTCGTAGCCATCGGTCTTGTACTCAGCGACGATGGCGCGGCCAATTTCGCCCGCCTTCGCCACGGTGAGGTTCTCGAAGACCCCGGCGAACTCGAACTCGATCCGCGCACCGCGGCGGCGGAGGAAGTCGCGGCCCTTGCGGCCCACGACGGCGAAGTGCACCTCGTGCCCCTCACCCTCGAGCTCCTTCCAGCGGCGGAGGGCGGTCTTGTTGAGGTTCGCGTTGAAGGCGCCCGCGAGGCCGCGGTCGCTGGTCAGCGCAACGAGGAGGACCTTCTTCGCCGGGCGACGCGCGAGGAGGGGGTGGACCTCCTCGTCGCCGGCACGCATCGCGACCGAAGAGAGCACCTCGAGGGTCTTCTGCGCGTACGGGCGCAGCTCGGTGATGTTCTGCTGCGCGCGCCGCAGGCGGGCCGCGGCCACCATCTTCATGGCCCGCGTGATCTTCTGCGTGTTCTTGACGCTGACGATCCGCTTGCGGATCGATTTCAAGCTCGGCATGGGGACCCGTTCGCTCTCTGGGGCAGGGGCTGTCTGGGCAGGGAGGGGCGAAGACCCGTCACGGGCCTTCGCGGCGCGTCACTCCGCGGCCTTCTTCTTCTTCTTCTTCGCGCCCTCGTCCTTCGTGCCCGACGCCTCGGCCGCCTTCTTCGGATCCGCGACGAAGACCTCGGCGAAGGCCTTGAGGGCCGTGTGGACCTCCTCGGTGAGCTCCTTGGTGAGCTCCGGCTTGGCCTTGAGGCCCTCGAGGATCTTGGGGTAGCTGCCCTCGAGGTAGGCGAGCATCTCGCGCTCGTAGCGGCGGACTTCGCTCGTCGGGACCTCGTCGACGTAGCCGTTCGTGCCGGCGAAGATCGCGAGGACCTGCTTCTCGACCGGCATCGGCACGTACTGGTCCTGCTTCATGATCTCGACGAGGCGCGCGCCGCGCGCGAGCTGGCGCTGGCTGGCCTTGTCGAGGTCCGAGGCGAACTGCGCGAACGCCGCCATGGCGCGGTACTGCGCCAGCTCGAGGCGGAGCTTGCCGGCGACGCCGCGCATCGCCTTCGTCTGGGCGCTGCCGCCGACGCGCGAGACCGAGATGCCGACGTTGATGGCGGGACGCACGCCCGAGTAGAAGAGGTCGGTCTCGAGGAAGATCTGACCGTCGGTAATCGAGATGACGTTCGTCGGGATGTACGCCGAGACGTCGCCGGCCTGGGTCTCGATGATCGGCAGCGCGGTGAGCGAGCCGCCCGAGTCGGGGAGCTTCTTGGCGACGAGGCCCTTCTCCTTCGCCTCGGCCTCGGCCTCCTTCTTGGCCTCTTCGCCGCGGTGCACGTGCACGCCGGGCAGGTCCCGCTTGGGCTCCTGGTCGGCCTTCACCGCCACCCACTCCTCGGCCATCTTCGCCGCGCGCTCGAGGAGGCGGCTGTGGACGTAGAAGACGTCGCCCGGGTACGCCTCGCGGCCCGGCGGGCGGCGAAGGAGGAGCGAGAGCTGGCGGTACGCGACGGCCTGCTTGGAGAGGTCGTCGTAGATGACCAGGGCGTGGCGGCCGCTGTCGCGGAAGAACTCGCCCATCGTGACGCCGGAGTAGGGCGCGATGTACTGGAGCGGCGCGGACTCGGAGGCGCCGGCGACGACGACCGTCGTGTACTCCATCGCGCCGTGCTCGGTGAGCTTCGTGACGACGTTCGCCACGGTCGACTGCTTCTGGCCGATGGCCACGTAGAAGCAGTACACGCCGAGGCCCTTCTGGTTGATGATCGTGTCGATCGCGACGGCGGTCTTGCCGGTCTGGCGGTCGCCGATGATCAGCTCGCGCTGGCCGCGGCCGATCGGGATCATGCCGTCGATGGCCTTGATGCCGGTCTGGAGCGGCTCCTTGACCGGCTGGCGCTGCACGATGCCGGGCGCCTTCAGCTCGACACGGCGGCGCTCCGTCGTCTCGATCGGGCCCTTGCCGTCGATGGGCTCGCCGAGCGCGTTCACCACGCGGCCGAGCAGCGCGGTGCCGACGGGGACGTCGAAGATGCGGCCGGTACGGCGGACGGTGTCGCCCTCGCGGACCTTCGTGTCCTGGCCGAGGATGGCGACGCCGACGTTGTCCTCTTCGAGATTGAGCACCATGCCCGTGAGGCCGCCCGCGAACTCGACGAGCTCGCCGGCCATCGCGCTCTCGAGGCCGTAGATGCGGGCGATGCCGTCGCCGACCGCCAAGACCGTCCCGGTCTCGAGCACGTCGACCGACTTGTCGTAGCTCTGGATCTGCTTCTTGATGATCTCGGAGATCTCTTCGGCGCGAAGCTGCATGTGCGTGTCCTCGAGGGGGCCTGGGGCGGAGCCGGGTTGCAGTGGAACGCTCAGCGCGTTCCGGAGTGGGTGGCGTTCGTGAGCATCTGCGAGCGCAGATCGAAGAGGCGGGCGCGCAGCGAGCCGTCGTAGACGCGGTCGCCGATCTTGGTGACCACGCCGCCGAGCAGCGCGGGATCCTTCTTGCGGACGAGGACGACCTTCTTGCCGGTGGCGGTGGCGAGGGTCTTCTCGAGGCGGGCGAAGTACGCCTCGGGCAGGTCCGTGGCGGTGATGATCTCGGCGCGCACGATGCCGCTGCCGCTCTCGGCGAGCGCCCGAAAGGCGTCGGCGATCTCGGCGACGAAGCCGAGACGGTTGCGCTCGGTCAGGAGCTGCAGCGTGTTCGCCAGCATCGGCGAGGCGCCGACGCGCTGGGCGAGCGCGACGACGACCTTCTTCCGGACCTCGAGGCCGTGGGCGGGATTCTCGTAGACCGTGCGGAGCTCGGCGCTGCTCTTCCACGCGTCGGCGAAGGCGCTGAGGGCGCGGCCGGTCGCGTCGACCTGCTTGGCGTCCTGGGCGAGCGAGAAGAGGGCGCGGGCGTACCGCTTGGCGACGCTGGAGGCGATCATCGTCGTGTCAGGCCGAGGGCCCGTCCTTCTGCTGGGTGGACTTCATCTGGGTCGCGATGCGCTCGAGGTACTCGTTCGCGAGGCGCTCCTGATCGGCAGGCTGCGTGCGCTCGACGAGGATCTTCGTGGCGGCGCCGATGGCCGCCTCGATCGCCTCGCGGGTGAGGTCGTCGCGAAGCTGCTTCATCTGCTGCTCGACGAGGAAGCGTGCCTCGGCGCGGAGCTTCTCGCTGCGGGCGGACGCATCGGCGACCATCTTGTCGCGCTCGGCGAGGCCGCCCCTCTGCATCTCGCTCCGCATCTGCGCGAGCTCGGCGTCGAGGTTGGAGATGCGCACCTCGTATTCGGCGAACTTCCGCTCCGCCTCGTCCTTCAACCGCTTGGCCTCGTCGAGCTCGGTGACGATCCCGGCGCGGCGCGAGGAGAGGAATGCCGGCAGGCGGTCCTTCATGAGGTACCAGAGGATGCCGGCCCAGAGGGCGAAGTTGATGAGCTGGCCGGTGAGCCGGGCGAAGTCCAGCTCGACGCCGTGCGTTTCGCCGTGGCCCTCCTCGCCGTGGCCGACTTCGCCGTGGCCCTCCTCGCCATGGCCGGCTTCGCCATGAGCCGCCTCGCCGTGGGCGCCTTCCTCGTGCTGAGCGAGGACCGAGGACGGGCCGGCGAGGAGCGTCGCCAGGACGAGCGCGTGAAGGGTGGAGCGCAGCCGGGTCATCTCAGCGTGCCTTCCGGCCGAGGAGCTTCTCGGCGATGTCGCCCGCGAGCTGCGGGACGGTCTGGTCGAGATGCGCGCGAACGGCCTTGGTCTCGCGCGCCATGGTCTCGGATGCGCCGCCGAGGATGGCATCGGCATCCTGACGGGCCTTGGCGAGCAGCTCGCGCTCGAGCCCGGCGCCGTCCTTGCGAAGGCGATCGCGCTCGGCGGCCAGCTCCACCTTCGCTTTCGTCATCTCCGACTCGAACGCCGCGAGCTTCTCCTTCGCCCGGGCCTCGAGATCGCGCGCTTCGTCGCGCGCGCCGTCGGTGGCGTGCTCCCGGGCCTCGAGCACCGCGAGGACGGGCCGGAAGACGACGGAGCGGAGAAAGAGGAAGAGGGCGACGAAGATCCCGAACTGGAGGAAGAACGTTCCGTCGAGGTCGATGATCGCGCCGCCCATGACGAGCCCGCCTCCGAGGGGCAGTGCGTGGAGCAGTCCGTGGTGCATTCGTGGCCTCTTGCGAGAGCGCCTCCGGAGAGGCGAGGGGGCGGGGACCGGGCGGCCGGCCGGCGTTTCTGGCCTCCGGGCCGCTCCGACGCGGGCGCCGAGGGGACGGCCCGCGAGGCCTTTCGAGCCAGGAGGCCGGCTGGCCCCTCGGCGAAAGCGGCCCGGTGCTAGCACGCAGAGCACCCGAAGCAAGGACGCTCGAGGGCCCGTGCGCGGCCGAGCGGGGCGGGTGGTGGCGGGGCGAAACGGCGTGCTTCGGCCGCCCGACCGCGCCCCCGCTTCGGTATGCTCCGGCCCCATGTTCCGCCCGGTCTTCTTCGTCGTCTCGGTCGCCCTCGCGCTCGTCCTGGCGCCCACCGCGCGTGCCCAGGGCCCACGCTGCGCCGTCCCGCAGTTCGAGGGCGAGGTGGTCCTCTGGCGATCGTTTCTCCGGGCCCTCGAGGACAACGGCTTCGTGTCGGTGGTGTCCGAGGCAGAACTCGACGCGGCGGCCGCGACCGATCCGGTCGCGCTCGCTCGGGCGACATCGGCGGACCTCGTCATCGCCGGGACGGTGACCGGCTCGCGGCGGAGCCGACGCCTCGAGGTCGTCGCGTCGGACGGCGCGGGTCGAGAGCTCGCCCGCGAGACGATCGCCGTCCGATCGGGGGGAGCCGGTCGTCGCGCCCTCGATCAGGGCATCTCCGATCTGCTCGCCGCGGCGCTCCCGGCGCTCGCGGCCTCGCCCCCGCCCGAGGCTCCGACCCCCGTGCCCATGGCCGGCGAGGCGCTCGACGCGTCGGAGGACGAGCCCGCCGAGCGTCCCGCGCCGGCGCCGCCCTCGCGGGCGAGCGACGGCGAGCTCGGCCCGAACCCGCCGCTCCTCGCCCTGCGCGTCGGGGTGGTGGTGCGCACCCGCGACGCCGAGACGTTGCTGCTGGCCGGCTCGCCCCGGAGCTGGCGCAGCGAGCCTGTGTACGTCGAGCTGCACGCAGGCGTCGAGCTGCGTCCGCTCGCCTCGGCCGACGACCTGTCGCGGGGCCTGTACCTGCGGGCCGAGTTCGCCGCCGCGGTCGGTCTCGGCTCGCGCGACCCGATGGGGCGGGACGTCAGCACGCAGTTCTTCCGGGCCGGCGGAGACGTCGGGTACCTCGCGCCGGTGGGCCCGGTGGTGGAGGTCGGCGGCGGGCTGGGCTTCGGCTGGGACGCCTACCTGCTCGGCGCCAACCCGAACTACCCCTCGGTGGAGCTGCCGCACCTGCGCCCGCACCTGCGGAGCCGTCTCCGGCTCGCCGGTGAGCTGGTCGTGATCGGGGTCGAGGCCGGACTGCGGATCCCGGTCGATCGCGGCGCGCTCACGGCGGCCTTCGGACAGGGAGACACGCTCGGGTTCGACGCCGGAGCGAGCGTCGGCGGCGCCGCGGACTTCGGACTGAGCTACGCCCTCGACCTGTCGTGGGCCGGCTACTGGCACGGCTTCTCCGGCGGCGGCGCCATCGGCACCGGCGTGAACGGCGTCGAGCACGGCTTCCGGCTGCTCGTGGCCGCCGGCTACGCGTTCTTCTGATCAGGCCTCCGAGCTCGCATCGCAGCGCGCACGCGCGAGCCGCTCGAGCTCGGCGAGCAGGTGCGCCGGCGGCGCGAGCAGCGGACCGGACGCGAGGAAGGCGGCGAAGCTCTGCCGTCCCGCTTCGATGCGTCCCCCGGCGCCGTGCAGGTGGGACCATCGGAACCACACGAGGCCGCGCTCGTCGAGCTCGACGGCGTCGTAGCCCTCGGTGCTCGTTCCGTCGTTCCAGCGAAAGGTCCGCGAGGAGAGGCTGCGCATGCGCGAACGTTGACCCGAAGCGGCGCGGTGCGCCCGGCGCGGGTCAGTTCACCGAGGAGCTCGGGGGCCGCTCCTCCTTGTCGCGCTCCGCCTCGTCCTCGAGCTCGCTCACCGAGGTGTAGTAGCCCTCGGTCCGGTAGTAGTAGTACGCGCCGCCGCCGCCCTCGTAGCGGCGCATGTTCGGGTCCACGCCGTTGAGCACGGCGCCGATGAGGTTCGCGCCGACGTCGTTCACCTGGCGAAGGACCGAGGTGAGCGCGTCGCGGGTCGTGGCGTTCGCCCGCAGCACCACGAGGATCCCGTCGACCTGCGGCCCGAGGACCGCCGCGTCGGTGACGGCGCCGAGCGGCGGGCTGTCGAAGACGACGAAGTCGTAGGCCTTCTGGACCTCGTCGATGAGCGCCTGGAAACGCTCGCGGTGCAGGAGCTCCGCCGGGTTCGGCGGGATGGGGCCGCAGCACATCACGGTCACGTTCGGGATGCCCGAGGGACGCACGCTCTCCGTGAGGGTCGAGTCGCCGACCAGGATCGAGGTGAGCCCGACGGTGTTCCGCAGGCCGAACGCGTGGTGCATCCGGGGCCGGCGCATGTCGGTGTCGATGACGAGCACGCGCTTGCCGCTCTGCGCGATCGAGATGGCGAGGTTCGCGGCGACCGTCGTCTTGCCCTCGCGCGGGCCGGCGCTCGTCACCGCGAGCGTGCGGAGCGGCTCGTCACCGGACATGAACATCAGGTTCGTGCGCAGCGTCCGGCAGCTCTCTGCTGCGCTGCTCATCGGGTGGGTGTGCGAGATGACGTCGCGCGGGGACGAGGTGACGAGCGGCGGCTCCTTGGCGTTCTTCGAGCGCCGCCGCCGCGGGGCCGGGCGCCGCTGCACGCTCTCGGCGTCGTCCGCCAGCTCGGACTCCGGGATGTCCGGCAGCACGCCCAGGATGGTCACGCCGCAGTCTTCCGCGTCGCGGACGGTCTTGATGCGCCGGTCGAGGCGGCTCAGGAGCAGCGCGAGCCCGAGCCCGAGCGCCAGCCCGGCGCCGATGCCGCCACCGACGTTCGTCGCGAGCCGGGGGCTCACGTGGCCCGTCGGGGTGAGCGCACGGTCGACCATGCGCACGTTCGTCGTCCGGAGCTGCGCCGCGAGCATGCCCTCGCTCGTGCGCTCGAGGACGCTCTCGTAGAGCTTCTCGTTGTTCTCCCGCTCGCGGTTCAGCTGCGTGTACTCGATCTCCAGGAGCCCGAGCGCGAGGCCGGCCTGGTTCGCCTGATCGACGGCGGCGCGCAGGCCTCCCTCGATGGCGCCCGCCTCCCGCACGTCGGCCTCGGCAGCGCGCAGCATGCCGTCGATCTCCGAGCGGAGCTGCTCGCGCACCGCCTCGACCGTGCGGTCGAGCTCGCGGATGCGCGGGTGTGCGGTGCCGTAGCGCGACGCGAGCGCCTCGCGCTCGGCGAGGTTCGTCCGCAGCTCGGTCTGCAGCGCGGCGATCGCCGGGATGTCGGAGAACGCGCTGCCCTCCTCCTCGATCGTGTCGGCGGCGGCGAGCGTGCGGAGGCGGGTCAGCCGGGCCTGCAGCTCGATGCGCCGGGTGCGGGCCTCGGCCAGGGCGTTCGTGAAGTGCTCGAGCTCGCTCGCGACGAGGTTCTGCCGATCCTCCATCGAGACCGAGAGGATCTCGTGCTCGTTCATGAACGAGTGCAGCGCGGTCTCCGAGGAGTGCAGGTCGGTGCGGAGCTCGTCGCGCCGCGAGGCGAGCCAGTCGAGGGCGGAGGTCGTCGAGCCGGTGCGATCCTCGATCGTCTTCTCGATGTAGACCTCTGCGACCGTGTTCGCGATGAGCGCCGCCCGCGCGGGGTCCCGGTCCCGGATGTGGAGGTTGACGAGCCGCGTGCCGTTCACGCCCTCCACGGTGAGCCGGCTTTGCAGGAGGATCGCGGCCTCGGAGACCGGGATGCCCGACCAGTCCGCGGGCAGGTTCGTGTCGTCGTCGAGGAAGCTGCGGGCGTGGTGCAGGTCGAGGCGCTCGACGACGCGCTCGGCGATGAGGCGGCTGCCGATGACCCGGTTCTGGGTCTCGAAGAACTCGCGGCTGCTCCAGAAGTCGGCCGAAGACGCCGCGATGTCGTCGACGCCCTCGCCGAGCGGGCGGGCCGGATTCGGGTCGTACTCGATGGTCGCGATGGCCTCGTAGATCTTCGGCTGGCGAACGGTGTAGGCCATCACCCCGGCGCCCACGATCACCGTGACGAGGACGATCAGCCACAGGTACGTCCGGAGCGCCCGCAGGTACTCGCGCAGGTCGGCCTCTCGCTCGGAGGGCGCGCTCGGCTGGGGGGAGGCGGTCATTCGGACACCCGGGGCAGATCTCGTGTTGTGAAGGAGTGACGCGGCGGGTCAAGAGTGCCCCGTGTCGCAGCGCGCCCCGCCTCGTGCCGAGGCGGGGCAAGCGGCGCCGGATGGTCGGTTGCGCTCAAGGGGCTTCCCGTTCGAGCCGCCGTGCGCGGTCGGCCTCGGCGCAGTCGGCGCCGTCCGGCCGCCCCGCGCGGCACAGTTCGGCGTAGGCGTCCGCGGCGCGCGCGTGGTCGCCCTCCCGGGCCGCGAGCTGGGCGAGCGCCCGCCGCGCGTCGCACTCTGGATCGAGCCGCGCCGCCTCCTCGAACGCCTGGTAGGCGCGCCCGACGTTGCCGAGCGAGGCCTCGAGGTGCCCGAGCAGGGTCGCGTTCACTGCGAGCCGCGGCCCCGACCCGGCGGCGAAAGCCCGCAGGTCGCGCACGGCCGCCCGCATGCCCTCGGCGTTGCCCGCACGGGCGTGGGCGCGGGCCAGGGACTCGAGGCGCAGCGCCTCGAGCTCGATGGGGGCGCGCGGGGCGAGCAGCTCGGACGCCTCGTCGGGCCGGCCTTGTGCGACGAGGAGAGCGGCGCGCGCGAACCGGACGCTCCACGAGGCCGGCGCGTCCGCGGGCAGCTCGGGCACGCTGCCGAGGAGCCGGCCGGCCTCGGCGAGCTCGCCCGTCGCGAGGGCCCGCCGCGCGCGGCGGACGTCGGCCTCCGCGGCCACGTCCGGGGGCGGCGAGCCGTCGAGCAGGGCCCGGTCGATCCCGTCCGCGCGATCGGCCGGCACGCCGGCGCAGCGCGCGGCGTGGGACAGGACCCGGCTCCGGAGCGGCTCGTCGGCGAAGACCCGCGCCAGCTCGTTCACCTCGGCGAAGGGCACGAAGAGGCAGATCTCCTCGGCGCCTGCGAGGGGACTGCGGCGCTCCGCCTCGCGCACCTCGAGCCAAGCCTGGGTGAGGTTCCCGCGCCGGGCGAGCCACCGCGAGAGGATGAGGTGCGGAGCGGGCCAGGTCGGCGCGAGCAGACCGGCGCGGTCGAGCCACCGCGGGGCCTCGAGGTCGTCCGCGCGGGCGACCGCCCAGCCGAGGATCAGCGGGAAGACCGGCTCGCTCGGATGCGCGCGCATCGCCGTCCGCCCGGTGCGCTCGACCTCGTCGAGGCGGTCCGACGCGGCGAGCGCCAGCATCTCGGCCTCCAGCCGTCGCGGATCGTCGCGGTGCACGGCGGCGCCGCAGAGCAGCGCGAGGGCGACGGCGAGGACGGCGGGGCTTGCGCGGAGCGCGAGCGTGCGCCGATCGGGCTTCGCGCCGAGGCGCGCAGTCTCCTTCGTCGAGCGCGTCGACGGGGTGAGCGCCGCGGCGAGGAGCACCGCCGCGGACGCGGAGACGGCGAGCTTCTCGAGCGCGAAGTCGACCTGATCGTGGACGAAGATCGACAGCGTCGCGGCGAGCGCGCCGAGCTGCGTCGGGCTCGTCGCCTGGCGCGCGGCGCGCAGCCACGCGGCGCCCAGCGCGCCGAGCAGCGTCAGGGTCACCGGCAGGCCCCACTCCGTCGACCACTGCACGAGCAGGTTCTCGGGGAAGAACATCCGGCCGCCGCGGTCGAGGGCGGTGAAGGCGACCCCGAAGGCGCCGCGGCCGACCCCCAGCCACGGCGCGTCGGCGAGCAGCACCAGTCCGCGCGCCGCGAGCTCGAGCTTCTCGAGGGGGGGCGTCCCGAAGTCGAGCGCGATCTCCTCGGAGAGCACGTAGGCCGCCACGCCGAGCGCCAGGCCCGTGAGCCCGAAGGCGACCAGGGCCGTCCACGCGCGCTGCGTCGTGCGGTGGTCGCGCGCGCGCCGCGCGCCGAGGAGCACGAGGACGAGGAGCGTCCCGAGCCCGACGCCGAGCGAGAGCACACCGCCCCGGGAGATGCATGCGAGGGCGAAGGCGCCCGATAGGCTCGCGGCGCCGAGCAGCCATCCCCGGCGCGCTCGCTCGTCGGCGTCCAGGGCCAACCCCACCAGCACCGGCACGCCCATCGCGAGCATCCCCGCGAGGTGGTTCACGTTGCCGATGGGGCCCATGAGCGGGACCGGCAGGACGTGCTCGAAGACGCCGTAGACCGACTCGGCGCCGACCACGACGTGCGCGATCGTGACGAAGGCCGCCGCGAGCACGCCGATGGCCCCCGCGAGCGCCACCGGCTGCCGGCCGACGAGCGGGATGGCGAGGGAGCCGGCGAAGAACGCCGCCGCGAGCGCGGCCGCCTCGAGGAGCTCCCGCAGGGTCGCGGCCCCCGAGCGCGACAAGGTCGCGAGCCACGGAGGCTCCTCGCCGAGCACCCGCGCGGTCTCGAGACCGTCCGCGAGCGAGCCCGGCGCGAGCCACGCCACGAGGCCGGCCGGCAGCGGCAGCGCCTGCAGCGCGGTGAAGCCGAGCGCGAGCAGGAACGCTCCGTGCGCGGGGCCGAGGGCCGCTGGCTCGCGGCGCGAGGCGTGGACCGCCAGCGCGCAGGTGACGCCGAGGCCGAGGGTCGAGACCGCGATCGACCAGCCGGTGTGGGTGCCCAGCAGCAGCACCGGCAGCGCGCAGGCGGCCGCGAGGATCCGAGGCAGCCAGCGCCGGAGGGCGCCGGCCTTGCGCCGCCGGACGGCTCCGTCCCGATCTGCACCTCGATCCCCCACGCCAGATCACTTCGCCGACGGGGCGACGTCCAGCGTCGGGGCGATCGCCCGCGTCGTGCGGCCCGGCGCCGGCCGCGCCCCCGAGTGCTCCTCGGGGCGGATCATCTCGGGGACGTTGCGGAGCAGGAACGCGCGCACCGCCTCGGGCGCCTCCCCCGCGAGACCGAGGACCTCGGGGATCCAGCGGCGCACCACCTCCAGCTCGGGCCGTCGCACCCGCCCGACGAAGATCTTCGGGTGCGCGGTGCGGTCGGCCTGCTCGGCGTCGGTCGCGATCTCCTCGAAGAGCTTCTCGCCCGGGCGCATGCCGGTGAAGACGATCTCGATGTCCTCGCCCTCGCGCAGGCCCGAGAGCCGGATGAGGTCGCGGGCGAGGTCCACGATCTTCACCGGCTCGCCCATGTCGAGCACGAAGACCTCGCCGCCTGCGCCGAGCGCCGAGGCCTGCAGGACCAGCTGGCAGGCCTCGGGGATGGTCATGAAGTAGCGGCGCATCTCCGGGTCGGTGACGGTCACCGGGCCGCCCTTCTGGATCTGCTCCCGGAAGATCGGAACCACGCTGCCCGCCGAGCCCAGCACGTTGCCGAAGCGGACGGTCGCAAAGCGCGTCTCGCTGCGAGAGGCGAGCGCCTGCACGTACATCTCGGCGACCCGCTTGCTCGCGCCCATCACCGAGGTGGGGTTCACCGCCTTGTCGGTGGAGATGAGCACGAAGCGCTCGGCGCGGTGCCGGTCGGCGAGCTCGGCCACGGTCGCGGTGCCGACGACGTTGTTCTTCAGCGCCTCGCCGGGGTTCCACTCCATCATCGGCACGTGCTTGTGCGCGGCCGCGTGCAGGACGAGCGCGGGCGCGTGCTCGGCGAAGATCTGGTCCATGCGCCGCTCGTCGGTGACGTCGGCGATGAGCGGCACGAGGCGCTCGCCGTGCTCGGCGCAGAGCTCGCGGTGGATCTGGAAGAGCGCGTTCTCCGCCTGCTCGACGAGCAAGAGGCGCGAGGGCTCGAAGCGCAGCACCTGCCGGCACAGCTCGGAGCCGATGCTGCCGCCCGCGCCGGTGACGAGGACGGTCTTGCCCTGCGCGATGCCGGCGATGGCGCCGAGGTCGAGCTCGATGGCCTCGCGGCCGAGCAGATCCTCGATCGCGACGTCGCGGATCCGCGACACGCTCACCGCCGCGTCGGCGAGCTCGTAGAGCCCGGGGATGATCTTCACCGGCAGCCCGGCGCGCTCGCAGCGCTCGACGATCTCCCGCACCTTCTTGCCGGGGGCGCTCGCGATGGTGACGAGGACCTGCCGGGCGCCGCGCGCGACGCACTGCTCGGGCAGGTCGGAGATGCGCCCGACGACCGGCACGCCCTGCACCACCATCCCCTGCTTGGTCGTGTCGTCGTCGAGGAAGCCGACCGGCCGGAGGCCGAGGTCCGGGCGCGCCCCGAGCTCCTTGGCCATGAGCACGCCGCACTGCCCGGCGCCGATCAGCATCGTCGGCACCTGCTCGACCTGCGGGTGCTGCCGGCCCGCGCGGCCCGCGTCGAGGCGCTCGCCGAGCATCCGCCGCAGCACGCGCACCCCGGCGATCCCCAGAAACGAGAGGAGGGCGTTCGCGGCGAGGACGCCGTAGGGCAGGACGCCGTGCCGCAGCACCGGGGTGCCGACCTGCAGCTCGCCGAGCACGATCCGCACCGCGAAGAGCGCCGCCGTCGCCGCCGCGATGGCCAGCGAGATGGCGCGCAGGTCCCGCAGGCTCACGTACCGCCAGCTCATCCTCGGCACGCCGAAGGCCGCCAGGACGAGGTACTCGCCGGCGATGACGTAGGGCGCGGTGAGCACGAGGCGCCCGCCCATGTCGAGCGGCGGGGCGCCGTCGTAGCGGATGGAGAACGCCGCCGCGAGCGCGCACGCGAGCACCGCGACGTCGATCGCGAACTGCGACACCACGACGGCGGTGCGGCGCATCAGCCCGGCCTCCGCACCGCGCGGCCGATGGCGTCGACGACGCGCGCGCGGTCGTCCGGCCCGAGGAAGCTCGAGCTCGGCAGGCAGAGGCCGGCCCGGTACAGCGCCTCGGCCTTGCTGCCGCCGACCCGCGGGGCGTCGGCGTAGAACTTCTGCAGGTGCATCGGCTTCCACACCGGCCGCGACTCGATGTCCTCCGCGCCGAGCGCCCGCACCAGCGCGTCCCGCTCGATGCCCAGCGCGGCCTCGTCCATCGCGAACACGCTGAGCCAGTAGGTGTGCCGGCCCCAGGGCATCTCGGGCATGAGGGTGAAGCCGCCGAGCGGGGCGAGCGCGTCCGCATAGGCGAACGCGTGGGCCCGCCGCGCCGCGACCCGCTCCTCGAGGACCGCGAGTTGCCCCCGCCCGATGCCTGCGAGCACGTTGCT
>Ga0068876_10001336_pt1 | contig 19384 bp, 24 predicted proteins | sample NOAtaG_6_FD_66442 | JGI IMG/M metagenome (GOLD analysis project Ga0068876, IMG submission 66442) | Freshwater lake microbial communities from Lake Erie, under a cyanobacterial bloom - NOAA_Erie_Diel5S_2200h metaG | ecosystem: Environmental > Aquatic > Freshwater > Lake | place: USA: Ohio, Lake...
CAAAACAATTTAGTAGTTGTGTGCTTATTAGTAGTGACGATACTCTTGATTCAATTTTTGCTGCTGGTGAAATGATGGCAAAATATGCTAGCAAACGTGCTGGCATAGGATTAGAGATCGGTCGTATTCGCCCATTAGGAGCGCCAATACGTAACGGTGAAATCAAACATACAGGCATGATACCTTTCTTAAAGAAATGGTTTGGTGATCTACGTAGTTGCAGTCAAGGTGGTGTACGTAATGCAAGCTGTACTGTAACATTTCCTGTATGGCATTATCAGTTTGAAGATTTGATTGTGCTTAAAAATAACCAAGGCACAGAAGAAACACGTGTAAGACAAATGGATTACAGTGTTGTAGTTAATAAGATGTTTTGGAATCGCTATAAGAAAAACGAAAATATAACATTGTTTGATCCACATGAAGTGCCAAATTTATATGAAGCATTCTATAGCGATACAGAAGAATTTGAACGTTTGTACACAATGTACGAAAGTAAAAAAGGGTTGCGCAAGAAAGTTTTACCAGCAGTAGAAATATTCAAAAATGGTATCTTAAAAGAAAGAACAGATACTGGGCGTATCTATTTGGTTAATATTGATAATGTTATAAATCAAGGCCCGTTTGATACTAAAGTTGATCCAATATATCAAAGTAATCTTTGTCAAGAAATATTACTACCTACGAAACCATTTCAGAGAATAGAAGATGAAAAGGGTCGTATCGCTCTCTGCACATTAGGTAGTGTAAATTGGGGTGCATTTAAAAATCCGCAAGACATGCGAAAAGCCTGTAGAGTACTTGTGCGCAGTCTAAGCAATCTCCTAAGCTATCAGGATTTTTTAAGCATACAAAGTAAACTTGCAAACGAAGATTTTGAACCATTGGGTGTTGGTATTACTAACCTTGCCTATTGGCATGCAAAAAGACACTTACGTTATGGTACAAATGAAGGTCTAGCAGAAGTAAAACGCTGGATGGAACATCAAGCATATTACCTAACTGAAATGAGTGTCGAGTTAGCACAAGAACGTGGACCATGTAAAAATAGTTCACGTACATACTATGGTAAAGGCATTTTCCCTTGGGAGCGTAGAGCAGAGGGCGCAAATGAATTGACTGATTTTAGTCCTAGCATGGATTGGGAACCACTAAGAGAAAAATTAAAGCAATATGGTATTCGTAATGCAACATTGATGGCTATTGCTCCTGTAGAAAGTTCTAGTGTAGTTTTAAATTCTACAAACGGTATTGAATTACCCATGGAACTTATCAGTGTTAAAGAAAGCAAAGCAGGAAGCTTTGTACAAGTTGTACCAGAATACAAGCGATTAAAGAATCGCTATCAATTAATGTGGGATCAACATGATTGTATAGATTATTTGAAAACAAGTGCAGTTCTTGCTGTTTACATTGATCAAAGCATTAGTACAAATACTTTTTATAATCCTGCATACTTCCCTGAAGGTAAAGTTAGTGCTACATTAATTGCTAAAAATTTAATGCTTGCATACAAGTGGGGATTAAAAACCATTTATTATAGCTTAATTAATAAAATGGGTTCTAAGGCAGCATTAAAAGATGATAATGTAATTGAATTCACAAAGCTCGAACCATTGGAAGATGAAGAAGCTTGTGAGGCGTGTGTTCTATAATGGCACATCTTGTAGCTAACATACCACCAGTTCATTGTTATATACGCAAAGAGTTTTTATATGACTTTGAAAAGGGGCATGGTGAATATGAACCTTGTATATGGGTATCAATCAAAAGCATTCGTGGTCAAGCATTTAGAATAGAGGCATACTTACCAAACTATGGCGCACTTTATGACAAACTACCTTTACATGCGTTTGTATCACGCACAGAGAATCTTGACCCTACACAGTTTCTATCTTTAGACACACTACAGATTTGGGATTGTTTCAGCTATGACTTTACTGTTATACAAAAAGCATTTCTAAGAAATCTTAGTTGTAAGTTTTATGCTAAAGATAAAAAGTTTCATGAAGGTAACTATATGTTTACTGTTGATCATTCAGCACCAGATTTAAATGTTATAGATACTAGTTATGCTGAGTGGCCAGAAGATCATAAGAGTTTTAATTTTATAGAATTAAATAATGGGCAATATGCAGCACAACCTAATAATCGTTGTTTATTTTTAGATGCTGCAAGTAATCCAAAAGAATTGAAGTTCCCTGATTTTAAAGTATGTACTAAAAAATATGTAGTAGAACAGAATCCTAAGTGGTTTTTAGGAGATACAAACACAGTCATGTATGAAGAGGATAAATTATGAAAAAACTTTTACTATTGCTACTAACACTAGCATCAACATCTTTTGCAGATGAATTGACAATTTGCGAAGGTAAATTTGCATTGTGCGCCGCTAGCACTTGCACAGAAACAGGCAGAACCATTACAACTAACAACGGAAAAACATATCCCGAAGTAGTTTGTAAATGTCCAGTACTTGAAGGTAAAAGTATTGCTGATTTAAGTGCTGGTGTTATGAAGGGTACATGTAATGTTGAAAACCCTGATAAACAAGTATGGAGTTTATTTGCGCCACGTCTACACTACCCGCAAGAAGCAAATAATTTTGTAACTAATCCTATTAGTGCAACAAGAGCAAAGGTACAAACTTGTTCAGGTGATGTAGCACAAGAAAGTACTAACTGTTGGGGAATGATGTGTATCTATGATAGAAATCCTATCAACGGCACAACAACAGCAACATGCAGTTGCCCTATTGGTCAAATAGCACAAGGTATAGAATTTTTAACAGAAGCTGGTCAGGGAAATCCATCAGCATGTGATAAACACCCAGTAGCAGCACCAAATCCTTATGCAGGCACACGATAATGAGTAAAGAACAATATAATTTAAGTAAACAAACAAATTATCTAAAGCGCACCATGTTTTTAGATCCAGAAGGTCCGGTAACGGTTCAACGTTTTGAAGAAGTTAAATACCCTAAGGTAACAAAATACGAAGAAACTGCACGTGGTTTCTTTTGGGTGCCAGAAGAAATTACATTAACTAAAGATAAAATTGATCACAAAGATTCTAGTGAGGCAGTTAAACATATCTTTACTAGTAACCTATTGCGCCAAACAGCACTTGATAGTATTCAAGGTCGTGCACCTGCACAAGTATTTGGACCTGTGATTAGCGTCCCAGAACTAGAAGCATTAGTTAACAACTGGAGTTTCTTTGAAACAAATATTCATAGTAAAAGTTATTCACATATCATTCGTAATGTGTATGGTGTACCTAAAGAAGAATTTAATAAGATACATGACACAAAAGAAATCATAGACATGGCTACAAACATTGGTCGTTACTATGAAGATTTGCATCAACTTAACTGCCGTAAAGAAACAGGTGAAACAATACCTGAGATGGAACATATTAAAGCAATTTGGTTAGCATTAAATGCTAGTTACGCACTAGAAGCATTGCGTTTTATGGTTTCATTCGCTACAAGCTTAGCAATGGTTGAGAATAGAATCTACATGGGTAATGGTAATATCATCAGTTTGATATTACAAGATGAATTACTGCATACAGAATGGACTGCATGGTTAATTAATAATGTAGTTAAAGATGATCCACGTTTTGTTATTGCAAAACAAGAATGTGAAAAAGAAGTTTATAATCTCTATATGGAAGTTATAAATGAAGAAAAAGATTGGGCTGAATATCTTTTTAGTAAAGGCGTTGTAATAGGACTAAATGCAGATATACTTAAAGATTTTGTAGACTGGACCGCTTTTAATAGATTAAAAGATATTGGAATAAAGTATTTAGAAAATCACCCAAAGGTAAGTCCTATACCGTGGTTCAATAAACACGTTAATATCAATAAAAAGCAAACAGCTTTACAAGAAAATGAAAGTACAAACTATGTCATTGGTGTAATGAGTGACACAGTTGATTACGAAGCATTACCAGATTTATAAAAGGAAAAACATGAAAGCAATAGTTTGGAGTAAGGATATGTGTCCTTTCTGCGATAAAGCCAAGGCTTTGTTAAAATTAAAGAATATAGAGTTTGAAGAAAGAAACATTAATAAAGATTACACAAAAGATCAATTAATGGAAGCAGTACCTAATGCACGTACAGTTCCTCAGATTTTTATAAATGATGAACTAATAGGTGGTTATACAGAATTACACAGAAAATTAATGGGATAAACATGGATATTAACATAAATGAAGTATATTCGTTCAAATTAAATAGCGGAGAAGAATTAGTAGCAAAAGTGATAAAAATCACCGATAAAACCGTTGAAATCAGCGAGCCTGTGAGCATTGCTCCTAGTCAAAAAGGAATAGGCATGGTCCCTAGCTTATTTACTACTGATATGAACGGTGTTTTTAGACTAAATATTAATAGTGTTGCAATAGTTGCAGACACTAATGAACAAGTTAAGGTAAAGTATATCGAAGCTACTACCGGTATACAAGTACCAGAGAAACAAATTATATTAGGATAAGGATGCCACAACTTAGTAGAAAAGGGGACACTGATCAACCAGGCGGCGCAATAATGCGCGGTGCTGGTACAGTGTTTGCGAATGGTATACCAGTTGGCTTACATGTAAGTCAAATAACACCACACGCACCATTTGGTCCACCTCACCCGCCACATGCGGCTGCAACAACTACAGATGGAAGTCCAACTGTATTTGCAGAAGGTTGCCCAGTGTTAAGAGTCGGTTCAGGAAATAGCTGCGGACATAGTATCGTTCAAGGCAGTCCTGACATTTTTTGTCCATGAGTCTACAAGGTCAGCAAACACCAAATAGTATAAATTTAACAGCTTCACTTCTTTCAAGCACAGGCTTAACCATAAATGCAACTGCTGCAGGGTTTATGGGTTCAAGCACTGCAGAAGCTAATTATACTAAAGGAACTATAGGTTCATCTACTGTATTAAACAGGTTAATTGATTCTATTAATTTAGCCCACGGTAAAATAGGGGTAGGTGTTAATGATGTTAGTCAGGCAGTTTATGACGCATTAATATCAATTGGTAGTTCTACTATTCCTGCTTTAGGAAATTCAAAGCCCGCAACTTATTCATCGACCGTTTCAAATTCATTAGCAAGATATGGATTCATAAGATTTCCTGCATTACAAGCATACAATGAGTTTGTTACTGGAGGTGGCGCCTACAGAGATTTTTGTTTAAGTTTTATTACTGCCATGTCATTTAGGGATATTACTAACCCAACAATAATTTCATTGGCAAACAGTGTGAATTATCTTCAAGGCATTTACAGTAACATGAATGATTTGATTACTGCTGATATTACTGGCGTTAATCAAGCAACTCTTTATTGGGGGCAAGATTTAATAAATTTGGGCAGAGCAATTAATTTAGCCAATATAGATAAATTTGGTACACCTAGTGTATTGTTAATCACTCTGCAAAGAAACAATGCAATATCACAAGCATTATCTTATGCATTAATATTCAGTGGTTTAACCACTACAGAAGTGAACAGTATTTTAAACGGAGTGGAAGTTACTCCGCAACAAGAGCAAAAAATTTATAATGCTTTTGTTTTAGTTACAGGAAATGATTTAACAGATGTTTTAATACCATTAAATGTACAAACAACTGGATTGCAGTCATTAGCAGATTTGCTAAATCCTATAAAATTATTTCCTAATAGTTATGCAAGTTTGACTGTACCTAGATACAGCACCGCCACTTCAGCCGCTAATAGTAAAGTTTATTATAATATATACGCTAGCGGGGCACTGAGTCCAAACGTAAGAGTTTTTAACTACGGAACTTATTTAACATCTATATTACCAGATGACATAAGAATAGCATGTGGTGCATTTTCTTCAGCTATGATGCAAATTAGAAATATACAGTCTGTTCCCATAGAAAGTTTTGCACAAGTTGTAACCAATTTAGAAACTGTAAATGGATTGAATGTGAATGGATCAGGTGGCACTCCAGTAAACACAGCAGCGGTTAATAGTGCAATTAGTGCTATTGCTTTAGGTTCAGGAACAAATGGCACATATTTGGCTACAGACTTTTTTGGCGCAATGACAGGATTGAATTATAATTATAGTAGAATACAACAGTTAATTCTTCAATTGCAATCATCAAATCTTGCGACAATTTATACGAACATTTTTAATAAATTGTCCGGAGCAGGTCCGTACAATACAGACCTTACTACATTTATAGGTCAAGCAAATACAGAAATAACAACAATACGAAATAATAATTCTGTTGCGGCAACAGAGTTAAACACTTTATGGAGTCAAATAGGAACTAATTTGATGAAGGAGACTGCCTCTAGAACAGCAGCACTCCCTTCAAATGCAACAGCTACAATAAGTAGTATAACTTCTTTTGTAGATAACTATAATTCGTATGCTTTAGATACAGGGCAGTATCAATCTGCTGCAGTATTAGAAGCTATATCGGATACAACCAACTTAGGAGGACAAAGTTCAATAGCATTAATGCGTGAAATACGAAACGCAAATAGGTTAGGTTTGTGTGGTTTAGAATTGGATAATAACATAAGTAATATTCAAACTGTAACCCCGCAATCCTCTATAGGGAATGTAACAAGAGTAACAGGTGCAACTAATATACCTGGAAGTTTTGCCGGATCACCAAACACTGATCTAGTTCCCTCCAATTTAGATATATTTAATATATCTACATCTGTCTCAGTACCAACACAAACTCCAAGTCAAGCATTGCAAGATGTTATAGATTGCAATTGTGACTGCTGGGACAATCTTTGAATTGTGATCTTAACTTAATAATAAGTTAAAACCAAAATTCTTGTCTTTTAATAGAACATAGTGTATACTATCGTTCGGAAAGGAAAATTATGAAATTATTAACATTTCTACGTGACACACGTGTTGAAAATATTTTAGCAGGAATAGTAATCTTTCTGTCTGCCATTTTAATTATGGCAAATAATGATTTGTTTTTGGATGAAGAGGAGGAACTTCCTCCGGTAGCAGAAGTGAAACCGAAACCAAAACCAGTCGACCAAAAGCAATTAAAATGTTTGGCAACAAACATATTTTATGAAGCAGGGAGTGAATCTGAAAAAGGTAAACAAGCTGTAGCAAGAGTTGTGATGAATCGTGTTAAACATGGGTTCGCAACCAATCCTTGTTCAGTAGTTTATCAAGTCAGCACAAAATTAATTCCATTAGATAATGACCCATATATTGATGATGAAGGGCATAAAAAGGTAAAATTGTGCCAATTCAGTTGGGTATGTGAAAGTGATCGTAGACCATTAAATGTAAATGATCCTAGATACAAACAAAGTGAAAGAATTGCTTACAATGTGTTAGCATATGATTCATACAAAGATGTTGTACCGTCCACTGTATTGTTCTTTCACAATTTATGGGTAAATCCTATGTGGCCTTATAGAAAAGTAGCACAAATAGGTAATCATATATTCTATGAAAAACCCAAAAAGAAACAACATAAACCACAAATGTTAGCAAAAGCTTAATATGAAATTAAAACCTTCGGACCCCGATAAACATCATAGCTTAACATATCCTATGGATATTGGGGCTCCGAAGTTTGAGCTTGTCCCAGTAAAACAACAAAAAGATTTGATGCTGAACTCAGCACGAATGTACGCTCAACAAGAATATAATAGAATTATGGAGCTTGTAGTAGTATTGCAAAAACAAGCAGAACAGATAAAACGCAGACTTGATATCACTGACATGGTACATGCTGCTGAATATAAATTTCAATTGTTTCACGGTAAAACATATTGGTTGGCATTTGATAGTAAGATACAGAAAAATATTCTTATTCCAATGGGACCGAATGATTGGACAACAGGGGTACCTGATAGTTATGAGTATATAACACAGGTGCAATATTTAGGTGATCATACTTGGATAGAAGTCAACAATGAAGAAGTTAGCTATAAGTAAACACAGAGAGCAAACTCTACAAAATAGAATTGCTAGAATTCCTGATACCTATGAAGATGATATGAAGGAAAAATTAGCAGACTTTTACATTAACTTTGAAGCAGATAAAATGGCTTTAGAGAATGATCCAGAATGGCAAAAGAATAACTTAGAATACGATTTGCGTAGTAGTGAACTTATTGTAGAAAAATGCAAAAATAGAGCCTACGCACAAAATATTTACGCAGCATTATGCAATAATGAGTTCCAACGCAATGATGTTATGCCTATTTTAAAAGATGAAATATGGACTTGCAGTTGGAGATATGCAGGTGGCATTGTAGCCGATTTGCGCGGAGAAGGTGATTACCTTGACTGGTACTGCACAGGTATTAGACATGATGACGGTGAGTTAACTAACAGTTACATTGGCGAAGGTGAAGTCACTGATGAAGTAAGAGAAGATTTATTTAAATTAGGTTGGTTAGTTGTAGAAACAACGGACTAAATAATTTTGAGGAAAATATATGTCGTATTCTGATAAGGTGTTAGATCATTATGAAAATCCCCGAAACGTGGGTAGTTTTGATGCTAGCGATCGGTCCATTGGTACTGGTCTTGTTGGCGCACCTGCTTGCGGTGACGTTCTAAAACTTCAAATAAAGGTAGAGAATGATGTTATTACAGATGCGAAATTTAAGACATACGGTTGCGGGTCGGCGATTGCAAGTAGTTCGCTCGTCACAACTTGGCTTAAAGGCAAAACTCTTCAGGAAGCTAATGAAATTAAGAACACGGAAATTGCAGAAGAATTGGCTTTACCGCCAGTCAAAATACATTGTTCAATATTGGCGGAAGATGCAATAAAATCCGCAATTGCGGACTACAGAAAAAAAATTAAAGATTAAGCAGAACAAATTACTAAATGAATGCGTGGCTCCCAGCCACCATTGTATACAAAATGTTCTTTAGTAGTGTCTACTCTATAAAAAGAACCATCTGCTGGTATATTATAACATTTAGCAGATAACTCATTGTCGTTAACTGCTTCACCAAAATAGGCGTATTTGTTTGTTTCTAAAACATAATGGTACCTACATTCAAAGTCAGCATGTACACTTAATCCTGTTTTAGGCATCAATCGCATATAGCGAATTCTCCCAAATTTAGAATCTACGAAAGTGCTGAATTGTTCTATTATGTTTTTTGTATAGGGCTCTACGTCAGACCATTCAGTAAAGTCTGTTTCACTGCTAGTGAATGAGTTAGTTACAGGATCGTATAAGCTACCGCCTGCATCCCCTAATGGATAATCTGCATTAGGGCGGTAAGTAAGACCTAATTGATTCGCATGGTATTTTTGATTATTATGCATGAAAGTAGTATTTGGCCATGGGTTTCTAGATATAAACAAATTTAAATCATTAATCATTTGCTGAAGATCGGCAGTAAAATTAATTTTTTCTATAAATTTCATCATTGTTCCAAACGCATGTAAGGTCTTAACACATCTATCCATTCATCATATTCAAAATCTAGAACCATTATCGATCTAACTTCATCGGTATTATTGTATCCATAATGATTACTGTAACAATCAAAAGCAAAAACTTCCCCCATCTTCCAACGATATAAGTTACCATCTACACAAAATCCCACATCACCTTCAGGTATATATGTTGGAATGTGAACAATGATTTTATGACCCCAATCTAAATGGTTATGTTCAGGGGTTTTTGAATGTGGATTTAATATTAACCATCCAGTCGCACGATGACTGGGTCCATTTCTCACTAGCTCAGTTGTTTTTGGCATTTGTTTTTGAAATGGCTCCAGCATTTTATAATTCCACCAAAGTGTTATCGCTCTCCAATCTGCTGTATATTTAGGATTCTCGTCAAAATCATACAACGGAATTGTGCGTTTAACGGTGTTATATTCAGACATTATTGTGTCCCAATTAACAATTAAATTGTCTATAAAATCTTTTTTGTTCATACTATCCTATATAGTAGACTATTTATAAGTGAAATTAAACAGTTACATAAATACATCTTCTATGACAATATCCTTACAAAATCCCGACGATTTTTATCATAAAATATATTTAGAACCTTGCCAAGAGTTTGAGGAGATTAGGGAATTATGCTTAAGCGAAGATAATTGGTTAAGAGATTTATATACGCCTAAAAATCTGAAAATAGAAAAGCATTTTGGTTATGGTGTAGTATTCCAAAAAGAAACAAATTTACCAGTGGGAATGGCTGGGGTTTTGAATGATGGAAGATACCCTCCTAATGTAGCAAGGCATTTACATAGAGAATATCTTTTTCCAAAATTTAGACAAAAAACTAGACAAGGAATAAAAGATATTTTAACGTTGTATAGGGAACACTTACTTAAGCCTCTTACTAATATAAATAATTTTGAAGTTTATATTCTAGCTATTCAAAATAGAGAGAAGAAAGCCTCTAAAGGTTATTGGGAAATTTTTAGTAAAACTGCAATCTCAGTCGCCCCTGAATGGAACATTGGTTTAGGTTATATACAAACTTGTTCATTTAATGTACAAAAATGTTGGCAGAATTTTTTATATACAGAAATGATTTACGGAGCATTTGACAGGTGGGATAAAAAAATACTTTCACATGATGAATGGTTACAGTTAGAAGCCGGAGTTTAAATGATTAGAAAATTCACACACAATCAACAGGTAAGAGGATTACAATTAATTAATCATGTCTTTATGGTAATTGGTATCACCTACGCTATAATTACTGCACAGTATTTTTATTTTTTAATTGCCTTACTTTTTTATTGGATTACTGGCACATTAGGAATAAATGTTGGTTATCACAGATTGTTAAGTCATAGAAGTTTTCAAACTAACACATATATTGAAAAATTTTTATCTATAGTTGGAGTTATTACAACAGTAGGCAGTCCATTAGCTTGGATAGCAGTGCATCGTCAACACCATAGAAGTTGTGAAAGGCCTGGTGATCCTCATAGTCCTTATTTAATAGGAAATTGGCGTGCTTGGTTCGGTATTTGGAATCTTGATAAGTTAGATTTGAAACTAGTTAGAGATATGCGCAAAAATACTTTTCATAAATGGCTTCATAACAATTACACCTATATCATAGCCTTTTATTGTATACTATTGGCGTTAATTGACCCAATGCTAATAATTTTTGCGTACTGTATACCAGCTTGTCTTTGCCTACATAGTTCAAGTGCAATAATTGTAATAGCTCATAGACATGGGTACAAAACATACGATTTAAAACACGATCAAAGTAGAAATAGTTGGATCGCCAATCTAATCACATTAGGAGAAGGTTGGCACAATAATCATCATGCTAAACCTTATGCGTGGAGTAACTGGGAAAAATGGTGGGAGTGGGATGTACCTTCTTTAATTATAAGGGTCATTAAAAAATAATGTCTGAACCAAACTTAACAAAACATTCAGCATCAATACTGTTTGTTGTTTATGTGTTATTGTTACCTGTTTGGCTTTATGTAGCTGATTGGTATCACATAGTTATTGGTTATTTTTGCTACTGGTTTATTGCTGATGTTGTACAAAGTTTGTTTATGCATCGTTGGGCATCTCATAAATCTTGGAATCCTCCAAACATTGTTCAAAAAGTATTATCAACAACAGGTGTTGTTGCGTTAGTAGGCACTCCAATATCTTGGGCAGCTTGGCATAGAACCCATCATCATTACGTTGATACAGATAAGGATCCGCATAGCCCAAAATATTTTAGTTGGTTGTATATATTATTTGCAAGATATCATACCGCTCAAACAAAACGTGCTATTGACCACCTAAGAAATCCATATTTTGTTTGGCTAAGCAAACACGAATTATATTTGATACTACTAGGAAATTTATTACTTTTTACAATACTGCCCTTTATTTGGTTCATGACATTATGGGCTATTCCTGTTGGATATACAATTTTTAATACTAATTTTTTCGTCAATGTCGTTTGTCATAAAAAAGGTAAAGCAGAAAACATTTTTTGGCTATATTGGTTTATTCTTTTCTCAGATGGTATATACCATGATTACCATCATAAAAACCCAATTTTGAATCATACTAAGTTTGATCCAGCAGGATTTTTGATAACTAAATTAGGTTGGACTAATGCTTAGAATTTTTTTAATGTCTTTATATTTGCTTATGTTTCCGTTTGCAATTTATCACCTAAGCATGAGCGAAATACTCTTAGGACTTTTCATAGGTTGGTTATGTTTTGGAATAGGTATAAGCGCGGTTTTACATAGATATGTAAGCCATAGAAGCTATGAATTTAAAAACAAATTTTTCAAAATTATGTCTTATATAATTGCTTTTATGTCTGGATTAGGAGATCCAATTATTTGGGCACTTGTACATAGACAACATCATAGATATACAGACACTAAATTAGATACACAATCTCCATTGCAGATAGGTAAATTTCGAGTTTTTATTTCTGCTTTTGAAATTCCCTCTGGGACTGAATACATAAATAAGCAATTGCAACAATTGTCATCTGATAAATTGAATATTTTTTTTGCAAAGTATCAAATACTATTATTGATATTATATCCTGCATTATTATATTACTTCTTTGGTTTAAATGTATTTTTAATATTAGTAGGATTATCAGTTCCAATGGCGTTTGTTATGCAAGGATATATAAACGCAACTTTGCACGATCAACCACTAGAAGATGGTATATACTCAAAAAATATGTCAGGAAGTTTATTTTGGTTTGGTGAAAACTTACATAAATCTCATCATATAAATTCAAAACAAATAGCACATTCCGATTGGGATTTAGCAAAATATTATATTTTATTAGTAGGAAACAACATAAAGGAAAACAATGAAAAGATTTGAAGAAGTAACAATAAATCGTTTGGGCGCATATAGTTGGATAGTGTTAGGTCATATAGCTTTCATGTACTTACTGTTTACATTTCAATGGCAGCTACTATTAATTTCATTGTTGATGCATTATTTAATTGCAATACCCGGCATCAGTATGACATACCATAGAAGTATTTCACACAATGCAATTAAATTACCTAAGTACATTGAATTTATTGGTTTATTTTTGGCTGGATTAAGTATGCAAGGAAGTGCATTAAGTTGGGCTGCTACACATCGCCAGCACCACAAGTATCAAGGAGAAGATAAAGATCCACATAGTCCTAAGTATGTTGGAAGTTGGTATTTACATTTGTTTGGTTATACATTTAGTAAAGTGGATGCAAGGTCTGTAGCAAAGATGTTTAAAACACATCACTATTACTGGCACAAGTATTACTATCTTATATATGGAATCATATTGTTAGGGTCATTACTTTTGCTTCCTTTTAATTTAGCACTAGCTTTATTTTTTGCGCCGATCGCAATTGTTTTTCAATTTGAAAATTTTATTAATACGTGGACACATAAATGGGATGAGGACATTCCAGTAAATGTACCTGTAGTAAACTTATTCGTAGGCGGCGAAGCTTGGCATGAAAATCATCATAAACACCCAAGTAATTTAAGATTCCATAAATATGATTTATTAGGTTACGTTTTACAAAAGGCATTTAAATGATACTTAAACCGACAAATACCGAATACAATATCGATGATCATTTTCCAAATTTAACTTGGGGCAAAGTAGGCATAGCATTAAGTGGTGGTCTTGAATCAACATTAATTGCTAAAATAGCATTAGACAAATATGGACCTGACAATGTTGTTCTTACCTATTCCGATGATATGTTTACGGTTAGTAATCCCGAAGCAAATAAGAATGTTAAAATAAATGTTTACAACGCAAGTGAACTACTAGGTCAACCTGTGCATTATGTGCCAATAGACACTGAATTACATAGTAAGGATATTCAAGCATGGAGTCATCATGTGTATGAATATATGAAAAATACCTATAATATTGAATTTACAATGTGGGGTTTTACCAAACTATTTTTTAATGTAGCAGAATTTAAAGAGGATAGTAATTCAACGCACGAAAGTATTGTCGCAAAGTGTTACAGTAATTATGAAAAATATAGAGATGTTATTGAAGAATTTCATTTACCTACAGGAACGTTTACAGAATATGTAAAAGATTTACAAATTCCCGGTGTTGTTTATCCAATGCTAAGATCAGGATTCAATCAAAAAGTAACGCTACGACCTTTTGACACTCTTAATAAGAGTGAAGTTCTTGATTTGTATATACAATTAGGATACTTAGATTTAGCACACAAAACTATTTCGTGCGTGACTAACTCAGTAAGAGAAAATCATGTCCATTGTGGAATTTGTTTTAATTGTCAACAGAGATACGATGCTTTTGCTAAATTAGGAATTGAGGATAAAACTGTTTATAGACATGATACTGTTAGGATTGCGTGGGAAGAATTACAGAAGAAATTAAATAATCAGCAGTCGTAAGTACACTTAAAAACAATTGATAAACATTATCATTTGTTGTGTATGCATCATGAATTTTTGAAGTATCTATTAAATAAACTCGTCCGGGTTCGTATTCTATTTCTTTTAATTCTTCCAATGTCTCATCGTAATGTCTGACTGTTAGTCCTTCAGTACTCATCCATAACCTAAGCCACATGCTTGGTACAACTGTATCAATATGTGGTAAAAACATAGCTCCATTATTCCATTTAAGTATATTACTTCTAGTCCAGTAACCGTCAAATATACGTAATGGGTCTAGGGATGATATATTCATTACTGGAGTAGGCTTCAAACAATCAGTTTCAATAATAGGATCATTAGGGTGATCTTTATTCCATGTCATTAAACTACCATTAATTGGATCATCCTCAATTAATTCCCCGCTTTTATTTACCAATGCCAATCCGTATCTAGGCAAATGTGTGTGATTTTTTCCCCATTGTTGAAATTTAAATTCTTTAACTTGATCTACGAATAATTCAGTGTCAATTTTAATTGAAGTTGGAACCAAAAAATCTGTGTGTAATTTATAATAATCTGTTTCAGATATAGTAATGCTGTTATCAAGTATTTCTTTAAATCCAGCTTTAATAAAAACATCATATGTTTCTTGTAATATATCTTGTGCGTTAATTTTCATAGTAATATGGATTGATTAATTGTGCTACTTGCGTTCATTAGATATTGATCTTTGTGTTTGCTCTTAGGAACACATAAGCCACACCCGCATAGATTATTTGGGCAAACAATAGTGGGCATCTGTTTATTATCAAGATTGAATTTAAGAGTATTGACTATATCTTTATAATTTGATATTGTACCAATACTTCCTCTTTTACCATCAAAAGTTGCCTGACACGTTTGATGATGGTAAATCAAATCTGTTTGTTGTTCGATATGCAGAAAGTACCAATTTACGCTACAGTGCCAATCTTTAAAATTTCTAAATCCTATTACCTTCGTTTCTATCGATTCTTCATTATTGCATAATGTAAAACTTCTTCCACCACAACATGGTCTTGTGGTGGGTGTTATTGATGTATTAAAAAAGTCACTGTACCATTGTTTTTGTTCATCAGAATATTTGTGAGCGGTGGCAAGCATACTGTCAGGATCTTCACCGATTGGTCTAGGTATATACTTAACATTATTTTCTTTTAAAATATCACACACCTTTACACACTCATCAAAATGTTTGGCATGCATCATAACATTTACTTTCATGTCCACTTTACCTTGGTGTAATTGTAATATTCTATCTAATACATTCTTTTTTGTTATTTCATCTGATTCAGCATGATAACTTATTGTTACATGATCAAAATTTTTAATAATACTTGTAGCTATTTTTTCGCTCATCGCACCATTTGAGGTCACATCTAATTTTATTGTAATATCTTTTTCGAATTTATTTTTCCATTCATTTTTTAAATACTCAGCGAATTTTATAAAATTTGGATTTACAGTAGGTTCGCCTCCTGTAAAACTAATATAAAAATCTTTGTTATGTCGGTGTTGTGATATTAATGAAATATACTCAAATAAGAAATCACATGTATTTTTTAATTCTATTAAACTAGCGTGATTACTGAAATTATCATGTCTATGCACTGGGCAATAACTACAATCAAAATTACAACGCCTACCTAAATCCCAAGTAATCACAAATGAGTTTGAGCCATTATTTTTTATGGTGTGAAAATCAATCATTTTTTACTCTCTTGACAAATTGATCTTTAGGTTTAGAGGTATCTGTTTTCCCACATACTCTAGCACAGGTATATAATTTTTCAACGTTCCAGTGATGATCCCAAACTGTTTGCCATTCTGTGCTACTGATGATATCTTTGATTGGTTTATTCATAGCGTGTATATTTTCTATACCTCCCAATGTTTCTACTAAATTATGATATTGGGATAATACCTTATAATGAAAATTATAAATCATTTTTCTAAATGGATCAGTAGGTTCTTCTTTCTGTTGATAATGATAAGGAGCACTTGCTAAAAAACAGCAAGGAAAAACATTTTTGTGTGCATCAATATAAATTTCTTTTAAATTTTGCACATAACAACTTATTTTAGAACTGTTAATGATTTCACTTGATCTTTTCATTTGTTCAGTCGATATTAATACAACTTGATTGTCAGAAGGGGGTTCAAGGTAGTACAAACTGTTTCCATTCTCATCTACTACGCTGTATCTTTTTTCACCAATAAATCTAGTAGTGTTTTTTACAGTGAAGCTTTGAAAACCCATGTCATTGCTACGTTGCTCTGCAACTTCCGCTTGATGTTCATTATGCTTAAATTTTATAAAAACCCATTCTGCTTTGCCGCCTGCATCTATAAATGCCTGTGCATTACGGATTGTTATATCAAAGTTAACTCCAATTCTGTAAATGTGATTTGTATCTTCTAGACCGTCAATTCCAAAATAAACTAAATGATTATCATTGAGGCTATTATACAAATCGACCCACCATTTTGTTGAACGTGCGCCTCCATTAGTATGTATCCTAACTTGCATATTTGGTGCTTTGTCTTTAATGTATTGACACATTGGGATTAAGTCATCATTCATGATTGGATCACCAAAATTACCGCAAAAGTAAATCATATCTAGTTGATTTAATAGATCATCTGTAAAGATATGTTTAAATTCTTCGATAGTCCAATCTGCTATTTTGAGATTTGGATTCTCTACACCACCATGATATTTTCTAGGGCACATAGGACAGCTTGCCTGACATCTCGTACTGATTTCTAAGTGTATTGATTTTAATTCGGAAAAGTTAAACATTATTTGTAACCTATAATCATATATCTATTGTACAGAGGTAATTCTAACGGACCTGAATATAACACATTTGACAGATTGGATTGTTGTAAAAATTCGCCTATGCTATTGCTGATTCTTATATGCTCTGGTATATTGTAATTATTAGACTGTAATACCAAAAGTTGATCGCTACGCATATTGCTTAACCAAACATTGTATTGATCTTGACTTATGTGTTCGCAACTGGTGTTGATGATAGTATTTGCAACAGGGTATCTATTACACATATCGTCAGTTTCAGAACGGAACAAGCCTTTTTGGTATTCTATTTGGTTCATTTCTTCTGCAATAAATTGACAATGTGGATCTATGTCTACACTTACTATATTTTGTATTCTATATCTTTCATCTTGAAATAGCATACTTGCTAAAACTCCTACCCATCCACCATGTATTTCAATAGTAGCAGGATTTTTAATATGATAACTTAACTGGTTAATTAACCATTCTTTACTTTTAATTTGTCCACTCCAAAATGCGTCCATTGTACGCATTGGTTCTGAACTTTTACGTATGGCCTGCATCCAGTGATGTAAATGCTCTGTATCAATCTTCATACTAATTCTTTATTTAAAATTATTTCTGCACCGCAACCGCAGATATCTTTACTACATATGACAGGTTCTAGATTGTTAAATTCTTTTAATTTTTCTTCAAAATTTTCGTCTTTGACATTGAGAAAGCCATTAAACACTTTTTCCCCACATGCCCCTTGAATATTTCCTTCGATATTAATGTAAAGCCTATCTATCCCAAGATTACATTTATACCCATAGAAATTATTTGCTTTGTTTAATACTATTTTTTTATAATCATATGGTTCAACAGTGCCATCGTCCATAAACATTATGGTAGTGTTTGGCTTTATTTTTTTAACGTCTTTACTTTGTCTTTTTTTAATCTGATTGAGGTACTCAATTTGTTCTTGTGAATAATTGGTAACATTATTAAAAAGCACAGGTTGCGGAGATAAAAACCATCCTTGACTGTTGTTGAACAAATAATCTAAACACTCTACAGATTTTTGCCAGTTATAAGGATCCATAAGAACGTACACATATAAATTACTTTGTTGTTTACTATGGATTAAATCTGCAACTTTAATAATATGGTCTAAGTCTGCAAATTCATTATGTACACTTATTGTGATTTCATCAAATAAATTTGCTTTATCGTCCCAATAATTTAATGTTCTACTTGCATTGGTGCTTATTCTTATAAAAATGTTTGCTGTATTCTTAATTTCAGTAACAAATTTTTCTAAGTAAGGCCAAAGTGTTGTTTCTCCGCCTATAATTTTTAAATCAATAAATGTTTTACCTTTTGAACGATAGTATGAAAAAAGAGATTTCATGTTTTTCATAATTATGTCGTGTTCGGGCCATCTATGTGTCCCTTCATTGCATCCTGGAAAACAATAGTGACATTTATAATTACAAACATTACCCAAAACAAATTCTACACTTAAATATTCTGTGGAGTAATTTTCAATTTTAATTACTTTCATAGTAAGTGTGCTAGTTCAGGAAATATGTGTTTTGCATCAGTGCCTCTAATAGAATCTAAATTAGAAACATATTCTCTAAAATCTGGTAATAAATTACTGTGGTCTTCTGCCTCTAAAAATTTTAATATCCCTTCCCAACGTTGCCAACCATAAGGATTAACATTCCAAAAAATATCATCTTGTGTGTAATTATCATACAACCATTGTTTAAATTCTAAAAATTGTTCCCTTAGTTGTTCTTTATCTTCTTTTGGTAGTATTCTAGCACTTAAAAAGGTTGGGATGTATAACATGTGCATGTTCAATATACCGCCGCCGACAAGAAAGTTTTCTGCTTGGTACTGATTAATTTTTTTAAAGTTTTGTTGTATTTTCCACTTAGCAAAATCTATAATATGTTTGATATTAAAAATCTGTACAGCACATGCAATGCCAATATGTATATTGTTTGGGGTATTGTCTAACTTGTGTAAATTTTGAACAATGATATCCCAGTCAGAAGGATATCGTATATAGTGATTTCTTTGTTCTATCGCATCAATACTAAAAGCAAACTTAACTTTTTTGAACTTGCTCCACATATCAATAATATAATCATCAA
>Ga0068876_10001337_pt1 | contig 19378 bp, 15 predicted proteins | sample NOAtaG_6_FD_66442 | JGI IMG/M metagenome (GOLD analysis project Ga0068876, IMG submission 66442) | Freshwater lake microbial communities from Lake Erie, under a cyanobacterial bloom - NOAA_Erie_Diel5S_2200h metaG | ecosystem: Environmental > Aquatic > Freshwater > Lake | place: USA: Ohio, Lake...
AGTTGCTTGGGTGATCAAGGTTTGCCACTGAGTTTGGGCGATATCCCTGCCTGGATTTTACCCAATCAAGTCACAGCTCAAACCTCTGATTCCTTTACCATTGACCCCTTCACAGGGAATGTCAATTGGAATACGCCATTGCTGGCCGGTGAATATAATATTGCTATCAAGATTACAGAATGGAGAAATGGTGTGGCTATAGGTTTCGTTATGCGGGATATGCAAATCGATGTCATTACTTGCAGCAATATTCCCCCCGTGATCCTGCCGATACCCCATCAATGTGTCACTGCAGGTGATAATGTCAACTTCTCGGTAAGTGTCAGTGATCCAAATGGTGATAACCTGATGGTGGAGGCATTTGGCGGACCTATGACAGAGGTGATACACCAGGCGAGTTTCAATGGGTTTAGTTATGTTTTCAATTGGAATCCGCAATGTGAGGAAATTAGATTAGGACCTTACCAAATGACTTTTCAAGTGACTGATGATGGATTTGTGAATTTATCTGATATCGAAACAATGAACATCCAAGTAGTGGCACCGAGAGTAGAAAACATGAGTGCGGAACCATTGAATAACGGTATATTGATCGATTGGGACCCTCACAGTTGTCAAGATATTTTTTCTGAATATCAGGCCAGTCAGGTGCAGTATTGGATTTATCGTCGTAATGGGTCATTTGCCTTTACGCCGAGTAATTGCGAATTAGGCGTTCCTGATTACACTGGATATGAGTTTTTATCTGCAGTGGAGGGAGTGTCCAATCATCAATATTTCGACACAGAAGTAAACTTCGGGGCTAATTATTGTTATCGAGTGGTAGCGCGTTGGCCTGATGGAGCCTTTAGTTATTCCAGTGAAGAGGCATGTGCACAATTGGAGAAGCGAGTGCCAGTGATTACAAAATCTTCCGTGGTGGTGACCGGTTTTGAGAATGGAGCAGATTCTATCAGGTGGTCGCCGCCAATACCTGAAATTTTGAATCAATACCCAGGGCCGTTTCATTACGAATTGTTACATGGAAATGCGGGTGCTGCAATCAATGAGGTAATTTATGTGGGTGCAGAGAACTCCAATTTGTTTGCTCTGGATACCGTGTTTTATCATTCAGGCATCAATACCATTGGTATTTCTCATCAGTATCGAGTCTCGTTGTATTCAGACAGCGTTTTGGTGGGAACTTCTTCGGCCGCCATGACGCCCTGGATGGCGCTTACCCCTATGGATAATGCCATAGACCTAAATGTGATAGAGGAGGTGCCATGGGATAATGTGCGCTATCGATTCTATAAAAAGGGACCTAATGATGTAGATTTTCAGTTGTGGAAGGATACCACTGCCCATCACCTCGTGGACGATCAATTGAACAACAATCAATCTTATTGTTACAAGGTGTTGACTATTGGAACTTATGGAACGCCCGGATTGATAGATCCTATTTATAATTGGAGTCAAGAAGCCTGTGCTTCCCCTTATGACCAATCTCCCCCTTGTCCACCCGTCGTCCAAATTGAGCCTGATTGTTTGCTTCCCCAAGTGAACATACATTGGAACAGACCTCAGTGTGCAGATGACATTACGGGTTATCGTTTGTATTACACCCCCGTTTTTGGTGAGGAAATGCAATTGATAGCGGAATTCAACAGTCCTGATGATACCACATTTATTTGGAACGAGGATTTGTCGTTGAATACCATTGCAGGTTGCTTTGGTGTAACAGCGCTAGATTCATTGAATTTATGGCCTGATGGTATGTATTATCAAAATGAGAGTATGCTTTCAGATACTTTATGCTCAGATAATTGTCCTATCTACGCCTTACCCAATGTTTTTACACCCAACGGAGATGATTTGAATGATGAGTTTATCTCTTTTCCGTACAGATCAATTGACCACGTGGAGATGAAAATTTTTAATCGTTGGGGTACTTTGGTATTTGACACAACTGTTCCGGATATTTTTTGGAAGGGTGAAGATCGAAATACAGGAGAGCTTTGTGGAGATGGCGTGTATTTTTACATCATCGATGTATTTGAAATACGATTGGCGGGTATTGTTCCATATACACTTCGAGGCAATATTCAATTAGTAGATGGAAAGGTAATAGCGCCTAAACAGTAGGATTATGTTTACAGGAATTGTCGAATGTTTAGGTGAAGTGGAGAAGATAGAGCGCGATGGGAGTAATTTGCATTTTCTTATTCGTTCCCCTTTTGCAAAGGAGTTGAAAGTAGATCAAAGCGTAGCACATGATGGAGTTTGTCTGACAATAACGGGTATTGTTGATCATGGACATTGGGTAACGGCGATCGATGAAACCTTGCAAAAAACCACTTTGGGTAAATGGACGGAGGGCCAGCTGGTAAATTTGGAAAGGGCGGTGAAGAGCGGCGATCGTATGGATGGTCATGTGGTGCAGGGACATGTGGATTGCACCGCGAAATGTACCGATATCCGAAACGAGCAAGGTAGTTATCGAATTTCTTTTCGATATCCAGTCCATCCAGAAAGAGTGACGATAGAAAAAGGGAGTATTACGGTGGATGGAATTAGTTTAACGGTGGTGAATAGCGCAGTTGATGGTTTTGAAGTGTGTATTATCCCTTACACTTGGGAACATACTCAGTTAAGATTCTTGGAGGTGGGAGATGAAGTCAATTTAGAATTTGATGTTTTTGGGAAATATGTTATGAAATATATGGCGGCTTATCAGCGTATCTTAGCCGCTCAATCTTAAATAGTATGATGTTAGCGTTTCAATTGTTTTTAAGTCTTTCTTTCTTGATTATCCTCCATGAATTTGGACATTTTCTTCCAGCAAAGCTTTTTAAAATAAGAGTAGAAAAGTTTTACTTATTTTTTGATCCGTGGTTTTCCTTGGTTAAAAAGAAGTTCAAAGGAACGGAATATGGTATTGGTTGGCTTCCATTAGGTGGGTACGTTAAAATTGCCGGAATGGTGGATGAGAGCATGGATAAAGAGCAACTTGCCAAACCTGCTGAAAATTGGGAGTTTCGCTCTAAGCCCGCTTGGCAGCGTTTGATAGTGATGGTAGGCGGAGTAGTGGTCAATGTGATCATAGGAATTGTTTTATATGCCATTGTTTTGGGTATTTGGGGCAAGGATGAATTACCGTCACAAAACCTCACTTATGGAGTTCATTGCGATAGTTTATTGATAGAGGCGGGTTTCAAAGAGGGAGATAAAATTGTTATGGTCGGTGATGAAGCACCCAATAGCTATCATCAGATTCCCAAAATATTATTATTAGATAAACCCACCCAAGCGGTAGTAGAGCGGAACGGAGAAAGGGTTACCATTCAGTTGCCGGAAAACCTGGGGGAACAGATGATAGAAAGAAGTGTGAAATCTCCTATTCAGCCCCGTATTCCTTGTGTAGTAGATTCTGTTCTTCCAGGAACTCCGGCTCAATTGGCGGGATTATTAAAGGGAGATTCCATTGTTCGTATTGGGTCAGATACGGTGACTTTTTTTGCTGATGTGCAACGCAAGATTCATTCATCTGCAAATGATAGCTTAACATTGGTAGCTGTGAGAAACGGAGAAGAGGTGATGCTAACAGTGAAGGTGACGGAGGAAGGAACCATTGGTTTCGCACCAAAATCCCCGTCTGCTTATTTTCAATTTGTCAATCATAAATATTCTTTGTTAGAAGCGATTCCCGGTGGATTCCAGACGGCGTGGGAAACCGTAACTGATTACGCGAGTCAGCTGAAGTTTATTTTTTCTTCCACAGCGGCTGCGAAGCAAGTGGGCGGCTTTGCCACATTTGCAAAGTTGTTTCCACCCGAGTGGGATTGGGCGCTTTTTTTAGAGCGCACGGCTTTTATTTCCTTGATTTTGGCTTTTATGAATATTCTGCCCATTCCAGCATTGGACGGCGGTCATGTTATCTTCTTGTTGTGGGAAATGATTACAGGAAAGGCAGCTTCACAAAGAGTAATGGAGTATGCGCAAATGGTGGGCATGGTCTTATTATTGGGTTTGATGTTATACGGAAATGGAATGGACATCGTTCGTTGGCTTGCGGGCAATTAAATTGTGTTGGATAGGAATTATAGTGATCCTATCCATCCATTTGAATGCTCAAGAGGTTATTTACTCTTTTCCAAGACCATCTTTTATTCGCGAGCAATTTTTTATTAGTACCAAAACAGACACTTTACTTGTTGTACTGTATGACAATCGGATGGGAGAGGTACAGGAATTGGATATTGTTTCCGTAGTCTCTAAGCGAAAAATACACTGGGTTTTACCTTCAGGTTCAGATTGGATTGACATTAAAACCGATTCAAATGGTTTTAGTTTATTTTATTCGAGTTTTGATGAGCAGAATGAAATGATCTTGATCGAGGTGGTGAAAATTGAGGACATGAAATGGGCACCATCTGAGGTGGTGTTGTCTTATCCTTTTTCTCTACCCAATAGTATTCCCAAGTTTAGTCTACGATGTAATGAGGATTTTTTGGTTTTTTTAGCTCGATTTTCATCTAGTAAGTCAAAGGATATTTTAGCTTTTCAATGCGAACGGAAGGATGATCACTGGGTATTGAGTCATTCTGCGAAATGGCAGATTGCACGACATTGGAATGATTGGGAATTGGAGCGTTGGGAAATTGATCGGCAAGGTAATATTTTATTGATCCCTGGCGAGAACAGAAAGTGTGAAATAGGACAAAGTGCTGTGGCTCCTGGGAAATGGGAATTGTATTATTATTTGTTTGATCAGAGGCATTTGAAGGAATGGGATTTATTGATAGGAGACAAACAGCTTCATGAAGCGTACTGGGCACCTTTGAATGATACTATGATGGTACTGGGAATTCTTTGTTCTTCGTTAAGTGCTGATCCAATGGAAGGATGGCTACAATACACCATTAATAGCAGAAAAAGAGAGGTGGTGAAGCAGCAATACCAGCCTTTTCTGTACCCAAAGAATGCTGAAGGGAAGTGGCAGGGTGTTGCCGTTCAACCCTCCGCTCACGGGGGATTTGTATTAATCGGAGAGCATTATTATCATACTGAGGTGAGAACCACCGATTTTCAGACCGGAAGAACTTACACCCATTGGATACAGCATTTTGATGAGATTTTTTTTCAATCGCTGAACCCCGATTTTAGTATTGAAGATTCTATTGTGATAGTGAATAAGCGGCAAGAGGTGTTGGAGGGTGAGGGTTGTTCATTTAGAAATTTTGAAAGGCAAGGCCATTGGAATTTGCAATACAATGATGCTGTAGAGAATGATCCGTTCGGTGATATTCAACGCACTTGGAATGGCCGGAAGGGGTGTATCCGACAGGTGAGTGTAGATAAACGTAATAAGCAAATAAGTACTAAGTTGGTTGAGAATGAAATGTTAAAGAAAAAGGGAATTTGGGTTCCCGTGAACGGCGGCGGTGGTAATTGGGATGTTTGGTGGACGATAAATGAAATTCTTATTTGCAGAGATTAAATTTAGGTGTATATTTGCCCCCTCTCAAGGAGATGCCTGGATGGCGGAACTGGTAGACGCGCACGACTCAAAATCGTGTGTCCTCGTGACGTGTGGGTTCGATTCCCACTCCGGGTACAAATCAGAGCGAAAAACAGAGTGAAAGCTCAGTTTTGACCTCTGATTTTTTATTTTCATCTGTTTATATGCCAATAGTCCTGCTCATGTACGTGTGCAGTGCTTTACAATATCGGTCTAGATATAAATACTTACCTCGATACTCTGTCCGACATTTATGTGTTCTTTTTTCCTGATTTCGCTTTTGATGGGTAGGAGGTAGGTTTGGTGTTGGGTGTCATACCAAATGGCTGTTGGCCAGCTCGTGTTTTTGATTTGGGCGATGATGGAAAGCCTGCCCCAGCCTTGTTCCTCTCTTTTGAAATGCTTCCTTATTTCATTACTCATCTTATGGGGCACATTCACCAATACCCATCCACTGGATCTTGAATGTTGCCATGGAATGACGGTAAATGCAAAGGGTATTTTACCCAGCGTGCTGATCATTTTTAGAATCCTTGCGTATTACTTTGGTGACAGGGGAGAATAAATAATCCAAACGCGTTGAGATTTCTTTACACAAAATGCGTTTTCTATTTTTACGCAATCGAATAAATTCTTTTTTGTCCTTTCCGTAGTAAAAATGGCTTCCATCGGGCATGGCCTCTAACAATGTCACATTGGGATTTTGGTTTCTATCGTATTGCGCCAACACCAATGAGAGCGGAATATTGGAGCAAGTGGCGGCATCGGGATTGGATAGATATTGGTGCACAGCATACTGTACATCTGCAGGAAAAACACCGATTTGAAGAAAGGGACCCAGCGTTTTCTTAAAATTGGTTTTCCACTCTTCTCCATGCGGTTTGACGCTATTTTTAAACTGATTATATGTGATTAGATGTGCCAACTCATGCATTAAGGTGATGAGGAAAGCATAGGGATTCAGATTGCCATTGACCGTGATTTGGTGTTTTTCACGATCAGGTCTGACGGTGAAATCTCCATGCTTGGTAGATCGAGGTGGGGTAATATTGATGTGGTGAGGATGTTGACGCAATAGAGAACAGGCCAAAGGCACAGCATTGGCGGGAATGAAACGGGATAGGGCGGATTCTAAATCAGTAGAGGCTCTGGAAGGCATGGTCAATGCGCAGGTTGCTCAATGTGATCATCCCACTTGGGGCAGGTGTTGCATTTGGGTTTTTTATGGGTATTGCACGCCATTAAACAGACTGCTGCCAGGACAATGATCAATTTTTTCATGTACTCAAACTTGTTCACCGAAGGTAATGAATATCCTCTTAATTTTATTGGATAGAAGTTTTTTTTTACCACTATTTTTGGAACATGCCCATTTTCACTAGCATCGGAAAATTTACTGAGCTCATGATTCAGGTGTTCACCAAACCTGAGCGGTGGAAGGTGTATCCCAAATTGATTACCAAAGAAATGGACAAGATTGGATTGCAATCGGTGGGTATTATGAGTTTATTGGTCTTGTTTATGGGTGCTGTTGTGGCGGTTCAAACGGCTTCCAATATTGAAAGTGGATGGGTGCCGCGATGGACGATCGGTTACACGACACGCCAATCCATTATCTTGGAATTTTCTTCTACCATTGTTTGCCTTATCATCACAGGAAAAGTAGGAAGCAATATCGCCTCTGAAATTGGAACGATGAGGATTACCGATCAAATAGACGCTTTGGACATCATGGGAATCAATAGCGCCAGTTATTTGATTTTACCCAAGATCATTGCCGCTGTTTTTATTCTACCTTTTTTGGTGCTGTTGGCGATGTTTGTGGGTGTTTTTGGCGGGGGCGCTATTGCCATTTTGAGTGGAGTGGTTTCAATCACTGATTTTGAGGCAGGTGCACAATATGATTTTCGGGTATGGGATGTGATGTATTCTTTGATAAAAACTGTTTTTTTTGCTTTTATCATGAGTAGTGTGTCTTCTTATCATGGTTATTACACAAGGGGTGGTGCTTTGGAAGTGGGACAGAGCAGCACCAGAGCGGTGGTGTATAGCATCATCATCATCATGATTGCTAATTTCTTATTGACTCAATTACTGCTATTATGATTCGTTTGGAATCTTTACAAAAGTCATTTGGCGATCATCAAGTTTTGAAAGGAATTACGGCGGTATTTGAGCCTGGTAAAGTGAATTTTATCATCGGAAAAAGTGGAGAAGGAAAAAGTGTGTTGGCTCGATGCATGGTGGGATTGGAAGAAGTGAACAGTGGAAATATCTTTTATGATCAAGCTGAATTCACCAAAATGGATCGTTGGGAGCGTAAGCATGTGCGGAAAGATATTGGAATGCTCTTCCAAGGAGCGGCCTTGTTTGATTCTATGACGGTGGAAGAGAATGTGCAGTTTCCTATGAAAATGTTTACCACCATGACGGCTAAAGAACGCGCGGATAAAACAGAAGAAATCTTGGAGGATGTAGGATTAATAGGAAAGAATAAACTCTATCCAAGTGAATTGTCGGGAGGTATGAAGAAGCGGACTGGCTTGGCTAGGGCCATAGCGTTGAATCCTAAATACCTGTTTGTAGATGAACCCAATTCTGGCTTGGATCCCGTGACCAGTTTGATGATCGATAAATTGGTACGAGAAATCACAGATCGTTACAAGATGACAACTGTTGTGATCAGTCACGATATGAATTCTGTGATTGAAATTTCAGATGCTATTTTCTTTATCAGTAAGGGAGAGTTTGTCTGGAGTGGAGATCGAAATTCCATTTTAAAGGTCAATCATCCCTTGTTGAATGACTTTGTATTTGCTTCACAATTCATGAAGGAAATCAGAGAAAAATTTAGATAGCTTTTATTTCAACACACTCCAGCGTTCAGAGTCCAAACGGATCATGATGAAGAGCAATAATGTGAAGGCCATTAGGGAGGAGCCACCGTAACTAAAAAAGGGCAATGGAATTCCGATGATGGGGGCGAGTCCAATGACCATTCCGATATTGATCAAAAAGTGCATAAAGAAAATACAGGCCACACTGTATCCATATACTCTGGAGAAACTAGATCGTTGTCGATCAGCAATGACCATGAGGCGGATGATGAGAAATGCGTAGGTGCTGATCAATATGGTGACTCCTAAAAATCCCCATTCTTCTGCCACTGCACTGAAAATAAAATCTGTCCATTGCTCCGGTACATAGTTGTTTTGTGTCATGGGACCATCGAGCCAGCCTTTTCCAAACAATCCTCCCATCCCCACGGTGATTTTAGCCATTTCAGAATTGTAATCGGCGCCTTTGCGCTCTACGGGAAGAGAGAGCATCACATAAATTCTCTCTTTGTGATGTTTTTCCAGAATATTATCAACGATGTAAGAAACAGAATAGCTAAAGGCGTTGGCGGCAATACTCGCGGCCAAAACGATACCATACATTCTTTTTCTATTGCGGGGTGGGATAAAATTACGAGCATAGATGAGGATCAGAATGGTGAGAACAGTTACAATAATGATTAACAACCAGACACCGCTTTGCTCGCCAACGAAGGGAATATTTACCATTCCTGCTCCGGATACGATTGAAAGCACTCCAAAGAGGATGGCAGCAAATCCTACAATCAGCACGTTTCCTGATAAACCTTCTCGATATAGCACAAAAACAAAGGCTACGAAAGTGAGCAGTGAACCTACATCAGGTTGCAACAAAATTAAGCCAGCTGGGAGACCAATAATCGCCGCCGCGATGGCCCTACTTTTAAAGGTTTTCAATTGTGAATTGCCAATGGAGGAAATGTATTTGGCTAGCACCAATCCTACACCAATTTTAGAGAATTCCGAAGGTTGAATGCCAAATGCACCAATACCAAACCATGCTTTAGCACCATTGACTTCTTTTCCCACTATTAATACCAGAGCGAGTAAAAGCACAAAAAAGGCATAAATGATCCAGGCGAATTTGGCAAAAAAGTCACCTTCTACATACAAGGTGAAAACGGCCAACAAGCCCGAAATACCAATCCACATCAGTTGTTTACCGTACTCCTTTGAAAAATCAAATGGCATTGGGTGTTGAGCGTCATAGGCAGCACTGTAAATGGTAAACCATCCCATGATAACAAAGAATATCCAAATTCCAATGAGTGTGTAATCCACCGGACCTACCGCGCTATTCTTTCGGCCTGAGCTCATTGATTGAGGAAATTTTGTTCCATGATGTGTTTTTCTCTCTCTGCGTTTTTGATTGCACCATTCAAATATTTTTCAATCATCAAAGAAGCAATAGGGGCTGCCCACGTTCCACCGAATCCGCAGTTTTCGACATAAACAGCCAATGCTATTTTTGGATTTTCTTTAGGAGCGAAACAAACAAAGACGCTGTGATCTTTGCGAGGCTCGTTTTGTACGGTACCAGTTTTTCCGCAGATGACAATGTCACTGAGCTTGGCTCCATTGGCTGTACCGCCCGGGCCCACTACCTTTTCCATCGCAGAAATGACTACATCGAAATATTCTGGATTCACTCCTACATCATGACGTTCTAAAAATTCGGGTCTTGGTGAGCCCTCTACGCCCACCTTTTTGACGGTATGTGGCGAGTAGAAAAAACCTCTGTTGGCCACAATGCAAGCCAGATTGCACATTTGAATAGGGGTCACTAGCATTTCTCCTTCGCCAATGCTGATGGAATAAATGGTGCTGAAATTCCATTGTTCTTTACCGTATGCCCGATCATAATACTCCGGACTTGGCACTAGTCCTTTCTTCACACCCGGAATGTCGGTGTTGAGGTTAGTACCGAAACCAAACTTGAGCATTTGTTCTCGCCACAGTGCCAAACCAAGTTGAGCGTCTTTGAATCGATTGTTGGGATTTCTATTTCCCTCCACCACTCTTTGAAGCACACCTCTGAAATATGGATTGCAGGAATGGACAATGGCCATTTCCAAATCGTCCATGCTGTGACTTCCGTGACACCCAATGAGCCCTCTATTGCAGGCAATACGAGTATCTTTGGTAATGGCCCCCAGTTGCAGTGCGGTGAGCGATTGCGCAATTTTGAAAATGGATCCTGGTCGGTATTGGGCTTGAGTAGCGCGATTGAAAAGAGGCTTTTGTTTATCTAGACTCAAAGCCATGAAATTGGCGCCGCGTCCTCTTCCTAACAATAGATTGGGATCAAATGTCGGTGAAGAAACCAAGGCTAAAATTTCACCAGTGGATGGCTCAATGGCCACTACACAACCTCGTTTGTTTTGCAGCAACTGTTCACCATATCGCTGTAACTCGACATCTACAGAAGCCACAACATGGGTGCCTTCTATGGCGGGGACGTCTAATTTTCCGTCGGCCACTTGTCTTTCTACTCCAATGTTGTCGCGGAACACGTATTTAATTCCTCGTTGCCCTCTCAATTCATTTTCATAGGATTTTTCAATTCCACTCAATCCGATGTAATCCCCTTTTTTATACTCAGGGAATTTTTCCATCAGGGCTTTGGTCACTTCCCCTACATCCCCTAGCAATAGAGCTCCTGCCTTTTCAGGATAGACGCGCAGTGTTCTGGCTTGCGCGTAAAATCCTTTGAATTGATATAGCTCCCCGGCAATGGGTGCATATTCCTCAGGTTTCATTTGTTTGATAACGGGCGAGGGCTTGTATCTTACATTGGGGTAGGTTACCGCTTTCTTCAGTATTTGTCGAAGTTCTTCAATGGGTAAGGAGATAATTTTGCAAAAAGCCAAGGTGTCGAATGGTTGAACGTCCTTGGGCAATACCATGAGATCATAAACTGTCTGGCTTGTGACCAAAACTTTCATGTTTCTATCGTAAATCACCCCTCTTGAGGGATAGACCACGACTTCTTTTTCGGTCAATGCTGTACCACGATCAGACCAATAGCTACTGATTACTTGTAAAGTGAAAATGCGCAATAGATAAATGACGGCAATAGTGACTACAATGATGATCAGAGTGGATCGGCGTGCATCCATATTATTCGTTGCCTTTTTGAGCGAAAATGAGGTATTGTCCGATGGTCATCAGAAGTAAAGTAGCGATGCTGCTGAAAAGAATGTGACCAATATGATAAAAGAAAGGAGTGAGTCGCAAAGTTTCAGCGAAGAAAAGCACAAAATGGTGAATGAAAGTGAGGAGGCCTGCATAGGTAAGGTACCATTGAAGCCCCATTTTTTGAATGGTAGGTCTTTGCACAATATCATATCCTTCGCGGGGTGAAAGCAGCTTTTGGACAAAAGGTTGCAACCAACCGAGCACAACACAGGCTGTCATGTGCATGCCCATTGGACCTGAGAAGAGATCCATGATATATCCGGTTGCAAAGGCAATCAATAAAACTGCCCATTTAGGCGTTTCAAAGGGAATCATCAAAATTCCGAAAATATATATCCACGGTAAAATGAATCCATCCAATACTTGCATACGGGATACGATCAACGCTTGAAGTAAGATCAGAAAAGTGATTCTGATAAAATTATGGAAGATGGTTAGCGTCATCTCGGATTTGTTGTTGATTCAAAAGGGAGTCTTGTTGTTGCTTTAAAATATCGCTCACCACTTGTACATGACTCAGTTTTCTGAAGTCGGTGGCCAATTGTATTTTGATTCTATGGAAGGTTTCTTCGGGTCGATCATTGAGTTCGCTCACAAATCCGATGAATAGGTCGGAAGGAAAATGAGAACCGTAGCCGGTAGTGAGCACCGTATCGCCAATATTGACCTGCACGTGTTTAGGGATATCCTTCACATCGGCGTAGGCAGGATCCGATCCGGGAGGCCAAGCAATCAAACCGAAATCCCCGCTGCCTTTCATCTTGACACTTTCTTGGAATTTAGGATTTAATATGGGCAGTACAACAGCGAAATGATCGCTTACACTGCTCACGACGCCTACCACAGCACCATTAGCAATGACACCCATGTTGTTGTGAATTCCCCCTATCGATCCCCTGTCGATAGTGAGGTAATTGCTCTCCCGATTTACTGTGGCGTTGATGATTTTGGCGGTTCTGTATGAAAATCTCTGTAAATGTAAGGTGTCGTTTTCGCTGAAAACAGTGGTGTCAATGGTAAAGACATTTTCACTCATTTGAGCGCGAAGCCTGGCATTTTCCAGGGCTAATTGGTCGTTGATTTCTCTCAGTCTGAGATATCGCTGTAATTGATCTCGCCAATCATATAATTGGCCCACCCAATCGTTGCTTTGATTGATGAACGCTGTTTTCTGGTAACGATTGCTGCTGAAAAGAACGACTAACGAAAAGATGAAGAGAAATAAGAACAGGACAAATACAAAATGCCGTTTGAGTAGCTCAATGATATTCTTCATTTTCTTTCCTCACAATATCATTATTCTCTCATCAAGAATTGGAAACGATTGATATTTTTCAAAGCGATTCCTGTACCCCTTGCCACAGCCCTTAACGGATCGTCTGCTACGTGAACAGGAAGCTTGGTTTTGTCTTGAATTCTTTTATCCAGACCCCTCAACAATCCACCGCCACCCGCGAGGTAAATCCCCGTTTTATAGATATCTGCCGATAATTCGGGCGGAGTGTTGTCTAAGCAACTCATGATGGCCTCCTCAATTTTACAAATGCTGGCGTCCAGAGCTCCGGCGATTTCTGAATAACTTACTTTGATTTCTTTGGGAACGCCGGAGAGCATGTCTCTTCCTCTTACGCTATAGTCAGCAGGGGGATTTTCTAGCTCAGTAAGTGCAGCACCCACCTCTATTTTTATCTGTTCAGCGGTTCTTTCACCCACTTGAAGGTTGTGTTGACGACGCATGTAGTCTTCAATATCCTGAGTTAACTCATCTCCCGCTACGCGAATGTTTTTGTCTGTAACGATTCCTCCGAGCGCGATGACAGCGATTTCTGAAGTACCACCACCAATATCGATCACCATGTTGCCCATGGGCTCTTCTACATCAATACCGATACCAATGGCAGCAGCCATAGGCTCATGAATCAGGTACACCTCTTTAGCCCCTGCATGTTCCGCAGAATCTTTCACGGCTCTTTTTTCCACTTCTGTGATGCCAGAGGGGATGCAAATTACCATTCTCAAGGACGGCTGGAAAAGGTTTCTCCCTCTATTGATCATTTTGATCATTCCCTTGATCATGTCTTCTGCGGCGTGGAAATCGGCGATTACTCCGTCTTTGAGAGGTCTAATGGTTTTGATATTTTCATGGGTTTTACCATGCATTTGCTGGGCTTGTCGGCCCACCGCCACGGTTTTACCTGTTTGTCTATCACGGGCGATGATGGAGGGTTCATCCACCACCACTTTGTCATTCATGATGATGATGGTGTTGGCCGTCCCTAAATCGATGGCGATTTCCTGCGTTAAGAAGCTAAACAATCCCATTTGGTCTTGATCGTATTACTAATTGGTTTCTGATTCCTGTCTTTGTGTGCAAATATCTAAACTACCTTGCATTTTTTAGCATTGTGTGAACAAATTCTTTACTTCTTTTTTTTTAGGTTATGAAACGCGAGAAATGGAAGAAAATAACATTGTGGATATTGGTTTTATCTGTTGTAAACGTTAGTAAACTATTTTCGCAAAAAAATGAACATATGAAATTTGAATTAGCCCCTTTGCCATACGCCTACGATGCGTTAGAGCCACACATTGATGCAAGAACCATGGAGATTCACCATTCCAAGCATCACGCTGCGTATACCAACAACTTGAATGCAGCTTTAGAGAACTCCCCACTTTTTGGAAAGACCATTGAAGAAGTTATGGTGCAAGGCATGGAAACACCCGCCATCCGTAACAATGGAGGGGGTTTTTATAATCACAACTTATTTTGGGAAATTATGACTCCTGGCGGGAGCCATGCTCCTGAGGGAGATTTGTTGAACGCCATCGTGGAGGCCTATGGTTCCATGGACGGATTCAAGGATGCTTTTGCGAAAGCGGCAACGACCCGTTTTGGATCGGGTTGGGCTTGGTTGTGTGTTCACAAGGGAGGAAAAGTGGAAGTTTGTTCCACTGCCAATCAAGACAATCCATTTATGCCTGGAGTCAGTTGTGGTGGATTTCCTATTTTGGGGATTGATGTTTGGGAGCACGCTTATTACCTCCATTATCAAAATCGTCGTCCGGATTATATCAATGCCTTTTTCAATGTAATCAACTGGAGCAAAGTGTCTGAAAGATATAATGCCAACAAGTAATGTATTGTATCGATCTTTTTCAATATAAGCGATTTCCTACTCGGTCTGTAAAAGTGGGTAGCATGAGCATTGGAGGGGATAACCCCATTCGATTGCAGAGCATGACTACCAAGGATACAATGGATACAGAAGGAACTGTAGCGGAGAGTATCCGAATGATTGATGCAGGATGCGAGTTGGTTCGAATTACCGCCCCTAGCAAAAATGAGGCAGAAAATCTTGCGAATATCAAGCGAGAATTAGTTGCAAAAGGATATAACACTCCCTTGGTGGCCGATATACATTTTACTCCCAACGCGGCGGAAATTGCGGCGAAATTGATTGAAAAAGTTCGTGTAAACCCCGGAAATTACGCGGATAAAAAGAAGTTTGAAGAGATAGATTATACAGACGAATCGTATCAAGCGGAGTTGAAGCGGATTGAAGAACGCTTCACTCCCTTGGTTTTGATTTGCAAAGAACATGGCACGGCAATGCGCATCGGCACCAATCATGGTTCGTTGAGTGACCGCATTTTATCTCGATATGGAGATACCCCCGAAGGGATGGTGGAGAGTGCCATGGAGTTTTTAAGAATTTGCAGAAAACACGATTTTCACGAGATTGTCATCAGTATGAAGGCCTCCAACACTCTGGTGATGGTTCAGGCCTACCGGTTGCTCATGAAAACGATGCTCGATGAAGGCATGAATTACCCACTTCATTTAGGGGTAACAGAGGCAGGGGACGGAGAGGATGGTCGTATTAAATCGGCTGTGGGTATAGGAACCTTGTTAGAGGACGGGATTGGAGATACCATTCGAGTTTCATTGACCGAAGCGCCTGAATACGAGATTCCTGTGGCAAAGATACTGGCGGATCGTTACCAAAATCGTTCGTTGTATTCCGAGACAACTCGTCGATTATACACTTTGAATCCTTATGCATATAGTCGCAGAGTCACTCACGAGGTATTGAATATAGGCGGGAAGCATGCCCCAGTTGTAGTGATGGATTTGAGTCAACGAGAGGAATTCACCCCTGCTAGTTTTTTTGGAGCGGGCTATCAGTACAGTGTCCCTATGGACAAATGGAATTTGAGTGATTTAGCTTGTGATTACATCAAGATTGGAAGGCGAGAAGTGAGTTTTGAAATTCCAGGTACTTTGGGTTTGATCCAAGATGGTGATGTTTGGATCAACCATAGAGAAAGCATTCGGACCTATCCTTGTTGGACCATAGAGCAATATTTGAGTACTGCCCAAAGGCATCCGACTTTGAATTTTGTGGAATTGCAAACTCAAGAGTTGACGTCCAATGTACTTGAGGCCATTCGAAAGGATTCAACCGTGGTGTTGCTTTTAAACTCTATTCATCCTTTACAAGTAATGGATCTGCGATCTTCTTATTTGTTTCTTTTGGAAAACGAAATCACAACCCCTGTGATTATCCAAACTACATATACGACATCTTCGGAGGATGAGTTTATGTTGAATAGTGCCGTGGATAATGGGGCCCTGCTCATTGATGGTTTTGGAGATGGTTTATTGATGTCGGCATCGCACATCGCATTACAGAGAGTGAACTCTACTTGTTTCGGGATCTTGCAAGCCACTCGAACTCGTATTTCGAAGACCGAGTATATTTCTTGCCCCTCGTGCGGAAGAACATTATTTGACTTACAAGAAACGACTGCGAAGATACGCTCGCGCACTTCGCACTTGAAAGGAGTAAAGATTGGAATCATGGGTTGTATTGTTAATGGTCCTGGAGAGATGGCTGATGCAGATTATGGTTATGTGGGAACGGGTCCAGGCAAGATTACTTTGTACAAGGAGAAAGAAGTGGTGAAAAAGAATGTGGCAGAAGAGAACGCAGTGGATGAGTTGATTGATTTGATCAAGGAATACGGTGACTGGGTGGAGCCGGTGGGCATTTGATGCGTTGAGTGTTTCATTTTTTTTCGTTGGGAGTTTTGCAGAGGATGGAAGGTGATAGGGATTGTAACCCTTGCCATTGATTGTGAAAATCAGCTTTATAAAAATGTAGTTCGAAAGGTATCCCCGCTTTTGTGCCACACCATTTCCTGGTGAAGAAGGGTTGATATTGCGAGTATTGAGGTTTAAGCATCCCCGTTTTATACCAACATGTTCGTCAAAAGGAAGGTTCAATTTTACAGGTTAGATTTTGGTCGCAGTATCCCCGCTTTTATACCACTCTAAAAGTTATAAAGGATGAGCTCAAATTTATTTTATCCAAAGGGTCTCCAAGTTAGTATTCATTTAGGGTATAAAAGCGGGGATTGTTGTTTGATCAGTATTGAACGACTCAAAGTTTTCTATCTACGGTAATTCTCAATCAATACCCAATTTGGGCATAAAAGCAGGGAATGGCTTGATAGTTTTTTTACGATTCAAAGGCGAATATCGAAAGCGACTTTTAATTATTACCCATTTGGTGCATAAAAGCGGGGATGTTTTTCTGTGTAATTTGTTAATTACCTAATTCAATGTTTGCAAAAGCATTCCTCATCACACCCATCAAAATAAACCTCTGTGGATAACATAGTGGTATTAAAACGGGGATATGAATAAAGTAACATTGTGTTGAACTAAAAACCCTATCTTCGCGAAAATTATTTTTCACCCATATGACTGTCACAGTAGATGCAATCCAAGGGCTGAATGAGCGCGTGTCTGCGCTCGGGAGGTACCTTTGACGTGGAGAGCAAAAAACTCCAAATTCAAGAAGACGAAAAACTAACCCAAGATCCTTCTTTCTGGGACGATCCCAAGAAAGCGGAGTCTATTATGCGCCAAATCCGTACGCGGAAAATGTGGGTGGAGGCGCATGGTGCTTGTCATTCTGCCGTTGAAGATGCAATGGTATTGTATGATTTTTTCAAAGAAGGTGCCGCTTCTGAGGAGGAGCTGCAGGAACAATTTATACTGGCGGAGAAGCGAATCGAGGAGCTCGAATTCAAAAACATGCTTTCCGCTGAGGAGGATGGATTGAGTGCCGTTCTTCAAATCACTGCTGGTGCGGGTGGAACAGAGAGTTGCGATTGGGCAAGTATGCTCATGCGTATGTACTTAATGTGGGGGCAAAAAAACGGGTATACCGTTAAAGAACTCGACATGCAAGAAGGGGATGTCGCCGGCGTCAAACAATGTACACTCGAGTTCAATGGTGAATTTGCTTTTGGTATGCTCAAAGGTGAAAATGGGGTGCATCGTTTGGTGCGTATCTCCCCATTTGATTCCAATGCCAAGAGACATACCTCATTCGTATCGGTGTATGTGTATCCACTCGTGGATGATACCATTGAGATTGATATCAATCCGGCCGATATCACCTGGGACACTTTCCGCTCGGGTGGTGCTGGAGGACAAAATGTAAACAAGGTGGAAACCGGGGTGCGTTTGCGTCACAAACCAACCGGAATTATCATCGACAATACTGAGACGCGATCGCAATTGCAAAACAAAGAAAAGGCGATGCAATTGTTGAAGTCGCAATTGTATGAAATGGAAATGGCTAAGCGGATGTCGGCTCGTGATGAGATTGAGGCAGAGAAAAAGAAAATTGAGTGGGGATCGCAGATTAGAAATTATGTGATGCAACCGTACAAATTAGTAAAAGATGTGCGAACAGGTCATGAAACCAGCAATGTGGATGGAGTAATGGATGGTGAAATTGATGGATTTTTGAAGGCCTATTTGATGTCACAAGGAAAGGCAGTAGAATAAAATAGTAATATAATACAACATGGAATATCGTATCGAAAAAGACACCATGGGTGAGGTAAAGGTACCCGCTCATGTTTATTGGGGAGCACAAACTGAGAGAAGTCGTAATAATTTCAAAATCGGTCCTGCTGCAAGCATGCCTAAAGAAATCATCTATGCATTTGGCGTCCTAAAAAAGGCGGCTGCACATGCCAATTGTGCTTTAGGTGTTTTGAGCGAGGAGAAACGAGATTTGATTTCAAAAGTGTGCGACGAAATTATCGCGGGACAATTGGATGATCAGTTTCCACTAGTGATTTGGCAGACGGGCAGTGGTACCCAGAGCAATATGAATGTGAACGAGGTAATTTCCAATCGCGGACATGTGTTGATGGGCGGGCAATTGGGAGAAGGAACGCCGCTCTTGAACCCCAACGATGACGTCAATAAGAGCCAAAGCTCTAATGATACTTATCCCACTGCTATGCACATTGCATGCTATAAAATGGTGGTTACCAAAACGATTCCGGGAGTTACACAATTGATGAATACTCTTCAAAAGAAATCGACTGATTTCATGGAGGTGGTGAAGATTGGAAGAACTCATTTAATGGACGCTACTCCTGTCACATTAGGACAAGAGTTAAGTGGCTATGTGGCACAATTGAAGCATGGTTTACGCGCTACTCAAAATACATTGGCGCACCTGTCAGAATTGGCTTTGGGTGGAACGGCCGTAGGTACTGGAATCAATACGCCTAAAGGATATTCAGAGTTGGTAGCAGAAAAAATTGCTGAGTTCAGTGGACTTCCCTTCGTTACGGCACCTAATAAATTTGAAGCATTAGCAGCCCATGATGGTGTGGTAGAAGCGCATGGTGCGCTGAAGCAATTGGCGGTTTCTTTGAATAAAATAGCCAATGATATCCGCATGATGGCTAGCGGACCTCGCAGTGG
>Ga0068876_10001338_pt1 | contig 19378 bp, 37 predicted proteins | sample NOAtaG_6_FD_66442 | JGI IMG/M metagenome (GOLD analysis project Ga0068876, IMG submission 66442) | Freshwater lake microbial communities from Lake Erie, under a cyanobacterial bloom - NOAA_Erie_Diel5S_2200h metaG | ecosystem: Environmental > Aquatic > Freshwater > Lake | place: USA: Ohio, Lake...
GCTTTCTTTCTTTTCTCTTCATCTTTTTGTGCTTGTTCTATTTTTTGCTTTTCAACTTCTTTTGAAAGTTCAAGTTTCCTTGCTTCGCTTTCAACAAAAGCAGCCTCATCTTTTAATATTATTTCAGCAAGTTTAGTTTTTACGTCTTCAAACTTTGCATCCCACTCTGATTTAGACAAGTTATAAACTTCATCATAAGATACAGTGGAGTACATCAATTCAGTAGGTCGAGGGGGTACTTTATATACATAAACCCAATAATTAAAAAAAGAAAGAGTTCCAAGACCTAATTGAGATAATTGAGCATTTCTTATAACAGCTCTTTGCTCACGCATTTCTTTCATTTCCTGCTCAAGCTGTTTTTTTTCTTCTTCAATCTTTTTACGCTCACGTTCAAGCTCTTCAGATTCGGCTTTTGCTTTTGCATCTCTTTGAGATATGATATTATTTTCAATATCAATACGCTGTTTTAGTTCATCAACAAACGTATCAAAATCTTCATCACTGAATAGTTCCAGATTTACAAGAAGGAATGTTTCTTCATCATCAGGATTTAATTTGCTTTTCCAAACAAATTCTGTCATGGTCTGATACATATTTAATCCAATGAGTATACTTATTCTGTTATTTATAAAGGCTTGCTTCTTTTCCTCTTCTTCAGCCTTCAACCTCTCTATTACGGTGTCAATTCTGTTTTTTTCATCTTTAAGATGAGATTCGATAGGTTCAAGCAGTGCAGTTATTTCTTTTGCACGAGCATCAACCGCCCTTCCATAAGCAAGGCTATCTGCTTTTAGCTCTTTTCTTTTATCTTCAACGGCTGTCCTTTTACTGACAATGAAGCGTAAGGCTTTTGTTACTTCAGAATAACCCTCTTTATCCTCTACCGACTGAATCTTTAATGGCAAAAATTCTTTAGCCAGTTCATTTACAGCAGGTACAACAATGTCAAACTTTACCAATTCACGTTGTATCAATTGGTCAAAAGATGATGGGATGTTTTCAGTAATTTCATTAAGTTCATTTTTAGATACATCGGGTTTAGCAAATGATTTTACTTCATCTTTGTATTCCTGCATTTGTTTCTCAAATTTCTCTTTCGAGCTTTCTTTCTTTTTCATTTATTTACTTATTGTATGGAGTTAAAAATGTTTCTAACAAAGGACTATTACCCCACTTCTCTATATATCTTTCTCTGTTCACACGCATAGATTCATTTACAAGCTCTGGGTCTTTCTCCTGCGTCATGCTAATTCGAATTATTTCAGGATTAAGTGAATCATCAATATCTTGAATGATACCTTTTAGTTTCATTCGGTATAAATAATCGCTATCCTCGTAATATGCAGGGTAAAATGTTTCATCGAACGCACCTATGTAGTCATACATGTGCTTTGAAATCAAAATAACAGACCAACTAATATGTGATTGAACAAGTGAATAAGGATATTTAGATATAACATCCTTTACACGCTCTGTACCATATCCGAGATATACATCATCATTCAAAATGAGAGCATGTGAATGAGATTCGAAAATCTTATTGCATAGCATGTTCCATGAGCCAGCAACACCTAAATTGTGCTGCTGCTCATAAACATGTATTTGAGGGGTTAGTTCTGAAACAAAAGTTAGGCTTTGCTTACCATTATCTACAACGTGTATATCAATATCTTTGAAATCACCAGTTGCGTATTTTATTAGAGATGGCAAAAGCAAATCCACACCTCTATTTAGAGTTGGGATTCCTATTGCAAAACTCATTTTTTCTTGGCAGGTTTTTTAGATACGGCTTTTACAGACTTCTTTTCAGATTTTTTCGGAGCAGACTTTTTCTTAGATGATTTTTTAGCAGCCATTTTTTCTGCTTTATCAATCATAGCAATAGCTGCACATTCCATAAATAATTCAAAGTATAAATCACTTTCAAGCATAGTATTTACGATAGCCTCACGGATATGATTCTTTGAACCACTTCCTTTAATGCTTACCGCACAATTATCTTCATTATTCTGGAAAACATCAATGTACAAAGAAGCCACTGGTTTTTTAAAACTTTTGCCATCTTCAACATTTACAAATTTCTCTGTGCTAAAATTTGTTTTTTGTTTCGGCATTTTTTGTGCTTTGCTTAATGCGTTTAAATAGTCTGGTTGATTGGAGAGTGGTTTTTTCTCTTTTTTTGCTGACTTTAATTTTACTGGTTGCATCGTTGTAATATCGATGGCTTTTGTTGATTTCGCTTTTTTCATTTGTGTGAGATTTTATTTCGCTAATTTAAAAAATATTTTACATAAAGTGCTAAATTTTATCAAGAAGCATTTCAAAACGTTTTAAGATGCTTTATTTTGAGCAAAATTGAGCAAAACTGGTGTGTTGAACCCCGTTTATATCACGGGCAAGCAATAATCACCCTCGTTGTCTTTTAAGTAATGTAATGCACCTGCATCGTTTCCTTCGTCATCTCGTGATGGGAAAACTAATGTATTGTCATCTAATTGCAGTACAACGGCTTTATGATACCATCCAAATGCTTGTTGTTCTGCATCTGTCATATACCTTACTTGTACAATCTTTTTATTTAGCAAGATTCTGCTTGCTTCTTGTGTCCAGTGTGAAATATTATCGCTCATATATTTGACTTTGTGAGATTTTAAAAAATGGGGGCAGGTAAACAACTCCTACCCCCTGAAACACGAACAAACAAACAAACTTATAGAGTACCTACCAGTTCGTAGGCTTTCTGAAATCCTTTTTGAATCTTATTGTTAGCGTTTCCGAACATTTGGCTCGTAAACTTTTGCTCGTCATTTTTATATTTCTGGATATAGTTGTAATAACCAGAAACTGCATTGTATGCACCCCACAACGTACCACGTGTAGCTTCTGTTTGTTGGGTTGGATGGGAAAGAGCAAACTCGTAAATCGAAGTTACTTGATTTTTAAAACGTGTACTTACTTTTTCTTGCTCTTCTTCGCTCTTTAAGGCTTTATATTCTGGTGTCATTACATCTGTAATGTATCTCTGTAATTGAGTATCAGATATTTGTGTTTTTGCCATTTGGTTAAAAATATCATCTACTTCTGTCATGTACTTCGATGCTATTCCCATAACCTTGTAGGCTTCACTTAATCTTTCCTTTGCACCGATTCTGTGCTCGATGTAAACTTTATTTGTCAGATTTCTCATAGCCGCTTGAAGCGTGTTGTTACATACTACACGGATTGTAGTAAATCCAGCTACAATAGATGAAGTTCCATCGTGTGAATTTGTGAGAATGATGTATTTGTTACACTCTTCTCCTTTTACCAATAAATCTTGTGGTAATTTTGCGGTTACGAAAATTCTCTCTCCTTTACCCAATGCACCAGCAGTCTCGAAAATAGCTTCTCCGCTATCGATTACGGCATCAAAGAATCCAAAGGCATCTTTGTTCTGGATAATTTCATAACGAGCCCCTACGATACCAAGAGGGACTTTATTATCCGCTCTGTACGTAGCAAATTTGTCTTCAATCTTTACCAAGTGTTCTGGTGAATCTTCCGTAGCAGGAGCATCAGCAATCGCTGCATGGATTGTGGTTTTACCTACTTCATAGTCAAGATTCGCAAGCTCGATAGCTTCTGAAGCTGTCATTGCTTTGTCTACAACTTGTCCTAATCCGTGCCATGCTTTTTCAGCATTTGATGCGAAGGAATAAGTACCTTTTCTGTCATCGAAATTGATGAGGTGTGCCATTTGTGTTTCGTTTTTGATTTTAATTAAAAATGCTTTAATTGACTACAAATATATACAGAGTGCTTTTAAATTCCAAATATTTCTTGAACTTTTTTTCATAAATTTTTGAAATATCTGAAAATCAATCAATTATTCAGTCTCCACCATAACGTATCCTGCTGGATTGTTCCACTTTAAGCTGATTGAATACTCGCATTCTATAATTGTATCTACATGTTGTGTACCACGATACCTTTTTTGGTGATGTTTTTCAGCCAGTTGGTGTGAACCTACGACTTCCCATCCTTCTGAAAGGTGTAATTTGATGGATTCATTCAGTTGTGAAACAGAATTTGATGTGATGATTTTGAAATTTGTCATTTTACTCGGTTTCGGTTTCATTTCTGTTATATTCTACTCCTAATTGTTTTAGGATATTTATGTAAGCATCGAACTTGCCTTCGTTATAATTCATGATTTTCATAAATTCTCCAAATATTGTTGCTTGCTCTTGTGCGACCTTAACTAATTCAATCATGGATTTAGGTTCTGGTATCTCTTCATTTCTTTGAGCGAACAGTGATTTAGCAAGTGTGATTTCACCTTGTAAAATTCGTAGCTCTTTCATTATGAGCTCAATCATGGGTTGTGATTCGTATATCATATAATTTCGATTTCGTCAATATGAAAATTAAATTTTTTTCCGTAAATAGTTTCTGATTCAAGTGCTACCTGATACCAGTCTTTATTTTTGAAACGTATGATGATACCTTGTAGACCAATAAAAGGTTCATCCATGTTACCTTCCAAATTGTGTGCAACAAGTACACGAGTACCAATTTGCAAGTTTTTCTTTTTGTCCCAATACTCCGCATCCATTCTCATGGTTGGGTGAGAGGCAATTTCGCTGATGTTAATTGTTTGTGTTTCCATTTTTGGTTTTTTTTATTTTTGGAAGATTTTCTGAATCTATATATATAGCTGCATATCCATCTTTAAATTTTTCGATTAAAACAGCATGACCTCCACCTATCCACATTTCAAAACATTCAGTAATTGCATTAAATGTTTTGCTTTCAGAAAGTTTAGAGAATCCATTTGATTCTAATTCTGAAATTACTTTTTCATATTTTTTATATCTGTATTGCTTTTTCATTAGAAGTCGTAATTTTTTGTTGGTTTTCTACATTTGATTTGCCAATCGTTATTGTTTTTTTCAGTAAGTCCAAAAGATAATTTCGAATCTTTTCTTTTTATTACAAGTCCTTCGTACAAGTCTGTATCAACTATGCTATTGTATAAAACATCAAACTTTTCATCATAGCATGGAGCTTTGTAAATATTTTTATGTTCTGTTGTACAAATGTGTTTATAAATTTCAAGAGCATCACCTACTCTCATTTGTACGCATGGGTATAATTGTTCAAGCAACTGCATCCTTTCCAAAAATGTGCTACCTAAAAGATAGTCTCCGTTATATACTAATATATCCCAGATGACAAACTTTAAATTGAACGGCTTCCCGTTTTCACCTTTTTTGTTTTTATTCAAAAACTCTCCGCATATTACCATCCATCCTTTACCACGATACATACCACGAAAATCAATATCGTTATAATTGGATGTGATAGTCCCTTTATGGCGGTTCATTACAATTATTTCACTTTCATTAATAAACACGTTACAGCATGTACCATTGTACTTGGGTTGTGCTATGAATAGTTTATTATCATACTTTTTTATTTCAGCATGATGTGTAGTCTGAATCGGTCTTGGAGGGAAAAGGTACATATACTTCTCGTACCTAATTGTTTGCTTTGTCATGATAGTGTTTCGTAATTGTTTCAGTAAAGATACTATATTATTTCAGAAAACAATCAGTGAATGTGTTAAATATTTGTTAACATGTTTTTAACACTTAAAAAGGGGGGTATTGCCCTATTTTTCCATGAATGGAGGTGTTTTTTGCCTTCTCGGTAGTATTCTCGGTAATTCTGAATAGGACAGCTAAACCTAATAAATTGCTCATCCATCGCTTGGGCAAACGGGGTTAGCCCTATTTTGGGCAGTTTTGGGGGGTTCTGGAGGGCAAAATTGAAGATTTGGTGTGCCCGTACGTGCTTTTCAGGGTTTTTGTACCTAAACTGGTATTCTTTGTAAAGTTCCAACCCCAAAAGGCAGGAATATTTGAAATTCTCTAAACTTTCTCGCATCCAGATGCTACAAGGGTGCTTGTAATGGGTTTTTGAAAATCCCATGATAAAATCTGGAATATCTGCATCCCAAAGTTCTGGGTCGTGATATACGAACGATATCATTTGTGCAGTTTCAGTAGGCATTTTTACCACGTGTCTGTCTACATGGTAACGTGCAGAAGTTTTTGGGTCTTCATGCAAAATGAAGAGGTTCATGTGTGTTTCGTTTCATCGAAGATACTATATTATTTTCAAAAACAATCAAAATGATTGATTTTTTTTTATATTATCTTTACATGATGCAAAAATCCACTAAAATAGCTCTGATATCTGGCTCAATATTAGCCATTTCGCTCGGTGCTTTTTTTTGGTATAGAAAACGCAAAACACAGAAAGAGCAGCAGTCTGGTAATGTTTTGACAGATTTGGAAAAAATATATAATCAGCTTCTTTCAGGTAGTCGCCCAACTTCACAAGGCGGCACTCAACAAGGCGGTACACAAAGTGGTACGCAAAGAAGCGGTCAAGATGAATCACAAAGGCAGTCGTACAAAGAGCCTACGCAATCCTCTCAATCATCACAAACCCAAACGGCAACTCAAAAACAGTTAGAGCAACAAAAAAAGCAAGAAGAGCAGTTTTTTAAGCCAAAAGATAGTCAACAGCAGCCGCAAAGTCCTGTGCAGTACAACGATGCACAATATAATCTACCAGCTTACGGCTCTGGTGGTGATAGTGGATACAATACTGGGGGGTATAATACTAATACTGGTGGGTATTCCTCAAGCTGGGGAGCTTATGGAAATTCATGGCTGAATGGCGAAAGAGGATATGGAGGAAATATAAGCGATTACTAATGATAGCCTTTTCTATACCTGCAAACCCTGAAAAAAGTTTCTTTTATAGAATAGGAACTGTATCAACAACAAAAGCATGGTATAAGCCCACAAGAGAAAAATTGGTAAATTTCATAAATGATATGAAAAACATAGAAAATTATGAAAAATATCAGTTATTTTTGGTAGGTGGTATAGTGAATGGCGGCATTGGAAAAACTAACGATGTTGACATTATAATAAATGGAAACATTGACGAGGTTTTTGTGTTAGAGAAATTTCTTCACGATATCCACGATTTAGGTCTTAATAAACACGGATTACTTATCGATGCTAAATGGATTGATGACGTACCATCTTGTTCATTAGAACCTAAAAAATATAGAGCAGTGCAGTTTGGAAAAGTGTATAAACAAATTGGTGAACATGTTTCTGAAATAAACTTGTTTGCTAAAAACATAAAGCTCTCCGATAATTTAGTGTTGAGAGACATTAATTATCCAAGCGAAAAAACAAAACAAACAAACAACAAATTCATCAGAGTATGAGCAAGAAAAAAAACTTCATTGATGGGGTTATGAAGAAAAAAAACTTCATCGATGAGTACGGATACCGTAGCAGTTTATTTGCAAGACCAATAGACGTTATTTCAGATAGTCCACAGTTTCAACTAAATTCAGTTGATGAAATGCTGTACAATCCGAAATCAACATTTTATTATCCTATTCAAGATATGCCTGCTCCGATTGAGCCAGTATATGAAGAGCCGATTTTTAATCCACCAGCTCTACCAATATACGATATACAACCGATGCCGATAGATGATTTAATCTACGATTTGCCTAAATATCAGCCGATAGATGAACAACCATACATACCGAAGTTCCCAAATTATTCTATGATGAATTGTTCTGAACTTCAGGTAGAAATCAATAGTTTGAATCAAACGCTGATGACATCAAGAATGGTCAGTGAATTAAGAGCGGCATACGAACAAGCATTATCGAATGCACAAGATGTATATATTCGAAATTGTGGCGAAAATCGAATAGAGCCAGTTCCTTGCCCAGATTTACCATTAGCTGCACCACCTGCTGGTATGAAGTGGATAAGCATCCCAGATGAAGAAACTGGTTGCCCAAGATATGAATTAGTTAATGATGGAAGTGCAAGTGATGTAGAAATTGGCATTGGTACTGGTACTGGAAGCGGTTCTACTGGTACTGGAAGTGGTACTGGAAGTGGTTCTACTGGTACTGGTTCTACTGGTACTGGAAGTGGATTTGTAGATGATACAACAAGTCCAATCAAAACACAAGTTCCAGATGCTCAATCTAATCCTACGTTTGTAGACGACAAAAAAGCGGTATTACCTACCAAAGCCGTAAGCAAAAACTTACAGCCTTACATCTATGCTGGAATAGGTATCGTTGTTATTCTGATTGTTTCCCGAATGCTTACAAAAAAGGACTAATGCAGAAAAATCCAGCAACAATAACAATAGTACTGACTTTAGCAATAGTTGGTTTCGTTCTTTGGAGAAATTACGGAGTTATTGCAGTTGGAGAAACAATCGACCCAGATACAAATAAAACTAATGAACAGAAAGAATTAAAAAAAGCTGTTCAGAAAGTTGGGAAAATAGATAAAGGACAAATAATTCAAACATCTTTTGGTGTGTACGAGTGGACAGAGATAGGATGGGTTAAGACAAAAGAGATTTGGGATGCTTTAAAACAATAGCATGACAGAAAAACAAAAATATTACACGATTGGCGGCATTATGCTTGCCTTAATTGGTTTTTTAGGATATAAAGCATTTGCTAAACCTAAAACTCCAGTTCCTCCTAAACCTCCTAAAAGAAGGGGTACTGTCATTGTAGATGAACCATCTACTGGCGGATTTTTACTTCCTGCCGAAGTAACTACACGGAGTGGTACAAGGTTACGCTCAAGCTCAAGCACAAACTCATCAGTAGTGTACACGTATACTGCTGGTACTAAATTATTGGTTAAAGGAGATGCTACTGAATCAGATGGTCAGTGGTTTCAAGTATTTGATAGTAAAGGCAGGACTGGTTGGGTTAGGTCAGATGTAGTGGATTATAAAATTACTACAAGCGAGCCAACACAGACTGAAGACAACGACCAAGCATACTTCGATTATTTAGAACAAATTCACGGATAATGGATAAAGATAAAGCATTATTAGCAGTTGTACTTATCGGTGGTGCGGCATTGTATATCATGAGTACGAAAAAATCGTGCAATTGTAACAAGTCAAATTTTACGGATACAGAAACTGTTAAGGATTTGGGCAAAGAGATTAAATCTCAATCAGAGCCAGTTGCGGTACAAGCAATGCCAAGATTTGGCAGACCAGTTAACGTAATGCCTCCCAAAGACACAAAACCCGTATTTGAAAGTTTTATAGACGTACAAAAAAATGCTTACTTTAAACCAAAAGTTGGAGCATTTTATAAATAACACAACAAACAAAAAACATGAAAAAGAATTTAAAGTATGTACTCGCAGCAGCCGTTTTAGGAACTGGTGCTTATTTGTGGTGGAAAAGCAAGAAACCTACTGCTCCAAAGAGCTTTGCTAACTTGACAAAAAAAGTTAGTACCAAAGATTGTACAACAACTCCTGAAGTTGTTCAAGATGGTGGTGGAACTTGTTCCCTTGCATGCGAAAGCAGAGAAGGTGATTTAATCATTTTACAAAGACCAGTACCTTGCCCAACAGCAATGGTTTAAAATAAAAGTATGGAAAAAAATACCAAAATATTAATTGGTGTCGGAATTGCAGCAGTTGCTGCATATTTCGTTTATAGAAGTAAGTCAAAAGCAAAAACTCAAACTGGAGCTGTTAAAGGTAAATGTCCAGAAGGATTTGTGTACGCACAAATTAATTGTATAAAAGCTCCATGCCCAGAGGGTGAGTGCATTCCGATGGATATGTTGCCTCCAAAACTTGACCAAAAACCACTTCCGCCAATTTTTCAACCGAAACCAAAGCCTTTACCAGTTAGTTCTAAATGTCCTGCTGGTTCAAGTGAGCAAATAGTTAATTGCATTGTAGCACCGTGTCCATCAATTTGTATTGATAAAACTGGTGATATGGTTCGCCCTATTAATGATGATATCATTCAAAATGATTCAGAATATAGGTCTGAACCAGTAGATTTTCCAAATAGAAAATATCGTACGGGAATTTCATTGGAAAATTATTTTGAAGGAAGCACAAAAAGAGGAATGGACATATATCAGCAAGCATGAAAAAATTATTTATCATAGCTCTTAGTGCTGGTGCAATTTACTTGTTGTATACGGCATACAAAAAGAACAAAGAGCAAGAGAAACCAAAAGAAGTTGCACCTCCTGATGTAGTTGCGGAAATGCCTCCAAAAGAGCCTCCTTTTGCTTGCCCTGAAGGTGAAATACTTTGTGAGACAAAAGAAAAAACATGTTTTAACCCAGCAGCAAAATATATAGTTCATCCATGTTTGTAAGAAAACCGCTCAGTTACGAGTTATTCGATTTACGCCCGTTCATAGATTCAGAAACTATGGATGAGCATTACAACGTGCACTATAAAAAGTACACGGAGAACATGAATAAAGCTATACTTGACGACAATATTCAGATTGATGCCGCAAATCCTATGGGCTCACTGATTTCCCAGTTAAAAAATATCGATGAGTATTCAACAGAATTTAGAAATAATGCTGGTGGTTATGTAAACCACATGATTTATTTTGAAAATATGTCCCCTAACAACAATGATTACGAGACGTATGCAAGTGAAGACTTGAAGAATCTAATCGATATGAATTTCGGGAGTTATGAAAAATTTGTAGAATTATTTAAAAAGGCAGGAAAGGGAGTTTTTGGTTCTGGATGGGTATGGTTACTATCAAATGGAAGTAGACTTTCAATAGTTACCACAGCAAATCAAGACAATCCTTTGATGTCAATAAATACGAACATATTGCTTGGAATGGATGTATGGGAACATGCGTACTATTTGAAGCACAAAGCTGATAGGGCTGCCTATTTAGATGACTTTTTCAGAGTTATCGACTGGTCGGTTGTAAGCAGCAGGTTATAAGAAATAAGAGAAATAAAAGTTCGATGCGAAATGATTTATTTAGACAAGTTAAATGAAGGTGATGTAATATATACCACTTGTACCAACTACACACTATGCTATCATCTTGGCATTGTGTATTTTGATGGTAAAAAAAAGATGGTATATCATAACGACCCTTCAAACATAAATAGATACGGGGGCTCTGTATGTGCTGAACCATATCATGACTTCATGAAAGGTAGGCTTGTACAGAAAATAATTAGGACAAATGCAAAAAATGCAGATATCCTGAAGGTTACAAAGAAATGTAGAAGGGAAAGGTGGGATAGTATGTTCTTTAATTGTGAGGATTTTGTGTTGGAAATTGTGGATGGTAAAAGAAGGTCAGACCTTCGTGATGTTTGGAAATTAGTAGCATTAGGAGCTACAACATTGTTATTATTATGAAAAAAGGAGAAAAAATATTAATTGGTGTACTGGTGGGAATAGCACTGGTAAACTTTTATTTACAACACAGAGCTTCCGTGAAAATGGAAGAGCTTAAAAAAGCAATTGTTGAAAAATGATGAGTAGCGTTGAAATAGACCAAGCGATATATAATACCGCAATCAAGCAGGGTTTCAATCCAATTGCAGCAAAACTTATTGTAGCTCAGGCAAGGTTTGAAAGTGCTGACTATACATCATCTGTATTCAAGGCAAACAACAATACAAGCGGCATTAAGTATATTGGTGCATCTCAAATTAATGCTCAACGTGGTACGCCAGCTCCATCAAATGAAAGAACATGTAATCTTGAATGTAATAGAGATTATTATGCAAGATTCAATACTGTTCAGGATGCAATCAATGACAAAGTTGTAAGGCTGTACAACAAAACTATGGGTGGCGTAACTCCGCAACAACTTAAAGATTCTGTTAGTGCGGATGATTTTTCCCGAAAGCTCAAAATGAGAGGATATTACGGATTCGGTAATTTAAAAGGAGATGCTGCCAAAGTAGCCCAAGCTGAAAGCGAAATCAGTAACTATGCTGCTGGAATGAGAGCAAAGCTACTTCGTATACAAGTTGTAGAATTTGTAGAAAAAAATAAAGTGAACCTTGCAGTTATCGGTGCAATCATTATTGGCATTGCAGGTTATGTGTATTATCTCAAAAAGAAGAAAGTAGTATGACCCTGAAAGATGTCATAGAATCGGTTACATCACAAGGTTACGAGCTGGATACCAGACCATTCAAGCTAAACGTAGTCGGAATACGTAATCCTGAGAATACAAAGCCAGATGAATTTCAAGATGAAATCGCATACTTTTATTTTGACGAAAATGGGAATCCAGTAGGTAAGGTAGTACGGGGTACAACAAGTCCCTCTGTTTACTTTCTCCAGAACCCTATGAATCTTCGTGGAACGGCAATTTTACAGCAGGGACAATATAAGGATGCTTACGCAATAGGTTTACATCGTGGTAAGTACTCGGCATTAGTTCAGGTGAAACCCGTAACTGTAATCAGGGATACAGACAGAAATAGTTATTTGGACTTTTTTGCAGATACTCAAACTGGATTATTTGGTATTAACATACATAGAGCTACAATAGGTAAAAGCAATGAAGCATTAATCGGTCAAGATTCAGCAGGTTGTCAAGTATACATGTATAAAGATGATTTTGATGCGATGATGCGTATGGCAAATAAAAGCCGTGATAATTACGGCAATAAGTTTACATACACGCTAATTGATAAGCGTACTATTCTGAAAAAGAGAATAAACTATGGTATAGTTGGCGGTATACTACTCGCTATGACGCTATATGTATATTATCTGAAGAAGAAGAAAGTATTTTAAGATACTCTTCCATCCCTTGTTCTAAATTGTACTTTGCGTACCAATCTTTCATAAGATACACTGGGTTTGCACATGTTTCAAATTGATAGTTCTCTGGAATCGCAGATTCTGGATGGTATTTATAGTTTACACCTATGATATCCATGATATCTTCAAAACTTCTGGGAACACATGTCCCTACATCGTACACACCTCCAGATAAATTATCATAATTTTCTAAAGCATGTATGTTAGCACTCACTACATCATTGATATAAATAAAATCTCTTTTCGGATTTTTGGGAAATAAAAGAAACTCGCTTTTATTGTATGCTTGATAGGCTACTGAAGCCATCTTACCCTTATGGCTTTCATCGTGTCCATATACATTAAAATATCTCAAGGATACTCCTCCAATAGCTTCTGTCAGCTTCTCCCCAGCATATTTACTCCATCCGTACAGCGTATTAGGTAGTACATGCGTTCCATAACATGCGGCTGAAGAGCTGTATATCATCGTTGCACCATGTAGTCTGCAATATTCAATAAGGATATTAGTCGCTTCAAGATTAAGTTGCATCATTTTATTGATGTCCTGCTCTTGCGTGTCAGAGCATGCACCTACGTGAAATATCACATCAGGCTTTTGGTCATATAAAAACTTATGTAATTTAAAAAATAAAGGTTTTCCGTAAAATGAAAAGCTATTGTCATCATATCCGATAACTGCATCATTTACAGAAGTTATTTTCTGTAATTTTTTGAAAAGAGCTTTACCAATGAAGCCCTCATGTCCAGTTACTAAGTATTTCATATTGTTGATACTCCCCTTTTGGTTACTACAATTGAAGCCATTTCATTTGCAAAAATGATTGACTTTGCTGTGTCAAAGCACTGCATGTACATGTGAGCAAATGCAGCTACAAATGTATCTCCAGCACCACTTACATCTATTGTTTGTCTGGTTTCAACTGGATATACCTTTCCATTATAAAAAGTTCCATTACCTCCCATAGTGATAATCAGCTTATCCCTATGTTTGTCCATTTCATCCTTGCCTAAGATTCGGCAGTTGTTATCGTACTCATGCTCATTCAATTTCACAAAATCTACAAATCCCAAAATAGATGATGTGAGTGGTCTTTTGCTATCCAGAATAACAACTTGTTTATCTGGAGCATTTTTGAAAATATATTCGAAGGCATCATTAGTCAAAAACCCTTTGTTGTAGTCTGAAATAATCATGCAGTCAGCACTATAAATCATTTTCATAAAAACATCATCACCGATGAAAGGGGGAACAGCTTCTCCCATATCTACTCGTATGAATATGTGATTGCTTTTTTCATCTACATATCTACGTTTTATGAGTAAGGACGGGTCAGATGTGTACTCGTAAACGATTGCAGGAGCATCTTTATGTAGAGCAAATAAGTTCTCGATTACATTTCCAGCCATTCCTCGATTGGAAACATTTCTTTTGGGTACAAATACGGGAACTGGAGCTTCTGGTGATAAGCGTTCGGCTTTACCATAAACGAACTCATCCGTACACTCTTCTCCGATTACTAAAAATGATTTCATTAATTTCCTTTTTCAACTCTATATGAATCTGTGTCAAAATGTTGGGTAGATATTTCAAAAATCTCGCCATTTTCAAGTGCTTCCAGTTGGTGTGGCATACCTCTTGGAATGGTTACCACATCTCCTTTATGTAAAGTTTGTGTATGTTTTTCAGCAGTATCAGTATCTATCCAATGAAATAAGAAAGAACCCTCGTTTACGTACCACGTTTCCTTCTTTTGAATATGATAGTGCATAGAAAATTTAGCACCTTGATAGAATACTAAAATCTTGCCACAATACTCTTCATCGTTGTGGATGATAAATTCATGACCCCAACCTTTGGGTACTACACAGCATTCTGTACAGATAGGTTTCATCAGTTTTTATTTATGTTTTGGATAAAATTTGTAGTAGATAGATTTTCGTAACGGGGGAAAAATGTGATTTTTTCACAAAATTCAGCCCCAATTATGCGTTTTTGCTTGTATTCAGCCCCAATTACCATCGTAAATGGCTTATATTGTTCAATTAGCCTTTCCAGTTGGTAGTCTGTGTCGAATAACGAAACTTTATCAACCCATCGTAAGGCTTTCATAATTTCACATCTGGTTTCCCAGTTGTTTATTGGTCTGTCCTTTCCCTTAGCTTCTGTTATTCTGTAATCTGCATCTAATCCCACATAAAGTAAATCCCCTTGCTTTTTGGCAAACTCTAATAGTTTCAAATGACCGAGATGCAGTACATCAAAACACCCATTTACCCAAACTATTTTTTTAGACATGTGCAAATTCTTTTGCTAATACAATAATTTTCAAATTTTCCAAACAAGATTTGTCGGCTCTCGAAATAGCTCCATATAAATCATTATTTATTACACATTGTACAAAACTTCCTCCTTGTTGTACATTGTCTCTGGTCATCATTACAGAAGCAATTACATGTATTATATGGTCGCTTACTTCAACCTGATATTCTGCTACAAACTCTTTTGCTTTATTTATATACTTTTCCATTTTAATTTCTCGTTTTTATTATATTTTTTGTTGTATTTCTCTAATCCGCAATTTTCTTTAAGATTTGCAGTCTTGTACTTTATAAAGCATTTACACCAGATACAATGGTCTTCATCTAAATCAGACATGTAATCTACCGCATTTTTACTCATGTGTGTACAAGTTTCACAAATTAATCTCCGCTTTATGATGATATCCACCTCTTCATGCGGCATTTTCCCCAGCTCCATACGGGTATTGTTTACTACACCCTCAACTATTTGAGGCAAGTTCTTAATTCCTTTGGGAAGAAGGGCAATATATTCAGAAAATTTGCTCATCAAAAGCTGTTATTCTCAATCATTGTAAGTTCCTTTTTCTTCAGGTCTGTATTGGTATCATTTTCATACGTTAACTGAACCTGCTTCCATTTGGATATTGTTACAGCGACTGTTGTGTTATTTCTTTTTAGCCAATAAGCTGAAAACGTAGCCTTCTCTAATTGTACGGCTGTCATTTCATATCCATCCCCTGCTTCGTAAGGACTGCTAAAAAAACTATATTCGCTATCAGGAGCACCATATTTTTCTTTGAAAATCTCGTAGTACTTGTCGTAATCATATTTCAGATTAGACCATGTTGACTGCTCTTCAAAATAAATATTGAACTTGAAAATCTTTTTGGACTTTGGCGTTACAAATATGTATAACTCGATATCTCGGTAACCAACTTTTCCATTCAATATTGCACCATTTTCAACATACTTTTTAAATACGTACCCTTTTTCTTTGAATTTAGCAATAGCTGTTGGCAGGTCGCCAGATACTGATACTCCATCAAATACTTGTGCATTAGCACTGAATACAAAAAACAAAGCAATAGCTGTCAGAAACTTTTTCATAAATTTTCAGTTTTTAAATAAATGTTTGGGTTTACGCCTAACCATTTGCTAACTTTTAATAAAGTCAGAGCATCTGGGGTATTACCATTCTCCATTCGAGAGTAGGTAGGCTTTGAAATACCTATTTCCTTACAAGCAGTATCCATCGATTGGTCTTTTGAATATCTCATAGATACTAAATCCTTTTTAAGTTTTTCTGTGTTAATCATCGTTTTCATTTTGTAAATCAGTTTCAGCGTTGAACTTTTCATCCCTGAACTGACGTATCATATCCATAGGTAAGAACTTTTGTAGCTCGAATCCTTGCTGCTTGAAGTTCAAAAACCTGCCGTATGTTTCCAGCACGGTCTTGGGAATGACGTACTTTTCATTTCTGTCTACAACAAGGTGTACAGATTTGATGTTCAGGTCGGCATCATTGATAATATTCCAGTTGAATCCATAAGATTTGGTCATGTAATGGAAGTGTTTACCACTATCTCTTAATACATGGAAACTTCTGTCGTTTAAATAAATGTGCCCCAGATTTCTACGCTTGTTTTCACTTTTTAGTTTGAGAAAAATTGTGCCACCTACATCGATGTTGTTTTCATCGCTAAATACTCGTAGGTAAAGGTCATTTCCGAAATTATCGGACTTGCCCATCATTCTTGATTTGAGAATCATCGTGTTTCGTTTTGTTTCAGTAAAGATACTATATTATTGTTCTCGACAATCATAAAGTTATCCACATTATTTCTTTAGTTGAATAACCGTTGTATTGTGCTTACCGCAGAAGCTACACTTGCTTTTTTTGGTAGATACGCATGCTTTTTTGGGTTTTTTGAAGTTAATCGTGTACCTCTTTCTACACCCATCACATACGATGGACTTATCTCCTATTTCTGCTAACCTCATTGTACCAATTTTCAAAAGTTCCATACCCATGTGCTCTCCATCGGCTAATAGCTTCTATTCTGCTATCGCATACTGGTTTGCACCACTTGTACACTCCTTCGGTTTCTTTAAAACTTGTAAAATTTGCCATGAGCCATTGTTCGAGCAAGCCAGTGTAAATATTCAACTTCATGGTATTACCAGTTTCTACAACTTCTAATACTCCTATTTCACAAAGCTCAACCAAGTTTTGTTCATTCATATCTTTTGCATCTGGTACATCCACTCCATACACTTCACGGATATTAATAATACCCTCTTGTAGATATTCAATCTTTGTTTTCATAGGTTTTTGTTTTATTCGTTGTGGTCAGACCAATTAATTGGAATTACTACTGGTAGGCTATTAAGTACACTATCTCTGTGCATTTCAGCAGCTTCTTTATTTCCCCAGATTAATTTTTCAAGTATATCATCTGGTCGGCTTTTGCAATCGCAAGTATCTCCTTCTTCATCAGAACCTAAGATAACAGCGTTACCAACGATAGGGTACGCCCAGCCCTCCATTGAAAAACATCCTTGAATGTTTTCAGCAAATAATGCTTCATCATCCGTGAATAAAGTGTCTCGGTTAGGAAAATCTACTGGTGCACAGAACGTATGGCAGCCGTTTCCAATAAGGTTGTAGATTTCTTTTGTGTGTTCGATTTCAACTTCTGTGATGGTTTGATTAACCACATCGATTAATAGAGCTTTCATTGTGTTTCGTTTTTTTTTATTAATAATTAAGATTTTCTGGTATCGTGAATATCTACGTTTGTATTTACATTAGATATTGCATTCAAATATTCATTTCGAATCATGTGGTTTAGTATTGAAACCAATTCACTGCATTTTTTTATATCTTCATCTGTAATATCACTACCTTCTTTTGGACGCTTATAGTACATACAGAACATGCTGTACTCGCTATCAAAAGTAAAATTATTCAAAATGGTCTCGAATCCCCTACTATTTGCTACTAAGTCTTTTATGAAATCGTCAATATCGTATCCACTCTTAAAAACTTCATAACCCATTTCAGGTTTGATAGCATTTGCGTACTTGAATATTTCATCTTTTGCTCCTACTGAAATAAAATTGTCAAAAATGTTAACGTTAAGCATGTGTTTCGTTTTTGAATTTAGAGAATGGGATTATGATAAGTCAGATAATATCACTCCTTTATAGGCGTGTTCTTTTGCATAAGAGATAGCTTCGTATCTATCAAAGAACTCTCTTGGTTTCTCATACAAGTACAATCTGTAAGTTTCACAGAAATCGATAATCAGCTTGCTTTCCTCTTCCCATGTGAAATCAATTAATTGTTTACCCTGAAATACTTCATAGTAATCCCAGATATCACAGATTGAGAAAACTGCGAACTCTTGTTCTTTACCAGAAACGTGGTTTCTCATGAATTGGCTAACCTTTTTAGCCACTTCAATAGTGTGGGGGTGGTGGGGGAGTGTTTGTGTGTACATAGTGTTTCGTATTTGTTTCAGTAAAGATACTATATTGTTTCGGAAAACAATCAGGTAAAGTGTTAAATATTTGTTAACATGATATTAACACTTAAAAAAGGGGGGTAAGGGGGGGTAACCGTTTTTAGAGATATATTTCCAAATTGCCCTGATTTTCAATGAAAATTGAGCCAAATTCATGCAGAATAGAAATATGTTTCTAAAAGTGTCTAAAATGGATGTTTTTCCCCTATATTTCATACATTTGGGGTAATATGTCGTTAAGTGTAGTTTCCATAACCCTGAATATCAGGAATAATAGGACTTATCCTCAAAGAATCAATGTTCTGGGCAGCCCCGTGAACCCTCTGGACACGGCAAACGCTCTCACTGAATATCGATGGGATATTACTGCATTTACGCCTTCCAGCTCGGATACACTAACGCTGGAATACAAACCATTGGGTGCTTCTGTATTCTCCACATATACATATCTACTTTCAAACCCAAACAGCGAAGCACTTGTAGCGGCATTGAATGGACTTGGAATCGGGTACTTTAATTACTATACAGAATTAGGACAGAATTATTTAAGTACTAACAACGATGATTACGTATTTGGTAACTTGACCATCAATTCTAACGTTCCAGTAACACCAACTACAAGTACTACAACTACAACCACTACGGCTGCACCGACAACTACAAGTACTACAACTACAACCACTACGGCTGCACCGACAACTACAAGTACTACAACAACAACGACTACGGCTGCACCTACAACTACAAGTACCACAAGTACAACGACTACGGCTGCACCTACAACTACAAGTACCACAAGTACAACGACTACGGCTGCACCTACAACTA
>Ga0068876_10001339_pt1 | contig 19370 bp, 20 predicted proteins | sample NOAtaG_6_FD_66442 | JGI IMG/M metagenome (GOLD analysis project Ga0068876, IMG submission 66442) | Freshwater lake microbial communities from Lake Erie, under a cyanobacterial bloom - NOAA_Erie_Diel5S_2200h metaG | ecosystem: Environmental > Aquatic > Freshwater > Lake | place: USA: Ohio, Lake...
TTTAAGAATAAAAACAAGTTAAAATAAAAAAAAGAATTTTAAATATAAATTCATCTTAAGAAAAAATCAACATATTTTTATGTGTGTGTTTTTTATTTTTGTAAGAATTAAGAATTCAAAAAAAGTTTTAAAACTTTAAAACTTTAAAACTTTTTAAAAATAATTTATAAATTCTAAAAAGTTTTTAAAAATAATTTATAAATTCTAAAACTTTTTAAAAATAATTTTCAATCTCTATCTCTAAGAATCCTCGATCTCTTATATTTCTCCGATCTCTTATAATTCTCGATCTCTTATATTTCTCGATCTCTTATATTTCTCGATCTCTAAGAATTAAAAGAACGTGATTTTAAAAATTTTTTTAAAATTTTAAAAAAAATTTTAAGATTTTAAAAAAATTTTTAAAATCACGATCTTTTTTTTATTTTTTTTAAGAAAAATACTTATTTTTTAAGTTCATATTCTGGTTAAAATAAATCATTGTAATTTAAACAGAAACTCATCTTAAGACAAAATCAACACATTTTTATGTGTGTGTTTTTTATTTTTTTAAGAAATAAGAATTCAAAAAAAAATTTAAAATTTTAAAACTTTTTAAAAATAATTTATAAATTCTAAAACTTTTTAAAAAATAATTTATAAATTCTAAAACTTTTTAAAAATAATTTTCGATCTCGATCTCTAAGAATTCTCGATCTTTGTAATTCTCAATCTCTAATAATTAAAATTAATCTCGTGAAAAATTTCAACACATTTTTATGACTAATTTTAAATGGGATATTCAAAATTTCCTGAACCTAAAATTAGACATATCATTCTTATTGTGTCTGCGTAATAACTTTCAAATGATGCATTTAATATATAATTATATAATTTATCTAACCATTCTTGATCCTTAGAAATAATTGCAGAACCTATAAAAGGTGAAATAAATGCTAATGAACTGTATGTATTTATTGGTCTACCATCTAAATAATAAGCTGCTTTTATGTTTTGTGGATTATTATTACTTATCTTTTTAATAAATTCATTTGATACTTTTAATTGTTTTTGTAAATTAATATCTTCTTGGAAACAAAATAAAGTTGATAATCTCATAAATATTCTACATGCATTCCAATTATATTCTCCATCTAAATCACTTTCTAATACTTTCCCATTTACTTTATTCCAACTATTATTTTCATATATAGTAAAATCAGGTAATAAACCAGTATCTAAAGAACTTTTTATAAAAATATCGTTAGAAGATTTTAATATAGTTGTTAAAACTTTATCCCAATTAAAAGAAGGATCTATTTTTTTAAAAGTATGAATATGTACAGGCATCATATCAGAACTTCTCATCAAATTTCCATATTTTTTATCATTATCCAAAGCCCAATCGCCTAATTTCAAAGAAAACAGTGTTTTATGTATAATTAAATTTTTAACATTTTCTAAAGATTCTTTGGACAGATTTAAATATCTCTCGTCATTCCATTTTAAATAACCTAAATATAATCCATAAATTATATCTAAATCTCCATCAGTTGCACATGATTTATCATCGCCAATAACACTTATTTTATTAGTTTTAGGATCTAATGTTTGTCTCCAACTCATAAGTTTATTAGAATTTTTAAATTCTGTGTAATAATTTACAGATGCATCAAAAATTTCTCTATCAGACATCATAACAGATATCATAATTAACCATCCTTGACCTTCAGAAACACTTACATAATTACCACTACCGAAATCTAAATATGCACCTGTATTATACTTTTTAACATATTTATTTTTAAAATTTTTATAAAAGTTTTCTATTTGATTAAAACTTGAATTTGTAGCTTTCATTATATTAAATTTTTTTAAAGATGAAGGTGTTGGCGTTGGTATTGGTATTGGCGTTGGTATTGGCGTTGGTATTGGCGTTGGCGTTGATTTTAATAACATTTCCTTTGTTATTTTCAAGCCTTTTATCACATTAGTAACTTTACAATTTATTCCATCGTTTGTTACAGGTACTTTTACATTTTCATGATATACTGTATCAACTGTTATATCTTTTGCAACAACATAACTACTTCCTTTTTTATTATCTAATAATATATTTGCATTATTTATTAATTGAATATTTTTAATGTTATGTTTTGTACCATAAACACGAATTCCAGAACCTGAAAAATAACATTTATCTATAATATCGTTATGTGTGTGCCTTAAGACTAATTTAGAACTTCCATTATTTTCAAAAATGCAGTTTTTAACAGTATTAGATGAACATTTAATAGAAACAATTTCTGGATCACTAACACAATTATTAAAATAACATCTATCAATTGTACAAAAAGCATCCTTATTTTCCAAACTACTTGTTGCTAATCTTATAGCTTCTCCTCCATTAGCATTAGATCCTTTATTTATATTTCTAAAAACACAACAATTAATATAATTATTTAAAGGGAAATCTAGTCTTAAAAATACTCCATTATTTTTTTTACCATCTAATAAAGAATTATATAATTGAAAATTTCTAGCAGAATCTCTTACTCTTATATAATCTTTATCTAAATCTTTGCATTTAAAATTAACCATACTTAAATTAATTATTCTTAAATTTTCAGCAGTAATATCTATAATATGTTCTGGAGCACTAAAATTTATATCACCATCTAGGAGACTTAAATTTGAAACTGAATAATTTCTACCTTGAATTTTAAGTGAAGATTTCCCTTTTAGTTCAAGATTTAAGATCAATATTACTTCTAATGACATATCAAAAGATAAGTTTATAATAATATTTTTATCACTAACTATATTTTTTGTTTTATTATATAAAATACAACTTGTTTTTACTGATTTTGCTTTATTTAGTACATCTTCATAATTAGTGCAAGAAATAACAGGTAAATCTTTTTTAAATTCATAATTTTCATAAAATTCACTTACAGGATTTATTGTATTCATTTTTATATTATAGCAATATAAAAATTAAAATATCAAAATTTTAAAACTTGTCTTGTGAACGTACCTAAAAATAAATGTTATTTTCTACGATTAAATGTTACTCATCTGTTTTTACTCAAAGGTTTTAGTTCATGATAAGGATGCTGTATGTAATTGTTTCAGGAAATGATATAATTCACATTGTTGATATTAATATAAATGATGACAACAAGAGTCGGATCAAATCATATGATTGTTTTATGGTTTGATTTGAAAAATGATTCTGTTACAAAGATTGAAGCTGGTGATCATTCATTAAATTCTTATAACAGTGCAATTAAAGGAAAAATACGTCGAAATAGTAAATGACATATTAATTAAAATTGATTTTAATATATAAAGAAATATATTAAAATAAAATTATAATGCAACCTGAAAATGATACCGGAAACGTTGAATACAAACTATATTTGAAAAACGACGCAGAAGAAAAACTACAGAAACTTGCAACTCAAATGAGATTTCGTTGCGAAGAATCCGAGTCATCTGAATGTTTTTATAATATCGGAGTATCAGATAATGGAGATATTATAGGAGTAACAGAAGAGGAATACAATCAAACTATAAATATTCTGAATAAAGTTGCGGACAAAAATAATTATTCTGTAACTCTAATTACATCTACACCAGTAGACAAAACCAAGAATATATATGAAGTCTTGATAAGAGAGAAGAATGAAGACAAATATATAGATATTAAAGTATGTGTAGCAGGTTCTGTAGATGCAGGTAAAAGTTCAATCATAGGAAGTTTAGTAACTGGTGAGAAAGATGATGGAAGAGGTTTGACAAGAAGTTCAGTTTTCAATTATGTGCACGAATTAAAAACAGGAAGAACATCATCAATCGCACATCATATATTGGGTTTTGATTACAATGGTAATGTTGTAAACACTCAGTCCTTGACAAAATTATCGTGGATGGATATAGTAAATAAAAGTTCAAAGATCATATCATTATTTGATCTAGCAGGTCATGAGAAATATTTGAAAACCACTATATTAGGAATATCATCTTCATTCCCAGATATTTGTATAATCATGATAAGCGCAAATAATGGAATTTCAGTAATGACAAAAGAACATATAGTGTTATGTATAACATTGAAAGTACCATTTATAATTATTATTTCAAAGATAGATATATGTAAAGATAGAAAAAATGTTCTTGACGAAACAGTAAGTAGTGTGAATAAAATATTAAAACATCCAGTTGTTCGACGAATTCCATTAAATGTGAGGACAACAGAAGATATATTATTATCTGTAAAAAATATATATAATTTCAATATGACACCGATATTTTATACATCTTGTGTGACTGGAGAAGGTATGGATCATTTAAAACAATTTCTAAATCTCGTCGGGAAGAATAACAATAATACTATAAAGAAAAACAATGAAAACAAGATTGAATTTCATATAGATCATATTTATAATGTTCTCGGAGTTGGAATAGTGTTAGGAGGTAATTTGGTGAATGGTAATGTAAAAATTGGTGATAAATTATTAATGGGTCCAGGAACAAACGGGGAATACGAAAATGTACTCATAAAATCAATATACTGTAAAAAAATATCGCTTCAAAATGTATCACATGGTTCTTATGTATGTTTTGGTATAAAGAAAATTGACAAAAAATTAATAAAACGCGGGAATGTAATTATATCAAATAACAGTGATAAATTGTCAGTTAAAAAGTTTATAGCAAAAATAACAATATTACGAACACATAGTACAAGTATTAAAGTAGGTTATGAACCATTGTTTCATGCATATAGTATTCGTAAAGTAGTAAAAATAATGGAAATCAATAATAAACAGAATGCAAAGAATTGCGTGGTGGATGATAATATTCTAAGAAGTAATGATACAGCAAATGTTACATTTGAATTTAAACATGATCCACAATATCTAAAAGTCGGAACACGATTTATAATATCTGAAGGAAAGTGTAAAATATGTGGTGAAGTTTTAGAATTAATATAAAAGAATATTTTTTTTAATTAAATAATGAAAAAAAATACATTGTGGGATAATGATATGGTTAGTTCAGCATTAAGTTCAATGTCAAAAGAAGATATTGAAAGATACAAAAAAATTGGAGAATCTATGTATAAAAATATAGATTATGAGAAATCTGAAATTTGTCAAGAATCTTCTTTTATGGACGACGCCGTTGCTTATATCGTTGAAAGTATAAAGTCAGGTTTACATCCAAGTATGTTGACAAAAGATGAAATTAATGTGTTGGAAACCGTATATGGTAAAGAATGGTATAAAAAATGGGATTATGTTGAAGAAGATTTGAAAGAAATAGTTACTGTAACTAAGCAGTAGCAGTTGATGTAATAACATCTTTATATTGTAAATATAATTTATACAATATATATAATATAATTATTACAAAAACAAATTGTAATAATTTATTCGATCTACACTTTTTGTAGCAACAACCAGCACACATACATGATTTATGACAACCACCATGTTCGTAATTTTCAATATAATTTGTATCATCTAAAGTTCCATCTGTATTAAGAAAGTACATTTTTTATATAATATAAATATAATTTATTTTATTTAAAGATTTATATTTATAATATAAATAAAATGATTAATAATACTGAAAGTTCATTAACTACACCCGAAGATAGGAATATTGAAAATAGATGGAAGCCGGATCAATCATTAAGTCCATTGACTAATGAAGAAGCAAAACATGCATTGGCAGAATTAAATAATACATCATTTGTAGATAAATTCCCAAGAGTTGATAAGACATATGCAGATCCTTCTATTCCATTACAAAACATTGGTTTAATTTCTTTTATTCCTGCAAAGGGTGCATCACCGAATGAAAATGGTGTTTATGGTTTTGCAAAGATACGCGGAAATTATGCAACTGAGATGGAAGCAAGTCAAAGAGCAGAGTTCTTGATAAGAAATGTTGATTCATATCATCAAATTTATCATTGTTATGTTGGAAGACCTTTTCCAATTACAGAAAGTTCTAAATATTCCGCTGAAACTTCAGAAATTGATATTAGAAAAGAGACATCAAAGAATGTATCTGAGAGTATTAGAGGAAAGAAGGACGATGAACAACAACAAATACGTGAAATAAAGGAAAAGGAAGAGAAGTTGTTGGAGGAGTCCAAGCGCGAGGAAGCAGATCCATATGAAGAATATATTACACAGAGAGTAAAGCTCGCTCAATTAAGTTTTACATATCTAGAGCATCAAAAGAAACTAGTAGAAATTAAAGATATTGTAATTAAAACTAGAAAGTTGATTGATGATATGAATAACGAATTTCCAACTTTTAAAGATAGTTATTACGAGAAATACATGAAGGCAAGAAAAGATGCAGGAATTAAGGAAGATGAAAAGGATACACAGGATAATTTCATCAAGTTCTTAGTACAAGAGGCAGATCTTGGATTCTAAAAAACAATTATTAATTTATATAATAAAATTTATTATATAAAAAATGAAAAGACATTATGAACAAATACATACAACTTATAAGAGAATAAAAATCGAACGGATTGATTTAAAAAGGAAAAATATGTTTGAAGATAATAATAACATTAATACTAAGAAAATTAAACTAGATGATAATGAAATATATGTAAGATGGAAAAGAGATATTATAATGTATTCATAATTTAATGTTTTGCATTTTTACTTTCTGTAAAGCAACTTTATCACCTTTTCTACTTTCAAGAAGTTGATTAAGGACATCTTTAGCATTTGATATACCATTTTGTTCTAAAATTTTAATAGAATCATCATCAACGTCTTTTTTTTTCTTTACTATTCTTTTTGTTTTATTTTCAATGATAATTGCGGTCTGTTGATATTTCACTCCAGGTTGCTCTTTTTCATTTAAATACCCAATAATATTTTTTTCTATTTCAGTTGCTCTTTTTCTTAACTTAGACATTTCTGTACGATGTCTTTTTATTTCAATGTTAATATTTTTCAATTCTTGTACGTCATGTTGAATACTCATTTTATTTATGAACAATATTTGTTTAAATAAATGTTTTTTTAAATGTTGTGAGAAATAAATGTTAAATAATAGAAAAAAGTCAAGGACTTCAAGAAATATAAGAAAGTTAAAAAAGTCGAGAAGTATAAGAAAGTTAAAGAAGTCGAGAAGTATAAGAAAGTTAAAGAAGTCGAGAAGTTTGAGGAAGAAGTCGAGAGATGGTGGGAAAAAAAGAGCGCTTTCAGATAATGAAGAAAACAAACACCCTGTAAACAAAAAAATAAAAACAGAAGAAAAATCTTCTTCTCATGAAGATACAGTTATGAAATCTTCTGCTGAAGAAGAAGATGATATTGTATTAGAAGATACTTCTTTTTTAACAAAAATAAAGAATTTATTTTATATGAACCCGACGTATATTGAACAAAATAAAAAATATGAAAAAGAAGAAGAAAGAAAAAAGAAATAATATTTTAATTCAAAGTAAATAAATATAATGTATTATTTACATCTGCTAAAATTTCATCTCTAATATTTAATAATTCAGTATTAAAATTTTCTAAATAAGTAGGCAGTTTTTCAATCAACCAATCTCTAAATGTTTTCAATTCTTTCACAATCGACACATCGGTTTCAATTGTCATCGTGTATTTAAAATTAGAAGGTATTGTTAATCTTTTACCTTCAGAACCAGACATAACTTCTACAAAACGATCCATATTTTCTGTCAAATTTGAAACTAAAGTATCACTAGCAATATGTCTTGAATAACTTTTAGTTGCCCAATGATAGAACTTTATTTTGTCTCTTGTGATTGTTAAATATAATGCAATTTGTCCAATTTTACTCATTTATATTATAATAAAAATAAATTTTAATTAAATATTAAATGTTAGAGATTTCTATCGCCATTTTTTCAAATGGATGTTCATATAATTGATTATGTAATTTTGTATCTTGTAAACTTCTTGGATTTCGATTATATTCTGCTTTATATACCATATTACCATCTACATAAATCCATTGGTCTATATCTGGATTTGCACGCGTATTATCTTGAGCATCACGAAGTTTTAATTTTCTAAATTTATAAGAATCTAAAAAATTATCAACATCTTCAGGATATAATTTCTGATATATATGAACTTTTTCATGTAACAATGTCCTCGTAAGTTCTTTAATCGAACTTTTATTTATATATTCTTTAGATATAATTATTACGTCATTACGTGTATGTGGTAATCCATTTTCATAAAGTGTTCCTGAAACAGTTCCTATTTTCCATTTTATATTATTAAATTTTACATTGTCAAACCAACTATATTTTTTATCTTCTATATCATTACAACACTGAATAACTTTATTTTTTTCATCTTGATTTAAATTAACTACAGATGAAATAATGCGATTATTGTATTCAGATATATTATTAATGTTTCTGACTTTGTAATCATTAGAAAAGAAATACTTATAAAAATTATCATTGTCATTAATTAACATTTGTATTAATGTTTCTTTATCAACGAACTCTACATTTTTCATTAAGTAAAAACATTCATGTACTTTACGTTTACAGCGTAAAAGAAGTAAAATTATAAGTAAAATTAAAATTATAAATAAAATCATTTTATATTTATTAAATTTATTTTAATTTCATTATTCAAATATAACACTTTTTTTAAGTGTTATATTTACAAGGTTCTTTTTAATTATAATATTGTATGTTGTATTAAGCTGATTTCTTTTTAGTTGCTTTTTTCTTTGGTTTTACTTCCTCTTCTTCAACCACGTCTTCATCATCTTCTACAATTTTTTTCTTTTTACTAGCTTTTTTCTTTGGCTTTATTTCCTCTTCTTCCTCATCCTCTACGACAACTTCTTCTTTTTCTACGACAACTTCTTCTTCTTCTTTTTCTACGACAACTTCTTCTTCTTCTTTTTCTACGACAACTTCTTCTTCATCACTATCTTGTTGTTTTTTTAGATTTTCGTAATAACCCATCTTATCACTCTTGGATGATTTCAACTCAGTCCATCTCCTTCCTAATTCTGTAATAATCTCCTTTGAACTATACTCAGGAAATTCTTCTTTAATTACAGCACGCTCTTCCTTACAAAATAACATGTAAAGGGAAGTTTTTTTCTTCTTCTTTTTTGGTTCGGTTGTGTTGTTGTCCTCTCCATCTGATTTTTCGTTTTCTGAATCAGATTTTTCTTTGGTATAACGTTCCTTGTCTTTTAGTGCTTTTTCTTGTAATTCAGCTAATCTATCCTCATCATTTTCCTTTAGATCACTCCAATTTTTTGCTAAAATCTTGGTGATTTCTTTGGAAGACAATTCCGGATTTTCTTTTGCAATTTCTGCTCTTTCCTCTAAGCAGAAAAAGATATAAGCTGACTTGTTCTTAGAAAGACCAGAAGATTTCTTCTTTTCCTTCTTTTCTTTCTTTTTCATAATCTTGTTGAGACCTTTGGATTCTTCCTTCCACTTGGAAAGAATCTCCTCGTCTCCGTGATTCTCGAGAAAGGCAGTAAAAAACTCGTTAATAGCTTTAAAAGACATTTTGGGTTGTTGTTTTGTTAATCTGATTTTAACCAGAAAGTCGAATTTAAAATTCAATTTTTTCTGAAAACATTTTTTCAACGTGATTTAAATTTAAACGAACTAAAAAATCCAATATGTCTTTATCAATTGCTAAAAACACAGACCAATTTGATGAATCAATATTATAATAATGATTTCTCATATCTGTTATATGTATGTAATAATTATCATAATTCCGTAAATGTCGTGCATTCGTAGAGAAATTAAACAAAGTCCATTTAGAAGGACGAAAAGGATTTTGTTCGTACTTTACTAAAAATTTTATTTCAACTTTTATAGGTTTTAAAAATTCATATATGTAATGATTAATTTCTGTAGGTAATGTAATTAAAGAAATTTCATATTCTTTTTGTGATTCATAATTAACTGTAACATAAAAATTATTATCTTCAATGTAATCTAATTTCAATATACAATTTTTTATATTAATATTAAAATAATTGTTAAGATCAATATTATTTCTCTGATTGTTAAATTGTCTATTAAATCTTTTAATTATTGTCGACATAATTAAGTTAATTAAAATCTAAAAAAATGATTTTAATTATCAATTTTAAAAACAAATATAAAACAAATATGCTTACACTCGTACAACTTTTTGAAAAATATGGATGTTCAACAGAATTTGAACTAAAATTCACTCACTCTATATTTGATAAGGTATTTGAAAATGATTTAATGTTATTAAATAAATTAAAGTCGTGGAGTGTATTTGATATTTCTAAAAATTTATATAAAGAAAGTCAAGATACTATAGATAGGTTTTTTGAAGGATTCGAACAATATTTGGAAAATGATAAAAATCTGTTTGCGTCAAATGTTGAAAATCTGTTTGCGTCATATAAAGTTAACCTTGGTAAAGAATTAAAAAAACAAGTAGGTGTAAAAAAAGATGAAAATTATGTAATTATAGATACTATTAAATTTCTTGTAGACTTTACCACATTTAGAATTGCAGCTTTTGATGTAATTTATAATAAATGGTGTCAAACATATATGAACAGTAAGTTTAAATATATTGAACATATGTTTTTAGAAACAGATGTGAAAATTAAGGTTAAAGAATGTGATTCAAGTTATATATTAATAAATGAAAACTTTGAAATTGTTTTAAACGAATGGATTGACAATAATTGTTTAACATATGATAATAAAAGTGATGGTGAAAGTTATACAGATGATGATGGAATAGAATTTTACAAAAATTGTTCCTTATGTGGTAAAAATAAAGAAGAATTTGATTGTTCTACATGTCGTACTGATATATGTAACAACTGTCACGAAAAGCATTCAGTTTGTGTTCTAAAAAAAGAAGTAGATGATGAGTTTTGGGTTGATAATGACTTAATACAAACTGTTCGCAATTTAAATAACAAAATAAAGGAACTTACAAGATTCCAAAAAAATTGATTTTTTTTAAACTTCTTTCTAAAAAGATTCAAAAATGTCAGTCGAAACAGAACTTGCTTATGATAATAAAAAACTATGTTATTTATTCACACCTGAAAATTTTGATATTGTTAATATAAATCCTACTATTGAAAATTTATATGGTTTATTAAAATGTAATGAAGACAGTTTAATTTTTAAACAATTCGAAATTAGAAATGGAAATGAAGGTAAAATTTACACAATTGCTTATAACAGCGATGCACAAGAATTTAATATATGTGCAACAAAAGTCTTTTCAAAACTTAAAATGCATTTATATAGTAACAACCAACATAATTTAAATTATATATTGGAACACAAAATTTTTAGGGGAAAGTTCCTTATATATATTGAAAAAGTTGATAGAACTCCAGAACATAAAGAAGAAAATGACGAAGAATACGAAGAATACGAAGATGACGAAGATGAACAAGTTGAAGAAGATTGTAAACCTAAATTTATTGATATGGATCTAACAATAGACGAATATATTAAAGAATTTAATGATCATTTTGATCAAGACAAAATATATGATAGAATATGGTAATAATAATTAATAACTTAAATATATATATATATAATTTTATAACTTGTAAATAAGTTATAAAATTTCTTCATCATAATACCAAGTTAAACAAAATCCACAAGCTGAACAATTTTGTCGTAAAACATTTTTTCCTATTCTAAACTTATATACTGTTTCATTTTCGTATAAATATAGCTCAACTGATGTTAAAACATAATTAGTATTTAAAACTTTTTTATAATTTTGTAACTTTAAAATAAGGTTTTTAATATCTGTTTTATCAATCATTGTTTTAGAAGGTAAGAATTCAAGAGTTTTAAAATCTATTTTACCTATTTCGATTTTTGTAATTTTATTATAATTAATAGTATCAATATCGTGTTTCATATATTATTTAAATTTAAATGTTTAAATTTATTTTTACAATAAAGAAGATATTTTTCAAGTTTTTCAAGTCTTAATTATAAACTTCTTTAATAAATGCTTCTTTTTGTCCCTTTACTACTTGTTTCAAATAGTAATTTATTTTTTCTTTAAATTCTTCATATGGCATTATTTTATTTGTTACAGCATGTTCTCTAAAAATATTCGTCATATCACCTACACCATCATTAGCCACCCAAAAATTTACGCTTTTATCTCCCCAACTTGTTCTTAATTCTTCCGCATTATTTATTAAAGACATTTTGTTGATTGTCAATAGGAAATCTTAAATTTTTTTTTCATTTTTTTTTCGAAGACGAAGTTGAAGAAGATTGTAAACCTAAAATTTTATAACTTATTTACAAGTTATAAAATTATATATATATTCTATCATATATTTTATCTTTATCTATCAATAAATTCTTCATCATAATACCAAGTTAAACAAAATCCACAAGCTGAACATTACTTCTTGAATAAAAAAATTTTAATGGTTGATAGAATACATGTTTTTATTTTCTTCTAATAAGTTAATTATATCATTATATATTTCGTTTTCTTTTACTGATGATTCTGCTAACTTTGTTATCATTTCAGAATACTTCTTTTTTTTGTTTATTAATGTTTGATGTAAACTATCTTCAAATGTTTGTTCTGAAATAATACTGTTAGTTAAGTTGCATTTATGTAATTCAACAAATATCATAGTCAAAATGCAATAATTTTTATTCTTTTTGTTTTCAATTTCTTTTGATATAATATCAAAAATATGATGATGATAAATGTGATCATAAAAATCTAATCTATCAATCATATTATCACCATATTCATTTACAATCATATCATCAATTTTTTCAATACTTGACATAATTGTTAAATCACATATTATTTCTATTAATTCATCATTAGGAATTTTATTATTTTTATAATCTTGGTAATAATTAACTATTTTATTCATTTATATATTTTTATTACATAAACTTTAAATTAAATTTTCATTTTTTTCGATATAAGTATCTTGTTCACATATTAGGAATATTCATTAAAATCTTAAAAATGATTTTAAAAATTAATATTACAAAATTAAATAAAATGAGTAAGAATACATTATTTTCATATTATTGGTTTGTTGACGAAAAAGAAGAGGACATTACTTCAATTCGAGTTTACGGTCTAGGGGATAATAATGAAAATATATGTCTTAGAATTACCGATTTTACACCGTATGTATATCTTGAACTACCATCAAATATTGAATGGACTGAAACCAAAGCTCAATTATTAGGTGATAAATTAGATAATTTAATGGGAAAACAGAAACCATTAAAAAAATGCTTAATATGGAAATATAAATTATATGGTGCATCTTTAAATAAAGATGGAAGTAGACGGAAATTTCCATATCTATTTTGTTCTTTTTCTACAAAAAATGATATAAAAAAACTCTCGTGGGATTTAAAAAAAAGAATAACGGTCATTGGAATAGGAACTATTACTTTAAAAATGCACGAACAAGATGCTGATCCTATATTACAGTTTGTAACTGCTAAAAATATACCAACTGCTGGTTGGATTACATTTTCAGGAGACAGAATAGTATCTGAAGATGAAAAAATTACATTATGTGATTTAGAATATAAAGTAAAATGGAAAAATGTAAAAAGATGTGATAATAAATTATCGGTAGGTAAACCAAAAATAATGGGTTTTGATATTGAAGTAAACTCATCAAATCCAAGCGCCATGCCTAAAGCAGAGAAACCTGGAGATAAAATATTTCAAATATCTTGCGTATTTTCTGTCGACAGTTCGAATATATTTATTTCTCATTTACTATCTTTGGGTGAACCTTTGCAAGAAGCAGTCGGTAATGATGTTATTATTCACACATATAAAACAGAGGCAGATTTATTGGTTGGATTTACTGAATTAATAAGAAAAGAGAATCCGAATGTAATTGTAGGGTATAATATTCTAGGGTTTGATATACCTTATATGATCGACCGCGCGAAATCAAGTTATACATATTCTTGTATAAATGAATTTGATAAAATGGGATTCCATAAATATCTACATGCAAAAGAGAAAATTATAAAATGGTCATCGTCTGCTTATAAAAATCAGGAGTTTCAATTTTTAGACTCCGAGGGACGATTGTTTGTAGATTTATTACCTTTAATAAAAAGAGATTATAAAATGGATAATTATAGGTTAAATACAGTGTCGGAGTTTTTTCTAGGAGATAAAAAAGATGATTTGTCAGTTAAAGGTATTTTTAAATGCTATCGTGTGGGGACAAAGAAAGAAACTGATGGAACATATAGTTCTAAAGCAAAAAAAGCAATGGGAATATGTGGTCATTATTGTTTGATAGATTCAGTTTTGGTAGTCAAATTAATGGAAAAACTACAAACATGGATAGGTTTAACTGAGATGGCGACAGTTTGTAATACATCTATATTTTCTTTATATACTCAAGGACAACAGATAAAAGTATATAGTCAAGTTTATAAATATTGTTATGAAAATAATTTTGTTGTTGAAAAAGATGGATATATTGCTTCGGAAAATGAAAGATATATAGGAGCACATGTGTTTCCACCGGTTCCAGGAATTTATAACCGTGTACTTCCCTTTGATTTCTGTTTATCGGGGGATACATTAGTAAACTTGTCAAACGGACTTTCAAAACGAATAGATAATTTTGATAAAGATAAATTAGTTTTAGGGTTTAATAAAAAATCAGATGGATTTGAAAATTTCTCATTTATAAATGGATTACAAAAGAAAGGAGTTAGAGATACAGTAAAAATATATTTTCAAGATGGAAGTTCAATTATAGCAACACCAGAACATAAGTTTATGTTAGAAAATGGTGAATGGTGTCAAGCAAAAGATTTGAAAAATAAATATGTGAAAGCAGGAATTAAATTTCCAGAAGATAAAACATGTGATTTAGAAAGAGAGTGGAAACTTGAAGTAGAAGATTATGTATTAAATATGAAAAATGATGAAGAAAGAGATAAAAGTTTAGCGTTTTCTAGAATGATTGGTTATATTCTAGCTGATGGTTCAATCTATGAAAGTACATGTAAAAGAGGATATACTCGAAAATCTAGTGAGGTGTGTTTTGGTACTATGTATGATGCATTATCATTTAAAAGAGATATTAATTTATTTAGCGATGTTGATGTCGTGATTAGAAAAAGGAATGGAGATGGGAATGTTGATCGTGAAAAAAAAGGAACAACATTATCAATAACAATTCCATCAAATTTATCTAAAATGTTTCATTCATTAGAAGATATTGTTGTGGGTAAAAGAGCAACACAAGAAATGAAACTACCAAAATTTGTATTAGAAGATAATTGTCCAATATCAATTATTAGAGAATTTTTGGGAGGTTTATTTGGTGGTGATGGAACAGCACCGTGTTTGTGTAAAGATAAAAGATTTGGTTCAATTAGATTTAAACTTACTAGTGTTGAAGAATATGTAGAACATTTAAATATTTTTATGAAAAATATTTCAAAGTTATTATTTAAGTTTGATTTAGAAACTGTAATTTATAAACCTTTTAAAATAAAATATAAAGAAAATAGTATTAAACCGAAAGATTATATACTTAATCCAAGATATGATATTGAATTACAACTATTATCAAATCAATATTATAGTTTCAATAATTTAATAAATTTTAGATATTGTGTAAATAAATCTTATAAATTATATATTTCGTCATTATATGAAAATATGGCGAATAATTCAAGAATGCAGTATGAATATGTAAAGAAAAATTGTGTAAATTTAACAAACAATGGGTTAACTTTTGAAGAATCTTTAAGAAATTCTATTGATATGTTAGAAAAAAAAGAACCATTATTATTAAAAAAAAGTTTAACTGAAATAAAAAAACAGAATTTAAAAAAAAATACAAAAATGAGATTATCACAATATAATTTTCAATATCCTGAAGAATTTATAAAAGATTTAGAATTATTAGATATGTTTAAATCTAATTATAATATCATAAAAACAGATGATACAAAAATTTTATCATTTAAATTTCTTGTATCAGATGTTCGAGAACATGAACCTAAAGAAGTATTTGACATTGAAATTGATGATGTTCATAATTTTATTGCAAACGGTATTACAGTATCGAACTGCAGTTTATACCCTACAACCATGATAGCATATAATTTAGATTATTCAACTTTAGTCACAGATGATAGTATACCAGATAGTAAATGTAATATATTTACCTGGAAAGATTGCGTATCATGTTGTCACGATCCAAAAGTGATAAGAAAGAATGAATTGACAGAATATATAGAACAAGAAAAGAAAATAATTAAATCATTGAGAGAAAAACGAGATAATAAATCAAATAAAAAGATTAGAGAAAAGATTGTAGAGGAATTAAATAAAAAAGTAGAGGAACTTAAACCATATACTGAAGAAAGGTCAAAAATAGTAAAAACTATTTCTAAATATCCAATGTGTGAAGAAAGACATTATAGATTTCTTAAAGAACCGAAGGGAGTTATTCCGACTATTCTTGAAAATTTACTAAATGCAAGAAAAAATACAAGAAAAGAAATAAAAAAACATAAATCAGAAATTAGTGAGACGGAAGACGCAGATACAATTAAAAATTTGAAATTATTAAATAGTGTTTTAGATAAGCGACAATTAGCGTATAAAATCTCCGCAAATAGTGTTGCATCAACAACACCAATACCTTGTAGAATAGAAGGTATGTTTATATATAAAACTATAGAAGAAATATCTAAAGGTGATTGGAAAAGAATTAACGAAGAACAGGAAGTTTCAACTCCTATCGATAATCTGGAAGTTTGGAGTGATATGGGATTTACTAAACCTAAATTTGTTATGAGACATTACACAAATGAAGTATTAAAAAGAATTGTTACAGATTTGGGTGTTGTAACATGTACAACTGACCATTCTTTATTAAAACCAAATGGAGAAGAGGTGAAGCCGTCAGACTGTAAAGTTGGAGATGAATTGATGCATAAGGAATGTATTTTACAATTAGAGAATGACTATACCTATACATTTGATGAAAAAAACGATTTCTACAATTGTTCCAGTGAAATAGAATCAGCTAAAATATTTAATTTATTAAGAAAACATGGATATAATGTGAAAATTGAATATGTTAATGATGAATATGTTATGAAATATTCAAAATCTACATTAAATATTAGTAATAAAATTAAAAAAATTGAAGATGTTAAAATACCTCAATATGTCTATGATATAGAAACTGAAAATCATCATTTCGCTGCAGGTGTTGGTAATATGATAGTTCATAACAGCATGTATGGCTCATGGGGAGTAAGAAAAGGATATTTACCCTTCATGCCAGGTGCAATAGTTACAACCTACATGGGACGCACAAATATTGAAATAGTTGCTAAAACTATTCAAAAAAAATATAATGGTGAATTAGTTTATGGAGATACCGATTCAAACTATATTCACTTTCCACATATTAAAACAGCAGCAGAATCATGGGATTATGCTTTAAAAGTAGCAGAAGAAGTTTCAAGATTGTTTCCACCTCCGATTAACCAATAAAGTTGAGTCGGAAACAGGTAGCTGCTTATATGGTTAAGTAAGAAACCATATAAGATAAACAGTGTAACTTACTTACTCTTTTTTAAGAGTTATATAACTATCTAGTTGTCTAAAGACAGCAAGACACCTCATAATTTCGGGAAACCCCTTAAAGTCTTAATTACTACTTATATATTGGAAACTTTATGTAATACCCATGGTAATGACATCGGGTATAGTAATAACATTAAGAATTGGGCAATCCGTGGGTAAAGAATCTAAGTCCGTTATATGGCAAGGATATGATTCTCCTTCAACGACTCGTTTCACTAATTAGAGTGAACAACGGGTGTCGGTTGACAATACATAATTAGCCGTTATGTGTCAGCTTAAGGTATAGTCTAGTCCTTTATGAAAGTAAAGGTATAAACGAAAACTTGATTTTGAGGAAGCAATATACTGGAGATTTTTTATATTAACAAAAAAGCGATACATGTATAAATCTTGCGGGAGAGATGGTGTTGTTGATAATAAGATTGGAAAAAAAGGAGTATTATTAGCAAGACGTGATAATTCCGTATTTATTCGTAATCTGTATGAGAAGATTATAATAAAAATATTTGACAATGAAGATCGTGATGATATTTTATATTTTATTCTACAAGAATTTAATAAACTTTGTTCGAATCATTTTCCTTATAAAGATTTTGTAGTTACTAAATCTGTAGGAGATATTAATAATTTAGAACCTATACCGTATTTTGATGAAAAAGGTAAAGAAAAGATTAAGATCGGTGATTATATAGTTCCAAAATTACCTTCTGATAAAACTGAAAAGGAAAATCAATTGAAGAAAAAAGAAGCCTCGACTGTCGCGGAATATTATGAAAAATGTTTACCTGCACAGGTGCAATTAGCAGAAAAAATGAAACGTCGTGGTTTTCCAGTACAAACTGGATCACGATTGGAATTCTTAATAACAGATATTGATAATCATACTTCGAAACAATATGACAAGATAGAATCTATTGATTATTTTATGAATTATAGTGAAATATTAACTGTAGACTTCTTTTATTATATAAAAAATGCAATTAATTCTATTGATGAAGTATTAAATATTGCATTTGGTAAAAATAACGATCTATATAAATACAAATTTAAGAAAGATTTTATTAACGAACAATACAATTTTAGATACAAAGTTAGAAAACCTGTAATTGATGAGATCAAAAATCTTTTTAAACCTAAGCTTGTTTTTAAGTAAAATCAAGCAAGTGATTTATTAATTTTATACTTAAAATAAGTATAAAATTAATTCCATTCTTCATTACTAGATGATCGTGAACCAATATTTTTTCTAACTTTTTTCATTTGTGTTTTCATCAAATCCAATATACTACCACCACCACGTTTAGGAGAATATGTCTTTCTCGGACTAATTTTAGCTTTCTTTAATTTATTTTTTCCTTCTAAAATTTGTTTCATTAGTTGTTTTTTTGCTGGTGAATGTTGTTTTTTTACTGGAGATACTTTTTTTAATTTCTGTTTAATTTTAATTTGTTCTAAAAACGAAGGTAATTTTTTTCTAGGAGATACTTTTTTTAAGTTCTGTTTAATTTTAATTTGTTCTAAAAACGAAGGTAATTTTTTTCTAGGAGATGATACTTTTTTTAAGTTCTGTTCTAAAAACGAAGGTGATTTTTTCTTCTTCTTGGTAGAAGATAGTGATTGTTTTGCTGTATAATATTTTGACGAAGAACTTCTTCTAAAAATAGGAAAACTTCTTCTAGATAATGATCTACTTCTTTG
>Ga0068876_10001341_pt1 | contig 19363 bp, 4 predicted proteins | sample NOAtaG_6_FD_66442 | JGI IMG/M metagenome (GOLD analysis project Ga0068876, IMG submission 66442) | Freshwater lake microbial communities from Lake Erie, under a cyanobacterial bloom - NOAA_Erie_Diel5S_2200h metaG | ecosystem: Environmental > Aquatic > Freshwater > Lake | place: USA: Ohio, Lake...
TTAAGAGATAAATGGTTAAATATAGATTTATGGTATCCTAATACTAATGGTAAAAGGTTTGTGGTACATAATTTAAAAACACAATATTTAATATCTGACAGATAATATAATTTTTATAGTTATACAATAAGTGTAGCAATATTTGTTATTTACAATAAATATTGCTATATTGTTATATACATATAATAAATTAAATTATATATTATTTTAATATAAATTACAATGGGTTATAAACAAAGAGATCCTATTATTACTAATAAAAAGAATGATCCTAGAATAAAAGCTTATCAGGATAGTTTAAGTCTTTATAATAATAGTCAAGGTATGATTGCTAGATTACAAAGTGCTATGTCACCTGAAGCTTGGAATGAATATACTAAGAATTGGCATGATAATAATAAAGCGGCTTTAACTAATTTAAATAATCCTAACCCTTCTGGTACTTATTATAAGAAATTTAATAAAGCTCAAAGTGGGAATGCTGTTGAATATTATGCACCTGTACAACCTTATATTTATAAACCCGACAAACCTAAAAAACAAGTAATCTTAGATACTCCTATTGACAATTTACCTCCTACAGATACAATTAAAGTTAACACCCCTATGAAAAAACCTATATTTCATCCTAACTATCAACAAGCTATACCAGGTATAAATAAAAGTTATACTCAAGGTAATACTATTGTACAACAATATTCAAAAGGTGGTATACATAGACTACCTAGATATTACGGTGGTGGTATTAACTGGCAAGGAATGATTCAGAGTGGTGCACAAGGTGCTACTCAAAATGTTGCTGTAAATAATGATCCTAATGCTACAGAGTATGATAAATACAATACTATGTCTAGTAGTATGACTAATACTGTAGGTTCAATAAACCCTATATTTGGAGCAGCAGTTGGATTAGGTAACTCTATAGGTAAACCTATACAAGCTTCAAGTGAACAAATAAATCCTGATACTGGTAAAATAACTGATTCTAAAAGAGCTAAGAGAAACGCTATTGTAGGTTCATTATTCAATCCTATTGAAGCATTTTCATATAGACAAGCTTCAGGTAACTGGGATGATTTTAAAGGAGATGAATATGTTAAATGGGTTGAACAAAATAAAGGTCAGCAATTTGCAATGGGTGGTATGCAAACATATAATAATGTACAATATCAAAATTATGATCCTTTTAAAAATACAATAAATTATGGATCTTATATTACTCCAAATGGTTCATCAATTAAATTTGACCCTTTTAATAAAGATAAAAGTTATTTAAAGATGTTAAAAAAAAGTAAACCAGATGGTGTAGCGATGATGTATCCTGAATATAGGATGTTTTCAATGGGTGGTATGAATATGCAACCTAATGCTGAAGTTGAAGGTGGTGAGAATAGTATTGCACCTGATGGTACATTTACTCAATATGAAGGTCCATCTCATGAACAAGGTGGTATAGCTACTAATTTAGATAGTGGTGAAAGAATATTTTCTGATAGATTAAAACCTAAATTTGGTAAAAAATCATTTGCTGAATTAAATAAAACTAATAATACCAATAAAGAAGATAAAGTTCTTGAGTCTAATAAATATGGTTCTTTATCTAAAAAAACAGCAGAACTTATGAAACTTGTTAAAAATAAAAAATCAGATATGTTGTTTGAAGAACAAGAAGCTTTAAAACAATCTAAAGTACAAGCTTATGCTAAAAAGTTAGGATTAGATCCTACTCAATTTGCATTTGGAGGAGCTTATCCAGGAATGTCTAATCCTTATCATAAATTTAAAGGAGATGTTCCTATGTATGCTAAAGGTGGTACGCAAGGATTACCTAAATATTGGGCTGGTGGTGAAGAAGGTGAAGATCCTAATATGTTAGGTTATAAACCAACTTCTATGGTAGATTTGATGAAAATGAATGCCGCTAATGCTCCTTATAATAAGTCTAGTTGGATTACTCAAGAAATGTTAGATAAGAATGTTGAAGCTACTTATCCAGAAGTTCCTGCTAGTACTAAATTAAATTTTTCAGATTCTGGAATTTCTATGACTAATATGTCTGATTTAAATGATTCAGAATTACCAGATATAAATTTAAAACAAACTACTAGAAAAGAGTTTAATCAAAGAAATCCTAAACCTGATAATAAAAAATTAAATTGGGGTGAAATTGCAGGTCAAGCAGGTAATTTTATAGGTCAAAATGCTGGTAATATTTATGATTTAACTAGAAAAAATGAACCTTTAGAAACTTATGAAAGAGCTAAAGCTAAGTATTTAGACCCTAGAGCTGCTGAAAGAGATGCTGAAGCTGAAGCTAGAAGAGCTGCCTTTGGTGTAAAAGAAGCTTCTGGAGGAAATGCTGCATCTTATTTAGCTAATAGAGTAGGATTAAATAGTCAAAATGTAATTAATAAAGATAGAATTAGAAGAGAATATGCTAACGCTAATGCTCAAATTGGTAATCAAAATGCACAATTTAATGCTGAAATTGCAATGAGAGAAAAAGTTGCTCAAGCTGCAAATGCTGCAATGAAAGAAAATATCAGAAGTCAAGCTATACATGGTATGGCTTCAAATTTTGGTAAAATGACTAAGTCTGATAAACAAGGTAAAATGGATCAAAAGACATTAAATTTAATGATGAAATATTATAATAAATATCCAGCTTTTGCTAAAATGTTAGAAGAAGAAGGATGGGCTTAATAAATAATTTTGAAAATTAAAAAATAATTAATATCTTTATACAATGCCAATAAATAGATTTTCAACTGTAGGTCAAAGTGAATATACTCCACAATATGTACCTCTTCCGTTCCAACAATTAGCTGCTTTAGGAGAACAAGCTAAAAAAGATTTTGATGAAGGTAAAAAATTAGAATCTGATTTAGATGCTTTAACAGCGTCTATAAAAGCAGCACCTGTTTATGAAGAAAGTAGAAAAGCTTATGCTGATAAAGTTAATGCTTCAATTAGAAATTTAATTGAAGAAGCTAAAGGTGATTATGGTAGTTCTGATTTTAAAAGTAAAACTAATAGATTAATAAATCAAGTAAAAAATTCTACAGAGTTAGCTAACTTTAATAAAACATTAGAGGCCTATAATATTTGGGAAAAACTTAAAGCTCAAGGTAATTCTAAAGATTTAGATTATACTTATGAAATGGATCCAAATGATCCTAATAAATTTAAACAATTAGATATTTTACAAAATCCTATTTATTCTAGTAAAATTACTAAATATTCTGATTGGGATAAAGACGCTAAAGAAGCTGTTGGTTCTTTAAGAGCAAGTGGTAATGCTAATTTAGGTGAGTGGGCCGCTAAAACTAAATATGAAGGTGGTACTTTATATGAAAAAGTTAACGGTAGATGGCAAGGTGTAACTGATTCACAATTAGCTAAAGTAGCTAAAGGTATTATTCCAGTATATGCTTCTAAATCTGGTGGACAACATCATTTAGAAAGTATTTTAAAAGATGATTATGGATATGGTAATAATGCTTATAATGTTTCTTATAGAGATATTGAAAATCAAGCTAATGAAGCTAATCAAAGAATAGCTAATAATAATGCTACAGAAAAAGATTATGCTGCAGTAGAGATGAAAAAAGATATTGATTCTAAATTATATAATTACATTGTAGCTTCTAATAAACATCAAGTAGGTGTAGTATATAATAAAGATTCTGAAGAAAAATTCTTAAACGATCCATCTAAAGGTGGATCTGGTCAAGGTAAAGAAGAGGAAGATAAAGTTTTAAAAGAATTAAATTTAGCATCTCCTACTGCTCAAGTATTTAATAAAAATGCTAATTTGAAAAAAATAATGCCTAATACTTCTTTTGAATTTGATGAATCAGGTAATGTTAAAGTAGCTGATGGTTATGGTTCAAAACTCAATATTAACATTAAAGGACCTAACGGTAAAGTTTGGAAAGAAGGGTTAAATTCAGATGGATCTTTAGTTTTTAAAAATAAAAAAGAAGCTTTAGCTGCAGGTGTAAATCCAGCATTACTTCAAAGTGTAAGTGATGATATTTTAGCTTTTGATTCTCAAGGACATAATGCAATAATAATAACTTCTGGAGGTACTGTAGTAAAACCGAATAGTTTAGGTAAAATGTCTAGTTATAAAATAGATGTACAATCTATACCTAACACTGAATTAAGAAATCAACAAATGACTGAAGTATTAAGTTATGCAATGAAGAATAATTTAATTCAACCTGGTGAAAAAGGCTATGCTACATATCAACGTATTTTACCAATATATTCTAATGCTTTAAAAGCAGCTTCAGGTGATAAACAAGTTGCTGTACCTTTAATACAAGGTGAAAATGCAGAACAATTTGAAAAATATTATTTTGATAGAGATAAAAAAGAAAATAGTACAACTGTTGGAAGAACTGGTGATTGGACATTAATGGGGTCTGAAGATAAAAAAGGTACTGAAGCTCATAATAAAATTATTCAAACTTTAAAAGAAAATGGTAAAATTGTTAAATTTAGACCAGATTTAGAAGGAGGTGATTATTTTGAAGTAGAAGATACTGATGGAAAACATCATGTAGTTAAAATGAATAATAAAACTATACAAGCTACTAATAAACCTATTAGTGATTTTGTAAGAAGTAATAAAAAGAATTTAATTAATTCTGAAGAAGATTATAGTTTAATTAGAAGTAATTTATCACAAGTAGCTAATTTTTGGAATGTTAATTCTAATAATCTTACTCAAAATATAAACAATTTAGAACAAAGTGGGTTAAACCCATTAAGTACTTATCAAAATCCATTAACAGGTGTTTATGCAGTATCTTTTAGTGATCCTATGAATCCTGCAAATGTTAAAGTATTAGAAGTAAATTCTAGAGGTGAAAGTAATATTTATGATGAATCAGTATTTATCGGTAAAGAATTTCAATTAACTTCTTATCAAAAATTAAACACTTTAGTAGGTAAAGGCTCTAAAGGAGAATCTGAAACAACTATAGATTTATCAAAATAAATTAACTTATGCGTCAAGTAGATATTTTAAAATTTTTAGAAGATACTAAAAAAAATCAAATTTCAAATTCTAAAGTAGAATTTAATCCTTTATCTTCAGCAGAACCTATGGCTGATTATTTTGGTGAAACTGCTCCTGATTTTGGAAGTTCTCAATATGATAAACAAGGTAGTATTACTACCGGTGATTTAGCTGAACAAAATAGGTTAAATTATATGCGTGGTGAAAGACAATCTAACTGGGATAAGTTAGGTAACGGTTTAGTTAATATGGGTGGTAAAGCTTTTACTACTGCTGCAGAAGGTATAATAAATCCTTTTTATGGAACTATAGCTGCATTAACTAATACTGATAAAGATGGTAAATGGGATCCAAATTTTAACTCTTATTATAATAATCAATTAACTCAAGCTTTAGATAATGTTAATAAAGCTGTTGAAGAATCTAATCCTTTTTATGAAACTAAAGAAGAAGCTAATGCTCAAGGTTTAGATAAACTTTGGTCATTTAATACTATTGCTAGAGATGTATTAGGTGGTGCAGGAACTAGTTTAGGTGCTGCATTAACAGGTATGGCTTGGTCTAAAGGACTATCGGCATTAAGTAAAACTATGGCTGCAGCTGGAACAGCTGAAGAAGCTGCTGCTGTCTTAGCTGAAGCTAAAGCTATGGGTGTTTCTCCTGATAAATTAAAATATATAGCTGATCAAAGACTTAAGCAAGTTGTTAAAGATGGAGCTAAAAATGGAACCATTGCTATAGCTAGTGCTTCTGGTGAAGCTGGAGCTGAAGCTCGTGAAGCTGAAAAAAATATATTTCATAAATTAACTCATGATGAATTTGGTAGACCTAAACAAATGACTGAATCTGAGTTAGCTTATGCTGAAATGATTTCTAAACAAGCAGGTGATGCAGCTTTTGCAATGAACTTACCTGTAATTATGGCTGATAACTGGTTAACATTTGGTAAAGCTTTATTTGGAAATAAAACTAATGATTTTGCTAAAGTAGTTAAAGAAGGTACTTTTTTTGATGCAGCAACTCAAACTTATAAAGCTGTTGAAAAAGGTACATCTGATGCTGTGAAATACAGATTAACTAAATTACTTACACCTATGGCTGCTGAGATGACTCAAGAGCAACTACAATTTGGTATAGGTAAAACTGCTGAAGATTACTTTGTTAAAAAATATTATAATCCTAATGCTGCAGATTTTGCAGAATCAATGACTAAAGGTTTAGCTGAAGCTTATGGTTCTCAAGAAGGTTGGCATGCCGGTATTATTGGAGCTTTATCTTCAGGTATTGCTAGTCCAGGAATGGTATTAGCTTTTCAAGGAACTAAAGGATTTAAAGATGAGTTTATAACTGATCCTAATGATGCTATTGCTAAACAAGGAGCTGAATTATTAAATAAATATAAAGTTGAAGATGTTAGACGTAAACTAGTTGATAGTTTTGTTAGATCTCAAAATTTAACTGAAGATAAAGATAAAGCTGCGGCAGATAAAAATGTATTTAATTATCAAAATGCTGCTGAAGATTTAGTATTTCAGTATGCTTTTAATAGATTAGTTAACGGTAAATTAGATGAAACTTATAAAGAGTTAGAAGCATTTAAAGATTTAACTGTTGAAGAATTAAAAGATACTTATGGTATTGATATTAATACAGAAAATAAAACTAAAATTGAAGGGTTAACTTCTAAAAATGCAGTTAGAGATTTTGTTGAAAAAAGAATTGAGAAATTAAAACAAGTTGAAAAAACTTATAAAGATATAGATACTCTTAATCCAGGATTAGATTATGAAATTAAAGAACTTTTAACTTATTCTGCACAAGGTATTTACAATGCTAAAAATCGTAAAGCTGAATTAGCTGAAGAAACTGCTCAAATGTTACCTAAATTAGATATGATTGAGTCTATTTCAGCAATTAACAATGATCCTAACGCTTTATTAACTTCTTTAAGTTATAATCCTACAGCTTTTGGTATAACTTATTCTAAACTTTCTAATAAAGAAAAAGATATTTTTAAATCTCAAGTTGAAAAATCTAATGATATTAATCCTGTAGATAAAGAAAAAATCTTAATTAACTTAGAAGATCTTCAAAAATTAGAAGAAAGAGAAAAAGATTTTGTTACTGCTTATACTAGTTTAAAAAGTCCTGCTAAACAAAAAGAGCTTTTAGATAAAGCTAAAACAATGTGGACTAAATATGCTGAAGAAGAAGCTAAACAAAAAGCTAATCAAGGAAATACTAATAATACTACTGGACAAGCTTCTCAAACAAATACTCAGTCTAATCAACAAGCTCAAAATAGTCAACCTGCATCTAATCCTACTCAACAACAACCTCAACAACCAGTTGCTACTACTCAATGGTATGATGAATCTACTACTGAAGATGTGTTAGTAGCTAATCTTAAAGATGCTACAACTAGAGGAGAAATTAATCCTGATCAAGCTTTAGAAATATTAAATGAGTTTAAAACTACAAAATCTCAACCTTCTACTACAGCTACTAATACTAAAGTTGAACCAACTCCGGAACCTAGTCCTGTTAAACCTTCTAATCAATTTCAGAATGTTTTAATGACAGATCCTAAAGATAGAGATGCTGCTAATCAAACTAATGGTAAAAATATTGGTGAAATTAGATCAACTTATGGTTTAGCTTCTTTTAGACAAATTCAAAATTATTTAGCAGAATATCTTGATAAAGGATTATCTCCTAAAGATTATTTAGTATTTACTCAAGAGGGAGATAATATAATGTTAAATATTATTACTCCTGAAGGAGGTCTTGTAGCAATATCTACTATTCAAAAATATTCTAATAAAAATCAACCTAATAAACAAGATTTTGATAATGTAATTAATTTTATTAATAATACAGATGTTAATACACTTAATGAACTTATTCAATCTGAAGTTATTGAATTTAAAATAACTAATTGGATTAATATGTTAAATGCATCTGAAGTAAATAATACTTTAGATACATTAATGAATTTAACTAATGAGAATATTAGTATATCATTATATGATGGTAATACTAAATTATCTACAGAAGAAGATTATCAACTAACTGATTTAGATGGTGATGCATTAGCTGATAAAAATGTAGATACTCATGCTGAACCAACTGATAAATTAGATATTGCAAAAGGTTTTCATTTAGTTGTAGAAAATAATACACCAGATGGTGTTAGATCTGCTACAGTTAAAGCTAGACTTAAATCACATGATAATGCTCAACAATTGTTTAATGATTTAAGAACTAGTGTTCAAGAATTATTAGAAAAACAAGCTGCTATTCAAGATAAAAAATCTCCGGAATATTTAAATTATAATGATCAAATTAGAGATCTTGTTAATAAATTTAATAATGAGATATTCTTTGCATTAGAACCTATTGCTGATCAAAAAAGACATTTAAGTATTGGTTTTGAATCTTCAAAAGGTAACTTATATTTAAAATTAGAATCTAAATATAAAGGTAATAAAAAGTATAAAAAAGTTGATATTTTAAATAAAGATGGATTAAAAATTAATAATGAAATTCCTGTACAAGATTTTTATTTAGAAAGTATTGTAGAGTTATTAGCAAATACTAATGTTAATCCTAATCAAGCTTTTAAAGAATCAGATCTTAAATATAATAATATTGCTGATGCTAATGGTAAAATAGATTTAAAACGTATAGCTTCTCCTTTAGATAATCAAAATTTAGTTAAACATGGTATTGAAATTAAAATATCTGAAGGAGCTAAACCTGTTCAAACTACTGCTGGAGTAATTACTTCTACACAATCTGAGGTAGATAGATTAAAAGGTAAAGAACCTTTGACAGGTAAAGTTACTTCTACACAATCTACTGAAACTACAACAACTAATAATGAATTATTAAATGATTTAGAATTATTAAAAGATCCTAATAATATTAGTGCTTTAGCTAAAAAATATAATGTACCAAGTAATCTTAAAGAAAGAAAACAAATTGATGAAATTAAAAAACGTATTGAAGGTAAATTTAAATCTTCAGAAGGAGATGAGGGTTATTCAATAGGTTTTGAAGAATCTACGGGTATTACTAATGAAGAAATTGAAGCAGTTAGAAAAATATTACCTAGTTTCATTACTATTGATGATATTAAAACTATTGCTGCTAATTTAAGAATTAATGGTATTGCTTATGGTGTATTTAAAAATAAAGTTATTTATTTAAATACTTTAAAAGGTAAACCAGGTACAGCTTACCATGAGGCTTTTCATGCTGTATTTAGAACAATGTTAAATGATCAGCAAATTGAAAAATATTTAATTGCTGCTCAAAAAGATTTTGCAGCTTCAGGTAAAGATATTCAAACTGAAGTTGAAAAATTAAGAAATACTGTTAAAGATTATGAGAATAAAACAATTCCTGAATTAATTGAAATTGTTTTAGAAGAACATTTAGCAGATAAGTTTGCTGAGTATTCTCAAAAAAATAAAGAACCTAAAGATAATCTTTTAAAACAACTATTCTTTAAAATTAAGAATTTCTTTAATAAAGTATTTAAACAATCTTCATTTGAAAATGAGATTGATATGTTATTTGGTAATATATTAAAAGGTTCATTTGTTAATGCTACTGAAATATCTAATAGATATTCAACTAGTCCTGATAGTGTATTTAAGTTATTACCTAAGAAAGAAAATTCTACTCAAAATGGATTTTTTACAGTTCAAGAGTCTAGGAAAATAATTAATACTTTTGCTATTAAAATTCATAAAGCTAAACAAGGTTTAATTGAAGATGATAATTTATATAATACTATTACAGAAGATGGTAAAACTTATAGAGAATTAAAATCTGATGAAGATTTATTAGATTACTTTATTGAACAACGAGTAAATGATTTAAATACTAAAGCTGAAGCTTACATTGATAGTATTTATGAAACTAATCGTGAGGAAGGTTTAAATTTAACTAGAAAAGTTGAAGAAGAATTATTTTTATATAACCCAGATAGCTTTACTTCTTTAAATGTAACACCTAGAGTTGTATTAGAAGCTGCAATATTAGATAAATTATCAATTTTTGACTATACAAATAATACTAGTGGTGAAGAATCTAATGATGAAGATGTAGAATATAAAGATAAATTTGGTTCACAAGATGCATGGTTATCTGGTGGACATGACTCATTATCTAAAACTATTAAAGATTTTGTTTCATTTACTACAATTATAGAAAAAGATTTATTAACTAATGAAGATGTAGAAAGATCTATTGATGATGTCACATTATATAATGGATTAATTAGAATATTAGCTGATACTTCTGAAGAAAATATGATTGGTAAATTATATGATGTTGCAGAAAGTAATCCTAATATTAAAGCATTTTATGACAGAATTATTGATGAATTAGATGTTACTTATGATCCTAAAACAAATGTTGTAACTTATCCAACAGATCCTTATAAAAGTAATATTGTTAGAGCTATTTTAACAAACTTTAAAAAATCTAAAGTTTCTCAATTAAATGTTTTAGTTGATAGTGTTAAAAAATCTTTAAAATGGAATAATGCTAATAGTTATGATCCAGCAAGTGTTACTTTAGATCTATGGGCTAATAATTTACAAAATAAATTAGCTTATGGTAAAGTTAATAATCAGATGTTAAGTAAACTTTCATCTGAAATATTTAATGCTTCTCAAACTAAACTTAATCAAAAAATTAATGCTACTGAGTTAAATAGACAAGCTGAGTTAATTAAACAAAGATTTGATAGAATTGGTATGCCAGTAACTACTGCATACATCAAAGTATCTTTATTAAAAAATAAAGCTAGTTTAGAAGGTGTGACTTTAACTAAAGAATTTTTTACTGAAGAACAATTATCAACATTAAGTAAATTTGATAAAATTGCACCAATTGATTTTACAATCTTTGGAGGTATAGGTACATCAAAAACTAATTTCAGTATCAATGATATATTTGCATCTGATCCAATGTCTTTATATAAAGGTAAAGAAGCAGATAGTAAATTAAAATCTATTGCTGAAAACAATGCAATGTTTGATGAATCTATTGGTAACTTCTCATTTACAAATGCTGAAGGAGAAAGAGTTTATGAAATTATTAATGGTTCTTATGTGTTAAGTGCTATTAGTAGATTTAAAGATCCTTCTTTCTGGAAGAATTTAAATAATAAACAAAATGCAGTTACAGCAGAATCTAAAAATAAAGAGTTTATTAAAAATAACTTTTTATTAAATTCTCAAAAATATAGATCATTTATTACTGATTTAAAATTAAATATTTTAAGTGGTTTTAGAGATACTGCTATAATAAAAGGTAATTCTCAAGATGGTTTAACATTTGGTAAATTTGATGCAAGAACTTATCTACTTTCAGCATTATCATTATTTGATAATAATGAAAAGTCAAATTCTGGTAGATATATCTTTAGACAAAATGAAGCTTCTAATACAGCTTATGTAGTTGAATTACCTAAGATTGACGTTTATTCTGAAGAGGGTAAACAAGAAATTCAAGCTTTCTTTAAAAATCAATTTACAAATGAGTTTAATAGAATTAGAAGAGAGTATAAATTATTTCAATCTGGTGAAACTAAAGTTTATAAAAAATATAATGATTCTTTAGAAGGTAGAGCTTTTGATTTTACAGAATTTAAATACTTAAAAGATCTTTTAGGTCCTGAGATTTATAATACTTTTATAAGTAAAGCTAAAGATTCTGAAGAAGAGTTAACAGATTCTGATACTAATTTAATTCTTGAAGCAATAGGTGTTTCTGGAAATCGTTCAGATAGTTATTTAAAACAAGGATTTAAAGAATTTAAAAATAAAATTGAAAAATTAGATTTAAAATTATTTTTAGATGAATCTTGGTCTAAAAATTCTGAAGCTAAACTTTATTCATTTTATATTAATGACTATATAATGTCTAACTCTATAAATGAGTTATTAGATGGTGATTATGCATTATCTAGAAAAGATAAAGTAGATATTTCTAAAAGAAATAAATCTGCTATGGCTTCTGGTCCGGATTATGGTAAAGGTACACATAATGCTGCAATAATTAAAGATATTGATTTATATACAACAGTTAAACCAGTTAATGGTAAATTACAAAGAGTTGAAGCTAAAGATGTTGTAGATGGTAGCTATACTATAATTAATGGTGAAAGATTTGAAGTAAGTAAATACACATCTAATGATGCTCAGACTTATAGTTCTCAATATCATATTATGATGGGATCTTTAAGATTAGGTAGATTAGATAAAGTTACTAGAGATGTTTATAAAAATATTATTCAGTTTACTAAACGTGATTCTCAAGGTAATATTGTTAGAAATGTTAATGTTGGTAAATCTAATCAAAAACATTTAGCTAAAACTTTAGCATCGTTAAACTCTAAAAAGACGATTGTGTTTGATGGTGTAGCTGGTCAACTATTAAAAATGTCTGAAATAGGTTTAGTAAGAAGTTCTATTTCATATATTGAAGATCAAGATGTTGATACATTTGAAAAGTTAACTAATAAGTTAACCGATTTAATGTTTAAAGATGATTTTGAAAGTGTTGAATTTAGAAATACGATTAAGCAATTAGCTAAACTTTATAAACCTCTTCCAGGTATGGAATATTGGCATAATTTAGCTAATAATATGGATTTAAATGAAGTTGATCATGCTGTAACAGAATCAGCTTCTAAAGGTGCTACATTAATGCCTGAAAATACTTTAAACGAAAAATATGATTTAAGTAAATCTAAATTTACTGTTCAAAATAGTAATAAACGTTTACAAGTAGAAACTCCTACTGGTAAAAAAGAAATTGTATTTGGTTCTCAAATTTTAAATATTATCACAAGTGAACAATCTGATGATACTGAAGTAGATTTTAATGGTGAAAAAACTACTATTGGAAAACTAAAAGCAATTTACACAGATAGTATTGCAACAACTAGAGATAACTCTTTTAAGAAAGCTTTAAAAGTTATTAAAGAAGTTAATGGTAAATTTGATAAATCTGAGTTAGATGATATTGTTAAAAAAGCCTTAATTGCAAGTAATGCTGATGAACAAATTATGCAATACTTTGAAGGTAACTATAACTATAATATGGTTCAGATGCTAGTTAAAGCTGAACAAGTTGTATTAGCTCATTTTAGTAAAGGTGTATTATCTCAAAAAGTTAATGGTGAAAAAGTATCATTAGTTTCTGATGCTGGATTAAAAGTAGTATATGATATTGTTACAGGTAAAGTGGTTTCTCATCATGAGATAACTAAAAATCCATCTAAATATGCAGATAGTTCTACATATAATACTAGAAAATTAGCTTATAATGTTAAAGACTCTAAGACTGGTCAAATATATTCTGAGTGTATGTTATCTCAAGAAGTGTTAACTAAACATGGATTAAAAATTGGAGATACTATTACTGAAGAAATGTCTGAAGTATTACAATCTATAGGTTACCGTATTCCAACAGGTGATAAACAGTCTGCTTTATCTTTAAGAGTAGTAAGTTTATTACCAGATTATTATCAAGGTATAGGTATTTTCCCATCAGAAATTGTACACTTATCAGGTGCCGATTTTGATATTGACTCTGAGTTTATTCAAATGCCATATTTCTGGTATAAAAAAGAAGATCCTACTAAACCTATTAAATTTGGTACAGAAAAATCTGATTATGATAAATTTGAAGCTTTTAAATTTTATCAAATAAATTATAATAAAGATTTTGGTAGAGAATATAAAGATCATTTGAAAAAAGATTTTAGATATAGATCTATAAAACAAGCTATTCAAGAAATTGAAACTCAGATCCAACAAACTTCTGATAAAAAAGTTAAACAAGATTTAGCTTTAAGTGTAAAAGGATTGAGAGGTCAAATGGAAATTATTGAACATAATTATTATGGTGAAGTTTCTAAAAAATTTGGTTTACCTTATTTACAAAAAGATTTTATTAAAAGTGGAATTAAAGTTAATGCTTTAGCAAATAATGCAGCATTAGATGTAATGATTGAATTACTTACTAATGAAAAAATGACTGAGATTGCTAATAATACTACTTCAACAGATGTATTAAAAGATGTTAGAGAAAAGTTAAAAAGTGAAGGATTTATCAAAGAATCTAATGATTCTAATATATCTACAGATAACAAATCTGCACATGATGTTAATGGTAAGTTAGATGCTAATATTAAAAACTCTGAAGGTAAAAATGGTATTGGTATTATTGCTAATAAAATTCAACAATTTGCTTGGTTAATGTCTAAACAAGGTGTTAAAGAAGTTCAATTTAATCCTGATTCTTTTAAATTTAATATAGGTGGATTTAGTGGTGGTAAATATGCTGCTGGTGAAGGCTCTAATCGTATAGCTAATGCATTAAATATTTTATTAAACGTATTTACAGATAATGCTAAAGATCCTATTGCAGGTGATTTAAATATTAAATTTGAATTATTACCAGCAATGTCAGAATTAGTAATGCAAGGTTTACCTTTTGAAACTGCTGTTAAGTTTGTTAATATCCCAGGTATTCAAAAATATGGTGAGTTATTACAAAGATTGAGTTCTGGTGTTAAAACTAGTATTGAAGTAAACTTTAATAAAGATTCAGTATATAAAGCTGCAGTAGCTAATATTTTATATGGTAAAGTTGATTCTAAGTCAATTAAAGATGCTACTGACTTTTTAAAAACTTATGAGTTTTCTAATGAAATGATTACTGAACAGCAAATTAACTCTTTGATTTTAGATGAAAATTTTAGAGAAGCTAATAAACTGTTACAAATAAATGCTTTAACTCAATTAGTTAAAGTTAAAGAACAAAATGATGTAATGTCTAATATTAACACATTCTTGAAATTAAATCAAGGATTAGATATTTCATTTAATCAAGTTACTAAAAAATTACAAAAAGCTATTGATATTTTCAATTTAAATAATTTATTTAAATTAGAAAAAAAATCTACTTTAAATATTGAACCACATATTAATATTGAAAATATTTTAGAACAAGATGCAAATACTTATGGTAATATATTAAGGGCTTTAAATGTAATTAATAAAGTAGGTAAAAAAATATTTATTGAACAAACAGATACTTTTAAAAATGAAATGTCTAAATTAAACGAAAGTTTAAATAATGCATTTACTGAAAAAGCAGAAGATGTTGATAAATTAAGTAGGGAATTTTTAGGTTTCTTATCTGTTAGAAGTTATATTGCTCAATTAAATCAATTAAAAAATAATCCTACTACTTCTGAATCAACTAAGAAAGCTATTCAAACAAGATTAGATTCAATTGATTATGGTTTAATGTTTCAAAAGTTAAATACTGAAGGTAAAAAAACTTTAGCTAGACAATTAAACTTATTAAAAATCAATGAAGCTACTAAAAATAATATCTTAGTTAAATACTTAACTACTAAATTAGCAGATGATGGTAATTTAAAAGAAGATCAAGAAAAGGCTAAATCTGTATTTGATTTTATTCAAACTAAATCTTTTGTTAAAGAAAGTAATGAAACTATATCTTTATTAATAGATTCAGTAACAGCTTTATATTATGATAACACAACTATTATTGATGAAGAAACAGGTATGACACCTAGAGATTTTGTAAGTAATATGTTTAGTTATTTAATAATTAAAGATAATATGATGTTTAAAAACAATAGTGTTGCTAAATATTTACCGGCAACAATGTTTGCAAAATATTCTGAAAATTTAGATAATTTAATTGAAGAATTAAATAATTCTGAAAGTAGATTTGATATTAAAGAATATGGTTATTTATTTAGAAAATTATTTGCAACTGATGAAAATACTAAATTTGGAGCAGTTAAATTTAAAGAATTAGATTCTAATCAAAATGCTGTAACTATTAATAAATCTGGTGAAGTTGAGTTTAATATTGGTAGAAAATTTGAGTTAGCTGTAGTTAAAAGTAGATATGAACGTAATGAATACTTAGAATCTGAAAAAGAAAACTTAGAAGAAGTTATTTCAGTATTAGAAGAAAAAGTTAAAACTGAAGATGTAAGTGCTAATATTTCTAATTTAGCTAAAATATTTACACCTATAAAGGTTACTTATGAACATAAAGGTGAAACTAAAACAAAAACTGTATTTAAATTTCCTCAATTCTATAGATTTAAAGTAGATAATGAAACTAAAACTTATGAATTAAAAAAATATAAATCTGAAGTTTCTGATTTTAATCCTACAGGAACTAAAGATTTTATTAACATGGATCCTAATTTAGGATATGTAGAAGGTTCTACAGCATTTTATGAACCATTAGATATCATAGGTATTAAAGGTATGAGTGTTTATAGCTTTGAAACTTATGAAACTGCTGTAGAAAAAAGTAAAGTTATTAGAGAATCTTTAGATAAATTAAAAGCTTCTAATAATAGTGAAGTTAATTCCGATGCAGATACTGCTCAACTTGTAGCTAGTATGTCTAAAGAAGAAGATGCTATAGCTTCTTTAAAAGCAGCTAGAGAAAAATATGATAAAACAGTTTCTAAAGACCATTCAAATGCTGTATCTGAAAAAGTTGTTGAAGAAAATACTCAAAATGTTTCACCAAGTCAAGAAAAATCTGTACCTTTAAGCAAAGAAGTTGAAGCAGCTAAAACTTTAGTTAATGATTATTATCAAGCTAATAAAGATTTTTTAGCAGCTAATTTAACAAAAGATGAATTAAATAATATTAACTTTGAATATGCATCTATAGATTCATTTGAAAAAGCTTTAATACTTAGATCTAAAATTGAAAATTATCTAAAAAGACAATCACCATTAAATAATAAATGTGAATAATGAGTTGTAGTATAAAAACATTGTATATAGAGTCTTTATCTAAAAAAGGTGCCGTTGATGGTAGAAATATCATCAATGAACTTTTATTTAATAAATTGAATGAAGAACAAAGAAATTTCGATAAAGAAATTCATAAAATTAAAAATCCTGGATTACCTTTTACATCTAGTAAATCTTCTGAAGTTAAAAATATTACAAATTCTGCTTTTGAAAGATTAAATAATAACAGATATTCTTTAACTTGGACTGCTAATGAAGAATATTTTAAAGAATTACAATCTATTATTGATAGTAATCAATCTTTAATTACTGATCAAGATGAACTAAATGAAATTTATTCAGAAGAAAATAGTGTTGATAGTGATTATCAAGCAATTGTAGATTTTAGAAAATTAGTAGAATCTGGAGAAATAACACAATTTTGTAGTAGATAATTAAATTAAATAATATGGCATGTAAATATATCCACAATGGAAAAACTTATTCTGAACAGGAATTAATTGAATACTTAAAAGCTAATCCTATATCAAATACTTATGAAGTTAAACCAGACTTTAGTAATGTATCTGAAATATTAAAACAATTTGAGGTTAAGCAACCTTTAGAAGATAAAGTTGCTAAAAGATTATCTAATTTACTTAAAAATCAAATAGAAGTTTTAAGAGCTAGGATTTTAGTGTTTGAGTCAGCTAAAGAGAGAAAAGGTTATCTACCTAAAGAAGAAACTATTAATAAACTTAAGGATTTAGAAGAAGATTTATCTAAATTAGAAGATGTTGATGCATTTATTAAAACTGCAGAATTTATCCATAATGAATTAAAATTCACTGAAAATTTTTTAAATAACAATTATGATATTAACAATATTCAACATATGGAGTTTTTACTTCAAATTAGAACTCAGTTAAAATCATATGAAGAGTTAAAAACTTTTTTACCTCAAATAGAAAATCATAGAGATGAAATAAAAGCAATGTCTAATGACATTAATTTACTTCATGCAAATATTTCAGAACTTATTGAAGAATACTTAGAAGAAAGTATGATAATGTTAGTTGAAAATGAAAGTAAAGACACTGAGTTAACTAAAGATGATATTAAAAATATTTTAAAAGAAACTAAAGATATATCTTGGCAAGAATTAAGACTTGGTGGTATGTCTAATAGTATGGATAAACTATTACAATTAATTCATAGAAAAGTTGAAAAGCAAAGAGAAGAAGTTTATGAAAGAACTAATAGTTGGATTGATAAAATTAAAGCTCAAGCTGAAAAGTTAAAACAAGCAGGTGTTGAAGGGTTTAATTGGATGTTTCAAAAAGATGAAAATGGTAAACCTACTGGTAGATTTTTACAAAAAGTATCTAAAGTTTATTATGAACAAAGATCTAAAATGTTTAAACTATTAAAAGATGAACATGGTAATAAAAGAGAATATATCTATAAACCTAATGAAATTCTTTCTGATGAAGAGAAAAAACATAATTTAAAATTACATGAAGATAAAAAGAAATTAGCAGAGTTTTTAAGTGCTGAAGATACAAGTACTGGATTACCTTTAGATGGTGAAAATCATAAATATTCTGATGAATTTAAACAACAAAGAGCTTTATTTGAACAATACGTAGTTGATGAAAACGGTTATGGTCAGTGGATTAAAAAACCTTTTGTTCCAGGTAGTACTTTAATTAGTGGAGAAAAACTTACTCTACAACAACATGATGAATTATATAAAAGATATAGAAGAAAGTATTATACTCAAAAAGAAACTTTTAGTATGATTTCTTCTAAAAAAGTACCTACAGGTGAAGTTCAAAAAACTATTGTTACTTATGTTAAACCAGAATATGTTGAAGTTGTCACTGAAAAAAATGGTGTAAGAACTAACTTTGGAGATAAAGAATATTATGATTTAATGAATGATAATTCTCCTCAAGGTAAAGCTAGAAAAGAATTTTTTGATTTTTATGTAAATACAACAAATGAACTTTTAGATAAATTACCTTTAGCTGTTAAAGAAAAAATGAAAGGTAAGTTATTTAGAATTAAAAATTCTATAACTAAAGATGTTAAAACTGCAGGTATATTTTCCGCATTAGGTAAATCAATTAGACAGTTTGTAAATCCAGATATTATTTTTACTTCAAGAGAGGTGGATGAACAAGGTAATTTTATATCAGATATTCCTATTTTATATACTGGAGATTTAAAAGATGATTCTAAAATTAAACAATTAGAAAAACGATTAGAAGATTATAGAGCTGAATTACAAAAAAATCCTAGTAATAAAGAGCTTGTTAAAAAGATTAAAATTGCTAAAAATTCTTTATCAATTGAACAAAATAAACTTAATGCTGAAGACTTAGAAACAGATATGATTAAAGCTTTAACTAAAGCTGCTCATATGGCTGAAAATTATGATTTAATGAATACATTAGAGTCAACTATAATGATTGCTAAAAATGTTATTGATAGTAGACGA
>Ga0068876_10001343_pt1 | contig 19363 bp, 12 predicted proteins | sample NOAtaG_6_FD_66442 | JGI IMG/M metagenome (GOLD analysis project Ga0068876, IMG submission 66442) | Freshwater lake microbial communities from Lake Erie, under a cyanobacterial bloom - NOAA_Erie_Diel5S_2200h metaG | ecosystem: Environmental > Aquatic > Freshwater > Lake | place: USA: Ohio, Lake...
TCGTCGGCGATACTGCCTGCGATGAGCGTCTCTCCCATCGATCGACCGAACGCCCGCGCGCTGTCCGCGCTGCTCCTCGCGCTGTCCTCGCTGTCGCTCGCGCCCGGGGCGAGCGCCCAGGACACGCCGCCGCTCGCGGACTTCTCGGTGCTGCGCTTCACGCCCGCGGTGGGCACGCAGAACTACTTCATGGTCGATGGCGGCCGGGTGCACGGGGAGCTGAGTCCCTCGGCGGGCCTGGTGCTCGACTACGGGCACAACCCGTTCCGGCTCTATCCAGCGACCTGTGACGCGATGGGGGCCAACTGCCAGATCGCGCCGGGCACCGAGCCCACCTCGCTCGTCGAGTACACCGCGGTCGCGCACGTGTGGGGGGCGCTCGCGCTCTTCGACCGGCTGCAGCTCGGGTTGAACGTCCCGCTGGCGTTGAGCAGCGGCAACTCGTTCACCTACGGCCCCATGCCGCGCGAGACGATCCCCGGCGGCTTCGGCTTCGCGCTCGCCGACCCGCGCTTCAGCGTGAAGGTGAACGCGCTCGACGATCGGAGCAGCGGGCTCCGGCTCGCGTTCAACGCGTTCGTGACGATCCCGACGGGCCAGTACATCGCGCCCGGCCGCTACCTCGGGGACGAGGAGCCGATGGTCGGCGGCTACGCCATCGTGGAGCTCGTCAACTCGGGCTTCCACCTCGCGGCGAACCTCGGCGGCTACTGGCGCGACGGCGACACGCTGTTCTCCACCGAGGCGACCGGCCAGTTCACCTACGCCGTCGCGATGGGCTACGAGATCACTCCGATCATCGACGTGTTCGGCGAGCTCGAGGGCGGCACGACCTTCCGGCAGGCGGTCGACGAGAACCCGATGGAGTGGCGCCTCGGAGCGCGCTTCCGCGCCGACGACGCGGTGTTCTCGCTCGGCGGCGGCAGCGGCATCATCGCCGGCGCGGGCGTCCCGCTCTTCCGCGTGGTCGCGGGCGTGGCGTGGGCGCCGCTGGCCATCGACGAGGACTCGGACGGGATCAACGACAACGAGGACAACTGCCCGAGCGAGGCCGAGGACGTCGACGACACCGACGACACCGACGGCTGCCCCGACCCGGACAACGACGGCGACGGCATCCTCGACTTCAGCGACAGCTGCCCCGACACCGCCGAGGATCTCGACGGCGAGGAGGACACCGACGGCTGCCCCGACCTCGACACCGACGGCGACGGCATCCGCGACGGCTACGACTCGTGCCCCGAAGAGGCCGAGGACATCGACGACGACCGCGACGACGACGGCTGCCCGGACAACGATCGGGACCGCGACAACATCGGCGACGACGTCGACGCCTGCCCGACCGAGCCCGAGGACACCGACGGCTTCGGCGACGAGGACGGCTGCCCGGAGGCGGACTTCGACCAGGACGGCGTCTCGGACGAGATGGACGAGTGCCCGGACCAGGCCGAAGATGTCGACGGCTTCGAGGACGAGAACGGCTGCCCCGAGGAGGGCGCGCCGCCGCCGGAGCCCGAGACCCGGCGGCGCCGCTGAGCGCCGAGACGATCCTCAGCCGGCAGCCAGCAGGTAGTACAGGCCCAGCCCGCTCGCGGCGAGCACCGCCGCGGCGAGCAGGAGCACGAGCAGTTCGGCGGTGAAGCGCCGCTCGGGCCAGCGCGGCGGGGACGGCGGCGGCGGGGGCGGTGGCGGCTCGTCGTGGGGCGCAGGCAGAGGCGCGGGCGGGAGCGAGCTCGGGCCCTCAACCTCGGCCGGCGCTCGGGCCCCGTCGGCCGGCACCGCCGGCATGGGGGCGGTCGGCTCGGCGAAGGGCAGGTCGGGCAGCGCCTCGCCCTCCTTGAGCGTTCCCTCGGCGGGATCCTCGAAGAGGAGCACGGTGGCACCCACGACCAGCTCGTCGCGGTCCCGGAGGCGCCTCTCGCTCACCTTCCGGCCGCCGACCTCGAGGCCGTTCTTGCTGCCGAGATCGCGGAGCGTGACGCCCTCGAGATCGACCACCAGCTCGGCGTGCTCGCGCGAGGCGTCGGCGTCGTCGAGCGCGAGATCGTTCGTCTCGGCACGACCGATCCGGAGGCGCGCCGGCGGAGGCGGAAGCGGCAGCTCGGCGCCCTTCTTCGGGCCGTTCATCACCACCAGGCGGGGCCGGCCGAGCGCCCCGGCCGAGCCCCGCTCGAGGATGCGGCGCGCGAGCGTGGCGGTGCGCTCGCGCGAGGTCGGCGCCGCGACCGGGACGTTCAGCTTCACCTCGATGCGGAAAGGCCCGAGCGTGAGCTCGTCGCCCTCGCGGAGCGCGCGCGGGCGCTCGGCGACGAGGGCCTGCCCGTTGATCCGGGTGCCGTTCGTCGAGCCGTGATCGACGAGCACGACACGCGCGCCCGACTCGACGCGGAGCGTGGCGTGGCGGATCGAGACGGCGCGGTCGGGCAGGCGCACGTCGGCGCCGGCGGCGCGACCGATCAGCACGCGCTCCTGCTCGAACTCGAAGGACCACTCGGTCCCCTCGCTCGCCTCGAGCGGCCTGACGATCAACCGGATGCCCATCGGACGGAGAGGGAAGCTCCACGAGGCGATCCGCGCCGTCAACGAAGGCGCCAAGCACTGCTCATCCGGAGAGGAGCCGCCGAAAATTGGCGCTCCGACCCCGACCTCTGCTTTTCGTCTACCCATGCACGCCATCACCTCCGAACGCCGCGCGACCGGTCTCGCCCGCATGCCCATCACCATGAGCGTCGAGCTCGGCCACGACGGTTGGGAGGAGACCTACGAGGCCGACGCGGTGAACCTCTCGAGCTCGGGCATCGGCGTGCGCGCGCCGATGCTGCCGGACGTGGGCCAGCGCCTGCGCTGCCGCTTCCGCGTGCCGGAGCTCGCGGCGCCGTGCGAGGCCGAGGGCGAGGTCGCGTGGGCCTCCGACGCGGGGGACGCGGGCGAGTTCGGCATCCGTTTCGACGCGCTCGATCCCGCGGTGGGCGAGGTGCTCGCGCGGTGGGTGGCGAGCGTCGAGGGCCTCGAGGACGCCGACCCGGACGCGCCGCGGCGGCCGCGGGTGAAGGTGCAGCTCGACGGCGTCGCCTCACCGATCGAGGCCGAGGTGTCGGTCGCCGAAGGTCGAAGGGTGCGGGTCGAGCAGCCGCTGCCCTTCCTGCTCCTCGGCACGAAGGCGACGGTGAGCGGCGAGGACGCGGGGCTTCGCCGGGTGCTGCGCTCGGTGGAGCTGAAGATCGACGGTGCGGTGCCGCGCCTCGTGCTCGAGCTCGAGGACAGCCGCGCGGACGGCGCGGAAGGCACCGACGGAGAGGGGAGCGAGGGACCGAGCACGATGGTCGATCAGCCGGTCGAGGCCCTCCTCGGGCCCGCGCTGAGCCGGGCTTCGATCGAGCCGATCGCCGACGATCCCGAGACGCCGGTGGACGTGGCGATTCCCGAGCCGGCGCCGGCGCCGCGCGCCCGCCGACACGAGCGGGTCCGGCGCGAGGACGACGCGGCGCAGGTCGTCGGGGTCGAGCGGGACGCGCTCGCCGAGCTCGGCGTCACCGCGGCGCCCGAGGACGACGAGGAGGAGGCTTCGCTCGGTGCGCGGCTGCGCGAGGTGGGCGAGCGCGCCGGACCGACGCTGGGGCGGCTGGTCGCGGCGCTGAAGGCGGGCTGGGCCGCGCTGGTGGCGGGCACTGGGCCGAAGCTGCGGGCGCTCGGCGCCTGGATCGCCAGGCTCGCCCGGGCGCTGCAGAGCACGCTGGCCGCACGGTGGCCGGCGCTGCGGGAGCGGCTCGCCGCGCTGCGGCCCGGGAGCGCGCCCAAGCGCCGGGTGACGACGGCGCCGCCGGAACTCGAGGACCGCAAGACGGCCCGGGCGAAGCGGAGCGAGGCCGCCCCCGAGCTGACCCCGAGCCGCCCGAAGGTGCCGCTGCGGTTCGTGCTCGCGGGGGGCGCGGTGCTCGTGGCCACCGCGCTCGTCGTCGCAGCGTTCGGCGGCGAGAGCGAGGAGCCGGCGCCGCTCGCCCACGAGCCGACGCTCGCCATCGAGGACGAGGCGCCGAGTGCGCCGGCCGAGGCGCCCGCGCCCGCGAGCCCGATCCCCCTCGAGCCCCCGCCGGCCGTCGCGGCGGCCACGCCGCCGAGCCCGCCGGTGCTTCCCGGCACGCTCGCCGCGTCGAGCACCGAGGCGGGTCGCCTCGGCGCGCCGACCTTCCCGCGCGTCGGCGAGATCCCGGCGGCGAGCCCCGCGAGCACGCCGGTCGAGGCACCGGCCGAGCCCGAGGCCGAGCCGCTGCCGCGTCCGGGAGGCCGCCTCTCCTTCGGGGCCGCCGACGTGCCGCACGGGCGCACCACCACGCTCACCATGTCGCTGCCGATCACCGCGATCGAGGGCGAGTCGTCCGAGAGCGGCTTCACCGTGAACCTGCCCGGCGTGAACTCGCTGAGCCGGGCCGCGCCGATCGCGGCGGCGAACCCCTCGGTGGAGCGCGCGGCCATCCTCAACAGTGGCGATCACGCCGTGCTCACCGTGCGCTTCGTCCCTGGCCGCACGCCTGCGTACCGCGTCGAGGCGCGGGGCAGCGAGCTGGTCGTCACGATCGGCCGCTGAGGCCGGGCTCAGCCGCTCGGGCGGCAGGCGAGGAGGATCGGCGCGGAACTTCGCGTAGGCTGGGGCGTCGAAGCTCCGGTGCGCTGGCTGATCCCGATCCTGCTTCTCCTCCTCGCGGCCTCGGTCGGCGCGCAGGCCGAAGGCAGCCGCCGCTTCGAGGTGGGCATCTACGAGGGCGTCCCGTGGCCGATCGTGCCATCGCCCGCGGCGGGACCGCTCCCGCGGCCGGCGTTCTCGGCGCCGCCGCCGGCGTCGAGTCCGGCGGCTGAGCGCGTGGTCGCGCTGCTCGCCGAGATCCAGGGCTCACTCACCGAGACCGTCTACCAGCACGCGACCGACGTGGACGCGGCGGCCGGCGTGTACCGCTGGGACTGCTCGGGGATGGCGGCGTGGGTGCTGCGGCGCGCGGCGCGCGGCGCGATGCGGGCCATCGTTCGCGAGCGGCCGGTGGCGCGCGACTTCGTGCGGGCCATCGAGGCCGCACCGATCGGACGCAGCCGCGGCGGCTGGCAGCGCCTCGGGCACATCGAGGAGGTGCGCCCGGGCGATCTCTTCGCGTGGCGGAGGCCGCGGGGATTTCCCAGCCGCAACACCGGCCACGTGGGCTTCGTGGTGAACGCGCCGGTCCCGGTGCCGGGCCTGCCCGGCGGCTACGCGGTACGCATCGCCGACGCCACCTCGCGCGCCCACCAGGACGACACCCGCGCCGCCGATCCCGACGGCGGCTTCGGCCTCGGCACGCTCGTCTTTCTCACCGACGGCGAAGGCCACGGCACGCACTACGGGTGGTACGGCACCGAGAGCGAGGGCTTCGTGGTCACGCCGATCGTGTTCGGACGCGTGTCCCGCTGAGCGCCCGCTGCGTTCGCTCACGAGCGGCGGCTGGGCACCGGTGCGCGAATGCCGTGTACTTTCGGCTCGTTCGGAGACCCACGATGCGCGCCTCGTCCCTCCTCCTCCTCGCCCTCACGCTCGCCTCCTGCGACGCGCCGCCCGCCGCCGCGCCCGCCGAGACCTTCCGGCCCCGCTCGACGCCGGTCGAGTACGTCGGCCTCACCGTCGAGCGGCCCTTCGCGACCGAAGCGGAGCTGCTCGCGATCCTCGATCCGATCTTCGGCGAGGCGGCGCGCACCGGCGCCGGACACCGCGACCTGGCGCTCGAGCCCGGCCTCTTTCTCACGGTCTCACCGGACGGCCGCACCCCCGAGCAGGCCATCGTCACGATGGAGATGGAGACGGTGCGCGAGGACGCGGTCGGCCGCCGGATCATCCTCGAGGTCCCGGTGAGCTTCACCTACGGCGGCGTCTTCATCAGCGCCGCGCGCGCCGCGCTCGAGCGGGCGACGGCGGTGCTCGCCGAGGGCGACACGATGCGCCCCTACCACCTCGAGTACCACGTCGTCTCGCCGATGGGCGGCGAGCTCACCGTGCAGACCGACTGGGCCGCCGGCGCGTCGAGCGGCGTGGTCCGCTTCATCACCGCGGCGCCGCGCACCTCGCTCGTCGCCGGCCTGGTGAACACCCCGGCGTTCGGCGGCGCGCCCTACGAGCAGCTCGGCGGCACGGTGTGGTTCGAGCTCAGCCTCGACGAGTTCTCGTTCTTCTCCAACCGCGCCTACGGCATCTCGTCGGGCGCGCTGCAGAACTTCAACGACTTTCGCCTCCAGCCCCACGACTGGCTGCGCCTCACCGTCACGCCGCGCCTCGAGGACGAGATGGTGGACGTGGGCTTCGAGGTCATCACGCCGGAGGGCGCCCGCGTGCCCTTCGCGCGCGCGCCGGCCTCGGTCGTCGCGGGCGAGCAGTTCCAGGAGAACGTCGGCCGCATGGTGCAGAACATGCTCGACGCCGAGGCCGCCGAGACCGGCAGCTCGCGCCCCTTCGAGGTCTCGTTCTACTACGACGATCCCGAGGGCGGCGGCGTGGTGAGCGTGATCGCCCAGGGCCGCGCCGGGATCTTCCAGATCGCCTACACCGTGGCCTCGCCCGCGCGCGCGCTCGAGGACGTCGAGTTCGTGCCCTACCAGGGCGCCGTCGACATCCCCGACGCGCTGCCTGCGCCGCGCACCTGCGCCGAGGTCGGCTCGGTGGACGCGACCTCGGGCCGCTTCCACGTGCGCTTCGACGCCTCGAGCACGGTGCGCAATTCCACCGCGCTCAGCAGCCCGCTGATGGGCAACGTGTGGGGCAGCGTGTACCGCTCCACCGACGTCACCATCGTCGGCCCGAACGAGGGCGCCGAGCCGGTCGCGAGCTTCGCCTTCGAAGGCGTCGACGTGCGCGAGGGTCTCTCGCCGACCACCTACGACATCCCCGAGCTGCTCCCCGGCGGCGAGTACCAGATCCTCGGCTTCATGGACATCGACGGCAACGCCGATCCGGCGAGCCCGGATCCCGACGAGGGCGATCCGGTCTTCATCCCGATCGGCGGCTACGACCTGCGCTGCGCCGACGAGCCGATCACGGTCGAGGCCGCGCTGCTGCTCCCGCCGGGCCGGTGAGGGCCGGACCCGCCGCGCTCTTCGCCCTGCTCGCGGCGTGCGCCGCGCCAGCCCCGCGCGACGTCGCGCGCTCCTCCACCCTCCTGCTCGCGCCGGCCGAGGACCGGCTCTTCGTCACCTCGCCCGACGACGACGCGGTGGTGGCGATCGACGCGGAGGGCGGCGCCGAGCTCGCCCGCTGGCCGGTCCCGGGCGGCCCCGAGCAGCTCACCTGGGACGGCGCGGCGCTGCTCGTCACGCTCGGCCGGCGCGGCGCGGTGGTGCGGCTCGATCCCGCCTCGGGCGCGGCCACCGAGCACGCCGTGCCCTGCGGCCGGACGCAGGCGGTGGTGACGCTCGCGGCGCGGACCTTCGTGTCCTGTCCCGACGACGACCGGCTCGTGGAGCTCGACGCGGCCGGCGCGGTGGTCGCGGTGCGCCGCATCGAGGGCGCGCCGAGCGGGCTCGCGCGCTTCGGCACGACGCTCGGCGTGGCCCTCTCGCGGCGCGGCGCGCTCGCCGAGCTCGCGCTCGAGGGCAGCGACCTCGCAGCGGCCCCGCTGCGCCTCGAGCCGCTCGAGGTCGCAGCCGGCTTCGCCGCGTCGTCGGCCGAGGTGCTGGGCGCCGATCCGATCGGCGGCTTCCTCCTCGCGTTCTCGCGGGTCGATCACGACTCGGACCGCGACCGCGATCCCGCGCGCGGCGGCTACGGCGCGGTGATCGACGGCGCCCCGCGCATCGCGCCCCGCCTGCGCTCGGCGTGCGGCGATCGCTACGCCCGCTTCGACGGCGGCGCGCTCGCCCAGAGCGGCCCGAGCGCGGTGGCGAGCGCGGGCGGCCGCCTGTGGATCGCCCACCTCTTCACCGACGGCGTGGTGCTCGCCGACTGCGCGCCCGGCGGCAGCGCGCCCGAGGGCGGCCCGCTCGCGGTGCGGACGACCTTCGCCGTGGGCCGCGCGCCCCGCGGGCTCGCGCTGAGCGCTGATGGGTCCACCGCCTACGTCGACGCGGGCTTCGACTGGGCCATCTCGCGGCTCGATGCGCCGGCGGGCGCGGCCGCGCGCACCGCGGTGACCTGGACCCGGCGGCGCGCGCGGGGCGAGGTCGCGCTCTCCGAGGCGGCGCTGCGCGGCCGGAGCCTCTTCTTCGACGCGGTCGACACCCACCTGACCCCGAGTGGGGTCGTCACCTGCGGCACCTGCCATCCGCGCGGCGGCGAGGACGGCCTCGGCTGGTTCCTCCACACCGAGGGCGTGGCCCGGCGCCTGCGCCGCACGCCGCCGGCCTGGGGCGCCCGGGCCGCGCTCGCGCCCTACCACTGGGACGGCGAGTTCGACGACGGCGCGGTGCTCGCCCGCACCACGACGCACGAGCTCATGGAGGGCGACGGACTGCTCATCGACTTCCCCGCGATCGCCGCCTGGCTCGAAGAGATGCCGCTGCCGGCGCCGCGCCCGGCCGATGCGGCCGTGGTCGCGCGCGGCCGCGCGGTCTTCGAGGCCGCGGGCTGCGCCGCCTGCCACGCCGGGCCGCTGTACGCAGACGGCGCGCTGCACGCGGTGCTGCCCGCCTCGGCCGACCCCGACGCCGCGCTCGCCGAGGCGAGCACGCCCTCGCTGATCGGCGTGCGGGCCCGCGCCCCGTATTTCCACGACGGCCGCGCCGCGACCCTGGCAGGCACGCTGACGGTGCCGGACGACCGGCACGGAACGACCTCGACCCTGACCCCCGAAGCGCGCGATGATCTCGTCGCCTTCCTGGAGAGCCTGTGATGCGCACCCCGCTCCTCGTCCTCGCGGCCCTCGCCTCGGCTTGCGAGACCGCCTCCCCCGCCGACGGCGGGATGGACGCGCCCGCGCGTGACGTGCCCGCCGTCGATGCCTGGGTGCCGCCGGTGCCCGAGGCCACGATCGACGCGCTCAACGCGGTGGGCCCCGGCGATCCCCGCTTCGAGGGCCAGCAGCGCTTCCTCTTCGATGCCTGGGGCACCGAGCGCCTGGACCCGTGGCCGCCTGCCGACTTCCTGATCGGGCTCATGGCCTCGGAGCCCGAGGTCTTCGGCGATCAGTTCGCCGCGTTCGGCTTTCTGCCCAACCCCGACGGCGAGCTCCCCTACGGCCTCTCGCGCGGGCTCGAGGATCCGAGCCGCGTCCACGAGACCTGCGCGCTCTGCCACGTCGGTCGCCTGCCCGACGGCGGGCTCTGGCTCGGCCTGCCCAACCTCGCGCTCGACGTGCCGCGCTTTCGCTACGAGGTCAGCCGGCGCTGGGCGGCTGCGGGCAACCCGCCGCTCCTCGACGCGCTCGAGGAGAGCAAGGCGCTCGCCTACGGCCCGGGCCGCTTCGCCGCCGAGACCGAGGGCTACCCCGACGCGGTCCCCGCCGACTTCCCGCCCTACTTCTACCTCGGCGAGCGCACCGCGCTGAACTACCTCGGCACCGGCGGCGACGCGCGCTCGGAGATCTTCCTCGCGGTCTTCACCTTCGGCGCGGGAAGCCCGAACGCGCGCGAGGCGATCGTGCCGTTCCCCTCGCCCGCCCGCATCGATCCCTTCATCGACTTCCTCTCCACGCTCTCCTCGCCGCCGCCGCCCGCGGGCGATGCGGCGCAGATCGCGATGGGGCAGGCGGTCTTCGAGCGCGAGCGCTGCGGCAGCTGCCACCACGTCGGCGACGCGGCGATGAACGGCATCACCCCCTACGACCGCGACGAGGCCGGCCGCGAGCGCCTCCCCGGCGACGATCCGGCCTTCCCCCGCGGCTCGATCCGCACCTCGTACCTGCACCGCATCCTCATCGACGGCCTGCCCGATCCGGCGCTCGACGGCAGCATGGACCTCGACGGCGGCACGCCCGACGCGGGCGGCGACGAGGGCCGCCTCGACCTCATCCGCTTCATCACCCAGAACCGCCTCCGGGTCGCGAGCAGCGACGGCTACCGCGTGCAGGACCTCCGCGGCGTGTGGGCCACCGCGCCCTTCCTGCACAACGGCAGCGTGCCCACGCTGGAGGACCTCTTCCGCCCCGCCGCCGAGCGGCCCGTGACGTTCCTGCGCGGCGACTTCCTCGTCGACACCACCCTGCCGGGCAACAGCAACCAGGGCCACGAGTTCGGCACCGCGATCACCGAGGCCGAGCGCAGCGCGCTCGCCGCCTACCTCCGCAGCCTCTGACGAATCAACCTTCGCCTCGAGCTCCCCGCAACCGCTCGAGCGCCTCGGCGTCGGCGAGGTCCTGCGTCCGGCCCGCGGCGCGTTTGGCGCGTAGGAGAGCGTCGAGGCCGAGCACCCGGACCCGCACACCCTCGACCTCGATCACAGACGACGTCTCGAACGCCTCGTCGAAACTCACCCCCGCGATCCGATTCAGCACGTCGACCGCATACGGCGGAGCACCGAACCGAAGGACCCCGTCGTACGTCGCGAAATCGGCCGCGGACACCTCGAACGCGGCGAGCGGAGCGCCGAAGACTGCGAGCGCCGCATAGACCCGCTCCGCGTTGTCCGGGCTGGGCCGAATCAACAGGTCGATGTCCTTCGTGGCCCGCACGTGGCCGTGGAACGCCACCGCGTAGCCTCCGACTACCACGAACTCCACGCCCGCCTCGGCGAAGGCGAGGAGCAGATCGCGGAGGTCGGCGGGGAGCTCGTTCACGTGCGTGGCACGAAGCGAACCGTGGGCTCGCGCGGAGCAAGCGGTCGTCCCGAGAGCACCCAGGCGAGGCGGCTGAGCTCCGCAGCGAGCGCCATTCCGTCGCGGCCCGACACCGACGCGGCGCGCTCGACGCTTCCGTGGGCAAGCCGCTCGAAGGTCATCCTCTGCCGCCGCTGCGCGGCCCGCTCCGCTCGCTCGTCGCTCATCGCGGCAAGGCTAGCAGGCGTCGGGCGCCGCCGTGCGCGCCGGGGTCAGGCGGGCTGGACCGCGGCGATCGGAGCCGTCTCGAGGAACTCCCACTTCGCGTTGTCGCGCTGCACGCGGTTCAGCTCCCACTGGTCGCGGAGCAGGGCGACCGGGTGGCCGTCGACGTCGGTGACGGCCATCGGGATGCGCGCGTCCTCGAGCTCGCGGGGGCTCCCGGCGCCCTTCACCCAGCGGGCGAAGCCGAAGCCGAGCCGGTCGAGCGCGACCTTCGCGCCGTACTCGTGCTCGAGCCGGTAGGCGAGCACGTCGAACTGCAGCTGGCCGACCACGCCGAGGATCGGGTCCTTCTCCCGGCCCGGCTGGAAGAAGAGCTGGGTCGTGCCTTCTTCGGCGAGCTCGTCGATGCCCTTCTGCATCTGCTTGCGCTTCATCGGGTCGAGCAGCGTCGCGCGGGCGAAGAACTCCGGCGAGAAGCGCGGCACCGAGTCGAACGTGACCGGCGTGCCGGTGCTGAGCGTGTCGCCGATGCGGAAGAGCCCGGGGTCGTGCAGGCCCACCACGTCCCCCGGCCACGCCTCGTGCACGGTGGTGCGCTCCTGGGCGAAGAGCTGCTCGGCGCGGGCCAGCCGGATCTCCTTGCCGAGGCGGTAGTGGAAGACCCGCATCCCACTCTCGAACTTGCCCGAGCAGATGCGCATGAAGGCGATCCGGTCGCGGTGGTTCGGGTCCATGTTCGCCTGCACCTTGAAGACGAACGCGGTGAAGCGGTCGTCGCCCGGCTGGATCGTGCCGCCGCTCGTCGAGCGCGGTCCGGGCGCGGGGCAGATGTCCTTGAACGCCTCGAGGAAGGGCTCGACGCCGAAGTTCGTGAGCGCGCTGCCGAAGAAGACCGGCGAGAGATCGCCCGACAGAAAGCGGGCCCGGTCGAAGCTGTCGCCCGCGCCCTGGAGCAGCTCGACCTCGCCGCGCAGATCGGCCGCGAGCTGCTCGCCCGCGATCTGGTCGATCTGCGGGTCGTCGAGGCCGCGCATCTGCATCGGCACCCGCGAGGCGTTCTTCGCGGTGCGGTCGAAGGTGAGCACGCTCTTCTGGTCGAGGTCGTAGACGCCCTTGAAGAGGTCGCCCGAGCCGATGGGCCAGGTGCGGGGCACGGTCTTCATGCCCAGCGTCTCCTCGATCTCGCTCATCAGCCCGAAGGGATCGCGGGCCGGCCGGTCGAGCTTGTTGACGAAGGTGACGATCGGCGTGCCGCGCATGCGGCAGACGTGGAAGAGCTTCTTCGTCTGCGCCTCGACGCCCTTGGCCGCGTCGATGAGCATGATCGCGCAGTCGGCCGCGGTGAGCGTGCGGTAGGTGTCCTCGGAGAAGTCCTGGTGGCCCGGGGTGTCGAGCAGGTTGTAGCGGATGCCCTCGTACTCGAACTGCAGCACCGAGCTGGTGATCGAGATCCCGCGCTTGCGCTCGAGCTCCATCCAGTCGCTCGTCACCGCCCGCTGCTGCTTGCGCGCGTGCACTGCGCCCGCCGAGTGGATCGCGCCTCCGTAGAGCAGCAGCTTCTCGGTGAGCGTGGTCTTGCCCGCATCGGGGTGCGAGATGATGGCGAAGGTGCGCCGTCGGGTGTGCTCTTGGTGGGTCACGGGAGCGCCAGAAACCAGGGAGGCGGGTTGTAGTGCGGGGCGGCCCGCCGCGCACCCGCGGCCCTCAGCCCGGTCCGTCCCAGAGCGCGCAGCCGTCGCGGTTCGGCGCGTCGATCGTCCCGATCACGTCGTCGAAGCGGCGCGCGCGCTCGCCGGCTGCGTCGTAGCTCGGCCAATCGCTCGGCAGGGCCTCGCCGCGGGCGAAGGCGCCCCAGGCGTCCTGCATCGCCTCGTGGAGCTGCTGCTGCACGCCCTCGAAGCGGCGGGCGCCCACCGGGTGCCCGAACACGAACTGGATCTCCGCCGAGTGGAACGCGCCGAGTGCCCGCGGGAGCGAGAGCTGAAAGCGCGCTCCCTCGTGATCGAAGCGGTAGACGTGCAGGTCCACGCCCGCCTCGGCCAGCAGCAGCGCGGCCCGCCGCGACGGACAGATCAGCTCGGCGTCGCCCACCAGCGCCGCGATCGCCGCGCCCGGATCGGGGTAGCCGGCGACGGGATAGGCCGCCCGCAGCGCCGCGGGATCGATCCCCTCGCGGGCGGCGAACGAGGCGATCGTGCGCTCGTAGGCGGCTGCGTCGGCGAGCTCGCCCGACATCTCCGCGAGGCCCACGAAGAGCGTGCCCTCGTCGCGGTTCCAGCCGAGCAGCGTGGGCACCTCGTAGAGCTCGCCGAGCGCGACGGACTCACGCAGCGAGTGGGGCAGCACCGACCCATCGGCCACCGGCCAGAAGGGCCGGTTCGCGGTGCCGCTGAGCAGCACGGTGAGGTCGGCCGCATCGCCCGCCGCCGCGAAGAGTTCGTCGACGCTCGCCGCGCGCAGGCACGCCCCGACGTCCGCCGCGCCGTCGCATCCCGCCGCGCGCACGAGATCCGCCCCCGCGGCCTCGGCCTCCTCCAGCGTCGCGAGCTCGGCGTCGCAGAGCCCGCTCTGGGTGACGGCGCGGTGGAAGAGCCCGCGGCTCTCCGGCGCGAGCAGATGCAGGCACACCGAGACGCCGCCGGCCGACTCGCCCATCAGCGTGACCCGCTCGGGGTCGCCGCCGAAGAGCGCGACGTGATCGCGCACCCAGCGGAGCGCGAGCTGCTGATCGAGGATCCCCTGGTTGCCCGCGGCGATTCCCTCCTGCCGGAAGAAGCCGAAGGGCCCGAGGCGGTAGTTCATCGACACCACGATCACGCCCTGATCGCGGGCGAGGAAGTCGCCCAGCGTCGAGCGGTCGAGCCCCACGCCCGAGTTCACCAGGAACGCGCCGCCGTGGATCCACACGATCACCGGCGCATCGACCGGCGCCGGATCGGGCACGTGCACGTTCACGACGAGGCAGTCCTCCTCGCCGCCGGCGATCCCCAGCGCGGTCTGCGGGCAGGTGACCGGCGTGCGGATCGGCCCCACCGCCGCGTCCCAGCCCGCGCGGGCCACCGGCGGGGCGAAGCGCCGCTCCCCGACCGGCGCCTCGGCGTAGGGGATGCCGAGGTAGTTCACGAAGCCGTCTCCGCGGATGCCCCGCACCTCGCCCTCGGGCAGCATCACGCTCGGCGGCGGCGGTGCCGGCGCGTCGGATGCGGGCGGTCCCGCGTCGGTGGAGGGCGCGGAGCCGCAGGCGATGAGGAGCAACGAGAGCGAGGAGGCGAAGCGGCGCATGCGGGCAGGGTACACGGTCTTTCCCGCGCCTTCGGCGAGGAGCCTGCGTGGTAGCGTCCTCGCCGTGAGCGACCCCGTCGCCAGATGCTCCACCCTGCGACGCGGCGGGTCTCCGGTGGCGATCGCGGCCGCGCTGGCGCTCGCGGCCGGCTGCACGGCCGAGCCACCGGCCGGCGATGGGGGAGCGACCGACGCGTTCGAGCCTCGCGGTGACGCGCACGACGCCGCCGCGCGCGACGCCCCACCCTTCGATGCGGGCACGGCCTTCGACGCGCCCGCGCCCGCCCCCGACGCGCCCGCCACCGACGCGCCCGCGCTCGATGCACCCGCCACCGACGCCGGGTCGCGCTGTCCCGCTCGGCCACCTCTCGGCCTCTGGGTGTGGAACGACGACCTCGTCCCGGCCCGCGACGCGATCCTCGACCTCGCCGAAGGCGCCGGGGTCACCGAGGTCTACCTGCACGCCAACCTCTTCTACGCCGGCGACGTCTCCGAGGACGTGCTCGCCGCCTGGATCGGCGCGGCCGCGGCGCGCTGCATCGAGGTCGAGCTGCTCTTCGGCAACGCGCGCTGGATCCTGCCGGCGGATCGCGCCGAGGCCACCGCCCGCACCACGTGGACGGTGGCCTTCGCCGCCGCCCATCCGAGCGCCCGGCCTGCCGGCGTGCACTTCGACCTCGAGCCCCAGCAGCTGCCGGCCTGGGACGATCCGGCGATGCGGCCCGCCCTCGTCTCCGCGCTCGTCGACACGCTCGCCGCGATGCAGCCGGTGGCCGAGGACGCCGGCCTGCGGCTCTCGGCCGACGTCGGCTTCTTCCTCGATGGGATCCCGGTGGCCCGCGGGGGCACGACGCGCCCGGCCAGCGAATGGGTCACCGACGCGGTGAGCCGCCTCGTCATCATGGACTACCGCGACAGCGCCGAGTCGATGGGCTTCGGCGGGATGATCAGCCTCGCCCGCGCCGAGATCGACTACGCCACCCGCGTCGGCGTGCCGGTCGTGCTCGGCGCCGAGACGAACCCGGTGAGCCCCGAGTACGTCTCGTTCGCCGAAGAGGGACGCGCCGCGATGTTCGCCGAGTTCGCCCTGGTGCGCGCGGCCTTCGCGGGCACCGCCTTCGAAGGGCTCGCCATCCACGACCGCGATGGCCTCGCGGCGCTCCCGCCCTGAGCTGCGCCGCGGGCCGGGCTCAGCCCATGCGGGCGGCGATGAGCGCGTCGGCGGCCGCGGGGTGCGCCTTGCACTCGAGCAGCGCGCGCAGGAGCAGCGGGGCCACGATCGTCGCGTCGGACTCGATGACGAACATCGGCGTCGTCTCGGTGAGCTTGTCCCAGGTGATCTTCTCGTTCGGGGTCGCGCCCGAGTAGCTGCCGTAGGACGTGGTCGAGTCGCTGATCTGGCAGAAGTACGCCCAGGGCTTCACCGGCTGCTGCAGGTCGTACTTGATCGAGGGCACCACGCAGATGGGGAAGTCGCCGGCGATGCCGCCGCCGATCTGGAAGAAGCCGATGCCCGCGCCCTCGGAGAGCTCCTGGTAGCGGTCGTAGAAGTCGGCCATGTACTCGATGCCGGACTTCACGATCGAGGGGCTGCACTCCTTCGTCCGCACGTAGCTCGCGAAGATGTTGCCGAAGGTCGAGTCCTCGTGGCCGGGGACCACGATGGGCAGCTTCGCCTTGGCCGCGGCGAGCAGCCACGACTCGTCGGGGTTGCCCTCGTGGGCCTCCTTCGGCACCGCCTGGATGACCTCGTAGAAGTACTCGTGCCAGAAGCGGCGCTCGCCCTGCTCGCTCGCCGCCTTCCACATCGGCACGATGATCTTCTCCACCGCCCGGAACGCCTCGTCCTCGGGGATCGAGGTGTCGGTGACGCGCCGCATGCGGTTCTCGAGGATCTTCGTGTCGTCGTTCTTGGTGAGGTAGCGGTAGTCGGGGAAGTCCTTGTAGCTGTGGTGCGCGACGAGCCGGAAGAGCGACTCCTCGAGGTTCGCCCCGGTCACCGAGAGGCCGTGCACGAGCCCGGCGCGGATCGCCGGCGCCAGCGTGATGCCGAGCTGCGCCGAGCTCATCGCGCCCGCGACCGCCCAGTACATCCGTCCTCCCGCCTGGATGTGCTTCCAGTACGCGAGGAGCGCGTCGCGGGTCTGCCGCGCGTTGAAGTTCTTGTAGTTCGTGAGGACGAAGTCGAGGATCGGGAGTTCGGCGGACATGCAGGACCTCGGGGCAGGAGCGGAGGCCGCGGAGGGTAGAGGAAACCCCGCGCCGCGGCCATCGCTGCTAGACCTCGGACCGATGGACGACGTCCTGTGGATGCGCCTGGCGATCGAGGAAGCCGAGCGCGCCCGCGGCAAGACCGGCGACAACCCCTGGGTCGGCTGCGTGATCGTGGGCCCGGAGGGGGCGCTCCTCGGCCGCGGCCACACCCAGGGGCCGGGCGAGGACCACGCCGAGATCGCCGCCGCCCGCGCCGCCGCCGCCGCCGGCCACGCCCTCGCCGGCGCCACGCTCTACTCCACCCTCGAGCCCTGCGCGTTCCACGGCCGCACGCCCTCCTGCGCGCGCTCCATCGTCGCTCGGGGCCTGGGCCGGGTGGTAACCGGCATGCGCGATCCGCACCCGCGGGTCGACGGCGCGGGCATCGCGATCCTCGCCGAGGGCGGGATCGCCGTCACCGAGGGCGTGCTCGAGGACGAGGTCCGCCGGCAGCTCGGCCGCTGGGTGCTGCGTTTTCATCCCCACGAGCCGCGGGCCCACCGCGGCCTGGGATCGGAGGCCCTCGCTGCCCGCTACGGGGTGTCCCTTGACGAGCTGAAGGCCGCGCTCGAAAGGCGCTGAGCGGGCCGGCCGAGACGGCGCTTGACACGCTCGGGCGGGCCAGGAAATCTTTCGCTCGCGAAATATCTCCCCGCGAAAGGTCGGCCCGCCTCGGAGCGGTCGTCCACCTCGGCGCGGTCCTTCTCTCCGGCAACACAGGCGAGGCGTTCATGGGCAAGGAGCTGCGGTTCGACGGCAAGGTCGTGGTGGTCACCGGCGCGGGCAACGGCCTCGGGCGCTGTCACGCGCTGGCGTTCGCGCGGCGCGGCGCGAAGGTCGTGGTGAACGACCTCGGCGGCAGCCACACCGGCGAGGGCAAGGGCTCGGCCGCGGCGGACAAGGTCGTCGAGGAGATCAAGGCGGCGGGCGGCGAGGCGGTCGCCAACTACGACTCGGTCGAGGACGGCGACAAGATCGTGAAGACCGCGATGGACGCCTTCGGGCGCATCGACGTGCTGGTGAACAACGCCGGCATCCTCCGCGACGTCTCGTTCGCCAAGATGACCGACGCCGACTGGGACCTCGTCTACCGGGTCCACGTGCGCGGCGCCTACAAGTGCACCCAGGCCGCCTGGCCGATCATGCGCGAGCAGAAGTTCGGCCGGATCCTCTTCACCTCCAGCGCCGCCGGCATCTACGGCAACTTCGGCCAGGCGAACTACGCGATGGCCAAGCTGGGCCTCGTGGGCTTCGCCAGCACGCTGGCGATCGAGGGCAAGAAGAACAACGTCGTGGTGAACACGATCGCCCCGGTGGCCGCCTCGCGGATGACCGAGACGGTCATGCCTCCCGATCTGCTCGCCTCGCTGAAGCCCGAGTACGTCACCGAGCTCGTCATCAAGCTCTGCCACGAGGGCACCGAGGACACCGGCGGGCTCTACGAGGTCGGCGGCGGCTCCTACACCAAGCTCCGCTGGGAGCGCACCGAGGGGAAGATCTTCCGCCTCGGCCGGCCGGTGAGCGCCGAGGACCTCGACACCAGCTGGGCCCAGATCGGCGACTTCGAGAAGAGCACCCACCCGGCGAACATCACCGCCTCGCTCGAGCCGCTCCTCGAGAACGCGAAGGCCGGGCCGAGCAAGGGCGGCAACCAGTTCATCGACGTCGACGCTGCGCTCGGCTTTCAGTTCCCCGACATGAACAGCCGCTACGACGAGCGGGACCTCGCGCTCTACGCGCTGGGCATCGGCGCCGCCGAAGATCCGAACGACGCCAAGGACCTGCGCCTCGTCTACGAGATGCACGGCGACGGCATGGTCGCGGCGCCGAGCTACGGCGTCATCCCGGCGATCAACTGCGTCCTGACGATGGGCAAGGAGGGCAAGACCGCCCCGGGCATGAACTACGGCCTCGACCGCATCCTGCACGGCGAGCAGTACACCGAGATCCTCCGGCCCCTGCCGCTCAAGCAGAAGCTCACCCACAAGGCGCGGATCAAGGACATCTGGGACAAGGGCTCGGACGGCGGCAAGAAGGGCGGCGCGGTGGTCATCACCGCGATCGACACCTACGACGAGGCGGGCGAGCTCCTGGTGAAGAACGAGGTCAGCACCTTCGTCCGCGGCGCGGGCGGCTGGGGCGGCGACCGCGGGCCGGACGAGAAGAACCTCAACGCCCCGCCCGATCGCGCGCCCGACCGCAGCGTCGAGCAGCGCATCCACCAGAACCAGGCGCTCCTCTACCGGCTCAGCGGCGACTGGAACCCGCTCCACGCCGACCCCGGCTTCGCCAAGGCCTTCGGCTTCGAGCGGCCGATCCTGCACGGCCTCTGCACCTTCGGGTACGCGACCCGGCACGTGCTCTCGAGCTTCGCCAAGGACGGCGACTACCGCTACTTCAAGAGCATCAAGGTGCGCTTCGCCGACCCGGTGCTGCCGGGCGAGACGGTCATCACCGAGATGTGGAAGGAGAGCGACACGAAGATCCTCTTCCGGGTGAAGAGCAAGGACCGCGACAAGGTGGTCATCAGCAACGCGGCGATCGAGCTCTACGCCGAGATCCCCAAGCCCAAGGCCAAGCCGCAGGCCGCGGCCGCACCGGCCGCAGTGACCCCGAACAGCGCCGACGTCTTCGCCGGGATCACCGCCTTCGTGGCCAAGCACGGGGCGGACGCAGTGGCGCAGGCCAAGACGGTGTTCGCGTTCAAGCTGAATAGCCCGAGCTCGGAGTGGACGCTGGATCTCAAGAACGGCGCGGGCCTCGTGGCCCAGGGCGCGCCGGTGCCGGCCGAGTGCACCTTCGAGATCTCCGACGCGGACTTCATGGACATGGTCAGCGGCAAGGCCGACCCGATGAAGCTCTTCGGCGCGGGCAAGCTGAAGGTCTCGGGCAACCTCATGGCGAGC
>Ga0068876_10001344_pt1 | contig 19342 bp, 7 predicted proteins | sample NOAtaG_6_FD_66442 | JGI IMG/M metagenome (GOLD analysis project Ga0068876, IMG submission 66442) | Freshwater lake microbial communities from Lake Erie, under a cyanobacterial bloom - NOAA_Erie_Diel5S_2200h metaG | ecosystem: Environmental > Aquatic > Freshwater > Lake | place: USA: Ohio, Lake...
AGAAGTTTCTTCAAGAGCTTTCTTTGAAGATTCCTTTTTTATAACAGCTTGTTGCTTCACCTTTTCTTGGTAAAACTTGGAATATCTTTCTTTTATCCCTTTCTCTACATCATTAGTGAGAGATTGATTGTAAAGAGAATTTATGTAATCAATTTTAGATTCATCCGCTTCTCTTTCAGGAAGACCTCTATATTTAGGTTTATTGAGCACCTCATCTATCACTTCATCTACAATCTTATTTAATTCTTCAGAAGCATTGTCTTCTTCTGAAAGATTGTATTGAGCAATGTCTTCTGGAGAAATAAATCTAATCTGTCCGCTTGGTGTAACCACTTCAAGCTCTCCCCCTAAAGTTTGTGATAAAACAGTCACCTTAGGAGCAATATAAAGAGATGTTCTTTCTTTTCTCAAAGGTTCTACAAGTGAGTATTCTTGTCCCACTTCTATTTTCTTCTCAGTAAATTTTTGTTTTCTTTTCTTACCCTTTTCCTTTGGAACTTCTTGTACAACACCCACTGGAAGTTCTTCTGTTTCTCCAAACATTGTTTCACCAAAAGATTGGTATTTTAGAGGATTTTCTTTAATATCCTCATATTCTTCCATAAAGGTTCTTCTACGTTGACCAAGTTTAATTATATCTTGTAAAGCAGTTTTCAGTCCATCTTTTGTAGTGGATAAAACAGGAAGATCGTTTATTTCATTTAATGCTTGAGCAGTGGCTTGTCTTGATGGTTGTATACCTTTTAATATGTTTTCAAGCAGGTCTTCTACAATTATACCACTGTCTATCAACTGTGAATTGAGTTGAGGTATTCTAAGGTCATAGTCAGCTATTTTGCTAGCAGCATAGGCCATTTTGTCTATTACCAAAGGGGAATACTTTGGTTCTCCTTTTTCATTTACATCTGAAGCAAATCTTATATACAATCCATTGTATATCTCATTTGTGTTTTTGGCAACTGTTTCAAATGCAGAAAGCCTTTTATTAAAGCTCTCAACAGTGTCATTTATATGACCTATTCCCTGAGCTTTTAAATTACTAAGCCCTTCTTCTGTAGAACCTGTTATTTTCATTTCAGCAATATCATCCATCACCATATCAAATCTGCCATATTTGATTCTAGGTGCCAGATAATTGTGCGTAATGTCAGTTCTAATATCACGAGCCTCAAGTTCATTTCCTGATATAATAGATGCTTCATGTTGCTGTTGCAACACAACTCCTCTATTAACAGCCTGCATTTTATCTACAAAAGCTTGTTTAAAGCTGGGCGTTGAATTTAATGCAGTTAAGAATTTTGCAGTGTTTGAAGCAAGAGCTTTCTGTTCACCTCTTTTACCAATAGCCTGCATTGCTCCTCCTGTAAGTCCTCCAAGCAAAGCACTTTCCATACCCTCTTTAGAAACAAAAGCACCCTCTCCTTCTCCTTGTTCATCTCTACCAAAAAATCCATATAAGAACCCATCTGTCCAAACACTTGCGTCATCTGACAAAGCTGCCTTTTTAAAGTAGTTTTGTGTGCCCACTTGTATAGCATATTGTCCAAGTTCTTGAAAAGACTCTTTGGGATCATATACATATCCTCCCACTTTTTTAAACTTTTCATAACGAGTTTCAAGTTTTGAAACAGGAACATCTGCTACATATTTCCCTTCTCTCATTACAACATCATCTGTTCTTTTAGCATATGTTCCAAGAGCTTTTCTACTATTCTTATATGAAGATCCTAATAGATAGTTAAGTTGACTAAATTCAGTGGCTCCCAAGAGAGCAAGATTTCCAAAGAAGGACATCTTTCCAACTCTCTCGGATTTTGTATTAATGTCTTCTAGGTCTTTACCAGAAGGCTGTTCCCCGTATTTATCTACGTATTCTTGTATTAAATTGTTTCTAAATTCATCTGCTGTCTGTAAAGCTTCAAATGAAGATTCTCCTGCAGAAGAATAAACAGCTACGGCTGTTTTACGAAAAGTGTCTCCAAATTCAGCAAACTGTCCAGTGGTTCTTGCAATCTTTGCAAGCTCTGAACTTTTTGCAGTGATGTCAGCAATAGAAGAAATTCCTCTTTCGAGCTCAGCTGCAGCTTCAATATTCTTACCAGAACTAAATGCCCTTGCTGTATTTCTAAGAAGAGGAGTGAATAATTTGAATGCTTCAGAAGACCTACTAGCAGTTGCACTAGCAGCAGCAGCTCTACCTAAAACAGAACCAAATCTAAGAAGTCCTGCATTTACAATATTACCACTAAGCATTGCACCTACAGCATAACCAGAGTTTTTAATCAACTTGTCAAACAAGAAGTTCATTGTAAGCCAGTTGTCTGTAGAATACCAAGCAGCTTCTTTTTCAGCTTTTGTATAATAGTTGGGCAGATATTTATCATCCACTTCTTTGTTCCAATCATCTAAAGCTCTGAGTGCAGGATTATCCCATACATCAGCAAATCTTCCGCTAAATGGAGATTTTGCTAATCCATAGAGCATACCAAACCCTCCAGCTATTGTTGTAGCTGTTAAATTTACACCTTTTAATATACCATTAGCAGCTTTATCAAGACTGCTTTGACGTTGAGCTGCTGCTTCTTCATTATCATACCCATAAGCCACTCTATCATATCTTCCTGTTCTATAAGGAGCAGCTTCAGCCATTGTAACTGTTGAAGCTTCGTAACCAGATGGTTTTATATTAGCATCTCCAATATCAAGAGGGTTATACTCTCTTGCTCCAGAAGAAAGATCTGAAAATTGAGCACCGCCAAGAGTGACAGGTGCAGCTTTTTTATAAACAGGTGCACCTGAAAGATTTACTGGTAATTCTGGTGTTTCTGGCATTATTGCAATTTTTTATCAATTATTGACTCTGTTAAAATACCTAAATCAGATACAGCTCTTTGAGTTGATTTATAAATTCCTTCAAATTCTATAGGTTTTAAAACCTCACCAGTTTCAGAATTTTTAAAATAACCTGTCACTGTATATCCTCCATCAACAATATTCAAATCAGCACCAAGAGGAATATATTTTTTAGAGTTTTTAAGAGATATAAAGTTATTAGGTTGAATAGCTGCAGTTTCCCAAGCTCTCATATTTGTAGTGAATGTACCAAGATTAGTAGAATTAAAAGGGCTTGCAGCAGCTCTAACTGCTAATGTGTTCATAGAATATGGATTAAATTTCCTTTCAGTGATTCTTTCAAGATCCTTTTGATTAGGAATGTTTGCTTGAATTATTTTTCCATCATCATCAGTTATTGTAATAGACCCTGTCCATTCTTGACCAGGTTCATAAGGAGCATTTATTCTTATTGAAACTTTAGAATTAGGTTTTGTAAGAGCTGTTAATGCTGTTGACTGATTATAATCTTTTCCAGAAATCTGTGTGTTGTTTGCTAAAAATGAATTCACCTTAATTTTCAAAGATGTCATTTCTTCATTTGTTTTAGGTGCTATTGAAGAACTCTGTTCTGTATGAATACCTTTTGCAAGAAAATCGTTTTTTATTCTATTAGCTTCTTTTACTTTACTTAAATCTTTATAAAGAATAGAATGTATATTTGTCAATCCTTGTAAATTAAGTCTCTCTTGAATTTCTTCTTGTGTTAAATTCCCTACTTTTACCATTTGGTTTAATGGAAAATCTGATATACTTCCATATTTTCCTTCAATTCTACCAAGAGCATTTTTATCACTATCATTAATAAATAAAGCAAAATCAAGCATATCTTGTTTTGTAATAGTCATGCTTCTTCCATCTTTTAACTTTACATTGATAGGCTTTAAAGTTTTAGTAATTTCTTCAATGTCAACTCCTGTTTCTTTATATGCTTTTGCTTCAGCAAATTTTGATGCAGCAATTAAGTTTGAATAATCATTATGATTTTGTCTAAACCTTTCAATTCGCTGTCTATCTGAAACACCTAAAGAAACTCTACTTTCTGTTGCTTTATTATCTAAATTTAAAATCCACCTGTTTAAAAATTGATCAACACTTTCATTATTTGCAGCTGCCCAAGAATCTATAGATTTTACAACATCAGCTTTTGATAAAGTGCCTCCATCTTTATTTTTACCATTATTTAATTTGTACAAATAATTGTACATTAAATCCATTCCAATTTGTCTGTTGTCATTTTGAATACGAAATAGTCCTGATTCAAATCTTTGTGTAGCTGAGCGATCCTCTTTCCCGCTAACATCTGCTGTAAGATCATCATCATAATCATCCCCTTCTCCAGGTTTTTTTGTTTCAGGTTTCTTAGACCACTTTCCTGTAGATTGGTCATATTCATATTCTGCAAAAAACTTAAGTCTTTGTATTTCAGCATTAGATTGATTGATTGCTAAATTCTTTCTAGCTATCCCTTGGTCAAAAGCTTCTTTTCTTTCTTTAAATTCATATTCAGCCTCCCAGTTCAATTGTTTCTTCAGAGGACTTTCCAGGTTCTTCACCTTTCTTTCTGTTTTTATAAATGCTTCTGAAAGGTTATTTTCAAATGTTGTTTTGTAATAGTTTTGTTTAAATCCTTCTGGGTCTCTTTCTATGAGAGATGTCAAATTACTATACTGAGATTTGTATTTTTCTTTTAGTTGCTGATACATTTTTAACCTACCTTCTAAAACTTCTTTTTCCTTATCATCCACCTTTCCTGTAAGCAGAGTGTTTATTTCTAATATATCAGCATCAACATCACTCATACTTTTATCATACTCCTTTTTATACACTTGTGCAATTAAATCCACTGGTGTAAATCTTGTATTTGCCCAACCGTCTATATTAAGCTGAGATTGTACATCTCCTCTTTTCAAAACATTATTTACAATTGCTTCAATTTGTCTTGCATTTGTAGATGTTTCTAATTCAGTCATAGTTCTTGCAGCAACAGGGAGGCCAGTTTTTTTATCTATCATCATTCTTCCCTGATCATCAGTCCTGTACATCTGCTGTAAAACACTTGTGTCTACACCAGCAGTTTTTGCCTCATCCTGTACAAGTTTCATTATATCCACATAAGGAGTGTATTCTCCATTAAACTCAACTGGCCTACCTTCATTATCAGATAGACCGCTTTCCAGATAAGGTCTTAAAAACTTTTCGTTAAAAAAGTCTTCATTGTTTTTGTCAGATTTCCCTTTCTTTTTGAACTCTTCTATAGCCTCTTGCTGCTTTTTAATTTTTGCAGTGGAGTTTACAGCACTTTGTATATAAGAATCTTTTGAAAGCTGCCCTATCATACCCCCTACACTATTGACAAGCTGGAAGTTGGAGAAGTCTCCAGCAGCCACCCCTTTGAGGTTGTTACCCAATTCATTGAGCTTAGATTGCATGTATTGTTTATCTACAGGTCTGAGAACGCTCATTCCAGCAACTTGGTCTATCTGAGACTGTATTCTTCTAACCCCTTCATCATACATTCTTTGTTTTTCCATACCCACCTTCACCATAGCCTCCACAGGAAGCTGTTGAACGTAGGGGTTAAACTGGGGTATTATGTCTTTAAATCCTGCCATGATTGGTAGTATTAGCAAATTTAATTTGAATTATTATAATTTCCAAGAAATATAACAGATTTTGGTAAACGTCTATAATTGAATCAATTACAAAGATTTGAGGTTTTTTACAATAGCCCCATTTCTAGCTATATCATCATCATCGCTTTTTGATTTCTTTTTGGTTCCAATGATTCTACCCTGAGCATTATAAGTGAATTCATAATTAGGATCTAATCCTCCACCAAATCCTTGACCTCCTGATCCCCCACTTCCTTGCATGTTCCATTGAGCAGGAGCGTTCATGTTTATAGCTCTGAACCTTGGGTCAAAACGATATGCATATAAATTTTCATATGTTTGTAATGTCCTGTTTTCCAGTTGTTTCTGAAGATATTTATTACCTATAGACTTCAAAGCTTCAAGTGCAGTGGCTTTTGTTAACCCTTGTGCTGTAGCTTGTCTTTCATATTGCTTGTCAAATATTCCTAGATTTGTGAGTCTTGATTGGTTAATTACGTCTCTGGTTTTGTCATAAAAGCCCTGTCTCAAAGCTTGGTTAGCACGAAACTGTTCAGCCAAAACTGGTTGGTCAGCTCCATACTTTTGAGCAGCAGATGCTGCCTGAGCAGCTGGGTTGTAACCAGCCATTCTCTGCATGCTTCTAAATGTAGCCTGGTTTTCATTCAGTCTATCCTGGAAAGAAATATCATAAGGTACACCAAGTTCTGGCTGAAATCCCTGAGCCTGAACAGGTTCTAATTGATTGTTAGACAATGCATACATCTCTCCTACAAGCTGATTTGGATCAAGAGCTTCTGCATCTGTAGGTCTTAAATAAGGCAAAGCTGCTCCTAAATAATCCATTATAGAAGGTCCTTGTAATGGGACAGCAGTTGTTGTAGGGGTTGTTGTACGAACAACTTGATAAGATGGTTTAAAACCAGGAACTTCAGGAACTAGTGCGGGTGTAGGTGTAGATGCTGGTGTGGGTGATTCTTCATATAATGCTTTTGCACTAGCCACTTGGTCACCAAATAGTCCTTCATCAAGATGAAGTCTACTAGCACTACCTACCTCTTCAGCTTTTTTATTATAGGCTTCTTCAAACTTTCTAACGTGTGCTTTTTTGTGAGGATTGAAACCAGTCCAATCATACCACGGATTTCTTTCTTTTAGTTTAGCAACATCAGCTTCTGTTGCTTTTCCGTACATGTTGTTACCTCTTCCTGTCTGCTTTTCAATTTTTATAGCCTCAAGACTTTTTGGTTTCTTTTTACCATCCTGAGCAATCTCAATTCCATCTTTAGCAATGATTCTACCTTTGTCATTGGCCTTTAAACCAAATTCTTCCATTGTATCATTCATAGCAGTTTGAAGATCTGCTGCATTTTTCTTTCTTTCATCATAGTTTTTCAGCTCCATAGTTGCTCCTAAAGCTGTGGCATCCAATGAGTTATATTTCAATTTGTCAAATTGAGAATTCATTTCCATGGAGCCAATGCGAGATGTTGCTTTTTGTAGCTTTTGTGTGGCTTTGTTTTCTAGTTCACTAAGGTCTCTTACATACGTTTTAAAATTCTTACCTTTTGCAGACTCATCTCCTAACAGGATAGGGATAGTCATAAGATTACCAGACACTAAAACACTTTTTTCACCTTCACCAATAGCACCTCCATCTTCCATTTCCTGTACAGGTTCACCGTGTTCTATTTCCACTTTACTTTCTCCATATGTCATACCTATACCTGTACGCCCTTTTCCATCAGATTCTTCATGGCTATTACCAACTCCTAAATAAGTCATACCATCTCCATCTGAAAAAGGATTGTAAGAAAGAGGTTTAAGATGACCTCCCCAATCAGTTCTTAATGCTCCACCAGCTGCATATTCAGGTCTTTCTGTAGACATTGCTCTTTCGCTTGGAGGAGTGTAGTCTTTCAGGTGACCACCTGCTCTCAGAGTGTCCATTGTTCTATCTGGTCTCAGAAGGTCTGACATTTTGTGCTCTCCAAAAGAAACAATCTTCTGGGGCTGCCAGGTGTGACTCACCCATTCATAAGGAGACACTCTTCCACCATCTTCCATAACAGAAGCATATTGTCCTTGTTGTAACCCACTTACACTGTTTTGGAATCCCATTGATTGAATATTTCTTGCTGAAGCAGCTTGTGCCTTTTCAATATTTTGTTGAGTTTTATCAAGAGTTCTTCCTAACAAATCTCCAGCCACTTGTCCAACCATTTTACCAACTGGACCAAAAGCTGAACCTATTGTACCACCAATAGTGCCACCAATTCTACTTCCACCACTTTGACCAAAAGCAGCATTACCTAGTCCTTGGAGTTTATCACCTCCTCCCATATTAGCAAAAGCTTCAAGCCCTCCTGCTGCTTTTTCATATCCTAAATCTGAATATAAAGTGTTGGGAGCGAATGTGTTAGATATTTCAGCACCGTTCTTTGCAAGAGGGTTTGTTCCCACTCCATGTATAGGAAATAGTTCTTCTCCTGTTTTGGTGCTAGCCATTGTATCTCTTGGAGCATCTCTTTTAGGACGACTTCTACTAGCCTGTAAAGCAACATCAGTTACTTTTTCCATTTGTCTTGCTCCTTTAAGCATTTCTTTTTCTGCTCTAATTTGTTGTATTCCTCCAACTATCTCACCTGCTGGTCCAGCAAACTTTGATAAAGCATCTGTTAAACCAGCCTTAGGTTGTTTTGGAGTAGACATTTTAGCATACACTCCTGCAAGCTGTTGGTCAGTCATACTTTGAGCATTAGCTGGAGTGGGTACAGGAACATTAAAATTAGGAGCGCCTCCTGGAGATCCAAACAAGTTTTGCATCCCTCCCGTCAAATTCTGCATCCCTCCCATAGATTGAGGGTTAATAAAATTTGGAGAAATGGGTTTAGAAAAAGATTGATTAATCATATTACCCACTCCCATCATTTGAGTTCCCAGCTGAGCTTTCTTTAGCTCTTTACCATGAGCTTTCATAAATGCTTCTTCCGTTGGGAACTTACGATAGAATTCCTTTTCAGACTTAACACCAGCAATTTTTAGAATTTGAGCTTTCATATCATTCGTATTTAGATAACCATCCACCCTTGGTTGGTTTGTTATAATTGGTAAAATTAGTTAAATCTTCTAGATTTTGTAAACCTTTTTGTTCTTGTCTCATTCCATTCTGAGCCATAGGAATCTCTGTAACAGGTGCTTGGTTGAATTTATAATTCTTTCCAGGCTCCATCACTATTCTTTGTCCATCTGCTCCTATTCCCATGACAGGATAATTTACGCCCTGCATTGTTATGTCATTGGAATCTATTTGTGTTATTTCTCCTGGATGGGCCCATTGTCCTCTGTCATCTTTTATTACACCACCTTGTTTCTTTTTTTCTAATGGTGCCATTCCAAACGCTGATGCTCCTCCTGCTACTGCTGGAACTAATGCTTTATATATATTAGGATTATTCATATCAAAAAATCCTACATTACCCACTGCTGATTTTGGGTAATTTGTAAAAGGAACTACATACTCATCGGGAGATGCTTTTAAAAAATCATAGTTTTGTTGAAGATTGAAATCTTCGTCTGTTAAACTATATAGTTCATCTTCTTTCTTCATGAACTCGTCAAATTTTTTATCAAAATCTTTACTTCCTTTAGGATTTTTTTCTAAAAAATCTTTAAATCTTTGGTCTGATGCTTTATTAAATTGTTCAACTATATCTTGCTGTTTATTAGCATTTTGATAAAGTTCATATATTTTTTTATCACCTTTAGTAGCATAGGAAGCAGCTCTTTCTTTAAAAGGAGAAGTATATATACCTTTACCTCTTGTTCTACCTGTCATCATTATGTTTGGGTCAAAAAAATCAAAAGTATTTTGACTGCCGTGATATGTTTTTTGAATATTACCAGCTTCGTCTCTAAGAACATTAGGAAAAGCTTTTTTAAAGTAACTACTTTGCTGTTGTATAAATTGTTCAGGAGTTCCTTGAAAAGCAGATCCATCAGGATTCTTCATCCATGTACCAGCTTTTTTTGTAGACTTTTCTATTGCATTATATTCATTAACAAGTTCTGGGTACTTAGGAGTATCAGGATTCCATTTACCCCAATCAATTTCTGATTTGAAATTAGATGTAGGTTTAGGAACTTCTTTATATCCTTTTAACCAATCTTTCTTTAGTATTCTTCCTTCACTTATTGGTATATTTTTTGTAGAAAACTGAATTGGCACTTTAACATCTTCAACATTCCAAATTCCACTTGATCTAGGTACTTCTGCAATATAATCTTTATTATAAATTTTTGCAATGTTTAATTCTGGTGAATAATAAGCATTTTCAGTAAATCTAGTTTGTCCAAGTCCACTATTAGAGTTATATGAAGAATGATAAGGACTTGCTCTAAATACTTTAGATTCTAAGGCATCCTCCATTCCTTCTTTCCCAATACCTCTATACATCATTCCTTCTTGAGGTTTAAATGCCCAAGGATTTAACTTATAAGCATTTTTTAAAGCTGGAGATTTTAATGCACTACCTAATGGATCAAAACCAACAGCACCTGCTCCAGCTGTTAATGCAATGTTTAAAGCGAGTTCTTCAGGTGTGCTAGAATTACCTATATTTGAAGCCATGTCTCCAACAAACTTTAAAGGGTTCAAAAAGTCATCAAAGAGCTCTCCTGCTCCACCTACACTACCAGGAAACAATCTAAACTTTTCTCCTATGTTAAAGTTCTTTTCTTGAATTGTACCCTTAGTTTCTCTTGCCTTCTTTCTTTGTGCTAAAACCTCTTGCTTCTTTTTTTCTGTACCTTCCTTCTGAGCTTGACTTATTCTTTGGTTTTCTTCATATTCAGCTTTTGTAAGAGGTCGTGGTTTTACTCTTACATAAGTGTTATCAGTATTTGGTCTATCATCTAAAGGAATTATTGTACCCTTCTGACTAATAGTTCTAGGTTGGAAGTCTAGTCCTTCTTGATAGAATTGCATACCATTCTGTGCACTAGCTAATGTCTTCTTACCATATTTACCATTAGAAGGAATATCTCCTGTACGTGCGTATGTGAATCCTACAGAACCAGGAATATTACCGCCCATAGCAAACTGCCCTCCCCAGGCAGGAGAATAATTAAATCCCTTGTCTGTGAGACCACCCATTGTACCCTCTATACCATTCTGGGCTTTTGTATATTTATCTAACCATCCTTTCATTATTTATAAGAAATTTGACTTGGGGTTATTATAAATTGGCTAACTAATTGTATGTCAGACTTATCATCTAGAATATGTCTCACTCTTAAATCCTTTGCTCTAAGAGGTTCTTTCTTAAAAGATCTCTTTCCATAGTCCATATTATCTTGGTTTACCACTTTATCCAGGGATAGAGAGAAACATGTACGAGTGAACAATGGATTTTGTTTGTTTTTAACCAATGACCAGAATGTATTGTATTGGTAGAAATTGTCACTCTTTGTATACGTAATAGTCTTACTATCAGCATTATACATAGGGTATTTCATATATTCCTTTAGGTTGTTAATTGGTTTAGCTACCAATTCAAGCACCCCTGAAGATTGTTGTCCATTGTACAAGACAGCTTTGTTAAACCATTGGTCATCAGTTTCCACTTTACGAGTTTCATCTGACACACCGTCTATATTTGGTAAATACCTATAAGCTCTTGTAAAATCCTGAACGCTTTGTAATATCTGATCTTGATATTGATAGGCAAATGGATATTCTATAATATAGGGCTCTATGTTTCCATAGAAGGTGTTGTAAATCACTGGGTTAGTGAGGTGTCTCCATGTACAACCAGTTTTAATCTGCTTATATGAAGTGGCTGCAAGAGCTACAGGGTTGGTTGTTGTAACAGAGAAGGTCTTTTTTCTCTTACACTTCCCTGTAGACTCAAGAGTGACAGTGGTGACATTGTCATCAACAGAATAGCTCACCCCTTCAATCAATGATTGTTTGGGTATATCTGTTGCCAGAATATTCCCATATTCATCACTAATAGTGAAGGGCCCAGCTGTTGGAGAGCTGCTCTTTAGCTTTATGACAATTGTTTTAGGCATTTGTGTTAATGATTATATTAAAAGGAACAACCTTCGCCACCAGGAAGTGCTATAGATGAACCTGTTTGTTGAGCATTGTTTTTAAAATGATAGGGTTGGTTAAAGCTACATCCACAGAAATTGTACACTCCAGAGTTGGTGAATTGTACCAACTGAAGGGTGTTTGAACAATCGTAGTATTCAAAGAACACCGCACCATTTTGTCCAGGATTGTCATTTCCAGTGGCATTTGCAATATCATCAGCGTATATTGTCACTTGAATTGGTCCACAAGGACAAACAGTAGTGGTGGTAGTAGTAGTTGAAGATGTAGAAGTGCTAGTGGTTGATGTACTTGTAGAGGTGGAGGTGGATGTGGTTGATGTTGATGTAGAAGTGGTGCTGCTGGTTGAGCTGGTTGTGCTAGTGGTTGTTGGAGGAGGAGTGCAACAAGCTCCGTAGCCTTCTATAGTGTACACTGCTGTACCAGGAACCAAAGACCCTCTTCTTAGACATCCTACAATAACCGCTGGACCATTTGAAACAGTGGCGGTCTGAAGATTTCCATAGCAATCGAGATAGTTAATTGTTCCACCAGTGGTCACTAGAACAGAAGCATCTTGTACACACAAACACTGAGTAGTGGTGGTTGTGGTGGTAGAGCTGGTAGAGGACGTAGTAGTGGTGGTTGGAGGAATGCAATTAACAATCTCTACAATGCTACAGTTTTCTACACGGAACACCCTATTTGTTGCTTGACTCTCTCCTGTGAAATACCAACCATTAGGTGCACAAGTGCAGTTTTGTGGGTCATTTGATGTGTAGACATAAGATCCAAGAAACAGCCCTTGATAATATACAATGATGTATGTAGGAATAACATTAGGATAGGGAACAGGAAGGGAGTTCAAATAGCTTACAGCACTACAAGCTGCAAATTGAGTTGCTGTAGAATCTATTGAATATGATGGAGGAGTTGTCACCTCATAACCTGTAAAGAATGCTTCTTCTATCAATCCCCCTGCTTTAGGACAACCTGTAGTGGTAGTGGTTGTTGTACTTGAAGTAGAGGTGGTTGTTGAGGTGCTTGTAGATGTACTGGTTGTTGTGGAAGTGGATGTAGAAGTGGTAGAAGTGGTTGATGTTGAACTAGTTGTAGTGGTGGTTGGAATAGGTCCAGGGACAGCAGCTAATACATCAAAATCACTACAACAATCGTTCAAGCCAGAATAGAAGAAGTTGTTCTCTCCTATGTACCAATTAGGTAGATAGCTATGGAAGCTCACCCAACTCTTTGTGTTGAAGTTGAAAGACAATGTCCATCCTCTATTACAGAAGTAGTCTTCATCAGACAAATTAACCACCTGACGCTCTATAATAGGGCGCATTGTGGTGGTGGTTGTACTAGTTAATGGAATTACAACAGTGGTGGTGGTGGTTGTAGACAAAGGTGCACCTGTAGTGGTAGACGTAGTAGTTGTAGGTTGTTGATTTACAATGGTTTCTATGTAAAACTCATTAGTGACAGCGTCGTATTTAATATCATTTCTTTTTGGAACATAGTCTAGCTTTGTAATAATCACTCTGTCATACTTACTATCATACACTCCATGTAAGCCAATTCCATTGAAGTGGTTATCTGTGGGTACATCTGGGAAATGGCGTATGATTTCAAAAGCTAAATGGTCTGTAAAAAACCTGTTGAGCCCTGAACCAAATGCTGAAAGGTCTACAGCCTGTGTTCCTGTTATAAGAAACACTTGTCCTCTTTTAGCATCTACTGTCACTTGTCCTTGAGGAATCTTAAGCAACATCTTGTTCTGACTTCCTACATAGCCAAGATCTGTTTCTGCAAAGTCAATAGGAGGACCTTGTTTAAACATTACAGGGTTTCCTACATAAGCAGCCTGAGGATTACTTGTATCAATTGTAAGAAGGTTGTTGTAGAGTAGAGTTTTATTGTCAAATCTAGCAAGAACAGCTTTATTTTGTATGCCATCCAGAGAAATAAGTTTACCATAGTTTTGAGGAAAATCATAATACGAAAGAGCCTTGTAAATCAACCAGTTGTTTATTCTGTTGTCAGCATCTATGTTCTGAGGCTCAGAATAAATGGCTCTGAAAGGATAGAATGTATAGCAGGGTTTGTCCCAATCTATAGGTAGATGGGAGAAGAAATTTTCTTTGTTTTGTTTGGAGAATGTTACATTATAATAATAACTGTTGTCCTGAGCAATAGGAACAAATGTTTCTTGCACCCAATCATCGGGAATACCTGTTGTAACGTGAGGCCAAAATTCACCTTCTTTACTATTAAATGCTTGACGAAGATCAAGATTGTATGAGCTTTCACAATAGAAATTAGGAATTCCATAAGCAAACATATAGAAATATCCATCATAGAATGTTCTATTTGGATTGCTTGCAGGAAGTTGGTTGGGAGCTAAAGTTTGGCTATTAGGACAATCAAAGTTGTGAGCTTTGTAAGAAATTATATTTGACATGTAAGGAGGGGTGGTTTCTCCTGTATTGTTAATTGTATAATCCTTTAAAATAGAACGAGCTGAGTGCCAGTATTTTGGATAGGCAATGTTTCCTATTTCATCATAAAATACATCACTATCATCAGGAGCACCCACTCTACTGTCAGTAAAGAATGGAAGCTTTGTTTTGTAAGCAAATCTGCTAATAAATGTATCTCCTCCAAATACAGTGGCTGTTGTAGAGGAGCTATCCAGAAGTTCCTGATAACCAGTGTCTATTGTTTCGTATGAATAAATTTGCCCATACTGATTAGGGAATACATTTTTAATTGAAGCATAATAAGACACTACAGAAATGTCAAACTCTTTTGCAGGATTGCTACAATTACTTGCTCCAGATATAGTGCTTCTTGATTTGTCAGTTAAAGATGGAGTTGTTCCAAAAAGCATATTTGGACTGCTATCTGGAAAAGGAAGAGCTGTTTTATTCAAATCTGTTCTTAAATAAACAGACGTTTCTCTTTGATAGTTGTTAATACTGTAAGTGTCATTAACATTTATCATTCCTGGAATCAAATATCTTTTAATATCAAGGGTGCGCTGTTTAACTCCTTGATTGTCAGGCACTCCTACACTATAATTATAATCAGCAATAGAGTTGTAAGAATATGCATAATTTTTTCTAGTGATGCCGTTAATGTAAATTGTAAGATAGGACTGATAGGCAGAAAACATAGCTCCTGCATTAAATGGATCAGTTAATCCACCAAGTCTTGCTGCACTATCTAATGCATCTCTTTGAGCTTCTTCTGTAAGAAGTTTATATCTAGCATTGTTCTTAACTTCTACAAAATGCGCTTTTCCTTTACCAAAAATTACACTCTCTAGTTTTAGAATGTTACCAAGAAAAGGTTGTCCAAATGAAGTTTCTGGTGAGTTGAATATTTGCCTATATTTATCTGTAAATCCAGGCTGAGGAGTTTCTCCTTTACAATTTTTTGCAGTGATAGTTTTCTGGAAAAAGAAACAAACATCACCAGGTCCTTCCACTTGAATGGGGACAGTTCCTGGAACTACTAAAACTGTTACAACAGGATAGAGAGGCCATCCATCAATCCATGCTGTTTTTAATCCTTCATAAATATCATTATATTGCACCCTACCCCCTCTACATAAAAAGCAGCTGGGATTGCACACTTGAATATTCCAAACGTCGTATGTAGATACACCTACAAGACCAGTAGCTGGTCCAATTATTATTGGTTTTCCAATAGAACATAATTGATAGGTTCCTGTTGAATTATATCTAATTTTGGTTTGCTTGTTGTTATTACAATCAGTGTATTCCACCTCAGCATAAGGATTAGTTCCCAAAGATTGTATAATTACATCATATCCCTCGCATAGCTGCGAATATGCATTATTTGCACTGTTTAAAAATACATCAGATGATAAATCATTATATGGATAGTTGGGATAGTAGAAGGTTTGCTCTTGTCTGGTGTAAGTGTTTACATTCCTGAGCATTCCCTTGGCAACAATAGACTTATTGGTTCCTCTGTCACCTCTTACAATCTTGAAGCCTACAATATCATCTTTTTGCTCCTGAGGGAGAGAAGATGCACCAATTAAAGATTTCAACTGCTGTACATCTAACTGTACACCTATTGGGAACACAGCATCATTTCCCATCACCATACCTGATGCTGATGTAAAAAGTTTAGATTCAAAGGAAGGACTGATGTTTATATCTGGAAACTTGTGGTGTCTTATGGGTTTACCAGACAAATCTCCCCATACATCTTCGTTACAGGGATAGGTGTCTGTTGATTCCCAATAAGAAAACTCACCGTATTGATAAGGGCCCTTGTAGGTGGGTGCAGAAGAATATCCTGCAGAAAAGCCTGTTACACTAGCAGTGTTGTATATTTTCCAATAAGGGCTAAATCCCACACCTCCTTGTTCATAGTCTGGGTCACCTATAAAATCATTATTTGTTTCTGGAATATCTGGAAGTACTGTTTCAGAAGTGGATTTAATTCTTCCAGGGATGTGAAATCCATCTGTTTGTTTACCATTCTTGAGCAGGAAAACTATCTCAAAAGCATACACTTCATCTCTCAAATAACCTCTTAGATTGGTGGCATTGATTTCATCAGCATAGTTTTCTGTAGCTGGTATTCTCCAGGTTTCCCATTTGAGGGATATTTGATTGGCTATAGACTGATAGTTAATACGGTCTATAGACGTAAGATTATCCCATATAAGAACATCTTGAGCAGTGGTGAGATCTTGTGCTATATCGTAATAAGGAAACTTCTCAAATATGTCATTTATTGAAAGACGTATTTGTGTTTGATTTTGTCCAGTGTAAGTGATTTCCTTTTGGACACTATCAATGTAATATGTACCTACAAGTTCTACAGATGAAATAGCATTGACAGTTTTAATCACTGCCAGATTAAAATACTTATAAAGACCTGTGTCTTCTAAGTTGTTGATATTCAATACAATAGACTTACCTACATTATAATTAAAATTAACTGTTGTTAGGAACGGGTCAGCTATTGGTGTAGGGTTGGTGATAGAATAGTAGGACGTGTATGGATTACCTAGTGCATCTGAGTATTGAATAGCAAACTGATAGGTGCCAGCCGTAAGACTTCCTGTACTACCCACAGTTTTTACTTCCAGGGAAGGAATCTTGAAGTTGGGCTGAAGCTTCAATTGGTTACAATCAACATCATCTGTATATTCAGGGCTACAGAGAGGTGACCCAGATTTAAGAATCTTTGGAATGTTGTCAATGTCTAAATATCTTCTGGGATTGAGACCATCTGTCCAATAGATTTCTGTAGAACAGTTGGTAATTTTGTGAGCAGTTTTGTGAATAGGATGGTTAATGTTAAAATTGAGGCAAGGAGAATTTACAATAACACGATAGATGCAATCATTATTATCCATGCATCCAATCTGACTATCTCCTGTTTCTGGATTGGTGATGAAGAATATGTGCTTGTATTTCTCTTGAATAAAATGGCTACCTATTAATACAAAGCCAGAAGGGAATGTAACACATAGTTCATTCCCTTGTTCATTCTGATAGTTTACAGAATTACCATCAAAGTTTTCAAGATTGGCATTTAATGCATACGTCAATTTACCCTTTTCAATTTGATTAGGGGTCTGGTCCATATTAAGACCCGTCGTAGCATTGTTATACTCTTGTCTTATATTTCCTTGTTCCTGTTCAGCCATCTTTTGTATTAGTTATTCCTACGAGTTCTGCTCACACGATTAGGCAGTTCATACATATTAAATCTGTTCAAATCATTCTTTATTCTACGCTGCTTAGCCCAAACATCTTGCTTCTTAATTTCAATATCAGCCATAATAAAGGCCTCTTCAGCTTGTTGCTTGTAATACACTAGTTTTTGCTGCAGCTGATTGAAGGTTTCGTCATTTGTCTGGTTAGTAATAGTCTCAATCACTTTAAACTTAATGAACGCTTCTACATATTCCCTAATACGATAGTTGTCTGGAATCATTTGATTACCAGAAGTGTCGTATTCTGTAGCATAAAATAGTAGGTGTACAACACCATTTCTGAAATTAGTAACAAACTTATTATCACGTATGTCAAAAGAATCATATTCAGAAGATCCAGGAGTGAATGCTTTTATATTAGGAAAATCCCAATTTGTTGTGTATTCTAAACTACAATTCTTCTGAGCAGATATATTACCTGGTTTTAACAAATATTCTCTTTTGAATAATACAGGAGTTTGATTGTTTGTTTTGTAAACAGCTTGTATAAGATCAGGCATACATGTAGGACAATCTTGTTGATTACAATTTCCTTCTTGACAAGGTGTGCCATTTGATATTACAGGGCTTATTTGAATAGTGGTGGAGCTATCTGCTTGGGAATAGAAAGAATTGGCTGTTTGATAAGGAAATCCATTTACAGCTGTACAAAGCCATGCTTCACGAACAGCAAAAAAGTTATCAGGAAGTCTAGCCTCATAGTCATTAATGTATAAGATTTGTTCAGCAATGACATACGTAGTTCTACCCAACTTTCTGAGACATTTGTCTAAATAGGTGGGGAACATTAAGTCATCTACAGATCCTGTATCAAAATAGCTTTTGAACTCTTCCTTTACAGTGGAATAGACAATCTCTGGTGAGATGAAATTATATTTGTAGTAGTAGCTCATATTCTATTTTTTCCATTCGTGGTACATATGCTGATATTTCCCATCTGCATTTATATAATGAGAAAGTAGTCTTGATGTATTTCTACATGGTTTGAAATACCAAAGTTCTAAGTTCTTAATTCGTGCAGATTCCTTAAACCAATGCCATCCAAAGAAATAACCTTCTGTATGAAAGTTAAAATTGTAAATTATCTTTCCCTTTTCTTTAGTTTTTTTCCAATCTACAGGAAGATTGACAAACTCTTTTGTACTGTTAGGGGGAGACTTAATCTTTTTCCTCTTTTTCTTGTTTATTGAAAATTCACCAAATCCAAAAGGCATCTTAGCTTTTTCCCCCGTTTCAAGAATATACTCTTTAAATGCCTCATTAAAGCTATAAACAATCACCTTCCACTCCTCAAACTTAAGTTTAACAGAAGGGTTTTTCTTACAGAAATTGTTGTAGTTTTCTTTGCTAGATGTTCTCCAATCTATTGCTGTTCTACTCATCGTGTTGGTGGGGTATTTGGTGCTTGACCATCCACTCCATCATTGGTAATATCTGTCTTTAATTGGAAGTAGGTGGACAGGAGCTTTTGTGATGTTAGCTCCAACACCTGTTTTTCCAAATATCCAGGGACAGGAGATTCTCTGTCCAGGGGGTTTTTGCAGAGGTCTTCAATTGGATATTCTTTTCCACATCCACATTCTGGATAGAGGATTTCGTTTGGAACATCTTCCTCAAAAAGAGCAACAAGCCTAAGAGCCTTGAGCATAGGATTGTTTACATATAAATATCCATTAGAAATCCAATAGTATTCTTCCTTCTTTATCACTGGAAGCTTTAACAGATTTACATAACGGTTGACGGTTATTTCTTTCAGTTTCTTTCCTGTTCCTCCAAGGGCATTTATTGAATACACTCCCTGTATAACATATTGATAATTACCCTCTGTAACCCTAGGAAGTTTGTATTTGCTTCTACCAACAGAGCAGGGATCCACATAATCACAACATTCAGAAATAGGAACTTCCACCATCTCCAAGCAGGGAATGGTGGTGAACACTGTATCTGTAGCCCAAAGCTTTCTGAGGTTGG
>Ga0068876_10001352_pt1 | contig 19305 bp, 12 predicted proteins | sample NOAtaG_6_FD_66442 | JGI IMG/M metagenome (GOLD analysis project Ga0068876, IMG submission 66442) | Freshwater lake microbial communities from Lake Erie, under a cyanobacterial bloom - NOAA_Erie_Diel5S_2200h metaG | ecosystem: Environmental > Aquatic > Freshwater > Lake | place: USA: Ohio, Lake...
CATGAGCGTGAATAACGGCGCATCGTGGACGGACATTTCCGGCGACTTGCCGCAGTTTGCTGTTAACGATATTGTAGTTCTACCGGGCAATGAAAATGTTTTGTTCGTGGCTACAGATGCCGGTGTTTATTTCACCACTAATGGAGGAGTAAACTGGACACGCGCAGGAAACAACATGCCTATTATTCCCGTTTATGATATTGCCTTAAGTGCAAATGGAAATAAACTCATTGCAGGAACATTCGCACGAAGCATTATGACGATTGATATTGCTGCAGTCATCACTGATGTCGAAGAAAGCGGCTCCGGCTTCACAATCTCTTGCTTTCCAAACCCCGCAACAGATCACATTCAGATTTCGTCGCAACCGGGAGCTGAAGTTGTTATTTACGATTTGAAGGGCGCTATCATGGACGAGTTTCGTGCTTCCGAGTCGTCAACAAAACTCAACGTTGCCAATTACAAACCCGGCGTTTATATCATTACCATCAACGGGGACGGGTCTCGCAAGACCATGCGTTTTATAAAAAATTAGGGGCGATTGCTCGCCCCTTAATTTATTTTGCCTGTTCGGCGCCTGCGTCAGCAGCAGCTGTTGCTGCAAGTTGCTGCAGGTCTCTGTCGAACAAGTAAAGTCCGGAAGAATCGCCGCCTATCAATTTCAATTTGTCCAGGATCTTTCTTGCCAATGCTTCTTCTTCGATTTGCTCAGAAACATACCACTGCAAAAAGTTGTGGGTGGTGTAATCTTTTTCTTTAAGACACACATCAACGAGTTTATTAATCTCATTGGAAACTTTAATCTCGTGTTTCAACACCTCTTCAAAAGCAGCTTTCACCGTTTTGAATGTTTTCGGTGGTGCAACAAGTACCGGAACAACGCCGTGTCCTCCGCGCTCGTTAACAAACTTAATCAGCTTTAGCATGTGCATGCGCTCTTCGTCTGCGTGCTTATACAAAAACTGGGCAACGCCGTCCATGCCTTGAGTCTCGGCCCAGGAGGCCATTGCTAAATAATATTGTGATGAATTGCCCTCAAGTGCAATTTGTTCGTTGAGTGCTGTTTGAATTTTCGTAGATAACATAGCGCTAATTTTTACATTACAAATATACCATGAGACAACGAGTTATTGGGAAAAATGGCACTAATTCTCTGCGGCATTCAATAACTTTGCTCTGTACTAAAACAACTCAACCATGAAAAAAGTTTTGTTTATCCTCTCTGCTGCATTCTTGATGGCGTCATGCCAGTCCGTTGATATTGTTAAAAGGAAGTACTCCGGCGGTTATTACGTTAATCTTAAAAAAGATCAGCACCCATCTGATAACAATAAAACAGAGGTGGTTACAAACAGTGCTTTAAGCGGAATCGCTCATCAACAACTACAGCCGGCCCAAATCGCACCGGCATCGATAACAACAGTGTCTGCCGCAACAACAACTCAACAAAAAGAACCTGCGCGCACCCACGACGTCATCACCAAAGAAATAGAACGCCCCAACATCACAACCGTCAATCCTACGGACAAACATGTCGTTACAACACCTAAGCCAACACCTCCTGCAGATGGGGGCACAGATGCTAATCAGGTGTTAATGGTTGTTTTAGCTCTTTTAATTCCTCCTGTAGCCGTGTGGTTAAAGGAGGGCATCACAAAGCGATTCTGGGTTGATCTGATTTGCTTTATTATCGGAGGGGGATTCTTTTTTACTCCCTATGCTTATGGAGGTGCGCTATTATTATTTGCTGTGGTATTCGCGGTATTGATCGTTTTAGACGTGATATAAATCAAACAAGATCTATTTGATTCCTTTACGTTCGCGCCACAGCTGATTAAACGACTTATTTGCCACGTTCGGCATTTCACGACGTTCGCCCCAAGACTTTCTGAAGAACTGACGCAACATAAAGTTCTTGAGCTTGGCGCCGCCTTTATCCATTTTAGAGCGTTTGAGCATCGCGCCTTTCCAGAAAAACCACATCACGTTTTCTGTTTTGGTTGCAAAACCCTCTGCCATGGCATCGCGACGGTTGTATAACATCAACTTATGCAAGTCTATGCCAACAGGACAAACCTCTGTACATTTTCCGCATAGGGTTGTGGCATAACTCAAATGACGGAACTCATTCATGCCGCCCATGTGTGGCATTAGTGCAGAACCAATTGGTCCGCTGTATGGCGTGTCGTATGCATGACCCCCAACGCCTTCGTAAACAGGACAAGCATTAAGACAAGCTCCGCATCGAATACAACCCAATGCGCGGCGTTGCTCCACCTGATTCATCACATTAGATCTGCCATTATCTACCAACACCAACACCATTTCTTCCGGACCATCGTGTTCGCCCGCTTGACGCGGTCCAAACACAATAGAATTATAAACCGTCATTAATTGACCGGTGCCATAAGTGGATAACAACGGCCAAAACAAGTCCAGGTCGTTTAAGGATGGTATTATCTTTTCGATTCCTGTAACAACGATATGCAGCCTATTCCCGGCCATTGACATTAATGCATTGCCTTCATTTTCTGTTACCGCAACGCCTCCGCTGTCGGCTAACAAGAAATTAGCGCCGGTAATACCTGCGCCGGCTTGTGCCGCAGTTGTGCGAATTTCTCCGCGCACAAAATTCATCACTTGCTGTGGCGTGCTGTCATCACTCAACCCCTTTTTTGTTGCAAACAACTTCGCCACCTCTTCCTTGCTTTTGTGCATAGCCGGAGTAACAATGTGATAAGGCGCTTCTCCTGAAAGCTGTTGAATATATTCTCCCAAATCTGTTTCAACGGATTCCACGCCTGCCGCCTTCAGCGCTCCGTTCAGTCCAATTTCTTCCGTTACCATAGACTTGGACTTAATTACAGAAGTAATTGATCTGCTTTTTAGCAGCTGCAAAATTTCTCGATTTGCCTCTTCTGCATCGCAAGCCCAGATTACCTTTCCGCCACGCTTGATAAAATTGGCTTCAAACTCAATTAAGTATTTCTCAAGATTTTCTATCGCTTTATTTCGCAGTGAAGTTGCGCGAGCTTTCGCCAAGTTAAGGTTGGCAAACTGATTTTTGCCTTGCTCAAATTTTTGATTGTAATTGCCAATGTTCTTTCGTAGCGTGCTGCGATGAACCTCATCAAAAACCCTCTTTTCGGCAATATCGTTAAATCGTGCAGCCTTGTCCATTGTGAATTATTTCTTATTGGTAATACGCAGTCGTTCGCTTCGATGTGCAATTTCCCAGGCCGTAAAAAAGACCAGGCGCGTCCGGATTTCCATCATCGGATAAGTAATCTTACTTGTTTCATCTGTTTCCTTGTGATAGTCTTCGTGTGTTCCGTTAAAGAAAAACGCAACAGGAACACCCTTGCGAGCAAAGTTGTAATGATCGGAACGATAGTAATACATGTTAGGTTCATTTTCAACATCGTACTTGTAATCTAATGTCAACTTTGTGTGCAACTCGTTTTGTTGATTTACAATAGTCTTTAGGTCAGCACTGATGCGGTCGGCGCCAATAACATAAACGTAGTTGCTGTCTTTCTTGTGGTCGGCATCAATACGACCTATCATATCGATGTTGAGGTTGCACACGGTTTTGGGGAGTGGAAACAGCGGATGTTCGGAATACCATTTAGAGCCTAATAATCCTCGTTCTTCTCCGCTAACTGCCATACACAAGATACTTCTTCGCGGACCCTTTCCTTCTCGTTTTGCTTTCGCGAATGCTTCCGCAATTTCCATAATCGCAACAGTTCCCGAACCGTCATCGTCTGCGCCGTTATAAATTTTGTCCCCCTCTTTGCCAATGTGATCGTAATGTGCTGTAATCACAATTAGTTCTTCTTTCAGATCTGTGCCTTCAATATATCCCAATACATTTTCTGTATTCACCTTTTGTGTTGGGCGGCTGATGTTATAGCCCAGCGTGTATTCCAATGGCTTTGCTACGGACGCTTTTTTCTTATTTGCTTTCTGAATGCCGCTTACGGTTGTTTTTGCTCCTGCTGCTTTTAAAATTTCATCTGCCATAGTCGGAGAAATATACAGCACCGGAGCGCGATAATCTGTGGCCTCTTCCTTGCTGTCGTCGTCCAATTTATAGCTTGGTGTATTGATGCTATGTTCGTAGTCTTTTAGCGCCTTTTCGAATTCCGGCTGCACCACCAGCAACATTGCTGCGCCGCGCTTGCTGGCTTCCATTATCTTTTTTCGTCGTTGTGTACTCCATGATGAAGGTTCTTTTTTGCCTGAAATCAACGAAACGCCTTTGCCATTGGTTGGTTCTCCGGCGATAATCATTACCGTTGCCCCATTAATGTTGGTCGCTCCGTAATTGGAAAAACCTTTTTCTTCTATTCCATATCCGGCAACAACTAATTTGGATGTAGAGGTATTCATATTCTCAACTCCGGATAGGAAATAAAACGATTTGCCAACAGCGTATTTCGTTCCGCCCGACACCACTTCTCCTTGCCCGGGAAGAAATTTTATTAGTGGAACATTCTGATAATATCCACCTCCCGGCAGTTCGGGAATACCGTACGACTTAAATTGTTTGGCAATGTATTCTGCAGCCATTTTTTGCCCCTTCTCTCCGGTCTCACGACCCTCATACGCGTCAGAAGCGATTATTTCTAAATGTGTCTTCAGGTCTGCAGCAGTTATTGTTCCGGCATACTCGTTTGCAGAAGGTGTTATATTCTGAAATAAAACGAAGGATAAAGAAATTGCAGCGCACGCCGCAAACACAGGAAATCTCAATTTGCTCATGTAAACAAATATAGCTGCCACGCGCAACGCGACGCAGTCTCCAAACAGTTGTTTTGCACAACCGCCTTGTTAATTAGATAAATTAATAAATAAGTTTTCTGGTGATTACGCGTCCCGCTTGGTCGGTAACCCGAACAAGATATAAACCATGTTCAATACCTGCTTCGGTAATGGATATTTCGATGTTGTTTTCTCCTTCTTCACGAAAGACGACTTGGCCATTGGTGCTGATAATTTCAACATTAAGATTACCATCGCCTGAAATCACAATTTCGTCCGACTGAGATATGGGGTTGGGAAATTGTATTTCCGGATTGTATTCATTTCCATCAACCGATAACGGAGATAATAATGCGCGCAAATCCTCTTCAATAGACAAGCCGTTATTGTATAGCCATCCATATTTGGAGTATACGCTACCCGATGTTGTTATCACATAAACGTTGCTTGGCGCAGGCCCAAACGTGTGATAAAATGTGTTTGCTGTATCATCAATAACGACATCGCAAGGAATGTTTAACGTGTCTTGTGTTAATTGAGCCATTTGTCGGCGTTGTAGGTAGTTTACCGACTGAGGATACAAAATCCCTTGGTTAATATTGGTTGCTGTAACGTCGACTGTTCCGCTGAAAGGCGATAAATCAGGAAACATCGGATGTGCTTCTAGTGTGTAAACGATTAAGAAGGTCACCTGAGAACTGTATTGCCCAAAAAGTGCGGGTAAATCATTTATTACGGCATTACGAAATCGCGGACAAGTAAAAGACCCCGACATTACAACAGCCGGTTTGCCCAGTTGTAATAACGAATCCAGATTATAACGTACATGTGCGGTGTCGTAATAAGTAAAATCGTTGACGGTTTGCCCAACCTGATAGCCGGATTGCATGAATAAATCGGTGCTGTCAATGTAAAAAGTAAACGCAGCGATCTGAGAAGAATCGTTGGGTTCAATGCCGTTGTTAATATCCGGCAGCAAACTTGTTTGCCCGGATAGTTTTCCGAAACAAAACAGTAAGAGTATCAGAATCCTCACTAGCAATTGATTTTATTCACACGACCCTGATGTCTTCCACCTTCAAATGCTGTAGCGAAGAAAACGTCTACACACTTCATTGCATCTTCTGAAGTAATAAAGCGGGCAGGCAATGATAATATGTTAGCATCATTGTGCAAACGCGCCAGTTCTGCTATTTCGGGTTTCCAGCACAATGCTGCGCGAATGTCGGCATGTTTGTTCGCGGCAATACTAATTCCATTACCGGATCCACAAATTAATATACCGTAACTCACCTGTTTGTCCGTAACAGCTTTAGCAACGGCGTGTGCAAAATCCGGGTAATCCACACTATCTGTGGAATATGCACCGAAATCGCTGATGTCGAATCCTTTATGGGTTAAATAAGTTTTAATCGCTTCCTTCAGCTCAAAACCTGCATGATCGCAACCAATTGCTACTTTCATAAAATGTACTGGTATGTACACCGAAGGTACAGTTTATTCGTTAATCACCTGATTATCAGAAATAATTTACAATAGCGCGCTTATTCACAATAGACGTGTTAACAACGTGTATTCGTTGTTACTAATTTCTCGGTAAAAAAATTTGGTGATATAGAAACGAATATGCCTTATAGAAATAACCATCTAAAGCAATAGATGTGAATAAATACATAGACCTTTTTCATTAACACATTTTACCACCAAATGCCTGCAAATAATATTCACATTTAACGTTATCCACAGTAACTTTGGAATTGTTAATTAAGCGTTATTTAGTTTGGTTATCAATCATTTATTGAAACAAAACTTGTGTATTACCGGTTTATTTCATCTGATAACTGACATAAACAAACAATTTGAAACAGGTTATCAACCATACTAACACGCTAATAATAATAATATACTATATAAATAAAAGATAATATGATAGAAGAGGTTTATAAAACCGGGTATTTGAAAATGAAAATAGATCCTACGTTAGATTTGTTTGAGGAGATTGAAAAACTAAAAAAGGAAAAAAATGCCATCATTCTTGCTCACTACTATCAGGATGGAGATATTCAGGATATTGCTGATTACATTGGTGACAGTTTGGGATTAGCACAGCAAGCGGAAAAGACAAAAGCAGATATCATCGTTTTTGCCGGTGTGCACTTTATGGCGGAAACAGCAAAAATTTTAAACCCGGATAAGAAAGTTCTGTTACCCGATTTGCGTGCCGGTTGTTCATTAGCAGATTCGTGTCCTCCCGAAGAGTTTGCGCAGTTCAAATTGAAACATCCTGATCACTTGGTTATTTCATACATCAACTGCACTGCAGAAATTAAAGCATTGAGCGATATCATTTGCACATCCAGTAACGCAGAGCAAATAGTGCGAAGTTTACCGGAATCACAGAAAATCATCTTTACGCCGGACAAAAATTTAGGGGCGTACATCAATAAAAAAACAGGTCGCAACATGGTGCTGTGGAACGGCGCTTGTATGGTTCATGAAATATTTTCACTGGAAAAAATTACCAAGCTTAAAGCACAACATCCGGATGCTAAGTTTATTGCTCATCCTGAATGTGAAAGTGATTTATTATCCATCGCTGACTTTATCGGTTCGACAACAGCTTTACTGAATTATTCTGCCAAAGATCCGGCAACAAAATTTATTGTTGCGACTGAAACAGGTATCTTACATCAAATGCAAAAATCGTCACCACACAAAACATTTATTCCGGCTCCGCCCAATAATAATTGTGCTTGTAACGATTGTCCACACATGAAGTTAAACACCCTCGAAAAACTGTATATTTGTTTGAAGCACGAAACGCCTGAAATTCTTATGGAGGCGGAGTTAATTCAAAAGGCGTTAAAACCTATTCGTCGAATGCTGGATATTTCTGCACAACTTGGTTTGTAATGATTAAACGTGACGCTACAAGATTTTTGTTTCTAGTGCTGATACTTTTTTTTAGCACTATACGCCTATGCTCACAAACAGATGCAAATCAAAATCCAAACGGTTACAATAAGTTTTATTATCCAAACGGGAAGCTTTCCAGTGAAGGTCCTATGCGCGATGGTAAACCGGATGGATATTGGAAAACATATCACACTAATGGCAATATAAAATCAGAAGGAAATCGTAAAGATTTTCAATTAGACAGCACGTGGAAGTTTTATAACGATAAGGGAAAAATTACATACGAATACACCTATAAAGAGGGAAAGAAAACAGGTCCCGTAAGAACATATAATAGTGAAGGTTGGTTGGAAAGCGAAGATTCGTACGTGAATAACATTAAAGACGGAACGTGTATTACTTTTTACAAAAATGGAACTCAACAGAAAGTTACCAAGTTTATTGAAGGAAGAGAAGAAGGTGTGGCGTATGAATACGATTCAACAGGTATTATCATCACCATCATTGAGTACAAAGCAGGATTCATTAAGTCGCTGGAACGAATTAACAGAACCGATGCATCAGGAAAGAAGCAAGGCTTATGGAAAGATTTTTGGCCAAATGGAAAAGTAAAAACAGAATTACGATACCTTGATGATTTGAAACATGGTTACTTCAAAGAGTTTAATGAGGTTGGCAACTTGGTGAATATTACTAAATGGGAATACGGAAAACTGGTTAAAAATCCGCCCGAGCTTTCAAAAATTGAAACTAAGATAACGTATCACGATAACGGAAAACCAAAGCTTATCGGGTCATACAAAGACGGAATTCCGGAAGGTGTGTTCCGCGAATATTCTCCCGATGGACAAATTGTGGCAGGAGAAGTTTATAAAGATGGCGTGCTTATAGGCGAAGGAATTTTTGATGCACAGGGACGCGAACAAGGTCCGTGGAAAGAATATCATGACACCGGAGAATTAAAGGCAGAAGGAGAATATTTAAACGGTGTTCGAATTAATTCCTGGAAGTTTTATCATGTCAACGGTAAAATAGATCAACAAGGAAAATATGATAAACGCGGAAGGCCAATCGGAGATTGGAAGTGGTTTTATGATAGTGGACAAGTGCTGCGTGAAGAATCCTATACTGACGGAATACGCAATGGTATTATGACGGAATACGATGAAAAGGGAAACATCATTACACAAGGGGAATACATTGACGGATTAAAAGAGGGAAAATGGATTTTTAGAATTGACGATTATTACGAAGAAGGAATGTATGTAGCCGGAGAGCGCAACGGCATTTGGTTACACCGTTATACTTCGAATGATAAGAAACGTTTTGAAGGCAATTACGTCAACGGACAACCCGATGGCGAACATTTGTATTGGCACGAAGACGGCAAGCTGTGGAAGAAAGGAAAGTTTATTTATGGCAGAAAAGAAGGCGACTGGAAGTATTACGATGAATTGGGCGTGTTGATTTTAACAATCACCTACAAGGATGACGTTGAAGTTAAGTTTGATGGTGTAAAAATTAAACCGGAAAACTAGCATGTCGCGAAGTTCAAAAGACAAAACAGATTTAACGCGCGAAGAGTTACTGGAAATTATCCGACAACAAGAGGCGCAGTTGAAGTTTTATCAATACGAAGACACGTCCTATCGTCCGACCGTTTCCCGTAGCGAAAACAACAAGCTTTCCATTCGCAATCTGCTTATGCTGGCCCAGGTATTGGAGCAAATTGACGAAATCGTTTATCTGGTTGAAACCAACGAAGGCGGCTCCCGAACAATTTTGTATGTGAGCCCCGGCGTGCAGGAATTGCTTGGCGTAAAAAAAGAAGAGTTTTCTGTTGGAACTAAGGTGATCGACTTTTGTCATCCGGAAGATATTGCAGGAATTTTCGAGACAGCTAAAAAATTAAGGCAACATAAAACACCGCAGCTACATGCGTACCGATATTTTCATCCGCTGAAAGGAATGTGTTGGTTGGAAGAAAAAATTTATCCGCAATTTGATCGTTCGGGTCGATATGTAGCCAACCTTGGAATCATTCGCGATATAACCGACAAAAAAGAAAAGGAAAGCTCACTGCTTAAGCGTCGGGACGAAGCATTGACAGAATCACAGGGTAATCTGCGCATGTTAATCGACAGTTCGCTCGACATGATTTGTGCATCAGACAATGATGGTATTATCACCGAGTTTAATACTGCTGCGCTGGAAACATTCGGATACACTCGAGATGAAATTTTAGGGCAACCCGTTCATATTCTTTACGCCGAACCCAACAGCCGCACCGACATCACCGATTTATTGCATCGTCCCCCTTATAGATTCGCCGGCGAAGTTTTAAACAAGCGTAAAAACGGCGAAATATTTACAGCATACTTATCGGCAAGTGCTTTGCGAAATGCCCATGGCGAAGTTATCGGCGCAATGGGCGTATCACGCGATATCACGGCGATCAAGCAAGCAGAACAGGAGTTAAAAATAAGCGAAGAAAAATACCGCGCCATTTATAATCAGGCACACATAGGTATGGCTCTGGTTGATATTGACGCCGGAAATTTTATTGATGCCAACAACCGGCTTGCGGATATGTTGGGATATACCCAAGAAGAGCTGCTCGGAAAGTCTGTAGAAAGCTTTCATGCGCCGGGTGATCTTTCTCGCCTTCCGAAAGGGAAAGAATTTATTCGCCGCGGCTTCGAGCGAATCATCGATGAGCACCGTTATTACAAAAAGGACGGCACGGAAATCATCGTTAATATAATGGTGACGCTAATACGAAATCAGCAAAACGAACCGCAATATTTCATCTACGTTTACGAAGACATCACGCCAAAACGCAAAGCAGAAGAACAGATTCGTTTGCAGTCGGCGAAGCTAAATGCAATTTTTGAAAGCACTTCACACATGATCTGGAGTTGCGATAAAGAATTGCGATTAACTTCATTCAATCACAATCAAGCGCTTTGGTTGAAGGAGCAATATGGAGTTACAGCATTTGTAGGCATGAGCATGGTGAGTGGAAAAATGGTTTCCGACAAAACATACAATCAATTTTGGATTGACAAAGCAGAGCGCGTATTTGCAGGGGAACCTCAGCAATTTGAAACAGAAGTTATTACTCCGGCAGGAAGAACCGTATACCGTGAAATTTTCATCAATCCGATTTACAACGAGAGAAACGAAGTGGTTGAAATGTCGTGCATTGCGCACGACATCACAGAGAAAAAAATCGCCGATGATAAACTCATCGCAAGTGAACAGAAAAACAGGGCAATTATTAATGCATTACCGGATATTTTATTCACGCTTACAAAAGATGGCGTTTTTCTTGATGCACGAGCACGAAACGACGCCGACTTCTTTATGCCGCGGGAATTTTTTATCGGGAAAAATATTAAAACCGTTTTTCCCGGCGACCTGGGCAAGGCATTTTCGAAAAACATCAAGACCGCACTTGCCAAAAACTCGGCGGTAGAATTCGAGTACGATTATTTGCATAACAACGAGCGCCGTTATTATGAAATTCGTTACGCAAAAATTAATGCGAACGAATGCATGGTAATTTCGCGTGATATTACCGACAAAAAAACAGCCGAGCAGAAAATGCGGGCCTCACTAAAAGAAAAAGAAGTCCTTCTGAAAGAGGTGCATCATCGCGTTAAAAATAATTTGCAGGTGATATCCAGTATTCTGAATCTGCAAAGCTCATATATCAAGGACGCGAAAATTCTTGATATTCTTCACGAGTCGCAAAACCGCATTAAGTCCATGGCATTTGTGCACGAGAGCTTGTACCAGACGAAAGATTTTGCGAGTATTAATTTCCAGGAATACGTGAGCAACATATCGCGCAATCTTGTGCATTCTTATTCCTTGAGAACTGCGCCGCAGCTAGACTTGGATCTTGATCCCATATTTTTAAATTTGGATACCTCCATTCCGTGTGGACTAATCATCAACGAGTTATTATCAAATGCTTTAAAGTACGCGTTTAAAGACGGAAGAAAAGGCGCAATACACGTTGCTGTTAAAGAAAGCAACAACACAATCACCATTACTATTGCCGACAACGGAATGGGCTTGCCGAAAGGGCTCGATTACCGCAACACAGAAAGCCTCGGACTACAATTAGTGGTTACGCTCGTTGAACAAATTAACGGCACTATTGAGATCGATCAGAAAAAAGGAACTAAATTCACCATCGAATTTTCGAACACCGCGAAATAACGCCACATCCCGATGTCTAAAACAAACATATTAATCGTAGAAGACGAAAGCATCGTTGCAAAAGATATTCAAATGAGTCTTCGCAAGTTGGGCTACAATGTTGTTGCTATTTGCTCCAACGGAGAAGATGCGTTGCGCGCAGTAGAAGAGCACACGCCGGAATTGATTCTTATGGACATTATGCTCAAAGGAGAAATGAGCGGCATTGATACAGCAGAGCAGGTAAAAGCGCGATTCAATATTCCAATCATCTACCTTACGGCATACGCGGACGAAAGCACATTAAGCAAAGCAAAAATTACCGAACCTTACGGCTACATTATTAAACCGTTTAAGGAAATAGATTTGCGCACCGCCATTGAAATGGCGTTATATAAACACGAAAAAGAAACAGACGTTCGCAAAGAGCGCGACTTTTTGTATTCCATAGTTGAGAACAAAGACAGCAAGGACATCATTTTCGTGAAAAGCAACTCGAAGCTGGTGAAGGTGAGAACAAAAGACATTTATTTTGTCGAGGCGTTGAAAGATTACGTAGTGATTAACACGCAAAACGCACGTTACACCATTCACTCAACGATGAAGGACATTGAGAAAAAGCTTTCCCCAACAGAGTTTGTTCGTGTTCATCGTTCATTTATTGTTCGCATTGATAAGATTGTGGCAATTGAATCTCCGAATCTTTTACTTGAAGACGAGAAGAAGCCAATACCAATCGGCGGCTCATACAAAGACGAGCTCACGAAAAAAATCAACACCATTTAATCACGAAAATCCCGCTACTTACCGCGGGATTTTTTCTTGGATCGCGACGAACGAACTTCCGGCCACGACATAGCGCTGTCTTTCCGATATGAAAATTCATCTTCGTGATTTTCCTCGCGTTTTCCGTCGGCGATAACAAAATCAATTTGCTTTTTCTGAAGATCAACGCCTTGCACCTTCACCACAACCTCATCGCCAAGCGAATACACCTTGCCGTTTCTCAATCCGCGCATGCGATAGCGTTCCGCGTCAAAAACATAACGATCGTCTTTTAGGTTTCGCACATGCACCATTCCTTCGCACTTATTGTCTTTCAGCTCTACAAAAAAGCCGTATTCCGTAACACCGGAAATAATGCCCGCAAAAGCATCTCCAACATGATCTTGTAAAAACTGCGCCTGCTTGTATTTTATGGATGCGCGCTCTGCCTCTGCCGCAACTTTTTCTCGTTCCGAACAATGTTTGCAAAGTTGCTCCAATTGCTCCACAGACATTGGTTGCTCTTTCGTAACGCCGGCATCTTGGTCAAGATATAACTGCAACAGCCGATGCGCGAGCACATCGGGATATCTTCGGATTGGAGAAGTGAAGTGTGTGTAATATCGAAAACCTAATCCGTAATGACCGATATTGTCTGTTGTGTAAATCGCTTTCGCCATCGTTCGAATAGCAAGCGTTTCTATCATATTGGCTTCCGGTTTTCCCTGAACATCTTTCAGCAATTTATTCAGAGATCCGGCAATGGATTTCTCGCTTCCCGCATTTAGTTGATAACCGAATGTTTTCACGAAAGTTGCAAACTCCTGCACGCGACTCAAATCGGGCGAAGCGTGCACGCGATAAACAAATGGTCGTCGCAAATCTGCTTGACGCTTAGGCTCCGGCTCTCCGATCTTTTTTCTTAACGTACAATACTCTGCAACACGCTTATTGGCGAGCAACATAAAATCTTCGATCAACTGATTCGAGTCTTTCATGACTTTAAAATACACGCCGGTAGGATTTCCGTTTTCGTCCAGATGAAATTTAACTTCTTCTTTTTCAAAAGTGATGGATCCGTTCCGCAGTCGTTCTTCTCGAAGTTTTTTCGCAATACGATCTAATAACAACAACTCTGTTTTGTAGTCGCCGTCTTTTCCTTCAATTATTTCTTGTACTTCTTCGTAGGTAAATCTTCTGTCGGAATGAATGATGGTGCGACCAAACCATTCGTGATGGACAACGCCTGATTCATCCATTTGAAAAATAGCAGAGAAGGTTAATTTCTCTTCGTTAGGACGTAACGAGCACGCATAATTCGACAGCACCTCGGGCAACATCGGCACAACACGATCAACTAAATACACAGATGTTGCGCGCGCCAAGGCCTCTTCATCTAATAAATTGCCGGGCTTTAGATAGTGCGAAACATCAGCAATGTGAACACCGATTTCCCAGCGATCATTTTCTAGCTTTTGAACGGAAAGAGCATCGTCAAAATCTTTGGCGTCAAACGGGTCAATGGTAAAAGTGGTGACGCCGCGCAAATCTCTTCGCCCTTTTCTGTCTTCGTCTGTGATGTTTGTGGCGATTAATCCCGCCATTTGTTCTACCGATTTCGGAAACTTATACGGCAAACCAAACTCTACCATTATGGCGTTTATTTCGGTTTCATTTTCGCCGGGCTTTCCTAGAACAGCCACAACTTCACCGTGCGGCAGATCCGATACATCTTCCCAATCGGTTATGCGAGCAATTACTTTTTCGCCCGATTTGGCCTTTCCGATTTTATCCAACTCGATGATCATGTCCGGGAATCGGCTATTGTCCGGGCTGAAATATGCCACACGTTTTTCAACGGTTAATATTCCTGCAAACTCTTCTCTACCGCGCTTCACTATAGCTATAACCTGACCCTCCGGCTTATCGCGCTCTCTTCTTTTCGGTCGAATACGAATACGAACAACGTCCCCATGCAGCGCACCATTTAGTTGCCTTGGAGGAATAAAAACATCGTCAACATCTTGCCCGAGAATCACATATGCGCTTCCGCTTTGTGTGGTTTCCAGCATTCCTTCCGCTTCCGCACTTCCTTGTCGCATGCGGAATTTACCGCGCTCAACTTCTTCTAACACCTCTTTTTGAGTGAGGTCCTGAAGTAAAAACTGAAGCATGTTGCGCTCTTCTTGGGAAACAATCCCCAACAAGGACGATATTTGCTTGTAATTCAGCGCCTTATGGGTTTTACTTCGAAGCACACGCAGTAGTTCTTCGTAGAGCGGGGTTTGGGTGGCCTTTTTCTTTCGCGACATATTTTTAGCTGTTCAGTAAATGTAGTTACACAAAATAGTGCTGTTTGCTAGTTTTTTATATTTTTGTTCACAATCACCCAAAACTCGTTTTTAGGTTATTAAACGGTGTTAGAACACCAACAGGCAAAAACACATGAAAAAAAATTACATCAATCTGAGCCGCGTATGGCTCCCACTGTTTTTTGTGGCAACGTTGTTTATGCTCTCTGCAAAGGAAGCAAAAGCGTGTCACGCAGTAGCAATCAACGGTCTTAACTTCGCAGTTGGCCCAACGGGAATTACCATCACAGGTAATTCGGATCCGGCAACTTGCGGTTGTGGTCCTTACTGGATGGAGGCTGAAGTTGCTTGTACTGCCAATGGTTTTACAGGAACACCTCCTGCTCCGAACAGCCCGTCTTGGGGAACAAACCCATGGTATCACGCGGCATTAACAGTTGCTCCTCCGGAAAACTGTGTGTTAGAAGCGTATAACCCAATTTTTATTCCGTTCGCACAGTTGTGTACGGGCACAACGTATTTTGTTCGCGTCCGCGAATTTGTTGAAGCGTCTGCGTCCGGAAACGGAACTTGGTCAACGGCATTTCAGTTTACTACGCCCGGTTTACCTCCGGCAACAACTGTTACGGCGTTTGCCAACGTTTATACCGTTTGTCCCGGCAGTCCGGTGCAGTTAGATTGTTTGGTTTCCGGCGGATGTCCGGGATCAACGTTCACTTATCAGTGGTCACCAACAACAGGTCTTAGCAATCCTAACATCGCAAATCCAATTGCAACTCCTACAACATTACCTATCACGTACACGCTTACTGTTGGCGGCGGTTGTGTTACCATTACCAGCTCTGACGATACTGTAAGAATTAGTTCCGGGCCTCCGCCAAACGCAGGTGTTCCTACGGCAACACCTCCTCAAGTTTGTTCAGGACAATCTTCATTGGTTGTTTTAGGTGGAAACAACTCCAATCAAATACAATGGCAAGTTTCAACAAATGCCACCAACTGGTTTAACGTTGCGGGCGGAACGAACGATTCTCTTAATACCGGTCCGATGGGTAGTTCTTTGTACTATCAAGCAATTGTAACAGGTTCGGGCTGGCCGGGTTCGGGCTGCGGAACGGCAATTTCTCCTCCTGTTTTGGTAAACGTAATTCCTTCTCCTCTTGCTGATGCGGGAGCTAATAGCACAACGTGTTCCGGTGTTTGCGACACACTTACTGCAACCGGAGGTGTTTCTTACGTTTGGCAGCCGGGCAACATTAATACACAACAGGCAATCGTTTGTCCGGGCACGACAACAACATACACTGTTACTGTTACAGACGCAAACGGATGTACCGCTACAGATAACGTAACCGTTAGCATTTCGGTTGCAAACGTTACAGCGAGTCCGGATGTTAGCATTTGTTCCGGAAATAACACAGTCCTTGTGGGCTCGGGCTCTTCGGGAATGACATATTCTTGGTCGCCATCTGCAACCCTAACTGGGGCAAACTCTGCAAATCCAACGGCATCCCCAACAGTAACAACGACATATATTGTAACAGGAACCAATTCGTTCGGTTGTACCGATGTTGATTCCGTTACCGTTACCGTAACTCCAGCACCGGCACTTATAATGTCAAACGACACAGCATTGTGTAGCGGAGGATCGGCAACACTTACCGCATCGGGCTCTTCAACGTATACTTGGCAACCGGGCAACCTGAGCGGATCTTCCGTAACGGTTAATCCAACAACAACAACAACATATACAGTAACCGGGAATAACAATAACTGTATCAGCATCGATTCGGTAACGGTTACAATAAGTCCTAACCCACAAGTATTTGCAGGTCCGGATTTGAGCGTATGTCAGGGGACTCAAATTACACTTAACGTTGGTGCGATTGGTACGTCATACTCTTGGGCACCTGCATCAACCATCATCGGTAACGCTAACCAACAAAGTGTTGTTGCGGCTCCAACTACAAACACATCGTATACTGTTACCGTTGTTGGTCCGGGAGGATGTACTTCAACCGACACAATTGCAGTTACGGTTAACAACAATCCTAACGTTACAGCAAACGTTGCTAATAGCGCGGTGTGCCAAGGTGCATCAACCAATTTAACAGCAGGCGGAGCAACATCATACCAGTGGATTCCAACTGTAGGTGTTCAAAACCCTAACCAAGCTTCTACATCTGTTACTCCAACATCTTCTACTGTTTATACGGTTGTTGGCACAGACGCAAACGGATGTGCAGATACAGCAACGGTTTCTATTACAGTTAATCCTCTGCCAAATGTTTACATACCAACAACCCCATCGCAATGTGGTGATACTACAGGTACAATAACTTTTGGTGGTGCAGTTTCCGGAACCGGACCGTTTACGTATCAAATTGGATCTCAAACTTACACTTCTTTGCCGATTACAGGATTGGCAACCGGGTCATATACAGTGACAATTACAGACAACAACGGATGTGTCAGCCAGCAAGTTGTTGGTGTGGGCATGGTAAACAATTCCACTATTTCAGCAGCGGCGAGCCCTGTGTTTGGTGTTAATCCGCTGCCGGTAAACTTCGCAGCGGTTGGCACAGGAGGAATCAATAACTACTTCTGGACATTTGGCGATCAAGGCGCAACAGCTCCGGGACAAAACAGCTCATACACTTACGCGAACGCCGGCACATACACTGTTGTTGTTGCGGGATGGAATGACGATCCAATGTGTACTGTTTTTGATACTATCGTAATCAACGTGGTAGAGCAAGCGATCTTGTCCTTCCCGAACGTATTTACACCAAACGGAGATGGAGCCAACGACGAATTTCTTGCGACAATTAGCGGCGTTCAAAGCATGAACATCACAATTTTTGATCGATGGGGAACAAAACTTCACACGGCATCATTGAATGGAATTTCGCCTTCTCCCGGTACAATATCATGCTGGGACGGCAAGAAAGGCGGGGGTAACGTTGCATCAGACGGCGTATATTATTACGTAATTGACGCGGTGGGTTACGACGGTAAAAACTATCCATTCCAAGGCTTTGTGCACTTGTTAAGTGGCAAATAAATCATACTGAATAATTTTAAGGCGAGACTAATGTCTCGCCTTTTTTTTGCCGTTGCCGTACTTCAAAGAATTACCTTAAGTTTGAATATTCTTACGTATTCAACATGAACATTCTACAGCAGATCATTGCCCACATGAACAAAGAAGAGGTGCGTCACCTGAAGTTGTTCATGTCCAGAACCAATGCCGGAGATGATCGTAAGGATATAGAGTTGTTTGATTTTATCAGAACCAACGGAGAACATTACGACGAATCCAAAATTCAGCAGAAGCTTTACAGGTCCGCGGACAAAAACGCGCTATATCGCTTAAAGAATAGGCTTCTGGAAGATATTGGCAAAAGCATATCCTTACAATATCTCGACAACAATGAATTTTCCGGAATCGTTCATCTATTGCTTCTCGCCAGAGTTTTTCTTGACAAGGGTCAGCATGCGGTTGCGCGTTATTATCTGTCTCGCGCGGAACGCAAAGCTGTGCAAACCGGAAACCCGGAATTGGCGGATCTGGTGTATTCAGAGTTTATTCGTATTTCGCAGGAAACACTTGAAATAAACCCGGCCGAGTATATTCGCAAGCGCAAAAAAAATCTTGAGGCATTAAGTAGAATTCGTGAAATTGATGATGTGTTGGCTGAGGTTGTTTATAAAATGAGAACAACACAAAACTTCACCGTTCAGGATTATAAAATTGTAGACGCTCTCCGAAAAAAAGTACAATCATTAAGTCGCACGAAGGCTATTCAAAATAGCACGCAACTTCGCTTCAAAGTATATCACTCCATCAGTCGCATCTTGCTCCAGAAGCAGGATTACAAGTCGCTGGAAAAATATTTATCTCAGACTAAAGAAGAATTTGAAAGCGAGCGTTTGTTTACAAGACAAACACACGACGCGCTGTTGCAGATGCTTACTTATCTCGCAAACGCACAATTTAAAAACGGCAAGCACAAAGAATCATTGGCAACTGCAGAGGAGTTGAAAAGTGCGATGCAGCAGTTTGGCGGCTTGCTTCACGACAAGTATTTGTTTTTTTACTACAACATTCTTGTCATGAATTATTCGGTTAGCGATCGTGCGCGAGCGATTGAAATTCTTACCGAAGTAAAAGACCACGCCGTAATTAAGAAGCTGCCGTTTTACATTGTCTTTGTTCATTTAAATTTGGCGGTATTAAATTTCGATGGCGGCAATTATAAGCAAGCGGTTCGTGCATTAATCAAGTTAACCATGGAGCCGGGATATCCTTCGCTGGATGTTGTATTGCGCATGA
>Ga0068876_10001353_pt1 | contig 19299 bp, 16 predicted proteins | sample NOAtaG_6_FD_66442 | JGI IMG/M metagenome (GOLD analysis project Ga0068876, IMG submission 66442) | Freshwater lake microbial communities from Lake Erie, under a cyanobacterial bloom - NOAA_Erie_Diel5S_2200h metaG | ecosystem: Environmental > Aquatic > Freshwater > Lake | place: USA: Ohio, Lake...
CCGAGGCCGTGCAGCGGGCCGAACGCGCCGGGCGGCTCCTCGACGAGGTGCGTCGCACGATGCCCGACGTCGCGCTGGCGAGCGACGCGTCGCTCCGCACCTGCGATGTCGCGTTCGACGTCGGGGAGGGCGTGCGCCTGCCTTCATCCCGCATCGCGTCCCTCCGTGCGCTCGCCGAGCGGTACGGAGCGCGGGTGGTCGTGTCGTCGGTGCACTTGCACGCGATCTTCGGCGGCTGGGACAAGGCCGTGGGCGCGGCGCGCGCCGCGCAGGTGGTGCTGGGCGTGGCCGCGGAGGAACTCTTCGAAGAGTGGATCTTCGTCGGCGACTCGGGGAACGATGCGCCTGCGTTCGCGCGTTTCGCCCGGACCATCGGAGTCGCCAACGTGACCGATCACCTCGCTTCGCTGTCCGTCCCGCCCCGCTTCGTCACCGAGGCCGATCGCGGCCGTGGCGTGGCCGAGATCGTGCGCGCGTGGGCCGCCGCGCTGGAGCGCACGTGAGGCGCATCCCGACGCCAGTGGTCCTCGCCGCCGCCAGCTCGATGCTCGCGGCGGGCGGCCTCGCGATGGTCTCGATCGCGACCCCCTCGGGCGCGCGGGACGACGAACTCACCGAGGGGCCCGACTTCGTCGCGCTCGTGATCGACGATCGCACGCCTGAGCGCGCCGCCGAGAGCTACCTCGACGCGTGGCGCCGACGGGCGTGGGATCAGGCCGAGTTGGTCGCGATCGGTGAGGCGCGCGCGCGTGCTGCGGAGAAGCGCGCCGCCGACGCCGAGGTCGACCCCGTCGACCGGGCGATGGCGCGCGATGTATGGACTCGCCTCGCCGGCGCGCCGCTCGAGGTCGAGTTCACCCGAAGCGACGCGCTCGAGGGTGGAGGGATCCTCCTCTCCGGCGTCGCCTCCTACGAGTTCATGAACGAGCCCTACCGCCGCGAGATGTCCTGGGTCGTGCGACCCGAGGGCGAGCTCTGGCGCGTGGAGAGCATGGAGGCAGGCGACGTGCTGACCGAGATCCCCGACATCCTCCGCGGGAGCGACCTGTGAGCCGTGCTCCGCGTACGAGCGCGATGTTCTCCGACGAGGCGCTCCGCTTCGGCGCCGAGGCGCACTACCTGGATGCTGCCGAGTACGAGCACACCTACCGCCGTCGCCGCAGGGACGTGCGCTTCTACGTCGAGCTCGCCGCGCGGCGCAGGGCCTCGTCCGTGCTCGAACTCGGGGCCGGCAGTGGGCGGGTGGCGCGGGCGCTCGCGCGGGCCGGGGTCGAGGTCGTGGCGGTGGAGGCGCTCGCGCCGATGATCGAGCACGCGCGGACCCGGCTCGAGGGCGAGACGAAGGGCGTGCGCGCCCGGGTTCGGTTCGTCGAGCGAGACCTCCGCAAGGTCCGTCTGCGGCGGCGGTTTCCTCTCGTGATCGCGCCCTTCAACGTGCTGAGTCACCTCTACACGCGCGCGGATTTCGAGGCCGCGATGAAGACCGTCGCGGCGCACCTCACGCCGCGCGGCCGCTTCGTGTTCGACGTGCCGATGCCCGACATGAGGGCGTTCGTCCGCGATCCGATGCGGCCCTACAAGTGCCCTCCGGTGCGGGATCTGGAGCGCAACGTGATCGTCGAGAGCGCGGAGTCCTTCGCCTACGACGCGGCTGCTCAGATCCAGCTCGTGACGACGATGGCCCACGACCGGGGGCGGCCGGAGACCGCACACCTCCTCGCGCTCGCGCACCGCCAGTTCTTCCCGCGCGAGCTCGAGGCGCTGCTCCACTACAACGGCTTCTCCATCGAGGAGCACCTCGGGGCCTTCGACGGTCACGCGCTGAGTGATGCGTCGGAGTCGCAGGTCGTGGTGGCGCGTCTGCGCTGAGCGCGGGAGACGTTGGCGTTTGCGCAGCCGCCTCTGGTAGCCTCCCTCGCCGATGCCCCGTCTGCTCGCCGTGTGCTTGGCCGCGCTCCTCGTCGCGTCGCCCGTGCGCGGGCAGGAGGCGGCGGAGAGCGAGGCCGAGGCGGCCCACCTCGATGCGGAGACCGCGCGGCGGGCCCGTGCGGAGTACGAGGCGGGCGTAGAGCACTACCGGAGCGGCCGCTACCGGGACTCCATCCACAGCTTTCAGGTCGCGGCATCGCTCACTCCGAGCGCCGACCTTTCGTTCAACATCGCCCGGGCCCACGAGGAGCTCGCTCGCCGCGAGGGCAGCCCAGCGGACTGGGACGCTGCCATCGCGTCGTACCGGCGCTACCTCTCGGACAGCGTCGATCCGCCCGATCGTTCCGAGGTCGAGGCCCACATCGCCGAGCTCGCGGAACTCGCCGAGGCGGCCCGTCGCTCCGCGCTCGCTCGGCCCAGCACCGGGACACTCGTCGTGCGCGTGGACCGCGAAGGGGCAGCAGTCCGCATCGACGGCGACGAGCGGGGTACGAGCCCGCTCGCGGAGCCATTCGAGCTTGCGCCGGGGCGTCACCGGGTCTCGGTCGTGTCGGAGGGCTACACGCCCTACGAGGCCGAGGTCTCGGTGGAGGCGGGCATGCGGACCAGCGCGGTCGTCGAACTCTTGCCCGCTACCGGCTACCGATCTCAGCCCGGCTCTCCCGTCTTCGCGTGGATCTCGTTCGGTCTAGCGGGCGCTTCGCTGGTCGGCAGCGCCATCCTCGGGGGGGTCGCAGCGAGCGACCAGAGCGCGGCGCTGAGCCCCTTCGATCCAGCGCGTCTCAGCGAAGCTCGCGGGCTCGCCGGATGGTCCGACGCGGCCCTCGGCGCTGCGATCGGCTTCGGCGTGCTCGGCGTGGTGCTGTTCTTCGCCGAGAGCGCCTCCGTGGGCACCACCGTCACCCACGGGCCGAGCGAGACGTCGGACGCCGAGGCCGCGGAGCCGTCCTCCGAGGGGGCTGCGTCCGAGGAGGCCTCCGACGACGCCGTCAGCGGAGGGTGAACGCGAGCGAGACCGCCCGCCCGGGCAGCGGTGCTCCGAGCAGGTCCAGGCCGCGCGCATCGAAGAGGTCCCGGACCGTGAGCGCCAGCTCGGCGTGCTCGGCCAGATCGACGACCACGCCTGCGCCGAGGCGAACGCGATCGGGGAGCGCCACGAGGTTGGCGGGATCGGCGAAGGTGGCGCTCACCTGCTCGAGGTCCACGAAGGCCCTCACGGTGCGTACGGTGCTGCTTGGACGGAGCACGACGCCGAGGCGGCAGAGCGACGAGACGGGCGGCCGGAGCGGCAGGGCGCGGCCGCTCCGCGCGTCGCGCGCGTCGAGCACCGTGAGCGACGCGCTCGCCTCGACGAGCTCGAAGAGGGTTCCGGCGAGGCGGGCCTCGAGCCCGACGTTCAGGGCCTCTCCGAGGTTCAAGGGGACGAGCTGGCTCGCCTCGTTGCGCCGGTAGACGACGAGGTCGTGGATCGCGGTGACGAAGCCGCGCAGCTCCGCGTCGCCGCTCACCGCCCGCACGCCGTCCTCCGGGTCGCTCGCGCCGGACAGGACCACGCCCAGATCGCCGCCAGTGGACTGCTCCGGCCGGAGCGTGGGGTTGCCGACGAGGAAGGCGCGGTCGCCGAAGAGCTCGAGCACGGTGGGCAGGCGGCCCGCGGTCGAGAAGGACGTCTGGATCGCGAGCCACGGGACCGGCGCGAGGGCGAGGCCGAGGCGGCCGCTCGGGAGGGCCTGCTCGCCCCGCGCGATGTCCTCCGAGCCGAGGGGCGCAAGCCGGCTGAACGCCGCCTCGATCCTCCCCGAGCCGCGCGCTTCGAGGCGCATCGCGCCGATCGAGACGTCGAGCGCAAGCTCGATCGCGGCGCTCAGGGCGTCCCGCCCGCTCGGCGGGCCCGCCGGTGCGAGCCGGTCGCTCGGAGCGATGCCGTCGCGGCTGTAGGAGGCCACCGCGGTGACGGCGAACGGTGTGACCGGGCGAGCGGTGAGGGCGCCGCGGAGAAACCAGCGCGTGAGCAGGTCGTCCGCGTCCCGCGGTACGAGACCGAACTGCGCGAGCGGGTCGCGCAGCTCGCGTCGCTCGACCGAGGCGGACGCGCCGAGTTCGACGCGGAGTCCAGGCTCGGAGGGCGCATCCCAGGAGCGTCCGTCGTCCCGGTACCCGAAGGTGAGCCCCGCGACGTAGCGTGACCGATGCCGCTCGCCGGTCGGCACATCGGCGCGCCGGGTCGGCAGCGCACCGAGCTCGCCGATCCGCTCGAAGCCGACGCCCGCGAGCTCGACGTGGATCCGCTCGATGCGGGTCGCGAGATGCAGCGCGAGGCTCGCGTCCGTGTTGCCGGCGCCGGTCCGGACGAGGTCGCTGTCGTCCTCGGGGCGGAGCGCGGTGCGTCCGTCGTCGCGGTAGGGGTAGCGCCCGGAAAAGTGTGTGCCGCCGACCGCGACCAGCAGCGCGGTGTCGCCCCGGCGGACCGAGGCGCTGCCGCGGCCCTCGTAGAGCCCGAAGGATCCGACCCCGCCGGCGAGCTCGAAGCCGTCGTGCTCGGCGCGTCGCGGCACCAGGTGCACCAGCCCGCCGAGGCCGCCGCCGCCGAGCCAGATGGGTGCGCCGCCGCGGTAGACGTCCACGCGGTCGAGCGCCCAGACGGGGAGGGTGGACAGATCGAACGCGCTGCCGTCCGGGCTCGTCAGGGGGACGGTTCCGAAGAGCACGGCGGTGTGCTCCGCGCCGCTGCCACGGAGCGCGAGGCCGCTGAAGGAGCCGGGGCCGCCGGTGCGCCGGACCACGGCCCCCGGCGCCTCGAGGAGCAGCTCGTCGAGCGACTCGAGGGCCCGCGCGCGAGGGCGTGCCCGCAGGCGCGTCGAGGCCGCCGTGGGGTCGAGGTCGCTGCCCGCGGGGATGGTCCGTCGTGCCACGCCCTCGGCGCCGAGGTCCGCCTCCGGACCGGTGCTGCGCTCCGCGGCTTCGTCCGCCCGAGCGACGGGCCCCGCCACCAACAGGGCGCACAGCGAGGTGAGCAGGAACGAACGCTCGGGGCGACGCGCCGGCACGGGTCATTCCCGCGACGAGCCGCGGGCCGCGATCATCCGATCGAGCCGCGCCACGTCGAGCCTCCGTCCGGTCTCGTCGTAGGCCTCGCGCAGCCGTTCGAGCTCCCGGGTGCTCACGTTCCCTTCCTGGAGCCGCCGCTCGAGGCGGGCGGGCAGGTCGTTGCCGGAGGGGCTCCAGTACCGGGTGACGTAGTTCATCGCGTCCCGCGCGAGCAGCGTGTGCGACGGGTCCTCGCTGATGAGCGGCGTCACGATCCACGAGCACACGAACATCCCGCCGGTGAGCAGCAGGGCGCGGTTCCAGCGCTGCCGCTCGGCCCACGCCACCGCGAACACGGCGAGGAGCCCTGCCACGACGAGGGGCAGCATCGAGCGGGTCCCGTGGAGCTCGCCCAGTCCGAGCCGCGGGGCGAGGAAGCTCCCGGCGTTCATCGGCGCGAAGTCCCAGCGCACGAGCGGCCGCATCATGTGCAAGAGGGGCCGCGTCACGTTCTCGGGGATGTGCGGGTACCATGCAGAGGGCGCCGCGCAGGCGAGCAGGGACACGGCGAAGGTCCCCACGGCGATCGATCCGCTCAGGCGCGGCGACCGCCGTCCGAGCACGCGGAAGCCCTCGAGCGCCGCCCACCCGAAGAAGGGAAAGCAGGCCGCGAGATAGCGGGCGCCGATCGTCCAGCCGCCGCGCCAGTTGTTCATCAGGCAGATGAGCACGTAGAGGACGAGGGGGACGAGCAGCGCGAAGAGGCCGTCGAGCCGCAGGTCGTGGCGGCCTCCGCCGCGGCGCGACAGGAGCACCGGATACCCGACGAACATCAGGAGCAGCGCCGGCGTCAGCCAGAAGACGCCGTAGGCCGGGTCGAAGAGCAGGCCCCCCGCCGCATTCCAGTCCCAGCGCTCGGCGCCGAAAAAGCCCTCCTCCATCGCCTCGCGGAACGGCGCGTGCTCGAGGTATCGGTGGCCCGGCGTGAGCGGGTTGCCGAAGGCGCGCCAGTGGAAGTGCAGCACCCCCGCGACCGGCACCAGACCGCCGAGCGCGAACGACACGAGGCGCGCTCCGGGTCGAAGCGCGAAGAGGGCGTACACGCAGAGCACCGCCGAGCAGACGAAGCCGGGGTACTCGAACGCCGTCACGGCGGCAGCGCACAGGCCCGCGAGAAACGCTGCACCGTGGCCGAGGGAGCCGCGCCGCCGCGCATCGAAGAGGATCATGAACGCGCCGAAGGCCGCAGCGGCCGAGAGCGTGTGGCTCACGAACATCATCCCGTACGCGTAGAGCGGCGAGCCGATCGCGAGGGAGAGAAACAGCGCGTCGCGCACGACCGGCGATCCGCCGCGCCGGGCGAGCCACCGATAGAAGAAGAACCAGAAGAGAAGCGCCGGGACGATCGATCCGCTCAGGCGCGTCCACCAGAGGGCCGCCGTGCGGTCGAGCGGCGTTCCGGTCCAGCGGGTCCACGCGTGGTACAGCGCATACCCCGGCACGCCGAGGAAGCTGCTCCCCGGCGCCTTCACGCTGAAGAAGTGTCCGCCGTAGGTGGCGGCATCGTTGCACCAACCCCACCGCCCCCGCATTCCGTCGATGACGTAGCTGCCCTCCTCGACGATCGCCGCCGTCATGTAGAAGCGGACGTTCTCGTTGGGGTTGTTGACCTCGGGGTGGTACGGGTACGGATAGAGGTGGGCGAAGGCGACGAGCGCCATCATCAGCCCGGTTCGCGCCGGCCCCCCGAGGGCCGCACGAAAGTGTGCCGGCGAGTGCGTCGGGCCAGGCGGCGTCGCGGGGGCGGACACGGCGGGCGACTGTGAAACGTCGTTCGCGCGCGTGCACGCCGCACTCAGGGGTCGGGGAAGAAGCCGCGCCGGCCGAGCCGCTCGACCCGTCGTCCGAGGGCCAAGAGCTCCATTCCCGCGCGTGCCATGCCCTGCGCGCCGAGCTTGCTTCCTCCGACCTCGTGCCAGCGCCGCAGTGGCACCTCGAGCAGGTCCTCGGCCGCGAGCGGCGGCGCCTGTGCGGTGCCGGTGGTGAGCCGTCCCAGAAGCTCGACGTCGAAGGCCCAGCGCGAGCTGAACGGATGGGCGAGCGCGACCCGAAGCGCCTTCGTGTCGCGGAAGAGCTTGGCGCCGCACTGCGAGTCGTAGATGGGCAGGCCGAGGATGCTCGAGGCCGTCGTCGCGAACGCGCGCCCGAGGAAACGCCGCGCGAGGTTTCGCTCCAGCTCCGCGCCGAGGCGCACCACCCGCGAACCGAGCACGGCCTTCGCACCGCTCGCCTCGAGGGCGTCGAGCAGGTGCGAGACCTCCTCGGGCGGCGTCGCGAAATCCGCGTCGAGGTACCCCACGACCGAGGCCCCACGACCGAGCGCCAGGTTCATGCCGGTGCGGACGGCCTCGGCCTTGCCGGCGTTTGCATCGAGGCCGTGCACCGTCACCCGGCCCGCGTGCTGCGCAGCGAGCGCCAGGAGCCGCGCTCTCGTCCCGTCGCGCGAGCCATCGTCGATGAAGAGGACCTCGACGCGCGGATCGGAGAGCAGGCGCGCCACCTGACCGTCGTCGAGGCGGCGCTCTTCGTTGAAGCACGGGATCGTGAGCAGCACGGAAGGGCGCCGAGTATGGCACGGCCCGGGGACGCGGCCGAGGGCGGCTGGCGGTGCCAGGGGCACGCGCGTCGGCCTTGCTCGGCGCGGGCCCAGCGGCCAGCATCGCCGCATGCGTGACGACGACGACGAGCCCCGCCCCGCCCCGCGCGATCCGGTCGCCGACGCACGCTGGGACGCTGCGCAGGAGGGCGCCGAGCTGCTGCGGGAGGGGGAGCTCGACGCCGCGATCGCCGAGCTCGAGGCGGTCGTGCTCGCCGATCCCGACAACGAACACGCGCTGCACTTCCTCGGCGCTGCCCACTTCGAGAAGGGTCGCTTCGAGAAGTCGGTGAAGGCCTACGTCGAGGCCCTGCGCGTTGCCCCGGGGTTCGGGGGAGCGCTCGTCGGTCTCGGTCACGCGCTCCGCATGATGGGCCGACACGACGAGGCGCTCCGGGTCGGCAGGCAGATTCTCGCGAGGGATCCCAAGGACGCCGACGGTCTGTACCTCGTCGGGCTCGCGCACTATGCCCGCGGCGAGGCGGCTGCCGCCCGCCGGCACCTCGAGCGGTTCCTCGATGCGCGCCCCGAGTTCGAGGCTGCCAACGAGGTCCGGGGGCTCCTCGGGGTGCTCTCGGGTGACGCCCAGCGGATGGACGATCCGGAACTGAACTGATCGTTCCCGCACGCTCGGCCCGTCACGGGCCTGACGAAGCCTCGACACGCCGGCCCGATCGCGTAGATCCGCGGCCTCGCACATTTCTTGCCCCTCGCCGTCGGCTCCTTCGGGAGCCCAGGAGGCCCGTGATGGTTCGCCGCTTCGCTCCGCATCTTCGCCTCGCGCTCATGGGCGCACTCTGCGCCTCGATGGTGTCCGTTCCCGGATGCTTCGAGCCTCGCCCCGCGATCAACCAAGTGCAGCCCAACGTCGTCGAGAAGTCCGTCTTCGCCGGCGAGTGGTACACGCAGCAGACCGTCATCGACACGCCCTACAGCAGCTTCACGTTCGTGGGCTACCAGGGCACGCTCGAGCGGATTCGCTGGGAGATCCAGGAGGATTTCCTCATCGCGCGGCGCTCCTACGAGCACATCGCGGGCGCCGAGCCGAGCGGCCTCACGGGCGTCGCCGAAGACGGGGCGGTCGTGGCGGCCTACCGCATCGAGTCGCATTTCGACATCCGCCGGGCCTACAACCCGGTGACCGGTGAGGAGCTCAACGTCGTCGTCGAGAACGCCTCGGATCGTCCCTGGTACGAGCGCCGCTTCATGCGCGTCGACTGGTCGACGAACCTCGCGGACGCGACCGACCTCTTCGCGATCGATCGCCTCCTCGAGGGCGTCCGCGCCGAGCCGGTCGCCTACTACGTGCAGGACCAGAACGACCCGAACCGTCCGCGCTTCGAGTCGGACGAGAACGGCGACGTCTACTACATGGACATCGTCAACCGGCTCTTCGTCGAGCCGGGCACCTCGTACATCGAGGGCTTCGGCGCGATCCCGACCTGCTACCTCTATTATCGCGACGCCTACGACTGCGCAGCGTCCGAGATCACGGTGCGGAACTCGTTCTTGCGGGTCGATCCGAGCCGCGACTACGAGCCGATGGTCTACACCGGCGACCGGATGGAGCGCTTCGGCTACTTCATCACCGCGCGCCTCGGCTACGACGACCACTACGGCGTCGTCGAGGGCGAGCGCTTCCGCTACGTGAACCGCCACAACCTGTGGATGCAGAGCCACCGGACCACGACCGCAGTGGACGGCACGGTGTCGGTGATGACCTGCCACGAGGACGCGGAGTGCGCGGATGGCCGCGGCTCGTTCTGTGACCTCGACTACGGCCGCGCCCGTCGCAGCTACGACGCGGCTGGGCTCGTCGGCGCCTGCACGATCCCGTACCGCGACCGCGAGGTGCGCCCGATCGTGTACTACACGACCGCCAGCTTCCCCGAGGACCTCTGGCCCGACGCGGAGCACTTCACCGAGGGCTGGAACGAGGCGTTCCTCAGCACCATCGGTGGCCTCCGCGAGAACGAGTGCCTCGCGACCGGCGGCACCGACTGCGCCGCCGAGCGCACCCGCGCCACCGACGGCTTCGTGCTCTGCCACTCGCCGGTCCGCGAGGACGACGCTGCCGCCTGCGGCGAGCGCGGCCTCGAGGTCCGTCCTGGCGACCTCCGCTACTCGCTGCTCGGCTACGTCAGCGAGCCGCACCTCTCGAGCCCGCTCGGCTACGGCCCGTCGTCGGCGGATCCGCTCACGGGCGAGATCATCATGGGCAACGCCTTCGTGTACGGCGCCGCCATGGAGACCATCGCCAGCTTCGGCCGCGACATCGTCCGCCTCCTCAACGGCGACGTCACCGCGACCGCGGTCTCCGACGGCGACACCGTCCGGGAGTGGCTCGAGCGCCTCGAGAGCGGCGAGACGGCGGCGCGGGACGGAGCGGCGGGACACGGCCACGTGATCCCCCTCGACGGCCGGCACGTGGAGCGGGTGAACGAGGCGATGGACTTCGAGCGCTTTGCGAGCGAGACGCCTCTTTCGCCGCCCACCAGCGTCATGGACGCGATGGACCGCATGGAGGCCGCCGAGAACCGCCTCTGGCGCGACGGTGCGTTCGGCCGCGGCGACGAGCGTGGCGACGTGCGGCTCGCGAGCGTGCGAGGCACCGACATCGAGCGGATGATGACCACGGCCGACATGCGCCTGGCGGCCGGCGTCGACCCCCACCTCTCGGTGGACGACGACGTCCTCGAGGCCGCCTCGCCGCTGCGCGGCGGCAGCCTCCGCAACCTCGATGCCCTCGCTGAGGCGCGCAACCGCATTCGCGCCCGCTCCTGCATCCTCGATGCGGAGTTCGGCGATGCCGGTCTGCTCGGACTCGCGCGGGCGATCGTGGACGCCGCCGAGAGCACCGGGGCGATGGAGTGGTACGGCGTGAGCTACCCGCTCACGAACGCGTCGGGCGAGATCGACTACGAACTCGTCCGCGCGATGCTCCGCCACCCGATCTTCGAGGCGGTCACTTCGCACGAGGTCGGTCACACGGTGGGCCTGCGCCACAACTTCTCGGGCAGCTACGACGCGCTGAACTACGACTCTGAGTTCTGGCGTCTGCGGAACGACGGATCGGTCGCGCCGCGTGCGTGGGACCCGATCACCGAGGCGGAACTCGAGGGCCGCATCCTCGAGAACCAGCACTCGACGGTGATGGACTACGGCGTGAACTTCATCGTCACCGATGCCAACGGCATCGGCTACTACGACAACGCCGCCATCGCCATGGGCTACGGCGACCTCGTGCAGGTCTTCGACGACGCCGCCGATCCCGACGAGGTGGCGTGGTGGAACTTCATCCAGGCGGTGGGCTGGCCCGTCCCGCTCGAGCTGAGCTCGTTCACGGGGGGTCGTCCCTCGGCCCACGAGTACACGGACTGGCTCGAGGTGGTCGGCGACGCCGACGTCATCGCGTCGCGCTCGCTCGTCCCGTACACGAGCCTCGTCGCAAACCCCGCCCTCCGCGGGGTGGGCATCGGTGATCCGATCCAGTCGACGGACGGCCGGCCCGCGGTCCCCTTCATGTTCTGCAGCGACGAGCAGGCGGACCTCGGTCCCGACTGCCTCCGCTATGACCAGGGTTCCGATCCGTACGAGACGATGCAGAGCGTCGCGGACAACTACTGGAACTACTACATCTTCACGAACTTCCGCCGCCAGCGCGTCGGGTTCGAGCCCTCGGCGGTGGTCTCTCGCGTGCACGACCGCTACTTCGAGAAGCTCGCGCGCGCGAACCAGATCTACGCCCTCTACCGCCCGCTCTTCGAGGACATCTTCGGCGGCCAGCCCGGGTACGACACGTTCTGGACCCGCCAGGACGGCATGGGCGCCTACACCCTCGCGGTCGGCGTCGGCATGGGCACGCTGACCCGCGTCGTGACCGCGCCCGAGGTCGGTGCGTACGGCGCCACCACGCGCGGAGACGGCTCGCCGGCGCTCATTCGCACCGGCGAGGGCGGCGTCTTCGACACGAACACCGTCGGCGTCTTCGATGGGCGCTTCATGGAGACCACCTGGAACTTCGATGCCGGGTATTTCTGGTTCGATCAGCTCGAGCGGGTCGGATACTTCTACGACAAGACGCAGGCCATCCAGGTGCTGGTCGACCCGACCACGTACTTCCTCGGTCGTGACACCGACGTCGACATCCGCCGCTACCAGCTGAACTTCGCGACGACCTTCCCCGACGCGGTGGACGGCTTCTTCCGCGGCATTCTCGGCGAGGACTGGGGCACGGTGGCGCCGCGCTTCGGCGCGGGGCGCAACCTCGTGTGGCCGGACGCGGTGGAACTCGCGGAGGGCGGCGTCACCGGATCGCCGCTGGATCCGGCCACCGGCTTCTCGATCCAGCTCTACGCCGGCGTCTACGGCATGGCCTACATCCCGCAGACCTACGACGAGCACTTCCTGCAGAGCTCGCGCATCTGGGTGCGTGGCGGCGCGGAAGAGGTCGACATCCCGGCGGGCTTCCCGACCGTGGAGTTCACCGATCCCGAGACTGGATTCACCTACGTCGCGCTGTCGTACCCCGAGGGGGCGCGCGAGACCGGCGTCGGCGCGCAGCTCATCGAGCACGCGAACAACCTCGAGGCGCGCGGTTCGACCCGCGAGCTCGATCGCTTCGTCGACAACCTGAACCTCGTGCGCCGGCTGAGCTGGATGTACGGGTTCGGCGTGCAGCCGCTCAACCCCTGAGCGGCTGAGGCCACCCCCGGCCACGAGGCGCGGCGTCCAGGCGAGCCCTGGGCGCCGCGTCGCACTTCCGTCGGTCGCTTCGCCCGCAGCGCCCGACGTTGCTAGGTCCTCGGCATGGTGCTGGTCCTCGTGGGCATGTCGGGGGTGGGCAAGAGCGTTCAGGCGGCCGCGCTCGCCGCCCGAGGCTTCGTGCACCACGACGTCGACGCCGAGATCGCCGCACGGGTGCCGGACCTCGCCTCACCACTCCCCGGCGAGCGCCCGGTGGAGACCGTGGGGCGCTGGATGGGCATGCCGTGGGCGCCCGGTCACTTCGAGCGCGAAGCGGCCTACCTCGCGCTCGAGGCCGAGGTGACGGCTGCGGCGATGGAGCGCGCGCGTGGCCAGCGAGCACACGTGATCGACACGACCGGCAGCGTCGTGCACCTGCCGGAGCCTCTGCTCGCACGACTTCGCGTCAGCGCGACCGTGGTGCTGCTCGATGGGGGGCCGGACGCCTCACGACGGCTCCTGGCCCGCTACCTGGCCGAGCCCAAGCCGGTGATCTGGGGGCAGAGCTGGGCGCCGCGCGCAGGCGAGTCGGCCGACGCGACGCTGGCCCGCTGCTACCCCGAGCTCCTCGCCCGGCGGGTCGGCCTCTACCGGGCCCTCGCACACCACGTGATCGATGGGCGAACGGCCCGCACCGACGACCTGATGCGCCTCGCAGAGCACCGCTGACCGCGGGCGGTTCGGGTAGTCTCGACCCGTGCTCGGCTCGTCGCTCGCCCGGACCGTGGGCCTTTCCTTCGGCAGCTACCTCGGCCGTCAACTCGCGCTCGGCGCGTGCCGCGACGATGCGAACGACGACGCCCTGAGGCGCCCCTTTCGCCCGGTGGTTCCGCTCGCGAACCTGCCTTCCGCCGTCGACCTCCGCCCCTGGATGACGCCGGTCGAGGATCAGGGAGCGCTCGGCAGCTGCACCGCGAACGCGCTCGTCGGCGCGGTCGAGTACCTGAGCGCACGCGAGGACGGGACCCGCATCGATCTCTCTCGCCTCTTCGTGTACTTCCACCAGCGGCTCTGGGACGGCTGGGTGCGGGAAGACATCGGCGCGAGCGTGAGCGACGGGGTGCGCGTCCTCGCGACCGTGGGCGTGCCGACCGAGCGGAGCTGGCCCTACCAGCGCTCGCTCTTCGCGGTGCAGCCTCCGGAGCCGCTCTACGGCGAGGCGGCCAGGTACCGGATCGCGGACTGGTGGTCGGTGCCCGTCGAGGTCGACGCGATGCGCGCCTGCCTCGCGGGCGGCTTCCCGATCGTCTTCGGCACGCGCGTCACCGAGTCGTTCATGCGCGCTCCACCGAGCGGCCTCATCGCCATGCCGGGCGCAAACGACCGCGACGACGCCCGCCACGGGCGCCACGCGCTGTTGATCGTGGGCTACGACGATCGGAGTCGGCTCTTCGTCGTTCGCAACTCGTGGGGGCAGGATTGGGGCGACCTGGGGTACTGCTACCTGCCGTATGCCTACGGGGCGCACCGGGAGTGGTCGCGCAACGCGTGGGCGCTGCGGCGCGCGCAGGGTGCGCACGATCCCGCGGCGCCACCCCCCGTGGACCTCCGCGCCCTGCCGAGCGCTGCGCCGGCGGCCGCCGAGCGTCATGGCGCCGGCGTGGTCGGGCAGGTGGCCGGTGCGGGCGCGGAGCTCGCCGTGTCGGTGCTCACCGGGAGCCCGCTGCTCGGCGGCCTTGCCGGTGGGCTGCTCGCGGGCGTGACGCCGGGGGCCGCGCAGGCGCTTCGAGGGCGTGACGGGGGGGCCTACGTCGGCGTCGATCGCAAGGACGCGATCCTCGCCGCGCTTCGGTCCGTGCCGGGCGCCTCGGGCCCGGAGCGCCTCCCGTGGGACGACGGTCTCGACGAGCGTGCGGGCCGCGACGCCATCGCGCCGACGCGTGCGGTGCTCGCCGAGCCGCCCGAGCGCGCCGGGGCCCGGCCGCCGACGAGCCCAACGCCCCGCTCCGCGCCGCAGCCGGCAGCCCGCGCTCCGCGCGACACGGCAGGCGCCGCCATGGCCGCTGGGATCGCGGCCGCGGTGGCGAGCGCCCCTTCGAACTCGCCCGTTGCGGCGCCCAGCGTCGTGCCCCCGGCTGCAGAGGGCGCTCGGAGCCTGACTTCCGCGTCGCTCCTCGCTGCGGCGGAGGCTGCGTATGCCGCGGCGGGCGGGCGGTCGGGGCCGCTCGGCCCCCTGACCGCGTCGCCGGATGCGATGGTCGAAGGCGCCGAGTGTGGGGTCGCGCTTCGCTGCGCGAGCGGCGGCGTGTTCGTCTGGGCTCAGCAGGGCGCGCCCGAGCCGCCCATTCTCCTCTACGGCAGCGAGCCGCTCTTCGTGCGCTGGCTCGAACTCGGAGCGGCGCGTTCTCCGCTCGGCTGGCCCTGCCGCCCGATCGAGGCCGCTCCCGACGGCGTGACCCGCGTGCTCGACTGCACGCGCGGGGTGCTGGTCCGCCATCCGCGGCGGCCCGTGGCCATGGTCGCGGGCGTACTCTACGCCGCGTGGCGGGCCCACGGCGGCCCGGGCGGTGCGCTGGGGCTGCCGCTTGCCGACGCCTCGGTGGAAGGCCCCGCGCACGTCCAGCCCTTCGAGCGAGGCGCGCTCCGCTGGTCGCCGGAGCAGGGCGCCCGCCTCGCATGAAGCGCGGTGCAGCGGTGCGCCCCATCGGCTAGACGACGGCATGCCTACGGAACTCCCGATCCGCTACGCCACGATGGCCCGGCGCGCACCCGAGGGCGAGACCTTCGACCTCGAGGCGCTCGTGCCGGGGGCGGGCGAGCTCGAGCTCGAGGTCGGCTGCGGCCTCGGTCGCTTCCTGTTCGAGCGTGCCGCAGCGCGCCCCGACGTCCGGATCGTGGGCATCGAGATCAAGGCCAAGCTCGCCCACCACGTCGAGACCCGGCGCGAGAAGCTCGGGCTCGTGAACGCGCTCGGCCTCTTCGCCGACGCGCGCGACTTCCTCATCCGCGCCCGACCGGACCATTGCGTGATGCGCGCCTACCTGCACTTTCCCGACCCGTGGTGGAAGAAGCGTCACGCCAAGCGTCGGGTCCTCGACGACCTCTTCCTCTCCGAGATGCGGCGGTTGCTCCGCGCCGATGGGATCCTCTTCGTGCAGACCGACGTCGAAGAACGCGCGCTCGAGATGCAGACCCGCCTCGAAGAGGCAGGGTTTCGCGTCGAGTCCGTCGAGGCCAACCCGTTCGGCGCCCGCTCGAACCGAGAGGCGCGCGCGGACGAGGACGGCCTGCCGGTGTGGCGCTTGCTCGCGCGCCCCTGACCCCGTCAGGCCGAGAAGCGGGCCAGCTCGCCCCGCTCGATCTTCGCGAGCACCCGCTCGTCGGGCGGCGGGAGCGGATGCCGGCGCAGCTCGCTCGGCAGCGCCCACACGTGATCCGCGACGCCGAGGTGCTGCACGACCTCGCTGCCCTGCGCGAATCGGCAGGCGTAGAACAGGAGCAGGAGGTCCTTGTCTGGATAGGGGTGGAACGTCACCTCCAGGATGTCCTGCACCGCGATCTCGATGCCGCACTCCTCGCGGCATTCGCGCACCACCGCGTCCGCTGGATCTTCTCCGGGCTCGACCTTCCCGCCGGGGAATTCCCAGAGGCCCGCCAGGTGCGTTCCGGAAAGGCGCCGCGTGAGCAGCACCCGTCCTTCGTGGTGCAGCACCGCGGCGGCGACGGTGACCTGCCTCCGCGTGCTCAATCGACCAGCTCCCACGCGCGATCGTCCCCAGTCGCCCGCCGGATCTGGGTCATCGCGACCCGCGCGTCGATCGCCGCCGTGACGAGATCGAGCTGGGCCCGCGCGAGGTCGGCGGTCGCCGCCATGAGCTCCGTGATCGTGCCGGTCCCGGCGCGGAAGGTCTCGGTCCGGACCCGGACCGCCTCCTCGGCGGCGTCGATCCCCAGCTGGGCAGCGTCGAGGGCGGCGCGCGCGGCGCGGTAGTTCTCGTAGGCCACCGTCAGCTGCATGCGCAGTCCGTCCTCGAGCGCAGCGAGGTCGGCCTCGGCGGTGTCTCGTCCGGCCCGTGCCTCCTCGGCCTGCAGCTCGCCGGTGAAGAAGTCGTTCGGCGACCAGCTGAGCACGACGCTGACGGCCCAGATGTCGATGAAACGCGTCTGCTGCGGGAAGACCCGCGGGCTCGGGTTGTCGAACGAGAGGGTGCCCGCGAGCGCGAGGTGGGGGTAGCGGCTTCCTTCGGCGGCCTCGATCGCCCGGCCCCGCATCGCGATCAGAGCGCGCAGCGACTCGGCCTCCGGGCGATGCGCGACGGCGCGCTCGAAGAGTTCCTCGCGGGACTCGCCGAGGGCCGGGAGCGGCGCGAGCAGGTCCTCCGCGATGCCTGGCGGCAGCGGCTCCTCCGAGCCGACGTGCAGGAGCGTGCGGATGGCCTCCTCGGAGCTCGCCACGCCGCCCTCGGCCCGCAGCGCGGCCACGCGGGCCGACGCGAGCTGCGCATCGAGGCGCATGAGATCCACGCGCGCCGCGAGGCCTGCATCGACCGTTGCCTCGACCACCCGCCGCTGGGCTTCGATCGTCGCGATCGTCGAGATCGCCACCGCGTGGGCCGAGCGGGCCCGCGCGAGGTTGTAAAACGCCTCCCGAGCGTTCTGCGCGATCTCCGAGGCCCGCGCGTGGAGCTGGGACTCGGTGGCGTCGACGGCGCGTTCGGCCGCCTCGTACCCGGGCAGCACCTGGAGGAAGACATCGCTGAGCGGGTAGGAGAGGGAGGCTCCGACCGAGTACTGGTCGAGGATGACGGGGAAGGAGAAGCCCGTCGCGAGGGCGAGCTGGGCCTCGAGGTTCGCGGTGAAGAGGGTCGCCGCCTCCGGGTCGTCGACGCCGCCGATCAGAGATCGGATCAGCGCCTCCTGGTCCGGCGTGATGCTCGCTCCGCCGACGCTCGGGTTGGTCACCGGCGACAGCCGCGTGTAGCGCGCCGTGATCTCGAACCGGGGAAAGAATCCCAGGTACGCGCGCGCCGCACCGGCCCGGGCCGAGCGGAGCGCGGCGCGGGCAGAGTCGAGCGAGGGCGCCGTTTCGAGCGCCCGGCGCGCCACGTCGTCGCTCGTCAGCCCGCTTCCTTCTCCGCGGAGGTACGCGGCGAGGTCGAGGATCTCGACCGGGCTCTCGGAGCCTGGGGCGGCGGAGGGCGGCTGGGCGGAGGCGGCGTTCGGCGCGGCGCCCAGGGCTGCGAGCAGCCCGGCCCGAGCCACCCACGAAGGCCCGCGTCGGCGCGGGAGGCAAGACATCGGGAGCTCCTTGGTTCCGGCCCGGTTGTGGTCGCGGAACCCTGCCAGCGCAACGGGGCGGTTGCGCTTTGCAACGATTCTTCAGTGCTCGCCGCGTGCCCGGGTGAGCTCGGCGACGATGCGCGCTTCGTCCGGGCTCAGCGCGCGGCCCTCGAGCAGGTCCGGCCGCCGCGCCAGCGTCCGCTCGATCGCCTGCCTCCGCCTCCACGCGGCGACCTTCGCGTGGTGCCCCGAAAGCAACTCGTCGGGCACCTTCTCGCCGAAGATCTCCGCCGGCCGGGTGTACTGTGGATACTCGAGCCAGCCGCTCGCGTGCGACTCCTCGGCGATCGACTCGGCGTTGCCGAGCACCCCCGGCACGAGCCGCAGGGAGGCCTCGAGCACGGCCATCGCGGCGACCTCGCCCCCCATCAGCACGAAGTCTCCGAGCGAGAGCTCGAGGTCGACCCGCCGCCGTGCGCGCTCGTCGACGCCCTCGTAGCGCCCGGACACGAGGGTCAGCGCCGGCTGCTCGGAGAGCATGCGTGCCCGCGCTTGCGTGAACGGCTCGCCCTGCGGCGTCATGAGGATCCGAAGGGGGCGACCGCCGCCCCGCCCGGCCTCGAGTCGTTCGGCCTTCTCCATCGCTGCGACGAGGGGCCCCGCCATCATCACCATGCCGCTGCCGCCCCCGTAGGGCGCATCGTCCACGGTGCGGTGCCGATCGGCGGCGAATTCGCGGGGGGTGATCGTCTCGGCCGAGAAGAGCCCCGCTTCCCGCGCCTTGTTCACGATCCCGGTGCTCAGGAACGAGTCGAAAATCTCGGGCAGGACGCTGATCAGGTAGGCGCGCATCAGGGCCCGAGCTCGAAGTCCTCGACGTGCAGCAGACGCACGCACCCGGCGCCGAGGTCGATCTCGACGAGGTAGGGCGGGGTCAGGGGCACCTCGCGCAGCCCGCCCGATTCGCGGACCCGCACGCAGTCGGAGGCGGGGTGGTGCACCACCGACTCGACGACGCCTTGCTCGTGGTCTCCGACGAGCACGCGCAGGCCGACCAGATCCGTGAGGTACACCTCGTCGTCCGCGGCCGCGGGCAGCGCGTCGCGGGGTACGGCGATGGTGGCCCCGACCAGCCGCTCGGCCGACTCCCGATCGCCGACGCCGTGCAGGGCGATGCGCGGCTGGGGCCCGAGGCTCGCCTTCGTGACGACGAAGAAGCGCTCGGTGCCGTCCTTCTGGACGAGGAGACGAGCACCTCGACGCACCGTTCGCGTCTCGGGATGAAAGAGCTTGAGCCGAAGCTCGCCCGCGATGCCGTGCGCGCCGGAGACGTATCCGATGGCCACCGGCGGGGGCGCGGGGGCGCGGGTCCCGGTCACGGCGCCGACTACTCGAGGATCTCGAGGATGGCGCGGCGCTCGATCTTCGCCGCTGCGGCTGCGAGTACGGTCCGAAGGGCCCGCGCCGTACGACCTTCTTTGCCGATGACCTTGCCGAGATCGGCCTCGTCGACGGTCAACTCGAAGAGCCACGCGCGGTCCTCGTCGGCCACGTCGACGGTGACCTCCTCGGGCCGATCCACGAGCGCCTTGGCGAGGTACGCCACCAGCTCTTGGAGCCGGGCGCGGTCCTGTTCCTCGTCCATGGAGCGGTCAGGCGGCCGGCGCGGTGCGCCGGAACTCGTTGATCACGTGCTGGGCACGGGTCGAGGGCCGCGCGCC